>Ga0194047_10000031_pt1 | contig 114424 bp, 105 predicted proteins | sample JunL225m_MetaG_2_FD_160070 | JGI IMG/M metagenome (GOLD analysis project Ga0194047, IMG submission 160070) | Anoxic zone freshwater microbial communities from boreal shield lake in IISD Experimental Lakes Area, Ontario, Canada - Jun2016-L221-5m | ecosystem: Environmental > Aquatic >... | reverse complement strand
CATGTAAGGGTCCGATTCCAGGATAATCCAAACCAGCAGAAATGCTATGTGGTTCTACCACTTGACCATCCTTTGTTTGCATCACTATACTTTTACTACCATGCAAAATGCCATGCGTACCTAATTGTGTTGTTGCCGCACTTAAACCTGAATGTACTCCATGCCCTGCTGCTTCTACAGCAATTAATGCAACAGTGGCCTCATTTAAAAAATGATAAAAAGCGCCCGCTGCATTACTACCGCCACCCACACAAGCCACCACATGTGTTGGAAGTTCATTGCCTGTTTTTTGTTTTAATTGAGTTTTAATTTCTTCACTAATCACACTTTGAAAACGAGCCACCATATCCGGATAAGGATGCGGCCCAACTACACTACCAATAATATAATGTGTTTCATTAGGTTCATTGATCCATGCGCGAATGGCTTCGTTTGTGGCATCTTTTAAAGTTTTACTTCCGCTTTTTGCAGGCACTACTTTTGCACCTAACATTTTCATTCTAGCTACATTAGGAGCTTGTCTTTCAATATCTTTTTCACCCATGTACACGACACATTCCATCCCTTTTAAAGCACAAACTGTTGCAGTAGCAACACCATGTTGTCCTGCCCCAGTTTCTGCAATAATTTTAGTTTTTCCTAATCTTTGTGCTAAAATAATTTGACCAATGGTATTATTAATTTTATGAGCGCCGGTATGACACAAATCCTCTCGCTTTAAATAAATGGTAGCTCCTATTTCCTTGCTCAACCTTTCAGCTAAAAAAAGAGGCGTAGGTCTTCCTACATAATCTTTTAATAAAGCAGCAACTTCTGCCTTGAAAGATGGATCCTGCATAATTTTTAAATACTGAGATTGTAATGTTGCCACATTCTCATAAAGCATCTCAGGAATAAAGGCGCCTCCAAATTCACCATAGTAACCTTCTGCACTTGGTGTTTGGTAATCATTTTGTGTGTTAAATATGGACATCTATAAAAGTTTTAATCATTTCTAAATTTTTAATCCCAGGTGTTGTTTCAAATTGGCTATTAATATCTATCGCCCTCAAATCCTTTCCTGCTTTTGTTTTTTGCATTACTTCAATACCTTGAACATCATGGGGGCCAATTCCTCCACTTAAAAAATAAGGCTTTTGAATTGCAGTATTTTTTATTAACTCCCAATTAAAATGTTGTCCAGTACCCCCATACAAAGCACTATCTGTATCAAACAAATAATAGGAAGCCGCTTGCTCAAATGCTGTAAAATCAGGTACTACATTTCCTACTCTGAAAACCTTTATCACAGGAACTACTTTTTCAATGAGTTTGCAATACTCAATATCTTCTTCCCCATGCAACTGGACCAAATCCAATTTTGCCTTTTCTACTATCTCCAATACTTTTACTGCTGTTTCATTAACAAATACGCCCACTTTTTTGGAATGAGTTGGTTTAAAATTTGCAAGATCATCAAAGTTTAAGGAGCTTAATATATACCTTTTTGATGAAGGGTAAAATATAAAGCCAATATAGTCCACACCCATACTGTCTAATGCATTAGCTTGTTCAATTTGGGTAATGCCACACACTTTATAATGCATTGCTATTCGTTTTAATTTGTGATACAAATAATTCAAAAGCTGCTGCAGGATTATCCTGTTTCATAAAATACTCCCCCATTAAAAATCCATCAAACCCTTCTTTTTTTAATAATTCAAAAGTAGCTATATCATAAATGCCGCTTTCGGCAATACTTAATTTATTTTTTGGCAATTGACTCCTTAATTGTAATGAATGTTCAATATTTACTTCGAAAGATTTTAAACTACGATTGTTAATACCCACAAAATCAACCTCATCACAGATATATTCTAATTCAGATGCATCATGTAATTCTAATAGCACTTCCATACCTAATTCCTTAGCTGTACCGGCTAATAATTCTGTTTCAGCAGGTGTTAAACATGAAGCAATTAATAAAATTACTGATGCACCATAGGCTTTGGCTTCAATCACTTGAAATTCATCAATAATAAATTCCTTTCTTAACACGGGTGTAGTATGTTGAACGGCGATTGACAAATCGGCTAAGCTACCTCCAAAAAAGGGCTGGTCGGTTAAAACGGAAATACCTGAAGCGCCAAAATTGGAATAAGCCTTGGTGACTTCATGCACTTGTGCTGTATTATTAATAATGCCTTTGGACGGAGATTGTCGCTTAAATTCGGCAATGATGCCCGTTTTATTTTTATCTAGTATATTCGATTTTAAAGAATAGGCTTTTTTACCAAACAATGGCATAGCCTCAAGTTGCGCAATACTTACTTCTTGTTTGCGAAGGGCTACTTCACCTAATTTTTGTGCTACTATTTTTGCTAAAATATTTTGGCTCATTGTAGACTTATTAATTTTTGTAAACACTGATTCGCCGCGCCTGATTCCAAACTAGTCACTGCTGCCTGAAAAGCAGCATCATAATTTTGATACTTCCCAGTCACATGTAATGCCATTGCGGCATTGGCTAATACCACCGCATTTTGAGACCAGCTGCCTTTGCCTTCTATTATAGTTTTAAAAATAGCAGCTGCTTCTTGCACTGTAGTACCTCCATGCAATTCGGAAGCAAACACTTTTTTCTTTCCTAATTCATAAGGTGTTTTAATGGACTCTCCTTTATTCGTAATTATTTTGGTATCCGTTGTCAATGAAATTTCATCATATCCATCCAAACTATGAATTAAAGTAAATTCCTTATCTAATAATTGTAATACATAATTATAAATTCTTGCCATTTCTAAATTATAAACGCCAATTAATTGAAATTTAGGTTGTGCAGGATTCACAATGGGGCCAAGCATATTGAAGAAAGTGCGCACTCCTATATTTCTTCTCATGGGACCTACTGCTTTCAAAGCTGGGTGAAACAAGGGTGCATGTAAAAAACAAATCCCTGCCTCATTTACTTCCTTCGACAAAGCTGCTTCTTTGTTTTTAAATGTATATCCAAGTTGTTCCATCACATTGGAAGCACCACTCACACTCGAAGCGCCATAATTTCCATGTTTCACTACAGGCTGTCCTGCACCAGCTACTATAAAACAAGCTAATGTTGAAATATTAAAAGTATCCTTGCCATCTCCCCCCGTTCCTACAATGTCAATCGCATTATCAACACCTAAATTCACTTTCACTGCTAAGGACAATAAAGCATCTCTAAATCCCAATAATTCATCAATGGTTATACTTCGCATTAAATACACCGTAATAAAAGAGGTGATCTCATGCTCATTGTATTTTTCATTTGAAATATCAAGCAATACTTCCATCGCCTGAGTCCTTGTTAAGGTTTTATGTTCAAATAAATATTGTAATATTTTTTTCATCTTGGTTTGATATTCGATTTTAAATCATTTTAGCAATTCCTATTGGATTATATTTTTAACCAATTGCCGATAATTTTTCCGCCCTCTGGAGTGAGAACACTTTCGGGATGATACTGTACTCCCTTTACATCATATTGCTTATGCTCTAATGACATGATGTATCCATTTTCATCTATTGAAGTAATCGTTAATTCAGATGGAAAATTAATTTCATCCACTACCCAGCTGTGATAACGCCCTACATTAAACGTGGAAGGCAATCCTTCAAATAAAGATGATGGATTTGTTAAGGTGACTGGGGTTGCAATACCATGATACACTTTTGCTAAATTCGTCAATTTCCCGCCAAATGATTCACCAATAGCTTGCTGCCCTAAACACACACCCAAAATGGATTTACTGGCTGCATATTCTTTAATCAAGTCTAATAACAAACCTGACTCCGATGGCAAACCTGGGCCAGGAGAAAGTAATATTTTATCATATCCCTTCACTTGCTCTAAAGCAATTTCATCATTACGATACACTTCGACCATTGAGCTAGGTGCTATTTCCTTAATCAACTGAACTAAGTTATAAGTAAAGGAATCGTAATTATCAAAAACTAATATTTTCATTTTTTATTTTTTGTAGTAATGCAACATTTTATGCATGAATTTTTTCAGCCATCAATATGGCTGTCTTTAATGCATTTAATTTATTATTCACTTCCTGTAATTCATTTTCTGGTACGCTCGCAGCAACCACTCCAGCGCCTGCTTGATAAGTGAGGGTGTTTTGTTGACTTAAAAAAGTACGAATCATAATGGCTTGATTACAGCTACCATCAAAACCAACAAAACCAATACAACCTCCATAATAAGAGCGTTTAGTAGGTTCCATTGAATCAATCAATTGCATGGCCTTAAATTTAGGAGCACCACTTAAGGTTCCTGCTGGAAAAGTTTTTGAAACCAACTGAAAAGGATTGGCATTTTTTGCAACCGTACCTTCTACTTCACTCACTAAATGTATCACATGACTATAATAATGTACTTGGCGATATTGTTTAACACGGACTTCGCTACAAACCCTACTTAAATCATTTCGAGCTAAATCAACCAACATCACATGTTCGGCGTTTTCTTTAGGATCATCCAGTAATTTTTGTGTCATTATTGCATCAACTGCCTCATCTCCACTTCGTTTAAAAGTACCTGCAATAGGATGTACGACTGCTTTCCCTTTTTTAATAATTATTTGCGCCTCAGGAGATGACCCCATTAATTTATAATCACCATAATCAAAAAAGAATAAATAAGGAGAAGGATTAATATTTCTTAAAGTGCGATATACATTGAATTCATCGCCTTGAAAAGATTGCTGAAAACGCCTGCTCAATACAATTTGAAACACGTCCCCTCTCATACAATGCTTGATACCTTGTTCTACTACTTTTTTAAACTCCTCATCGGTCTGATTCACCGTTTCGGTTCCTTTTATAAAAAAGGGATATTGAGGTACGTCTTTACTTTTGATATAAGACAATAGTGCCTCATATTCCGAATCCACTCCAGCTAATTTATTTTCACAAATAAATATTTCATCTTTAAAGTGATTAAATGCAATAACATACTGATATAATCTATATCGCATTAAGGGAATAATGTTTTCTTCCTTTTTAAACTCAATGGTATCAAAAAAAGGAATGGCGTCATAAGTTGTATACCCATATAAACCTTGTCCAAAGGAAGCCTCCTTAATATTGGTACTTTGCATTTCATATTGTTGCATATAAGACCAAATACGATCGGGTGCATCGTGTACATTTTTGATGGTCTCTTTTTCTGGCTCCTGATTGGGATACTTAAATTCAATTTGATTCAAAGATGAAATTTCGATACCTCCAATCGCATTCACACCAATAAAGGAATAGCTATTTTCGGCAGCATGCGAATCGGTGCTTTCTAGTAATATAGTGTCACGAAAACGATCTCTTAACCTTAAGTAAATACCTACAGGTGTAAAAGTATCGGCCAACATTTTAGTGACCTCAGTTTGAATCATAACCTTTTTCATATTCCCCCTTTCATTTATTAAAAAAATAAACCCCAACATTGCTGTTAGGGTTCATGTATCATTTGACAATATAGTTATGTCACTACAGTACCCCAACGGAGTTTGTATGCCACCACCAAATATTGTTTGTTTTTATCATCGTATCGCAAATTTAAGACAATGAAATTATAAATCCAAATAAAGGCCAGATAACCTATCAGTTGTTAGTCCAAAACCTATAAAACCCCTTTTGTACTTGGCAATTGGTCATTATTAGGATTGCGGTGCACTGCCATTTTGATGGCCTTCGCGAAAGCTTTAAAAATGGCCTCTATTTTATGGTGTTCATTTTCTCCCTTACAACTAATATTAAGATTGGCTTTGGCAGCATCGCTGAATGATTTGAAAAAATGGAAGAACATTTCAGTAGGCATTTCCCCTACCTTCTCTCTCGTAAAATTGGCGTCCCAAACCAACCAATTACGACCCCCAAAATCAATCAATACTTTGGCCTCGGCCTCATCCATTGGTAAAGCATAACCATATCTTTCCATTCCTCTTTTATCTGACAACCCTTTTGCAAAAGCCTCACCTAACGCGATACCCACATCTTCAATGGTGTGGTGTTCGTCAATATGTAAATCACCTTCGCACTGAATGTCTAAATCAATTGATCCATGTCTCGCAATTTGTTCTAGCATATGATCAAAAAAACCAAGACCAGTATGAATATGAGCATGGCCCCTTCCATCCATATTGAGGGCGATTTTAATTTTTGTCTCTTTGGTATTGCGTTCGTGTTTTACCAGTCGCAATCCTAATTTAAGAAATGAATAAATACCAGACCAACTATTGGTTTCAAATACAATGGTACTTCTAAGTTCCTTTTCTTGATCCTCTGTTAATGAATGAAGATCTGATTTTAAATAAATGGCTTTGCAACCCATATTTTTAGCAAGCGCAATATCACTCCACCTGTCTCCAATGACAAAAGAGTTGGCAATATCAAATGATTCATTGTTTAATAAATGTTGGACAAGTCCAGTACCCGGCTTCCTAGTGGGTGCATTGTCTTTAGCAAAACTAGTATCGATTTTTATTTCATCAAATACAAACCCTTCTGCTGCTAATGTTCTCAACATTAATTGTTGTAAGGGTTCAAATTGTTCTGTTGGATAAGATGAGGTTCCTAAACCGTCTTGATTGGTGACCATTACTTTATAGTAACCTAATTCAGTTGCAATTTTGTGCAAATTAGTGATGACCCCAGGAACAAAACTCGTTTTTTCAATATGATCAATTTGAAAATCTGTTTTAGGTTCTTCTAAAATAACGCCATCTCGATCAATGAATAAAATAGGTCGCATGATTATTGAGTTTATTTCGAAATTTTTTTTTGATTGCCTTTATTGGCATTTTTTACTTGTACTATTGTTACTATAGATGCTTTATTACTCCAACTATTTCTGATATAACTTAAAACATCTGCTATTGCAACGTCCGATAAATCAGGATTAGGTGTCATGTCATTACTATAATAATTGCCATCTAATTCTATCTTTTCGTTAAATCCATTTTTTATAATCTTAACTAGCCTACCAATATCATTTCCAACCACATTGGTGGAGCCATCCAAAGGTGCATTCATATTGGGCACCCCACCCCCATCTGCTTGGTGACAAACCAAGCATCTAGTTTCATAAATCTTTTTTCCATTGATGACATTTTGTGCTTGAATGCTTTGTGATAAACCAAATAACAACATGCATATCAAAAAAATGCCCTTCCCTTTATATTGCACCATTTTAAATTACTTATTTATTATAACTAATTTTAAAAATAGCGCCTTTCGTATCATCACTTACATAGATTGATCCATCAGGCCCTTGTGCCAAACCACATGGTCTTGCTTTTGCTTTATTGGTACTTGTCACTTTTGCGCCATCAATGGTTCCAGCAAAACCATTCGCAAAAATTTCCCATTCGCCTGTTGCCTTTCCATTTTTAAATGGAACAAATGCGACAAAAAATCCTTCCTGAGGTAAGGGAGCTCTATTCCATGAGCCATGAAAAGTAATAAATGCTCCATTTTTATATTTTGCAGGGAATTGGTTTCCTGTATAAAATAATACAGCCATGGGTGCCATATGGGCTGGGAAGGCAACTGCAGGATTTATAAAATTACTAGCTCCTTCTTTTTGTCCATCTCCACCATATTCTGGTGATACAATTTTTTTATGTTGACTAGGATCATAATAAATATAAGGCCAGCCTGCATTGTCTCCTTCATTGATTTCATAAAATGTTTCTGCAGGTAATTCTGCATTTTGAGCATCGGTATACAAACTTGGGAAAAAAGTATTTAACTGGTCGCGACCATGTTGTGAAACATATAATTTATTCGTTTGCGTATTCCAATCTAGCCCTACTACATTTCTTAATCCAGTTGCATATCGAATACCATCTCCATAAGTCTGATTCTCCTTATTACCATCAAATTTCCAAATGCCCCCTGCGGAATCCAAAATTGGACATGGCATCTTACCTTTTGAACCAGGTGTTCTGTCTTGTTCTTGACAAGCATTAGAGTAAGCACCGATGTTTACATATATATGATTCGCTTTATCAAAAGTAATTGACTTTGATTCATGTTGACGACGATTAATAAGACCACTCACTACTGTCACTGGACTAAGTGGATTCAATACCTCATCATTATTGTTTAATTCATATTTAAAAATGGCTTCATTTGAACTAGCATACAAATTATTTCCATTTAAATAAATACCAGTACCTCCATAATTAGCCAAGCCAGTTATTTTATCTGCAACACCATCCTTATTAGCATCTTCTAATCGAACAATAGATTGACCTTGTTTATTAGCACGATTTAATTTTGCAAAAACAACTCCGTTTTTTGTTATAGCAATATGCCTTGCACCACCAATATTTTCAGCAAATAAATTTGCTTTAAAACCGGCAGGTAAAGTTAATCCAGCATTATCTTGTGCATTTGCAAATATTCCAATGCAAAACAAAAATAGAAATAAGAAATAAATTATTTTCTTCATGTGTTATTGTTTGTTATAATTAAAATTGATTGAATATGTAATTTAATAAATTAATAGAATATCTAGTCATTTGCGAATGTCAATTCGATCCATTTCGCCATAGCATCCACTAATTGTGTATTTTCTTGTTCTGTTCCTACCGTTATTCTTAAACTATCTGAACAATTTTCAAGACTGGACCTATCTCGAACTACAATTCCTTGTGTCAATAAGTATCGATACAATTGACTGGCTTGTGGGATTTTAACCAATAAAAAATTGGTGTCAGAAGGGTATACTTTTTCAACATGGGGAATCCCTTGTATCACTTCGGCTAACGCAATACGCATGTCTACTAAATGTTGGATCATATCGTTTACTTGTCCTACTTCATCAAGTGCAACTAATGCCAATTCCTGCGTTACTATATTTATATTATAAGGTGCTTTTACTTTATTCATGTATGCCACAATCGATTCACTAGCAAAACACATGCCCAAACGCAAACCGGCTAATCCCCATGCTTTACTCAATGTTTGCAACACAATTAAATTTGGATAGTCAATTAATGAGGAGGTAAAAGATTTTTGTTTTGAAAAATTAATATAGGCTTCATCCACTACCACCAATCCATTGAAATGATTTAAAATAGTTTCAATATCAATTCGATCTAATGAGTTTCCAGTAGGATTATTAGGAGAGCAGATCCAAATGATTTTTGTATGATCATCAACCAACTGTTCTATATGTGCCACATTTAATTGATAATCGGGAAGTAAGGGTGCTGATTTGATCTCGATATTATTAATATTCGCATTTACTTCATACATGGGATAAGTGGGAGGGCAGATGATTATATTATCCTGACCTGGCACACAAAATGTCCTAAACAATATATCGATACATTCATCACTCCCATTTCCTAAAAATATTTTAGACGCCGGAATTTGTTTTATGTAAGCGATTTTTTCTTTTACTTGTTTTTGATAAGGATCTGGATAGCGATTATACCATTTTGTCAATGGAGATCCTAAGCTGTTTTCATTCGCATCTAATAAAACACTGGCTTCACCTGTATATTCATCTTTAGCCGATGAATACGCTTTTAAAGTTTCAATATTTGGACGAACTATTTTTTTGATATCAAACTGCATGGTCTAGATTTTAGATTTAATCCAATTTAATCGAACTGAAACAGCATTGCTATGCGCCCTTAACCCTTCCGCATCTGCCATTTCAATAACAGTAGGTGCAATATTCATCAATCCCCTTTCTGTTAATTGCTGAAAGGTAATTTTTTTTACAAAACTATCCATACTTACACCACTATATGCTTTGGCAAAACCATTGGTTGGTAAAGTATGATTGGTGCCACTTGCATAATCACCCACCGATTCAGGCGAATAATTGCCAATAAATACCGAACCTGCATTCACTATTTTTTCAGCAACCTGCGCTGCATTATCAACAGCTAAAATTAAATGCTCAGGTGCATATTCATTAATCAATGCAATAGCATCCTCTTGTTGTGATAATATGATGGCTTTTGAATGACTAAGCGCTTGTATCGCTAAATCTTTTCTTGGTAAACCAATTAATTGCGTATCCAATTCTTTTTGAATCTCGGTCACCATTGCTAAAGAATTAGCAACTAATAATACTTGACTATCTGCACCATGTTCGGCCTGTGATAATAAATCAGCAGCAACAAAAGAAGGCACTGCATTTTCATCTGCCAAAACGCAAACCTCACTAGGACCTGCTGGCATGTCGATGGCAACTCCCATTTGTTGTACCATTTGTTTTGCGGCCGTAACATATTGATTACCTGGACCAAATATTTTATTGACTTTAGGAACCGATGCTGTACCCAAAGCCATAGCAGCAATAGCTTGCACACCTCCGATGGAATAAATGGCTGTAACACCCACCAAGGAAGCGGCATACAAAATAGCCGGATGAATTTCGCCTTGCTCATTGGGAGGCGTGCACAAAATGATCTCCTTACACCCCGCCATTTTTGCTGGAATACCCAACATTAAAACAGTCGAAAATAATGGAGCAGTGCCGCCAGGAATATAGATGCCTACTTTTTCAATACCAATAGATTTTCTCCAACACCAAACACCAGGCATTGTTTCGATGCGTTCTACTTTTTGAATTTGATTTTCATGAAATACTTCAATGTTCACCTTAGCCAACTGAATGGCGGTTTTTAAACTCGCAGTTAATTCCTTTTCAGCTGCCGCAATTTTTTTGGCACTTACTTTAGTTTGACTGATGGCTACTTTGTCAAATTCTAAAGTATACGACTTGATCGCCTCATCGCCTTTTAAAGCTATTTGCTCCATAATCGCTTTCACCTTTTGCTGCAAATGTGATGCGTCAATAACGGGCCGCTCTAATAGTACGGGCCAATCTTTTTGAATAGGCTCCTTGATTACTTTCATCATTATAAAATCATTTTTTCGATAGGTACAACTAATATGCCTTCAGCTCCTGCTAATTTTAATTTTTCAATGATATCCCAAAAATCAGATTCTGCAATAACACTATGAACGCTGCTCCAGCCTGGTGTTGCTAATGCCACTACCGTCGGACTTTTCATGCCTGGTAATAGAGCAACAATTTTTTCTAAATTTTCATTAGGAGCATTTAATAAAACATATTTATTATTCTTTGCTTTTTTAACCGACTCGATCCTAAACAATAATTTATTTAAAATGGCCGCCGATTCCTCATTTAAACCTAGACGCTTTATTAAAACTGCTTGAGAATTTAAAATGGTATCGGCTTCCTTTAATCCATTCATAAATAAGGTAGAACCGCTACTAACTAAGTCACATATAACATCCGCTAAACCAATGCCAGGTGCAATTTCCACACTTCCACTAATTTCATGAATCTCAGCTTGAATATTATGTTCATCTAAATATTGTTGCACCAAAACAGGATAACTTGTTGCTATTTTTTTTCCAGACAAATAACTAGGCCCTGTGAATGTTTCGTTTTTGTTGACAGCAAAACTTAATCTGCATTTGCCGAAACCTAATTTATAGGATACTTCTACCTTTTTTGCTTTTTCATACACCACATTTTCACCCACAAATCCAATATCTGCGACTCCATCTTCTACATATTGAGGAATATCGTCATCTCTTAAAAAAAACAACTCCAATGGGAAATTGGTCGCTACTGCTTTTAATTTATTTACTCCATTTTCAATGTCAATACCACATTCCTTTAACATTCTAATGGAATCCTCATGTAATCGTCCCGATTTTTGAATCGCTAATTTTAATCGCATCATAAATTTGAATTATAGTCATTAAAAAAGGGCCTACTCGTGAGTAAGCCCTTTGTATAAATATTAAAACATACCTACACCCTTAGCTTACCTATTGGTTAGAAAATGATGATGTGTATGGTTATTTAAGTTCATAGGGCGAAATTACAACCCTTTTATATAATACCCAACAAAAAAGTGAATTAAAATGCTTTAATGTCAGTAAATTAGCTGTTCAACGCTACTAAAAAACACCTAATATACCTACAGAATGCGATTAAGCCCTACTACTTTGATTCTGATTGCAATTACTCCTTTCTTCTTTTCGCAAAATGCAAATGGCCACTCCATTTCTACTATTTCTAACCCTTTACTTATTGACACGGTCAAAAAATTAGTTTGGTCAGATGAATTTGATATCCCTGGATTACCCAATAAATCAAAATGGGCTTATGACATTGGAACTGGAAATAATGGCTGGGGAAATAATGAACTTGAATATTATACCAATGATTCTTTATCCAATGCAAAAGTAAGTGGTGGTTATTTAATCTTAACTGCGCTCCATCAAAAATTAGGTGGCCGACAATATACTTCGGCTAGATTAGTGACTCGAGGCAAAGCAAGTTGGACCTATGGTCGTATTGTAGTGCGTGCAAAAATTCCAAAAGGAGTAGGCATATGGCCTGCCATTTGGATGTTAGGAAATAATATTGATAACAAAGCTATTGGTTGGCCACTTTGTGGGGAGATAGATATAATGGAACATACCGGAACTAGGCCTGGAAAAGTTCAAGTATCTGTTCATACAAAAAGTAATAATTGGATTTTAGGAACTCAAAAAACCGCTTCAATTGATATCCCAGATTATGGGGATGCTTTTCATAATTACCAACTAGATTGGGATAAAAATAAAATGACCATTTCCATTGATGGCAAAGACTTGTTAACTTTTAATAATGATAGTAAAGGTAAACCCAGTTGGCCCTTTGATGATCCCATCTATTTACTTTTAAATATTGCTGTGGGTGGCAATTACTCAGGATTCACCATAGACGAAAAAGCGCTTCCCGCACAAATGGTCATTGATTTTGTACGCGTATATCAATAATTAATGTTGCTCAAACCAAACAGGGGAAGCCTCCTCTGTCTCTGCATTATAATTGATAAATAATTCATCCCCTATTTCGATATCTTTTAGCGTAATAATAGAAATGGTTTGATCCTCCTCGTTCATATCATACATACAGTTTGGATGCACTGCATGATTATAAATGGATACATATCCTAATGCGACTGCTGCTAATTTTTGATCCTCACCCCATTCAAATATATAATCATACAAAAGGGTTTGTTCCACTTTCTGCCGATCCTCCTTACTTAATACAATGACGGGCGCTATTTCAATAGTCGTATTTATTGAGATGCGTTCTGTTGCAAATACACCTCGCCCTCTTTTGGGAGAGGGTGCTATGGTTATAATAGGTAGAATCATGACATAAATATAATATATCCTTTATAATTTTTCGTAACTTGCATGCATGTTGGATGAATTAAAAGAAGAAATCAATTTATCGGATCTTTTCTTGGAAATAATTTCCAAAGAGGATACACATCTACTAAAAGAATTTTTAGATGAGCAAAACATCAGTGATGTTGTTGAATTGGTGAATGAATTTCCCCAACAGGAGGCTACTATTATCGATAATATGACCGTGCATCGTGCGGTAAGTGTTTTTAAGATTCTCGATATCAACCAACAAAAAGACATCATTAAGGAATTGCCCGCTCGTAAAACAGCTAAAATTTTAAATGAACTTCCTCCAGATGACCGTACCGACTTTTTAGAAGAATTACCCAAAGCGGCCATCCGTGATTTAATTAAATTACTAGACCCAGAAGAAAGAAAAATAACTTTGTCCTTATTGGGTTATCCGGAGGATAGCGTAGGTCGTTTGATGACTCCCGACTATGTATATGTTTATCCTCAATATACTGTAGCGCAAGTCATTGAAACTATTCGTAAGTATGGTAAAAATTCGGAAACCATTGATGTCATATATATTATTGATGAAAAAGGGGGACTCATTGATGACATAAGAATTAGAGATTTATTATTAGCCAAACCTGAAGATATTGTGTCTGATATTATTGATGGCCGTTTTGTAGCACTCAATGTATATGATGATCAGGAGCACGCTAGTCAGGTTTTTAAAATGAATAACCGAACCGCTATTCCTGTCGTAGATGACAACGATGTATTATTAGGAATTGTAACCATTGATGATATCTTATGGGTAACCAATGAGGAGTTTAGCGAGGATATGCAAAAAATGGGAGGTACGGAAGCATTAAACGAACCTTATTTAGATATTTCTATTTTTAAATTATTTAAAAAAAGAATTACATGGTTGGTGGTTTTATTTATTGGTGAATTATTTACCGCAACCGCCATGGGGTATTTTGAAGATGAATTAGCCAAAGTATTAGTATTAGCTAGTTTTATTCCATTAATATTATCTACTGGTGGTAATTCTGGCTCCCAATCATCCACTTTGATCATACAAGCCATGTCCGTGGGTGAAATTACCATTGCAGATTGGTGGAAAATATTAAGAAGAGAAATTATAAGCGGAACTTTATTAGGCGCATTACTTGGCGTACTTGGATTTTTCAGAGTAACAGCATGGCATATGATTGTTCCTGGATTTTACGGCGCCCATTGGCTATTGATCGCTACTACTATTGGTTTCACTATTTTAGGAGTTGTTATTTGGGGAACCATTACAGGTTCTATGTTACCCATTGTATTAAAAAGATTAGGTGCTGACCCTGCTGTTTCTTCAGCGCCATTTGTTGCTACTTTAGTGGATGTAACCGCAATACTTATTTATTTTAGTTTAGCTTATTTATTCTTACAAGGAACTTTACTTTAATTGCGCCTCTAATTTTTGCTTCAGTTCAACTTCCCATTCTTCTTTTAAAATACTCAGAACAATACTATCCCGCCTTGTTCCATTGGGCATGGGTAAATGATTTCTTAATACCCCTTCAACAGTGCATCCTATTTTTTTCATAGCAGCAATACTTCTTTTATTATTATTGTCTGCCCTCAACTCTACCCTCTTTAGTCCAATTTGATCAAAAGCAAATTGCAAAAGCAAAAATTTACAATGTTGATTTAATCCAGATCCCCATACTTTTTGACTATACCAAGTATAGCCCAACTGTGTTGTTCCATTTGCCAATTGTATGTCATAAAATCGGGTAGACCCCACATAGCTTTGTGTTAATTTATCAAATACAATAAATGGATAGGCTGTTTGCTGACTTCTAGCATGGAGGGCATCCTGAATGTATTTTTCTAGATCTATTTTGTTTTGAATCGCCACCAATGAGAATTTCCATAACGCTGGTTCCTCTAGCACATATTTTTCTAAAAAGGTTATATCTGCAAGCGCTAAAGGCCTCAACAATACACGTTCATTTTCTAAAATGGTGTCCTTCGTAAGTTCAAAATTTTTTAATGCACTCATTCACTTGATTATAAATGCTAAATTCGTTTAAAATATTGTTTAAATAATAAAAGGTTATGGAAATTGATGAAATACTAGACTACGCATTACAACTTCCTGATTCAGAAGAAAGTACTCCCTTTGGGCCAGATACGATTGTAGTAAAAACGAATGGAAAAATATTTATTGTCCTTAATTTAAGGTCCGAACCCATTTCAGTCAACTATAAAGCAGACCCAGAGCAAATCATTATACAAAAAGAAGACTACCCCCAATTTATTTTACCGGGATACCATATGAATAAAATACATTGGAATACCCTGATCATTAATAGGCAGATTCCTGCCAAAATAGTTAAAGACTTTATTAAAACATCCCATTTTTTAGTAAGTAAGAAAACAAAGAAAAAAACGCCTAAATCAACCAAAAAGTCCAACTAAGTCGGCATTTTATCAAAAGCGGTCCCTATTTATGGATAGAGAACATTTTTCTTTATCTTTAAATCAGCATCGCTTATGAAACAGACCCATAAAAATAAGTTCCCTAGAAAAAAATTAGTCCTTGTAATAAGTTCAATGATATTGATTTGTTTATTACAAATTTCATTGAATGGATATGCAGCATCCAACGAACCCAGCACAGCAAATGGTTTATTTTGGCTTTGGCGTTTTTTGGGCCGACTACACCCTGTTGCAGTTCATTTTCCAGTTGCTTTACTTTTGTTTGCCGCGATACTCGAAATTTTCACTTTCAAAAATTTTAATTCCAACCTAAGACCTGGTATTAAAATCATTTTAGCAGCGGGTGCCATCGCTGCGCTCCTTTCCACCATCATGGGTTTACTACTTTCAAAAGAAGGGGGATACGAAAAAGAATTAGCCAATTTACATCAATGGACAGGCATCGCTACTGCTGCCATTGGAAGCATTGCATTTATTTTATTACACTATATATTGATGCAGGATAAAAAAAATCTGATTTCATTTTATCGCAGCTTATTATTTATTAGTGCCATTGGTGTAGCTGCTGCAGGACATTTTGGAGCTTCGCTTACCCATGGGAAAGATTATCTTTCTGCTACACTTCCATGGAGTAAAGATTATGATGCAAGTACAAAAGCAAATTTTGATATCAGTGCCTTCAAAAATGATACTACAAAATTAACGAAGCAACAAGCCATAGAATTAAATGTACAAGTAAGAGCCATCTTAGCACACAATTGCTATAAGTGTCATGGTCCCGAAAAAATTAAAGGAGACCTTCGTTTGGATCGACGCGATATGATATTTAAAGGGGGCGAAAACGGAGCCGTTGTCATTCCTGGCAATCCAACAGGTAGTGATTTATTTCGCCGCATCAGCCTTCCGTCTACTCATAAGGATGCCATGCCTTCCAAAGGAAAAAAACTTTCAGATGGTGATATAGCAATCATCCAATTTTGGATACAAAAAGGTGCCCCTTGGCCCGACAGTTCTGAAAAAAGTATTTTTAGACTTGCTCCTTTAGCACCAAGAGATCCTGCACTACCTGTAGCTACAGAAAAATTATCCAATCCCATTGACTTATGGACCAATCAATATTTTATAAAAAATAAAATAAACTGGCCAGCTGTCATTGATGATAAAACTTTTTTAAGAAGGGTTAGCTTGGACCTTATTGGACTCCTTCCTAGTCCTGAAGAACTTGAAAAATTCACCTCAGATAAGCGCGCCAATAAAAGAGCTATCTGGATTCGTCAACTTTTAAATCGACAAGACGATTACAGTAGTCATTGGCTTAGCTTTTGGAATGATGCATTAAGAAATGATTATACCGGTACTGGCTATATTACTGGAGGTCGTTTTAATATCACAGATTGGCTATATAAATCATTAAGATCCAATAAACATTACGATCAATTTGTAAAAGAATTAATCAGCCCTACAGATGCTTCCAAAGGATTTATAGAAGGCATCAAATGGCGTGGTGTAGTGAATGCAAGTCAACGCACCGAAATGCAGGCCGCTCAAAATGTTTCTCAAATATTTTTAGGATTAAATTTAAAATGTACTTCCTGTCATAATAGTTTTATTAGTGATTGGAAATTGACTGACGCATATGCCTTTGCTAATATTTTTTCAGATACTTCACTTGAAATAAATCGTTGTGACAAGCCCACTGGTAAATTCACAGGTGCGAGAATGCTTTGGAAGGAATTAGGCGCCATTGATAGTAGTGCTAAACGAAATGTAAAGCTAGCACAACTAGCTACAAATTTGGTACAACCCAATAATGGAAGATTTTACCGTACCATCGTAAACCGCATCTGGGCGCAGCTAATGGGTCGTGGATTAATTGAACCCGTTGACGTGATGGACAATGAACCTTGGAGTCAGGATCTTTTAGACTGGACCGCTTCAAATTTTCAAAAAAATAATTCAGATATCAAGGAGCTTCTTTATTTAATCACCAGTTCTAATACATATCAACTCCCTTCTGTCGGATTAAAAGATGCCAGCAAAATTGTTTCACAGCAATTTCAATTTAGCGGTATGTTGCGTAAAAGAATGTCTGCCGAACAATTTTCTGATGTAGCCAGCACAATCATTGCGCCTTTATTTGTTGATTCCTTGTTAATGTATCGACCCGAATATACTAAGGGACCCCTTCGTCCAATATGGGTGCGTGCCGCATTGGTTGCAAATAATCCATTTTTGATTTCATTAGGCAGACCCACTCGTGAAACCGTTTCCACAAGTAGAGAATCACAATCTAATCTTTTACAAGCACTCGAATTGACCAACGGAGATCGTTTTAACGCCATGATAAAAAAGGGAGCGGTCGCTTGGAAAAAACAATATGTGAGCAGCGATAAAATTATTAAAGAAATTTATTCAAGAGCATTAGGTAGAGAGGCACAAGCATCAGAATATACCATCGCTAAAAAAATATTAGGAGCACAACCTACAACCGATGCAATTCAAGATTTGTTTTGGATTATATTATTGTTACCCGAATTTCAAATCATTTATTAATTCATTTGATCATAAATATATAGATATGAATCATCATTGGAATCGAAGAGAATTTTTAAAAGGCAGCAGCACTGCTGCCATCGCAGCACTTGCAGCAGGGGCACCCTTAGCAGGCTTTTTGGCTTCATGTAATACATCTAAAATTAAAGCCACTGCCGATACTGTCATTTTACTTTGGATGGGAGGCGGCATGGCGCATACCGATACTTTTGATCCTAAAAAGTTTACCCCCTTTACAAAAGGTATGATGGCCAATGATGTATTAAGTACTTTTAAATCTGTTCCTACTATATTAGACGATGTCTATTTTTCAGAAGGACTAGAATCAATTGGCAAGGTCATGGACAAAGGAACTGTCATCAGATCCTATGTAGCGGGCGACATGGGTCATATTTTGCATTCACGCCATCAATACCATTGGCATACTTGTTATAAACCACCCCAATCAGTTGCTGCTCCACATATTGGTTCTTGGATATCCAATCAATTAGGTCCTGTTAATTCGGTGATACCTGCCTTTATAGATATTGGTCAAAGATTTTCATTAGGCGAGGGGGAAGAATTAAAAGCATTTCATACCGCTGGATTTTTAGGAAATGAATTTGGGCCTTTTTTAATTCCAGATCCAAGCGCTGGACTCGAAAGTGTAAAGCCACCAGTTGGCATGACCATTAATAGATTTGAAAAAAGAAATCAATTGTACAATGAATTAATGAGTAAAAGTCCCATTGGTGAAATGGGAAGTGATTATCAAAAAGAATCCATGAGAAGATCCATGGAACAAGCTTATATATTATTAAAGTCGCCCGAAGCAGCTGCATTTGATTTGAGCAAAGAACCAAAAGAAAGCTATGACATTTATAATACAGGCAAATTTGGACTAGGCTGTTTAATGGCGCGCCGATTAACCGAAAAAGGAGCTCGATTTATTAGTGTGACTACCGAATACGAACCATTTAAAAATTGGGATACCCACGACAACGGACATACAAGATTAGTGGATATGAAAAAACAAATTGATGGCCCTATCGCACAATTAATAAAAGACTTAGATCGCTCAGGACATCTAGATCGAACCTTAGTGATATTAGCAAGTGAATTTAGTAGAGATATGATGGTGGAAGGCCGCCCAGAACTTAAAGTGCAAGAACAAGTTAATCAACCCGATATTATTCAGGAATTAAAAAATTATGGAATGCACCGCCATTTCACAGATGGTTGTTCTATGCTGATGTTTGGAGGTGGAATTAAAAAAGGAAATGTATATGGGAAAACAGCGGATGAACGCCCTTGCAAAACGGTAGACAAACCAATCCGAATTGAACAGATACATCAAACCATTTATCATGCATTAGGCATACCACAGGATACCCATTATGTGATTGAAAAAAGACCATTTTATACCACACCCGATGGACTTGGTAAAGCAGAGATGGATTTATTTTCATAGTCACTTTAAAGCACTTGGAAGGCCTTCAAAATTAAATAGTGTACCTTGCAGCCCATGACGAGTAAAAATTTTAAGTCCTTACATCTTATTGAGCCTCTATTATTAGCATTATACGAGGAAGGATACACGACCCCGACACCTATACAAGCACAATCTATTCCCATTGTTTTAGAAGGAAAGGATTTATTAGGCTGCGCCCAAACGGGTACAGGAAAAACAGCCGCTTTTACTTTACCTATTTTACAATTATTACTTCAAAATGCAGGCAACGAAAAGCGAAAAAAAATAAGGTCATTAATTGTAACACCTACTCGTGAATTAGCCATCCAAATAGCCGAAAGTTTTAATGCTTATGGAAGACACACTCCATTAAATTGCACTGTCATTTTTGGAGGTGTTGCACAAGGACCTCAAGTCACTGCACTTCGAAATGGAGTGGATGTAGTCATTGCAACACCAGGTAGATTATTAGATTTAATGAATCAAGGACATATTAGCTTAAGAGATGTAGAAATTTTTGTACTAGATGAAGCCGATCGAATGTTGGATATGGGATTCGTCAATGATGTAAAAAAATTATTAGCAGTACTGCCTAAAAAAAGACAATCCTTGTTTTTTTCAGCAACCATGCCACCCGAAATTGTCACTTTAGCAAGTACTATTTTATTTCATCCACAAAAAGTGACGGTCACTCCTGTTTCATCTACCGTGGAAATTATTGAGCAATCGGTTTACTTTGTAGATAAGAATAATAAAAACGCTTTATTAATTGATGTACTTAAAAATCCAGCAATTAAAACTGCATTGGTTTTTACACGAACCAAACATGGCGCAGACAAAGTGGTGAACCTTCTTTTAAAATATAATATAAAAGCAGAAGCCATCCATGGCAATAAATCTCAAAATGCAAGACAAAGAGCATTGAGTAATTTTAAAGAACAAAGTACTAGAATATTAGTTGCCACTGATATTGCGGCTAGAGGTATTGATGTTGACAATTTAGCATTCGTTATCAATTTTGAAATTCCAAATATTGCAGAAACCTATGTGCACCGAATTGGCCGAACAGGCCGTGCTGGCGCCAATGGAACTGCCATTTCGTTTTGCGATGCGGAAGAAAAAGCATTCTTGAAAGACATTGAAAAGTTAATCGCTAAGCCTATTCCGGTGATAGACAATCATCCCTACCCTTTAATGAACCACAATCCAGTAAAGACGGTTCAACAACAAGGACGAGGCAACTCGGGTCATGCTCGTTCCAATTCACGCGGTAATGCACCTCAAAAAAACAGATTCAGTAGATCAAAGCCAAGGTATTAGATTTCCCTACTTTGTAAAAACATGTTTTTTCAATAATTGACTTATATTTAATGTTAAATTAAATTATGAAAGTCATTTTAGCACTTCTGTTTGTGATCATTACTCCCCGTTTGTTAGCGCAGGATAAGTCGATTCAAAAAACAGATATTATTAGCACTTCTAAAATTTTTGATCTTCAATTTTCACCAAAGGAAATTGACACTTTATTTAGTGATGTGAAAGATAATTTATTGAATTATAAGGCCATGCACCAATTGTCCTTAAATAATAGTGTTCCATTGAGCTTATGGCAAACGGCTATTTTACCTAACATGCCATTGAATAAAAAACAAAATTCTATTCAATGGAAATCCGTTGTTACCGAATTACCAAAAAATAACAATGACTTAGCTTTTTATAGTATTGAACAACTAGCTTATTTGATTCAACATAAAAAAATAAGCTCGCTAAAGCTGACTCAATTTTTTATTGAACGATTAAAAAAATGGGGGGATACTTTACAATGTGTGATTAGTTTACAAGAAGATATTGCTTATCAACAAGCAAAAACAGCAGACGAAGAAATTGCAGCAGGAAAATATCGTGGATTATTACATGGCATTCCCTATGGTTTAAAAGATTTATTTGCCATTAAAGGCACCAAAACCACATGGGGTGCCGCTCCTTATAAAAATCAAGTGATTGACGAAGATGCATTTGTTTATTTGCAACTAAAAAAAGCAGGGGCTGTATTGGTGGCAAAATTTACATTAGGTGCTTTAGCAATGGGAGATTATTGGTATGGAGGACGCACCAAAAATCCTTGGAATTTAGACTATGGTTCATCGGGATCCTCTGCTGGATCAGCATCTGCAACCGTTGCGGGTTTGGTCCCTTTTGCAATTGGTACAGAAACTTGGGGTAGTATCGTATCCCCTTCTACTACCTGTGGTGCAACTGGACTAAGGCCCACTTTTGGAAGTGTAAGCCGAAGTGGTGCGATGGCTTTAAGTTATAGTTTGGATAAGGTAGGACCCATATGTAGATCTGCAGCGGATGCTGCGATTGTTTTCAATTATATACATGGAACTGATGGAAAAGATTTATCGGCAGTCAATTTGCCATTTAATTACACGCCTCAAAAATCAATCAAACAATTAAAAATTGCATACGCGAAAAATTACTTTGATAAAATAAAAGATACTTCAAGAAATGATTGGAAGGCTTTGGAGGCATTTAAAAAAATGGGTGTTCAATTAATCCCTGTAAACTTCCCAGACAGTGGTGTTTATCAATTCAACATCATGGATGTGGTGATTGGTGTTGAATGTGCTGCACAATTTGATGATATGACAAGAAACAATATAGATGATGAATTAACGAGACAAACTAAAAACGATTGGCCAAACCAATTTAGAACAGCTCGATTTATACCTGCTGTTGAATACGTCAATGCGCAACGCCACCGATTCTTACTTATGCAAAAAGTGAATGACGTCATTCAACAATATGATGCCATCATATGTCCATCAAGAGGTGACGGAAATCAATCCGCCATTACAAACCTAACAGGACATCCTGTAGTATGTGTTCCTACTGGATTTGATAAAAAATTCAATCTGCCTACTGGAATTAGTTTTGTAGGAAAGTTGTTTGACGAAGCTACACTATTAAATATTGCAGATGCTTTTCAAAAAGCCACTCCTTGGGATGAACTGCACCCAAATAAATTTAAGTAAGAAATAAAAAACGACTAAAAATTAAATAAATTCAAGCCAACACCTAATTGCCATTGCCTTGTTTTCCAGCTATCTTGATTTTTTAAATCGTCAAGAAGTTGTTGTGTAGAACCAATATTATTAAGGCCAATAGCATACCTGCCATAAATAAAGAATCCACCTAAATCTAATTTTGCTCCACCCACCATAGAAAATTCTCCCGAAGAAAAAGCAACCCTCGCATTTTCAATACCATCTTTTTTCTGATCCAATAAAACAGAATACTGAGGGCCTGCTTGAAATGTAAAACTTTTGACAGGATGAAACTGTAAAAGCAATGGGATACTTAAATAATTTAAGTGATAGGTTTCTGGCTTAAAGCTAGGGTGTGCTATTAAATCGGCCGCGGATGGGCTTGCTTCCAATTTGGTTTGTGATAGTATCGCATCTACTGCAATACTAAATTTGCTATTAATACCAATATAGGTTGTGACCCCAGCATGATAAGAAGCTGAATTATGGTCTACGGATACATTATCTACCGTTGAAAAATTTTGCCCAATTTTGAGACCTAGTCCAAATTTTTGTTGTCCAAAAACTTGAACACTCATTAAGACTAATAAAATGAATAGATTTTTTTTCATGAGAGATGTAATTTGGTTACTTCTATCTACTACAACGAAAAAATTACAGGTTTGTTACATTGGTAATAGAATTCAAAATTACACCAATTCTATCAAAGTAATTTCGGGCATGATACCTACCCTGCCAGGATAGCCTAAAAACCCAAAACCTCGATTGACATATAATTGTTGTTCTGCATTTTGATAGATACCCGCCCACTGTTTATATACCCATTGCACTGGGCTCCATTTAAAATAAGGATTTTCGAGACCAAATTGCATACCATGAGTGTGGCCAGACAAGGTTAAGTTGATATGTGGGTATTTGATTTGTACTTCAGCTTCCCAATGGCTAGGATCATGACTCATTAAAATAATAATATCCTCTTCCTTTACTCCAAACATGGCTTTATCTAATTTCCCATATTTAGGAAACCTTGCTTTTGCGCCCCAATTTTCAATACCCACTAATTGTATATGTGCTCCTTGTTTTTCAATTTTTGTATTTTCATTCATCATTAATTTCCATCCTAAGTTGGCATGAACCTGCTTTAAATCCTGCAAGTTTTGTTGTTTGGCTTCAGGACTCGGCCATTGAACATAATCACCATAATCGTGATTACCTAAAGTGCTAAATACACCATGAGGTGCAGTAATTTGTCCAAATACATCCATCCAGTCAGTCATTTCAGTTGCTTTATCATTCACTAAATCTCCAGTGAATAAAACAAGATCTGCCTTTTGTGCTTGAATTAATTTTACACCTTTCAGTACTGCTTCTTTGTCTCTTAAACTTCCACTATGTATATCACTAATGTGAATGATTTTAAACCCCTTAAAAACAGGATCTAGCCCTTTCAAAGCAATTTTTTTTCGGATCAATTTATAATTGTATTTATTGCCAAATCCATAAAGTAGAGATAAAAACAAGGTAGAAGATAATCCCACTCCTAACCAACTTAAAAAAGTAGAACGGGGTATTCCTTTTTCCGTTTTCATAAATTGAGCTCCAGTTGCAGAAACAATTTGACCAACTGTCCAAAAAGCGCCTCGACGTAGATCGTCTACTAAGAAAAAAATGGCCAATGTAATGAGGGCTAAAACCCATCCAATACCTACTGAAAAAATATATTGTCTAAAATAAGGATTAGAAACAAAAGGGAATAATAAAAACCCTCCTAAGCTAATGATACACAAAGCCCAATATAGGACACTTAGCACATTTTTTGTGGTACCCGAATGTCCCTGTGTTAGGTTACGCAGTACATGGTAAATGTAAAAATCGATTAGAAGTAATACCGATAAAAGGACGAAAATAAAAATAGGGTTCCTCATAGTGTTAATTAGTGGGTAAAATTAGGGCCAAACCATTCATTTATAACATATTTAATCCCAAATTGTTACCATTTATCCCTTATTTTTGAATGAAAATAAGGATACCTATTTTATGGCTCGAATCATTGGAATTGCGAATCAAAAAGGAGGGGTGGGTAAAACGACCTCAGCCATTAATATTGCAGCTAGTTTAGCCGTTTTAGAATATAAAACGTTGCTGATTGATGCTGACCCACAGGCAAATAGTACTACTGGGGTAGGCTTTGATTTGCATAATATCACGACCAGTTTATACGATAGCATGATTAACAATGTGCCTTTAAAAGACGTCGTGTTAAAAACTGAAATCCCCCACCTTGATTTGATCCCTTCCCATATAGATTTAGTAGGAGCTGAAATTGAATTAGTCAATTTACCCAATCGAGAAAATGTATTAAAAGGATTAATCAATGACATTCGTGACCAATATGACTTTATCATTATAGACTGCTTACCCTCTTTAGGATTAATTACTGTCAATGCTTTAGTAGCTGCTGATAGTGTCATTGTCCCAGTTCAGTGTGAGTTTTTTGCATTGGAAGGATTAGGCAAATTATTAAACACCATCAAGATTGTACAAAGCAGATTAAATCCCGAATTGCAAATCGAAGGTATCTTAATGACGATGTACGATGGCCGCTTAAGATTAAGCAATCAAGTGGTGAGTGAAGTTCGAAAACATTTTGATGAAATGGTATTCTCAACCATCATCCATCGTAACACAAGATTAAGTGAAGCACCTAGTGTTGGCAAGCCTGTTATTTTATATGACGCAGAGAGTAAAGGGACCGTAAATTATTTAAACTTAGCCAAGGAAATATTACAAAAAAACGGCATGACCAATATGAGTAATGCCGAGCGTATAATTGATTAATTATGAGCAAGAGTATCAACAATAAAGATTTAATTGGAAAAGGGCTACGCTCTTTATTGCAAAACATGGATGCAGATTATAAAAATCCTGCTGGCCAAATACCTGCAGCCGCCATGGAAAAGGCAGTTGCAAGTAATCGTATTTTACTTACTAATATCCAAGCCAATCCTAAAAATCCAAGAAAGGATTTTGACATGACTGCTTTACAGGAATTAGCAAAGTCTATTCAAATACACGATCTTATTCAACCCATCACAGTTGCGCAACTAGCGAATGGGAAATATCAATTGATTGCAGGCGAGCGTCGCTTTCGCGCTGCAAAAATGGCCGGTATTTTAGATTTACCGGCATACATCAGACATGGTAATGACAAGGAATTATTGGAACTTGCCTTGCTTGAAAATTTACAAAGGGTCGATTTAAATGAAATAGAAATTGCATTAAGCTATCAACGCATGATGCATGAATTAAATTACACACAGGAGCAAGTGGCAGATCGAATGGGAAAAGATAGATCTACCGTGTCTAATTATATTCGTTTATTAGAATTACCTCCTAATATTCAAGCCGTCCTTCGTAATGGTACTTTAAGTATTAGCTTGGCGAAACTTTTAATTGGAAAGGAAGTGGACCAACAACTTTTTTTATTAAAGGAAATAATAGAAAAAGGGTTGACGGTTCGCCAAACCGAAGATTTGATTAAGAAGATGAATCAAGCGGGAAAAATTACAACCGGACAAAATACAGGAACCAAGAGTAACTTATCTCCCGTTTATAAAAAATTAGAAGATAAGTTAAGCAGTCATTTATCCAGCAAAGTACAATTACAACATCAAAAAAATGGCAGTGGCAAAATCACTGTAGAATATGCTGACTTGAACGGCTTAAACAAAATATTAGAAGCAATGCAATTAAGCATTAGCTAGACTCACTTTTTTTAACAAGGAATTTATTTAGGATGCGGCTACTCTTATTTTTCACACTGCTTTTAATCCTACAGCAAAATGCTTGGAGTCAGGACAGCACTCGCGTGGTAAAAAAAGACAGCACATTTTCATTACAAAAACATATACCCAGCACTGCTACCAAAAGATCAGCACTCATTCCTGGTTGGGGACAAGCATACAATAAACAATATTGGAAAATTCCATTAGTATACGGGATCATTTCAATTCCTACTATCACTTATATTTACAACAATGATATGTATTCCAAAACTAAGTTTGCTTATGAAGCAAGATTCAAGGAAGCTTCGGGTGATGCATCGGATGTTGAAAAAATAGATCCTGTATTAAAAAACTTAAGTGCTTCATCACTTCAAAGTTATCGAAATATGTTTCGCAAGAGTAGAGATTACTCCATGATGTGGTTTGTTTTAACTTGGGGTATTAATGTGATTGACGCCACAGTTTCAGGGCATTTAAAGGAATTTGATATTACAAATGATTTGAGTTTAAAAATTCAACCCACTTATTTACCTCAATTTAACCAAGCTGGTTTATCCTTACAGTTTCATCTTAAAAATTCGCAGTCAAGATAAAATATATTTTATGAAAATCGCATTAATTGGATACGGGAAAATGGGAAAAGCTATTGAATCCATTGCTTTGAGCAAAGGGCATGAAATAGTTTTAAAAATAGATATTCAAAATAACCATGAATTTACACAACAGACATTACAATTGGCTGATGTTGCTATTGAATTCACTGGACCCCACAGCGCTTATGAAAATATTAAAAAATGTATTGAATGGGGCATTCCTGTTGTAAGTGGATCTACTGGCTGGTTAGACAAGTGGGAGGAAATAAAAAAATTATGTGACACGAATAAGGGCACCCTTATTTATTCAAGCAATTATAGCATTGGGGTTAATTTGTTTTTTGAATTAAACAAACAACTCGCAAAACTAATGGAGCCCTATAATGATTATGATGTTTCTATGACCGAGATTCACCATACTGAAAAAAAAGACGCCCCCAGCGGAACTGCAATTTCATTGGCTGAACAAATACTTGCCAGCCTGGGTAGGAAAAATAAATGGGTGAATGCTGCTTCAAATAGTAGTTCCGATTTAGTGATTCAATCCGAAAGAATAGATCCAGCGCCTGGAACACATAGTGTTAAATACAGCTCTCCGATTGACGATATTGAAATTATCCATACGGCCCATACACGTATTGGTTTTGCAAGTGGCGCTGTTTTAGCCGCTGAATTTGCATATCAAAAAAAGGGTACCTTTACGATGAAGGATGTTTTAGGACTTTAACCATTGAAATAAAATTTCAATGTAAACGAAAACCTATTCAACATAATGATATCTAAAAAAACACAATACGCATTACAGGCACTTTCCTATATGGTGGAAACGAAATCCGACAGCCCAATACTTATTGCAGAGATAGCAGTTCAAAAAAATATTCCACTTAAATTTTTAGAAAGTATTTTATTAGAACTTAGAAAGGCTGGATTTTTAGAAAGTAAAAAAGGAAAAAATGGGGGTTACTTTTTCGCGATCCCTCCTGCTAAAATAAAACTATCAAGCATCTTTAGAATCATTGAAGGTCCTATTGCTCTCTTGCCTTGCGTGAGTTTGAATTTTTATCAAAAGTGTGACGACTGTAATGAAAAAAAATGCGGGCTCAATAAAGTAATGATCGAAGTTAGAGATAATACCTTGGCCATATTAGATAAAAGAACAGTGGCCGACTTGGATTATAAAAAGGGCAAATGATAAACATGAAAAAAATATTTTTCATTATCCTCATTGGGGTAAGCGCATCAATCCATGCTCAAAGTTTAATTGGAGGAAAAAATATTATTAAAACCAACTTATCTAGCGACGCCTTAAATAATTATAATATCACTTTTGAACGCAGTCTTTCCCAATTCATGTCTGTATCCTTAAGTTATCGACGAATGGAAAAGCAACAAGTCCCGCTTAAGTCATTAGTGAAACAATTTATTGATAATCCTGCCATAGATTTAGATAAAATACAAGTGGGCAATTCAGCAATTACAGCGGAAGCCCGATTTTATTTAGGCCTTTCAAAAATGGCGGGTTTTTATTTATCGCCTTATACAAGATCAGCTACTTTTGACTTAACCATTCCAATCGACTATACTTACACACCTGCTTCACCTCTTCCTAATGTCATCATGCCCTCTATTCCTATGCACGCGCAATTAGATGGCACGATTAGATCCACTAGCTATGGTATTTACACAGGTATGCAATTCCAATTATTAACAAAAATTGTCTTAGATTTTTGGATTATAGGAGGTCATTATGGGAGCTCCAATGGAAAATTAATTTTTATGGCCCCTAATGGGACACCCGCCTTAGCCATTGATGCTTTAAAAAAGACAATTGACCAAACCAAAGCCAACCCTTTTAAATTAACCACCACCACTACCCCTAATGGTGTTATTACCGATACCGAAGGCCCTTGGGCAGGGATTCGAGGTTTAGGAATCACTGTTGGACTTCGATTTTAAGGGCGACTGATTAGCGCTTACTAGATTGTGTAAATCACTTACCTTTGGACCTTTAAATAGCACTCCTATGATGCCAAAATTTTTACAAGATTTATTTAAAGCGCAAAGCTATGATCCTAACAACTTTTTTTTAATTGCAGGCCCTTGCGTAGTTGAAAATGAAGAAATTGTTATGGAGATTGGTGAAAAGCTGTCTACCCTTTGCAAAAATTTAGGTATTCCTTATGTATTTAAAGCTAGCTATCGAAAAGCAAATAGAACAAGTGCCAATTCTTTTACTGGCATTGGAGATGATACAGGAATGGAGCTCATTCAAAAAGTGGGTATTACTTATAAGGTACCGACTACATCTGATATTCATGCACATGAAGAAGCAGCCATTGCTGCAAAGTATATTGATATTTTACAAATTCCTGCTTTTTTATGTCGTCAAACCGATTTATTAATCGCAGCTGCTCAAACTGATAAAATTGTTAATGTAAAAAAAGGACAATTTTTAAGTGGTGCGTCTATGAAATTTGCAGTTGATAAAATTAAATTGGCAGGTAATGATAAAATCATGTTGACCGAAAGAGGTAATACTTTTGGATACCAAGATTTAGTTGTGGATTATCGAAACATCCCAGCGATGGCAGAAAATGGATTTCCTGTCATTATGGATTGTACTCATTCACTTCAACAGCCTAATCAAACGACTGGTATAACAGGAGGAAATCCACTTTTAATTGAAACGATTGCAAAAGCAGCAATTGCAACTGGCGCTGATGGTTTATTTATTGAAACACATCCCAACCCATCTCAAGCAAAAAGTGATGGCGCCAACATGTTACCATTAGATAAAATAGCACCTTTACTTGAAAAATTAGTGAAGCTAAGAAAAGCAGTTATCTAAAATTCGTCTGGTACTTAAGATTAATAATATTTCATTGGATTTCGTTTCCCAAGATGAATGTATTTTTTGATACTTCTCCAAAATGCCAATATCATATAAAGTATAACTGGCGACCCAAATGTGAGAAAGGAAATATAAATAAACCACATTCTTATTTTAGAGGAAGCAATGCCTAATCGCTCTCCTATTGCGGTACAAACTCCAAAAGCTTGCAATTCTAAAAAATCTCTCATTTTATGGATCATGTCGGTGGATAATTCTACCTGCAATCTAGATAAAAAACTGGATTTTGGCTTACCTTTGCCACAAATTTTAACTCCAAAAACAAGTACTATGGCTTTTGATATTGAAATGATTAAAAAACTGTATGCTGAAATGCCTGCAAAAGTGGATGCGGCTCGAAAATTATTAGCTCGTCCCTTAACCTTATCAGAGAAGATTTTATTTTCTCATTTACATAGCGATCAAAAAATAGCCAACTTTGAAAGAGGAGGATCTTATGTCGATTTTGGACCAGATAGAGTTGCAATGCAAGATGCTACCGCTCAAATGGCATTATTGCAATTTATGCAAGCGGGTCGTCCCAAAGTGGCCGTACCAAGTACGGTTCATTGCGACCATTTAATTTCGGCAAAAATAGAAGCCAAACAAGATTTACAAGTAGCCACTGCAGATAGCAAGGAAGTGTATGATTTTTTAGCATCCGTTTCTAATAAATATGGATTGGGCTTTTGGAAACCCGGTGCAGGTATTATTCACCAAGTCGTCTTAGAAAACTACGCTTTCCCTGGCGGGCTTATGATTGGAACCGATTCTCATACAGTGAATGCGGGTGGTTTAGGTATGATTGCGATTGGAGTAGGTGGTGCAGATGCTTGTGATGTGATGGCAGGTTTACCATGGGAATTAAAATGGCCAAAATTGATTGGTATTAAATTAACTGGAAAGTTAAATGGTTGGACTGCTCCTAAAGATGTGATTTTAAAAGTGGCTGGTATCCTAACTGTAAAAGGTGGAACCGGTGCTATTGTTGAATATTTTGGAGAAGGCGCTACGAATATGAGTTGCACAGGTAAAGGAACGATTTGTAATATGGGTGCCGAAATTGGTGCTACTACATCTACTTTTGGTTATGATGCAAGTATGAGCCGCTATTTACAATCCACGGGTCGTGCAGATGTAGCTAGTTTAGCAGATACAGTGGCATCCTACTTAACTGCTGACCCAGAAGTTTACGCAGCACCCGAAAAATATTTTGATGAAGTCATTCATATCGACTTGAATACATTAGAGCCTCATTTAAACGGTCCATTCACCCCCGATTTAGCAACACCAATTTCAAAAATGAAAGAAGTGGCTGCAGCCAATGGTTGGCCAACTAAAATTGAAGTGGGCTTGATTGGTAGTTGTACCAATTCTTCTTATGAAGATATTAGTCGTGCTGTAAGTTTAGCAAAACAAGTTTCTGAAAAAGGATTAACCATGAAATCAGAATACTTAATCACACCAGGTTCTGAACAAGTAAGATACACTATTGAAAGAGATGGTTTCTTAGCAGTGTTTAGTCAAATTGGTGCGAAAGTATTTGCGAATGCTTGTGGACCATGTATTGGAATGTGGGAAAGAGTGGGCGCAGAGAAAAAAGAAAAAAATACAATTGTACATTCATTTAATAGGAACTTTGCAAAACGCGCCGATGGCAATCCTAATACTTTTGCGTTTGTAGGTTCTCCAGAATTAATAACGGCATTAGCGATTGCGGGTGATTTAAATTTTAATCCATTAACGGATACCCTTACGAATAACAAAGGAGAACAAGTTAAATTAGATGCCCCTACTGGTCATGAATTACCTCCACTAGGATTTAGCGTAGAAGATGCAGGATACCAAGCGCCTGCTGAAGATGGATCTCATGTGAGTGTTCTTGTGGATCCAGTTTCAAAAAGATTACAACTACTAGATCCATTTACTGCATGGGAAGGAACCGATTTAAAATCATTAAGACTTTTAATTAAAGCTAAAGGAAAATGTACCACCGACCATATTTCAATGGCAGGCCCTTGGTTAAAATTCCGTGGGCATTTAGATAATATCTCCAATAATTTATTAATTGGCGCAGTGAACTTCTTCAATGATAAAACTGATAATGTAAAAAGCCAATTGAATGGCCAATACGATACTGTTCCAAATACGCAAAGAGCTTACAAAGCTGCAGGTGTGGGTACAATTGTAGTTGGTGATGAAAATTATGGTGAAGGAAGCTCAAGAGAACATGCGGCAATGGAACCTAGACATTTAGGCGTTCGTGTTGTATTGACAAAATCATTTGCTCGAATTCATGAAACCAATCTTAAAAAACAAGGCATGTTGGCCTTAACTTTTGCAGATAAAAATGATTACGATAAGATTCAGGAAGATGACGCCATTGATGTATTAGGATTAACCCATTTTGCACCAGATCAGCCATTGACATTGGTGTTAACACATAAGGATGGCAGTACAGATTCTATAAAAGCCAACCATACTTATAACCAACAACAAATTGAATGGTTTAAAGCGGGCGGGGCCCTTAACATCATTAGAAAGCAAGTAGGTAAATAATAAAAGCTTTCCAAAATACTTAAAACCCTTCTCGTTCCAACGGGAAGGGTTTTTTATTTATCTTTAGAATATGATAAATACAGCATTGGTATCTTATGGCATGAGTGGCAGATTGTTTCATGCCCCCTTTATTGAAACTAATCCAAATTTTAATTTGGCGGGAAGCTGGGAGCGAAGTCAAAAAAATATTCAAGCAAGGTATCCACATTCAAAATCATTCAACTCTTATGAGGAAATATTGAATGACCCTACTATTGATTTAATTGTGGTGAATAGTCCTAATGATTCTCATTTTGAATATACCCGACGCGCTTTATTAGCAGGTAAACATGTTGTAACTGAAAAAGCATTTACGACAACAGTGAAAGAAGCAGAGGAACTAGATGCATTAGCACAAAAATTAAATTTAAAATTAGCAGTATATCAAAATCGTCGATACGATGCCGACTTTTTAACCATTCAGAAATTAATTAAGGAAGGAAGTATTGGCCATTTTTTAGATATTCAAATTTCATTTGAACGATATCGAACCACTATAAGTCCTAAAGCACACAAAGAAAATCCAACTCCAGGGGCAGGACTTTTATTTGACTTAGGCCCTCATTTAGTAGATCAAGCATTGTTATTATCAGGTATGCCTACTCATTTATTTGCAGATTTAAGGGTCATAAGAAATGCATCTTTAGTAGATGATTATTTTACTATGATTTTATACTACCCTACCCACCGCATTTTATTAACCAGCGGTATGGTGTTTATGCAACAGTTACCTGCTTATAAAATTTATGGTTCAAAAGGATGTTTTATTAAATACCGAGCCGACATTCAAGAGGAAGACTTAATTGCAGAAAAACTACCAGTTGGTCCACATTGGGGAATCGAGCCCGAACATAAATGGGGCACACTTAGCACAGATACCGATGGTAACATTAGCACACAAATCATACCAAGTTTAGCTGGCAATTATGGTCAATTTTATACATTGATGGCGGATGCTATTCATAACAACGCTCCGGTACCTACTTCAGCAAAACATGGCGCTGATATCATTAAAGTATTGGAAGCTGCACGCAAAAGCAACACTCAAAAGTCTATTGTTGAATTATAGTATTAGGCTCAATTCAAAAATTGTATTACATTTTTTTAGCGTCTTCTAAAAATTTCGCTAAACCAATATCTGTTAAAGGATGTTTTAATAATCCCAAGATAGAATCCAAAGGACAAGTACAAACATCAGCACCTGCTTCGGCTGCTTTTACAATATGTAAAGCATTACGAATAGAAGCAGCTAAAATTTGTGTATTGAAACCTTGCATATCATAGATATGTCTAATTTGACTAATTAATTGCATCCCATCCCAACTGCTATCATCAATTCTTCCGATGAAGGGAGAAACATAAGTAGCTCCTGCTTTAGCAGCTAAAATTGCTTGGCCTGCAGAAAATACTAAAGTACAATTAGTACGAATACCATTATCTGTGAACCATTTAATCGCTTTGATACCATCTTTAATCATTGGCACTTTCACCACAATATTGGGATGAATAGCAGCTAATTTTTTACCTTCTTCTACCATCGTAGCAAAATCGGTAGATAATACTTCGGCGCTAATATCGCCTTCCACTAATTCGCAAATAGCTTTATAGTGAGCAGCAATAGCGGCTTCCCCTTTTACACCCACCTGTGCCATCAAAGAAGGATTAGTAGTCACCCCGTCAAGGATACCTAAATCATTGGCTTCCTTAATTTGAGCTAAATTACCTGTGTCAATAAAAAATTTCATACGCTTGTTTATTAGTGGTTTTACCCAATGTTAAAAAGTGGCAGGCTACTCACATCACACCGCTCAACCGCCTATCCTTGCTGTATTCCTACCCTGGGGAAGTTCAGCAGGAGCTGGTCGTGTAAGACCTGCCGGTGCAAATGTAGCACAATTGAATTGATTAAAAAAGTAGGCTTAGAATAGCTCAATATTGATTAGAAAACACAGTACTAAACCCGATTAAATGATCATGACGAGCGCCTGGTGGCTTGTAATAAACAAAAATGGAATAGGCATTTTCTGTTTCCCAGTGATCCCCTTCTGTTTCATTAAAATCCTGTAATGGGTCGGGGTCTGTATGATTTCTTAAGATATAAGAATAAGTATAATAACCCTGTTTCAATAGCAATGATTTTTGATAAATACCTAATTTGGGATTAAAATTCATTTCAGATGATGCATCTAATTTATTGTTAGTGAGTGCTCCATTTAAATACAAATGTTGCCCTACTAAGGGCACTTGATTAGGCGGTATATAAGTGAACATGACGGTTGCATAATCATTTTGATAATCGCTTTCTAATGATTCCGTATTCGTGATTAAAAAATTTCCATTTAAATCTTTGAATTTAAAATAAGGTGTCGCTGTCCTAGACAGATCTGGTTTCACATGCACGATGGTGCCAGTTGAAGTAGATTCAAATTGAGATACTCGATCAGATTTTAATCGTAAACTTTGCAAATCAAGCCACCTTGCTTCCTTTCCAGAGGGAAAAATTAAATCCCGCTCACTATTGTATTCCAAAATTGGCCCTCTTATAAAATTGGGGACCGGTGCGCTTAGCCCATCATTGTACCTATAGTTTTGTACCACCTGTACTTTTAATTGATCTGGTAGAAAATAAGAAAGTTTTTTTGTATCAATACTCAATTGAACTTTTTGATGCGTTTTCGAAATATTGCCATCAAAAGGTTCCTGAATAGCTGACATGATGGACACTTGATCCTCCGTTACAAAAAAGCGTTGTGTAAAAACAAGTTGATTTGGATTTGCATCCTTATATACTTTCATGATATAATTACCAGATTGGGTAGGTCGGCAACTGCTGTTAGGGAAAGTAAATTTATAGTGATAGTAAGATTGAATTGCAATGGAAGAGATAGAGAAATCTGTAATTCGATTTTGATTAAAGCCTTGTAAATAATCAAAGGGGCTTAAATTAGCAGGTGACCAGTCCTCATTCATGAGCTCCACCGAATAGTAGTAATTTTGGTGTTGGGCCTTTAGATCGTCAAAGCTGATTTCAAGCGCATTCATTTGAACCAAGGATATCACTGGTAAAGCTTGTGAGTTACCCACTGGATGAATAAGTATCGTCCTTATATTGCTATCGTATATTTTATCAGGATTTATTTTAGAACTGGCTGTTGCCCCTATGCCTATTGTTAAAGCTAATAAAACAAGCCACCTCTTATACATATCATTATATTTTATCCAACACGAATCTAGCCCTTTATTCATTATTTTTAAGCAGAAAAAACTAGATTTGATAAAAATTACCCCATTGTCAACGGCCTTTCAAATTGCAAAAAAAATTAGTTTTCAGCAAAAAAAAAGCTATACAAGTATTATTGTAAAACTTTCTATCATTGCAACTGCCATAAGTGTGGCTGCCATCATCTTAACCTTATCCATGGTGAACGGTTTTCAAGAGCATATTTCAAATAAAGTTTTTTCATTTTGGGGACATATTAGAATTGAATCGGTAAGCGGGGAACCATTAGTTCAAAATGATACAGTCATTAGCCGACTTATCCAATCAAGCCAAAATCAAATTAAATCCATCCAGCCTTTTATAGCTCAATCAACTGTGCTTTCATTTCAACAAGAAATTGAAGGTGTCGTAGCAAAAGGATTGTCTGCAAACGTTCCAATTCCATTTTTAGTAAAGGGTCATCAATTGACAAAATCGAAAGATAGTTTGATGAAGGAAATTGTTTTGTCGGACGCTATTGCAAAAAAATTAAATATCCAACTTAATGAGTATGTAAAATTATATTTCTTAAACAGCTCGAGTGTACAGCAGCGAAAATTTAAAGTAGTGGGTTTATACCATACTGGAATTCAAGATTATGACCAACAATTTGTCATGATAGATATTAAATCATTACAACAATTACGAAATAATTTTTCAAATGTAGAGGGCTACACCGTCACATTAAATGACGCTAGGAATATTGATAATCAAAAAGATAAAATTCAAGCGCAATTGCCTCATAATTGGGTTTCGACCACCGTTCCAAATTACTATCCACAAATATTTGATTGGATTGGTGTACAAACGACTAATCGAAATGTAGCCATTACCATCATGCTGCTGATTGCTATTGTTAACTTAATTACTTGTTTATTTATTTTAATGCTCGAAAGAATTCCAATGATTGGAACTTTAACGGCAATTGGTGCTAGCAATGGATTTATCAGACAAGTGTTTATTTACCAAGCCAGTATTATTTGTTGGTCAGGCGTGATACTAGGAGCAGTTATTGGTATCGGATTATCCTTACTACAACAACATTTTGGTTGGATACAATTAGATGAAACTGCTTATTTTGTAAAAACACTCCCCATAAAAATGGTACCCATTCAAATTATGAGTATCCTTTTAGGAACAGTGATAATAAGTTATATCTCCTTTTTAATTCCTACTTTATGGATAAAAAGAATTTCTCCAGCAGCTGCGATCCGATTTGATTAGGACTTCCAGCTTGATAATAAAATACCCGCTGCTACTGCTGCGTTTAAAGATTCGGCTTCACCGAAATGAGGTATGGTAATTGGATGGCTAATATAGGGCAACAAAAGCGGCCTAATCCCTTTTGATTCATTCCCAATAATTAAGAAAGAGGGTGCTTGTATTTTATTAGCGGCATAAGGCTTTCCATCTAACACTGCTCCATAAACCGGTAATTTAGTAGACGCTAATACGGATTCTAGATGATAGGATGCTACTTGAACTCTTAAAAAGCTACCCATACTACTTTGAATTACTTTAGGATTGTATAAACCAGCTGTATCATCTGACACAATGATTTGATGCACTCCAAACCAATCCGCAGTTCTTATGATGGTCCCCAAATTTCCTGGATCCTGAATCCCATCCAAAACGAGGGTCAACGCCTTATCAAACTGAATTGACTTTTGTTGTTCCTTTTTCTTCACTAAAGCCAGGACCTGATTAGCGGTTTTAAATTGACTGATTCTTGCTAGTACAATCTCATCCACTTGCTCCACCGGCAACATGATGGTTTTCTGCGATGCTAGCCAATCAGCAGTTGCATAAATTTTTTCAATGGTCCAGTCGCTTTCTAACACTTCCTTCATCAACTTGGGACCTTCCACGATAAATACAGATTCTTGGTCCCAATGTTTTTTATGGGCAAAAGATTGAATATATTTGAGCTCACTATTATTCATCTGTATTATGTTTTTTCTGAGGATTAAAAATATTAGTTTCTTTTCAAGATTTTATCTTGTTCCCCTTTTATTTTTATTAAATGCCTGTACAGATGTAAAAAAAGCATTGGTGCATGACTACCCAAAGCAATTAGCTTTTGTTTATGATAATAAAATCATCATAAAGGGAGCCGACAACAAGGCCTTGCAACAATCTTTAAACAATGAACTTAATAACTATTGGGACGACAGCCTAAAGGTAAAACGAATTAGGCAGTTTGGCGTTTTTAATACGGTCATACAACCCATCGCCTATCAGCCAGACCGCCTACCTAGGTCCATCCAATACATGCAATCCTTTTTAGCCAGCAAAGGATATCATCAAACAGTATTAAGTCCTCAAGTCAAAATAGATACCGTAGGAGATGAGTGGAGAGCATATATCACTATGCTTGTGCAATTGAATAAAAAAACCCTATTAGACACGATAACCTACCAACTGAATAATAAAAAGTTACAAGAAATTGCCATAAAAAATATAAATCAATCTTATTTAAAAAAAGGACAGCCATTTTCGAATGACAATATCAATAACGAACTGGACCGATTGGTTGCCTTATTTAGATCGGAAGGTTTTTATTATTTCACAAAGGAAAAAATATTTGCAGAAGTGGATACAATTGATCAAAAATTAATGCAATTAAACTTAGACCCACTTGCTCAAATTAATCAGGTAACCACAGCAACAATGACGAATGGCCAAAATCCAAGTTGGAAAGTAAGTATTCAACTCAGAAACAGTGCAGCGCCTATTACCAAACAATACCCTATTGGTCAACAAATATTTTATAGTGATTTAAAGTTATCCGATAATCCAGATAGCGTTTTATCCAACCCGCCTCCGCATCATGAAGACAGGGGGGAATTTGTACATTCCTTTACACAATCTAAATTTAAGTCAAGTTTATTTGAACATCAACCCTTCATTAAAAAAGGCAACTTGTTTAATGAAAATTTATATTACAAAACCTTAAACAATTACAGTAGCCTAGGTGCTTGGCAACAGGTAGATGGTCGCACCACGATTAAAAATGATAGTATTTATTTACATTATTTTTTAGTGCCCGCATTGCGACACAGCTTTAGCTTTGATATTGAAGGGAGTAAAAATACATCACAATTAAGTGCAGGTAACTTATTAGGGCTTTCAACCAATTTTACATTTAGAGATAAAAATGTGGCAAAAAAATCAATCCCCTCTATTACTAATTTAAGAATGGGAATTGAATTAAATGTGGGTAATACAAATGAAAATTTAACACAAACCTTATTATGGAATGTGGGACATACTTACAGCTTCCCCTCTTTAATCATTCCATTTTCTTCTTCTAAGAATAAGCCGTCCAATAATGCAAGAACTAATTTTTCATTAAATAGTGCCTATATTGATCGACTCAACTATTATCAATTAAAATCGTTTACGACAAGTTGGGGGTATGAATGGAAAAAAAATAAAGGAGGCAGAGAAAGTACTTGGTCTTACAAACCTTTAAATGTTGAATTTTATCAAATTAATAAATTTTCAAAATTAGATAGTCTATTATTATTGAATCCATTTCTGAGATCTTCTTTTAATGAAGGAAATGTCATCAGTCAAACTTTAAATTATATCAATACAGGGAGTTCATTTAGTCATCCTCATCAAAATACCTATTTCCGAATTGGCATCGAAGAAGCAGGAGGTTTAATGGGACTCACTTCATTAAAAAATAATATTTACCGTTATTTTAAAGTAGAAGCAGAGTATCGGGAATTATATAAATATGATTATACTGAACTTGCATGGAGAGTGATGGGCGGCTGGGGAAACAATTATAGTGATAATGCATCACTCAATGGAAGGCTTCCGTTTTTCAAACAATTTACAGCAGGTGGTCCTTACAGTATGCGTGCATGGGGACTTCGCCAACTAGGATTAGGCAGTTCCAATTTTTATGATACCAGTGCAAAAAGTCAAAACTTTGATCGATTTGGTGATTTACAATTAGAAGCCAATTTGGAATACAGATTTCCTTTATTTCAATGGGGCAGTTATAAAGTGGGCTCCGCCTTATTTACAGATATGGGGAATATTTGGAATGCAAGAGATACAAAACAAGACCCCAATGCAGGATTTAGGCTTGATAGATTATACCAAGACTTAGCCATTGGAATGGGAACTGGATTGCGTTTTGATTTTAATTACTTTATAGTGCGTATTGATTATGCTATGAAGATAAAAGATCCTACTCGATTAAATAATCAGGGCTGGCTTGATTTTAATAATATGAAATGGTCTGAGATAAAACAAAATGGCAGCAAAGTAAATAACTATGCCTGGCAGTTTGGAATTGGACTTCCATTTTAATACTTCCCTAAATTAAATACATTTCATTGGAATCGTCATTTGCAAGTAGGGTATCAATTTCCATTTTTAAATCCTCCCATTGAATGGCATCTTCTATTTTGAAATCACCAATTTTGGTGCGTCTTAAATGACTCATGTAAGCCCCTACTCCTAAGGCTTCTCCAAAATCTTTTACTAAGCTTCTAATATAAGTACCCGTAGAACAAACTACTTTAAATTCAATATGAGGTAAATTGACTCGAGTGATTTCAAAACTTTGAATATTTACTTTTCTGGGATCTACTTTCACTTCAATTCCTTTTCGTGCAGATTCATATAAACGCACCCCTTCTTTTTTAATTGCAGAATGCTGTGGAGGCATTTGTAAAATTTCACCAACAAAGGGATATGTGGCGCTCATAATTTGATCCTCTGTCAAATGATCAATTGATTTAAAATTTTCTGGTTCAGTTTCTAAATCATAGGAAGCAGTGGTCGCACCTAAAACCAATGTGCCGATGTATTCCTTATCCAAGCCTTGGTACTCATTAATTTGCTTTGTGAATTTCCCAGTACATACAATTAATAATCCAGTAGCTAAGGGATCTAAAGTGCCGGCATGCCCCACTTTTTTTACCCTTATCATGTACCGAATTTTGTTCACAATATCAAATGAAGTCCATTGCAATGGCTTATCAATCAATAGTACTTTTCCATCAAGGTAAGAGGATAAGACGGCGGGGATGGGTTTTTGTCGCATTAGATGATCACTTAAAACTTAGTAAGCCCTTGCGAACAAAACGCGTTGAATGGATGCATTACCTGTTAAAATACATTTCCCATCTTCTAAAGGATTATCTAAAGGGATACAACGTATAGTTGCCTTGGTTAATTCTTTTATTTTTTCTTCCGTCTCTGGTGTGCCATCCCAATGTGCTAAAATAAATCCTGTTTTAGTATCTAATACATTGACAAATTCATCCCAAGTATCAACTTTGGTAATGTGTTCGTCTCTGTATTTTTTTGCACGATTCAATAAATTAGATTGAATTTCTAACAACAAGGCACTCACTGTTTCGGTTAAACCATCCATGGATACAGAAGATTTTTCTTTGGTATCGCGACGCGCCAATTCGACTTGATTGTTTTCCAAATCCCTTGGGCCTACTGCAATACGAATGGGCACCCCTTTTAATTCATACTCTGCAAATTTCCATCCTGGTCTATTGTGATCTGTATTATCATACTTCACTCGAATGCCCGCTGCTTTAAATGATGCTACAATACCACTTACTTTTTCATCCAAAATTGCTTTTTGTTCATCGCCTTTAAAAATAGGAACAATCACTACTTGAATAGGAGCTAAACGAGGAGGCATTACCAATCCTTCATCATCACTATGCGTCATCACCAATCCACCAATTAAGCGGGTACTCACCCCCCAACTTGTGGCCCAAACATAATCCATGGTATTGTTCTTATCGCTAAACTTTACTTCAAATGCTTTTGCAAAATTTTGTCCTAAAAAATGAGAAGTACCTGCTTGCAATGCTTTTCCATCTTGCATCAAAGCCTCAATACAATAAGTGTCTTCGGCTCCAGCAAATCGTTCACTTGCTGTTTTTACTCCTTTAATTACAGGCATGGCCATCCAATTTTCAGCAAAGTCGGCATATACATCTAACATTTGAACTGTTTCTGCAATTGCTTCCTGCTTAGTGGCATGTGCCGTATGTCCTTCCTGCCATAAAAATTCGGCAGTTCGTAAAAACAACCTTGTACGCATTTCCCATCTTACCACATTCGCCCATTGATTCACTAATATTGGTAAATCTCTATAAGATTGAATCCAAGTTTTATAAGTATTCCAAATGATGGCTTCGCTAGTTGGTCGTACAATTAACTCTTCTTCTAATTTAGCATCAGGATCGACCATTAATTTTCCTTTATTATTGGGATCCGTCTTTAATCGGTAATGTGTTACAATGGCGCATTCTTTTGCAAATCCTTCTGCATTTTTTTCTTCCGCTTCAAATAAAGACTTTGGCACAAATAGAGGGAAATAGGCATTTTGGTGACCTGTATCCTTAAACATCTTGTCTAAAGACGCTTGCATATTTTCCCATAAGGCATATCCATATGGCTTTATGACCATACAACCCCTAACGGCGCTATAATCTGCTAACTCGCCCTTTAAAACAAGGTCATTATACCATTGTGAATAATCCTGTGCTCTTGTGCTTAATTCCTTTGCCATTTCTTAAAAAAATATTAACAATTTAAATAAAAACAAATGATGTACGAAAAACGCTCTATATTTCAAACTTCACTACCTTTATACTAGCAAATGTATGCTAAATCAAGGGCATATAAAAACCAAAAACAACGCAAAATGAATACAAAAAATACAAACCCCCTATTCCATCTATTTGCCATTGGCATGATGGCGATTAGTTTTTTTGTAACAGGTTGTACTAGTTTACAACAAACCACTGCAATCGCAAGCGATGATTTATATTTTACGCCTAATAAACCTAGCGAAGAAATAGTCGCACAATCAAATCAAGATGATTATCAAGATTATCAAAATTATCAGGACGATCGATATTTAAGATTAAAAGTAGCCAATAGAAATAGATGGAGTGGTATTGATGATTGGGGATATTGGAATGACCCTCGCTATAATAATTCATTTTATCCTTCTTATATGGGATGGAATAGTTGGTATACTGGATATTATGGATCCTCTTGGTATAGTCCATTTGGTCCTTCCTATACTATGGGCTGGGGCGGCTATTATCCTTATAATTCTTTTGGATATGGCTTTGGTTTTAATGATTTTGGTTATGGAGGATTTGGTGGTTACGGAGGTTTTGGCAGTTTTGGCTACGGTGGTTTTGGCTTTGGCGGATGGAATCCTTACTACACTGGTTATTGGAACCCATATGGAAGCTATTATCAATATGGAGGTATCTACGGAGGTGGTTATGGTGGAGGTATGATCGTGAACAATTATGATAAACGCGTACCAGTGCAACCCAACCGAACCAACTTAAACCCTTATATGAAAAATGCGGGTCAATTTAAAAGATTGGGCGATGTAAGAGAAAATTCAAATGCAAGTTTAAATAATTCAAACGGCAGCAGACCAAGTGTTCGTCCAAATTTATTATCAAGCTATGGCAATGTGAATAGTAATAGCGCTAATAACAATGTGGGTAGCCCTTTTGCAAGAGGCAATAATAATAGCAATACAGCAGCCCCTAGCAACTTTGGAAGCTTAGTAAAAAGAGCCATTATTAGTGCAAATGTAAGAAGCAACAATAGCAATGATTATTCAAATAGGAATAACTCAAATACAAATCAAAGCAGTACCCCTTACCGAAACGCTGCTAGCCCTGTATATACGGCGCCAGTAAGTAGTGGAAGTAGTTCAGGTGGTGGTTCATCAAGCGGCGGCGGATTTATTGGAGGCGGTCGAACTAAATCTGGTGGTCAATAATCATTAAAAAAAGGCAAGTGGATTTAAATTATTATTATGAAAAAAATATTATTTGTTGTTTTATTAGGATCTAGCTTAAGTGCATTTGCACAAGACCCTGAAGATATTTTAAGATTATCTTGGTTTGCACCCAATGGGACACCTCGCAGTAATGCATTAGGTGGAGCCATGGGATCATTAGGAGGCGACATGTCATCGAGTCATATTAATCCAGCAGGTTTGGGATTTTATAAATCAAGTGAATTATTATTCACTACAAAATTTTCAAACAAATCAAATAGTATTGATTATTTTAATTCAAATTCAACTATTTCAGATCGTAAATTTAATTTTGGAAATATAGGAATCGTTTTAGCCGACGGGCAGAAAAAAAATAATTGGACCAGTACTGCTTTTTCTATTTCTTATACTCAGATTGCAGACTACAATAATCATTATAGTTTTGGTGGAAAAAACACCTACAGTAGTTTTTCCGAAAAATTTGCAGACCAATTATATGATAGCGAATCAAGTTTAACAGATGCACAACAAAATTTCATTTACGGTAGTTCGCTTGCAATCCATTCTAAAATAGTCAACCCTATTTATGATGCCAATGGGAATATCACTGATTATAGAACCGCCATTCCAATTGGAGCTATCAATCAAAACAGTGATGTAGTCACCAGTGGCGGCTATAATGAATTAGCAATTGGCTGGGGCGGCAATATTGAAGACAAGCTTTACCTAGGGGCTAGTTTAACAATGCCTATGATTAATTTTAGCAAATCAAATTATTTTGGAGAAAAAGGGTATTTTGATTTTTACGAGAATTCTAGTTCCAAAGGATTTGGATTGGGTGCAAAATTTGGTATCATTTATAAAGCAGAACCTTATTTACGCTTTGGATTTACCTATCATACACCACAATTACTAAGTTTTAGGGATGCCATCAATGCCGAAATGGTCAGCAATGAATTTCCAAATGGATTAAGCTCATTTGACTTAATGGATAAGTACAGAAATGTCAGTTACCCATTGAGTTACGATTATACAATGACTTCGCCATCAAAAGCAATTGTTAGTACAAGTTATTTTTTCGCCAATCCAAGTAAGCCAACACAACCACTTGGTTTTATTAGTGCTGACTTAGAATGGATTAATTATGCAGGTACTCGATTTTATTCCAATGACAATAACCAAGATGTAGTTGCTTATTACAATAACCTTAATGCTGTTGTTAAAAATACTTATAAAAATAATATCAATATAAAAATTGGTTCTGAGATAAAATTAAATGGTAATTGGATGGCTAGAGCTGGAACTGCCTATTACGGCTCTCCTTATCATGATGAAAGTTTAAAAGCTTCTTATTGGGTATTAAGTGGTGGAATAGGATACCGAACCGAAAAACATTTTATTGACTTTACCATCATGAATACCTTGATGAAAGACGCTATTTTCCCTTATCGTTTATCAGAAAAAAATAGCTACTACGCTGCTTTTACAGGAAATCAACTTCTATTTAATATTGGATATGGTATTAGATTTTAATACCCCTATAAAAAGATAAACTTCATAAAAAAAGACATCCATCAATTTGATGGATGTCTTTTTTTTGTATATACTAAAGTGCTTTAATAGAATACTATTTCAAATCGCTCGTTTTTAAACCCTGATTCATTTTTATGTCACTATATTTTACATTTATTTTCATTGGACCCAAATCAATAATCAACTCTGATGCTAATTGAATTCCGTTCACTAATTGATACCCATTGTAAAATTCTTGCTGGGTAACTGTTCCACGGCCTGGCACTTCTTCTGATTTAGATGTTTTAACTAATAAATAGCTAGTAGCATCATAAAAACGGTGGGATACTTTTTTAGAAGGCGTGGTCAATTCTACATCAATCGCATCCTTACCATCCACTTTTTCGATACCCACTATTTTTAGGCCATATGACTTAGATAAATATAATTGTTCAGGTGTGATCGTTGCATCTTCATCTAATCCTTCCTTCAACTCATCAGTGATAGGAATTTGCTGTCCTTGTTGACTTACTGAATATTTACCATCCACTACCATTTGTTTCATTAAAGCCATTGTACCCATAGACATACTAGCGGAAACATTTCCAGGTAAAATTAAAGTTTTATTCATTGTTAAGGATTGTCCTTGGATACTTGCAGTGCCTGTCATTTGAATATCTGTCACTTTAGACAAAGCTTCCTTGCCTCCAACTGCATCAATTACTTTTTGCAACAAAATCGCAGGAGTTAAACTTGCATCAGTTTTAACTTCAGTAGGAGCTGCTACTTTATTTCCTTCCAAATCATAATAACTAATGGGGCCGTATTTTTCCAATCCTTTTGCAATTTGCTTTGCATTTCCCACAATAATAATATGCATTTTAGAAGGATTCAAAAACAATTTAGCTGCTGTTTGTACCTTTTGTGCATCTACCGAAGCTAAATTGGTTAAATATTTTTGATAGTAGTCAGCAGGCAAATGAAACTGAGCTACTTTCAAAGCAAAATTGGCAATGGTAGCAGGATTTTCTAATGACCGAGCGAATCCGCCTGATAAATAATTTTTCATTCGACTTAATTCAGTATCTCCGACTTTCTCATTACGCATGATATTGATTTCGCGCAATAATTCTTGCACAGAGCTATCGGTTTTGTCGTTTCTTACTGAAGCATCTGCTTGAAAAAATCCAATTTGTCTACTTGGAGTTAAGGATGAATAAGCGCCATAAGTAAAAGCATGCTTTTCGCGAAGGTTGGAAAATAAACGTCCTGAAAATCCACCCCCTAAAATATTATTCATAACAGAACCTGAAATTGCATTCTCAGAACCAGGATAAAGATCCACAGTGGAAGCAATGGTTACCACACTTTGAACACTTGCTGGACGATCCACTATCGCCACATAGGTACTATTGGGTAAATTAGGTTTTGGAAAATTTTGAATAACTGTTGTGCCTTTTGCCCAAGCACCAAAACTTTTTTCCGCCAAACTTTTCGCATAAGCAGGTTCAATATCACCTACAAATACTAAATAAGCCGCATTAGGTTTCCAATAAGTGCTTAAAAAGGATTTAACATCGTTAATACTAATATTATTGACAGTTTTAGTGGTCATCATTTCACCATAAGGGTGTGAGGCGCCATACACTAATTTTTTTACTACATTACCAGAGATGGCATTTGCATCATCTTTACTTGACTCGATACCAGACAAAGTTTGTTTACGAATTTTTTCCAATTCATTGGTAGCAAGTGCAGGATGTAAAACGACTTCGGCCAATAAGGACATCAATGCAGGAAAATTGGTCTTAAGAGAACTTATCGAAGCGGAACCACTACCAGTAGACATACCGCCCCCTAAAAATTCGATGGCTTCGTCTAGTTCGGCCTTGGTTTTAGAAACAGTACCTCTTTTTAATAATTGACCTGCTATTTCAGCAACACCCGCCTTGTCCCCTTCGGCAAAACCATCATAATCAAAAGCAAGTGTTGCACTCACCTGAGGTAGTTTTGTATTTTTTACAACAAAAATTTGTAAGCCATTCGCTAATGTATATTTAACGGGGGTTCCCACTTGAATGAGAGGCGCTTTCCCCGGCACAGGTGCTTTTGTTCGATCAATAGATTGTGCCATTCCAAATAATGGCATGATCATTAAAGTAAAGTATATCAGTTTTTTCATAAAATTATTTTTTAGTTGGTGCTAAATGAATATCACCATTACTTTGTTGTTGGTTTTTCTTTGGGTACATAATAAAGTACTACTCGATTGTCTTTATTTAAATATTTTTTAGCCACATTCAATACATCTTGTCTTGTCACCTTATTGTATTTATCTAATTCAGTGTTGATTAAATTGGCGTCACCAAAATAAACTTCATTGTTAGCTAAACTTTCGGCGATACCTGCCATGGTTGCATTTCCTGTAACCAACTGAGTAGTGATTTGATTTTTAACTTTTTGAAATTCACGTTCCCCAACCATATTATTTTTTAAATCACTAATTACGCTGTCCATACTTAATTCTAGTGCCTCAATTTTCACACCCATATTCGCTATGGCTAAAGTGATAAACAAACCTTCATCTTCGTTAAAAAAAGGTGCAGATTGTGCAGCCACTGCTTGTTGTTTTTTATCTACCAAAGTTTTTGTCATCCTTGAAGATTCGCCTCCTGATAAAATGGTAGAAAGAACATTGAATGCATAATATTCATCCCCGCCTTGCTTAGGTGCACGATAGGCTTGAAATACGCCTGGCAATTGAATATTGTCCTGAATCACATCTCTTACTTCTCCACCTAAAGCCGGCTCCTTAATGGTAGGACGAGGTATAGGGTTTTCTCCTTTTTTAATAGGTCCAAAATAAGCAGCAATTTTATTTTTAAGATCTGCTTTATTAAAATCACCTGCGATAGATAAAACGCAGTTATTCGGAACATAAAATGTTTTATAAAAATGGATAAACTCCTCCAATTTAGCAGCATTTAAATGTTCCATACTTCCAATAGGTGCCCATTGATATGGATGCACTTTAAATGAACGCTTTAATACTTCTGTTAAAAAAGATCCGTAGGGACGATTGTCCATTCTTTGTCTTTTTTCTTCTTTCACTACTTCGCGTTGTGTATTTACACCAATTTGCTCAATCTTAGCATGCATCATACGCTCACTTTCTAACCATAAACCTAAATCCACTTGATTAGAAGGTAACAATTCATAATAAAAGGTACGATCCTGTGAAGTATTTGCATTTAAAGCACCGCCTGCATTGGTAATGTATTTATCAAATTCTCCTCTTTTGATATTTTCAGATCCTTCAAATAATAAATGTTCAAAAAAATGTGCGAAGCCTGTTCGAGCGGTATCCTCATTTTTTGAACCCACATGATACAAAGTAGTAACTGCTACTACTGGAGCAGAATGATCTTCGTGTAAAATTACTTTTAGGCCATTGGGTAAAGTATACTTTTCAAATTGAATAGCATGCGTTTGAGCTTGTGCTATTGAAATTGAAAAAACACTTACCATCGCCATTAAAATTCTTAGTCGCATGATTATATTTTTGATGATTAAAATGAAATGAAACGAGTTCTAGATTATAAAATTAAAGCTACTAAATAAATAAACAATTAAGAAATAGGACTTTTACATCGTCGGTCCAACCACGATTTGAGAGGCATTCATTTGATCAGCCTCATACCAGTTAATATCGGGATCTTTTTTGAACCAAGTCATCTGCCTTTTAGCATAATGCCTGGTATTTTGTTGAATTTGCTCTTTGACTTTTTGTATGTTTATTTTACCTTCAAAATAGGGTAACCACTCACTATAACCCACTGTCTGTAATGCGTTTAAGTGCGAATGGGGAATTAAATTTCTCACTTCCGATTCTAAATCATTTTCGACCATCTTCAGAACCCGCTCATTAATGCGCTCATATAATAATTCCCTAGGCATTTGCATACCTATTTTTATTATTTTAAAAGGGCGAACTACTTTATTTTTATTTTGGAAATTAACAATTGAAGTCCCGGTTCCTAAAAACACTTCCAATGCGCGCATTAATCTTTGTGGATTTTTTTGTTCCCCCTTTTCCCAATATAGCGGATCCTTCACAGACAATTCCTTTTGTAACCACCTTAATCCTAATTTTTCATATTGTTGGATGATCTCATTTCTTATCTCTGGATTAATTGCAGGAATCAAATCCAATCCTTCACAAAATACTTTAATATACAAGCCTGTACCACCTACCACGACCAAGGAATTATATTTTTCTAAAAGTTGGGCGGTTTTTTCTAAAGCATAATTTTCAAAAATGGTAGCATTCATTTCTTCTTGAATAGAATGACTCGCAATAAAATGATGGGGCACTTTAGACAATTCATCTACAGATGGACGCGCAACACCAATATTTAATTCCTTAAAACACTGCCTTGCGTCAGCTGAAAGTATTTGTGTATTTAATTTTTTTGCTAATTCAATGGCAAAAGATGTTTTGCCAACTGCTGTAGGACCTACAATAATATATACCGTTTGAGACAACAGAAATAAATTTAATAATTAGTTAGTAGGCATCTCCGTCAAAAAATTCAGATTCTTTTGAACTATCCTCTGTCGTATCATCTGTATCTGCATCCTCATCCTGATCATCATCTCCTTCGGCCACTTCACCTTCTGTCCCTTCTTCACCCTCTTCCCCAAACCCATCCTGCGCTTCGGCTAAATCATACTTTTCTTCAATATCTGCAAAGGTTTTACCTAATAAACCTTTTGTTCCATATTGCATAGGACCCACTCCTTCCACTCTGGATACTAAAGGATACTCTAAAGTCATATCCGCATCTGCATTTTTTATCACTTGAATTAATTCAATTAAAAAAGTCCAAGACTTTACAAAATCATATAAAAAAATAAAATGCTGATTCGTATCAATAATTTCAGTACCTACCAAGGTTTCATCCATTAACAAAGGAGGTGCTTTGTATTCCTTTTCATAGACTGCCTTTGAAATTTCACGACCCCTTTGCCATGTATCATTGCTTCTAAAAAAAGTAGCATCGTGTTTTTGATCAAACTCAAATGCTTTTAAAATAATTTGGAATAAGTCAGCAAAATTTTGGGTATGTTTTACAAGGACATCACGATAGATCGCATCATCTTCCTCCCAATAAACCCTAAATTTCAAAACTGCCATATTGGTTTTTTTTAGAACTGCTAAAATACTATTTATTAGCTTGACTTAACCGAATTTAATCCACAAAATCCTTATTATTTAAAAGGAGTTAAGCCAATTTTAGCGGCTTCCTGAATCATGTATGCATATGCCGAATCGTAGTCATTTGTAATAACCCCATCCAAGATCGCTTCTCTAATAGCGTCTTTTATGACACCCACTTCACGAGAAGGTGTAATATGGAATAATTCCATAATCATTTCGCCTGAAATGGGGGGCTGCCAATTTCTTACTTTATCTTTTTCTTCTACTTCTACTAATCTTTGTTTCACATATTCAAAACCTTGTAAATAGCGTTTCACTTTTACTTGATTTTTACTCGTAATATCTGCCGAACACAAAATCATTAAATAATCAATATCATCCCCTGCCTCAAATAACAAACGCCTCACTGCACTGTCCGTAACTATTTCTTTTGTTAATGAAATTGGACGCAAATGCAAAGCCACTAACTTTTGCACCATTTTCATGTGCTCGTTTAATGGTAGTTTTAATTGCGTAAATATTTTAGGAACCATCCTTGCACCTACCACTTCATGACCATGAAAGGTCCATCCAAATCCTTTTTCAAATTTTTTAGTTTTAGGTTTTGCAATATCGTGTAAAACCGCCGCCCATCTCAACCAAATGTCATTGGAATTCGCAGCCACATTATCCAAAACTTGTAGTGTATGAGAAAAATTATCCTTATGTCCAATTCCGTCCAAAGTTTCAGCACCTTCCAACTGTAAAAATGTAGGAAAAATATATTGTAACAAGCCTGCCTCTTTTAATAAATACCAACCTTTAGAAGGAACCGGTGTCATCATTATTTTTTGCAGCTCGTCAGTAATACGTTCCTGCGATACAATGCGAATGCGCTCTGCCATTTTTTGAATGGCTGAAAATGTTTCAGGAGTAATTGTAAAATTCAACTGTGTGGCAAAACGAATGGCACGCATCATTCTTAATGGGTCATCATCAAAAGTTTGTTCGGGCGCTAAAGGTGTTTTTAAAATTTTAGCAGCAATGTCGTCCATGCCATTAAAAGGATCTACTAATTGACCAAAATGAGTATCGCTTAAATCAATTGCTAATGCATTAATGGTAAAATCTCTTCTATTTTGATCGTCTTCGATGGTGCCTGCACTGACACTTGGCTTTCGGCTGTCCCTAGCATAGCTTTCCTTTCGCGCACCAACAAATTCTACTTCTACTTCAGGAAATTTTATTTGAGCAGTACCAAAAGTTTTAAAAATAGAAACTGGTGGTGTAGGATGAAATTGCTTCGCAACTTCATTTGCTAACTGCATACCATCCCCTAAACAAACGATATCAATATCCTTGGTAGGCCGATTTAATATTTTATCACGAACAAAGCCACCCACTGCAAAAGCAGGTGTATTTAAAGAGGCGGCCGCTTTGGCCACCACCTTTAATAGGGCTAATTCTTTATCGGTGAATTGAATAGACATGGGTGTAAAAGTACTAATGTTGTTGCACTTGTAACAAAGGTGCAATTAATTGATCCATTTTAATGGTTTTGGCACAATCAAAATGTTTTAAAGGACATTGTTTTTTCCCATGTATCCCACAAGGTCTGCAAACAAGGGCTTGACTCGTTTCAACAATAAAAGATTTGGTAGATAAAGGTCCAAATCCAAAAATGGGCAAAGTAGAGCAATAGATAGCAGTAACAAGTGCATTAACGGCAGAGGCAAAATGTAAGGGTGCAGAATCATTTACATAATTCATCACTGCTTTTTTTTGCAATGCTGCAGATGCTAAAAAACTTAACCGTCCTGCCACATTCACAACGGTTTTATGGGTCACTTTTTTTAAAATTTCATCACATAATAATTTATCTCCAGGACCACCAATTAAATAAATAACGCCATTAAATGGAATTTCATTAATAAGTGTCGCCCAACTTTCCAATGGAAATTGTTTTGTAAACCAGACAGAAGCGGGTGCCATACATATATAAGGCGATTGTTGATATCCTACAACCGCAGCTTCGTCGGAAGCAGATGGATATAATACTGGCTTTATTACTGGCGTGTTTAAAAGCATATTTACCAATTGATGATTGCGATCAATCTCGTGTAAATCAGAACCAGTAAAATGATGCGCAATTCGATGTGTAAATAAAAAAGAGAAAGGATTTTTATCAAAACCTATTTTAAATTTGGCATTGGATAATGCGGTCAAAGCCCCAGTAGCAGCAAATCTTTGCACATTAATAATCGCATCATATCGACTTGCTCGTATTTTAAATAAAAGTCGAAGCCAATTTTGATATTTGTTACTTTTTTTTACCCAAACCAGCACTTGATTTAAAAATGGGTGTTTTAAAAATAAAGATTCATTTCCCTGTCTTACTAAAATATCAATAGATGCCAATGGGTATTCTACATGTAAATTTTCCAACAAGGACGTAGCTAATACGACATCCCCAATGAAAGCAGTTTGAATGACTAATATTTTTTTCATCTGTTGCATTGAATAAAATTTAAGCACGGATAATGATGAGTTGTCCATCTTCATCCCATTTAACAATTGCAGATGGTTGTTTTATTTCTGTATCCTCTTGGTTATATTCAACTACATAATCCACCCCTTCGATAATGTCTAATGAAATATCACTAAAACACAATGGCGTAGGATAACCTGAAATATTTGCGGAGGTACTTACAATTGGCTTCCCAAATTGTTTGATTAAACTTTTGCAAAAGGGATCCTTACAAATACGAATGGCGATGGAACCATCTGCACCCAATAAATTAGCCGGTAAATTTTTCCCCTTCGGATAAATGACAGTCGTGGGTTTATGAATTCCTTTTATGTAATCAAATATTTGCAAGGAATGATCCTGTACATAATTTAATAAATCTATTTCTTGTTCCATTAAAACGATCATCGCTTTACTTTCTACTCTATTTTTTAATGCAAAAATTTTGTCAATCGCCTTTGCATTGGTCGCATCACAACCGATGCCCCAAACCGTATCAGTAGGGTATAAAATCAGACCTCCTTGTTGAAGGGTGGTCAGACAAGCATTGATATCAGCATGATGAAGAAACATACTGCAAATTAAACAATACCTGTAAATAAATGGATATTCATTAATGTGTAAAACAAACTTATTAAATTAGGGAAGTAGCTTGTATTTTTGTCAAAATTTGATACAAATGGAAATAAAAGACAGCATATTAGCAGCATGGAATGATCGTGCATTATTAAAAGAAGAAAAGTATAGCAATGCAGTAAAACATGTGATTGAAGAAGTAGATAAAGGTCGATTAAGAGTTGCCGAACCACAAGAGTCAGGATGGGTGGTGAATGAGTGGGTAAAACAAGCTATTTTAATGTACTTCGCTATACAACCTATGCAAACCTGGGAATTAGCCCCTTTTGAATTTCACGATAAAATGTTATTGAAATCAAATTATGCAGCATTGGGTGTAAGGGCCGTTCCGCATGCAGTAGCAAGATATGGTGCTTATTTAGCAAAGAATGTTGTTTTAATGCCAAGCTATGTTAATATCGGTGCTTTTGTTGACGAAGGCACCATGGTGGATACCTGGGCTACAGTAGGAAGCTGCGCTCAAATTGGGAAAGGTGTTCACTTAAGTGGTGGCGTAGGAATTGGAGGCGTATTAGAGCCTTTACAAGCCAGCCCTGTTATCATTGAAGATGGATGTTTTATTGGAAGCAGATGCATTGTTGTGGAAGGCGTTCATTTAGAAAAAGAAGTGGTTTTGGGTGCTAATGTGGTATTAACCCAAAGCACAAAAATTATAGATGTGAGTGGTGCAACTCCTATTGAATACAAAGGTCGTGTACCAGCAAGAAGTGTTGTTATACCAGGCTCCTATCGTAAAACCTTCCCAGCAGGTGATTATCAAGTGAGTTGTGCACTTATTATAGGACAACGCAAACCAAGCACCGACTTAAAGACCAGCTTGAATGATGCTTTGCGAGACTTTAATGTAGCTGTCTAAATAGGTATTGTGGTTTAAAAAATTTGGGGTGACCAGAACGAATCCCAACCACCCCGATTATCCTTCCCCCAAAGGATAAAAAATTTAATATTCAATATTTTATTAATATATAATTTCGTTTTTATTCCCTATACAAATATGTTTATTAATCTAAAACAATTCACGTAATTAGTTAAACATTTTGTGGAATAATTTTTATTTGACATATAATATTATAAAACAAGTTATTATATATTAATAAGTTATTTAATTTAATAAAAAGGATAAGAAAATAACTTATTTAAGCTTTTTTACTACATTTAGTAAATGAAATACATAAAAAGTATTGCGATAAGCTTAGTGATTTTAGCCACAATTGAGGCAAAGGCACAATTAAATTATGCATCGCCTTCCCTAAAAAAATATGAAATTGCCCTCTTAGACATTCTTAGTAAGGATAGCATCCATCCTTTAAGTATTCAATTAGATGGGGATATTTTTAAATTTGGAGTACCTACAATGAATAACTCCAACATTGCCCTTATTAAAAATAAAAAGGACATCTATATCCAAATTTTGGGGTCTGGGAGATTATATCAAGTACAAAAAAATCCAAAATTTCAATATCAACTACTACGATTAGATTCTACTTTTTTCAATGGAGCCAATTTTAATGCGCTTAGCTTTTTTCTAAATGACACTTTATTTCAATATGGTGGAAATGGCCACTGGAATATAAGAGGCTTTATTACCTATTTTAGCCCCAAAACCCATGAATGGGAATTATATAATTCCAATAGAACCATCACTGCTTTTTTGGGCTTGAACCATAATTTACTATTTAGAGTGGACCATCAAAATAATCAATTGTATTTATCTAATGCGCTTGAACAATATCAGTTTCCTCTAACTTTCACTATCAAAAGTATTGATAGCACTTATAGGTTTGATAATAAAACACAGCAGTGGCATACTTTGGGTTATACCAATCCTAATTTGATGTTCATGATTAATACAATCAATTTCCAATATTACGAAATGGGTGATTTTATAATTATGCAAAAAGATCTTGATTTTCATTGGCTCCATTTTTCTAAAAATCAATTTGGAACCCTAAATGAAAAAAGAAATAATGAAATTAAAGAGATCTGGCTAAGTTTATACTCGAACAATTCTAAATATAACAGTATTCAATTTTGCCTAGGTAATACCATTTACTTTATTAGGATAGATGAGTCAAACAACCTTACATACAAGCAATTTGATTTAACAAGCAAGGATTTTAATTATAACAAGATCTCCCCTATTTATTTTATAGTAAATCCATACCTAGATGCTGTGATAAAACACATGACTGAAATAGTTTATCTTGCTATCGGACTAATACTTCTTTTCATTTTAAACAATATAATAAAGAAAAGAAAAAAGAAAAAAGAAATTTCTACCGAAGTAGCGCAAATTTTAAATCTTCATTTTTTTCAAACCTTAAGCAATATTGAAAAGGAATTATTAGATGTTTTATATGAAAAAAATCTGAAGGGAGAAATGATGACTACCCAAATGATTAATAAAATTATAGGTGTGCAACAAAAAGACATCATGACTCAAAATAAAAACAGAAGTGACCACTTTTTAAAAATTAATCAAAAATTTAAATTTGCCACCCAAAAGGAATTACCCTTAATTATAAAAACAAGAGACTCCATTGATAAAAGGCAATATAATTATGGATTACAGGAGGACTACATCGTTGAATTAAGGGACATCATGAAGCATTAATGCATTTTAAACCACCAACAAACTACATCCTCTTCGGTCACTGGCGTCCACCCTGCCTAGTACCTGAAAACGGCCCTCTGCATCAATTTCCCCTAAGTCCTGAGTGGCAATAAAGGAGCAGCTATACAAGTTTGCTAAATCAATGATATGAAGGATGCCTCGACCTTCGGGTTTTAAATCTGTCGGATCATCTTCGTCACTGACCAATACTTTCATCCAAGGAGGGCAAGAAAACAATCCATTCCCATGTGAATAGGCTTGACTCAACAATTCGGTCATGCCATATTCTGAATGAATCTTATCTACTCCAAACCCTTTTCCTAATATGTCATGCAATTCCATTTTTGTCAATTCTACCTTTCGTCCTTTCATACCTCCAGTTTCAACGACAATGGTATGGTTTAGTTTTTGTGGATAGCCCGCTACAAAATCAATTAAAGCAAAACTGACTCCTATCAACCATACTTTTTGCTTTTGCTGTTCCATATTTTTTAATACCTTATCCAAGGAATCAAAATCATCCAAATAAAACCCACTATTAGGATGATTTGATTTTTGAATAAGTTGATCCACCATATATACCAAAGAGGAATGTTTGCGTTCTAAATATGAAGGCAATAATCCAATTATACAATATTGCGAAGGGTCACCGTAAAATAAATTAAAACAGTTTAAAAAGCTTTGCTCATAAATCAAAGTGTCATTTACCCAATGCTTACTCACCACATCTTGGGTAGTGCCACTACTTTCAAATAAGGTGGCTGGCTTTTCACCAATAAAAACATCATGTGTTTTAAAAAATGAAATGGGTAAAAAAGGAATGGCTTGAACTGAATTAGGATTAGGCTGTTGTGTATGCAACAATTTAACCCATTCATGATATACTGTATTGTTTTGCACCTGCCAGTCAAATACCTTTTTAGAAGTACTTAAAAATTGATCCTTAGGAAGGTTCCATAAGTCATTAATATCAATTGGTAATGTAGGCAAAGTGATTCATTTAGTCATTGCAAAAGTATTAATAATCTTGTCATAAAAGTCGGGCGATAAGGCCTTGAAAAGAATATCGTAATTAGTAGTATCTTGCAAGGGTTAATTTTAAACAAACCTTATGGCAAAGTCTACTACAAAAAAGAGCCCGCTGAATTCAAAAAAAGAGTTAATCAACAGCAGTTCCTACTCCTTTTTAAAAACCTATATTAACAATCCATCTCCTGTTGGTTTTGAAACCAGTGGCCAAAGAATTTGGTTAGATTATTTAAAACAATATGTAGACACTACTTATACCGACCCTTATGGCACAGCAGTGGGTGTGATTAATCCTGAAGCCCCGTTTAAAGTGGTCATTGAAGCACATGCAGATGAAATTAGTTGGTTTGTCAATTATATCAATGAGCAAGGACTTATCCATTTAAAAAGAAACGGAGGTGTTGACCACCAAATTGCTCCTTCAATGCGCGTTTGGATTCATGGAAAAAAAGGACCCGTTAAAGCCGTATTTGGATGGCCTGCTATTCATACTAGATTGAGTAACCCAGAACAAAAGGAACCTCAACCCAAGGTTGAAAATTTGACTTTAGATTGTGGTGCCAGATCAAAAAAAGAAGTAGAAGCTTTAGGAATTCATATTGGTGCTGTTGTTACTTATGAAGAAGGATTTGATGAATTAGCACATGATTTTATCATTGGTCGTGCTTTTGATAATAGAGTGGGTGGATTTATGATTGCTGAAGTAGCTCGTTTGCTAAAAGTAAATAAAAAGAAGCTGCCCTTTGGATTGTATATCGTGAATGCAGTACAAGAAGAAATTGGTTTACGCGGAGCAGAAATGATTGCGCGTCGCATTAAACCCAATATTGCAATCATTACCGATGTAACACATGATACCCACACCCCTATGATCAATAAGGCCATCGAAGGGGATATTCAATGCGGCAAAGGTCCATCCCTTGCTTATGCACCAGCAATACATAATAAATTGCTAGCCATTGTAGAAGCGACTGCAAAATCCAAAAAAATACCTGTTCAATTTAGAACTTTAAGTAGAAGTACAGGAACAGATACGGACAGCTTTGCCTACGCTAATGATGGTTGCCCTTCGGTCTTAATTTCAATTCCATTAAGATATATGCATACCACTGTCGAAATGATTCATAAAAAAGACATCGTTGATACCATTCAATTAATGTATGAAACTTTATTAGCATTAACGCCTAAGACCAATTTAAGCTACCTATAATGTCAAGTTCCCCAATTAAAATTGCTGTCATTGATATGTATGATGGTACCACTAATTTGGGAATGGATTGTATTGAAAATATTTTAAAAAGTTGGAGTTCCTTAAACAATATTCCCATTGACTATGAAATTTTTGCACTCAGAAATGAGTGCCGAATTCCTAATCATACATTTGATATTTATTTATCAAGTGGCGGTCCCGGTTCGCCGAATGATTCAGAAGGGGAAAAATGGGACAAATTATATACTACTTGGCTTCAAGAAATGCTGGATTTAAACAAACCTGTTTTATTAATTTGTCATAGTTTTCAAATGGCTTGTCGACATTTTAACTTAGGTAAGGTATGCTTACGCAAATCAAAACAGTTAGGCGTATTGCCTGTTCATCCTTTAGTGGAAGATCCCCTATTCAATAATTTAAATGACCCTTTTTATGCTTTAGATAGCAGGGTATATCAAATTGTGGAGCCGAATGACGAAAACATAGCATTATTAGGTGCTCAAATTATAGCCCTCGAAAAACACAGACCCCATGTTCCACTTGAGAGAGCAATTATGGCAATAAAATTTAGCGATAAAATGTATGGTGTACAATTTCATCCAGAAGGTGAAACCAATTTGTTACTTCAATTTTTTATGGAGGATCAAATAAAAAAAACAATCATCGAAGAGTTTGGAATTGAAAAATGGGAGGTCATTATCAATAAATTAAACGACCCAAATAAAGTGACTAAGACCTACGAGAATTTTATTCCCAATTTTTTAAAAAGGGCTATTGAAATGGATCTTGATTAATTTAAAAAAATGATTGCCAGTTACCGAAAAAAATTTAATAACGACTTTGCCGAAGTAAAGTACCAGCAATATTTAAAATATTTAGATGATGCTTATCCTAATGCACTTGATTTCAGAGTCGCTGAAACCCCAGTTTTCATTAATGAAACATTTAAAAAACAACTTCTCGAAGTAGGTGACTACATTAGCGATCAAATTTTGAAGGTCAATTTCAAAACCAATACCAATACTGCATTAAACAATCAGGCAAAAACCCCAAATGAACCTAATTTGCCCGAATGCTTAGTGATGGACTTTGCCCTTTCTTATAATGAACAAAATGAAATAGTTCCTGCATTAATTGAATTACAAGGTTTTCCTTCCTTATTTGCATTTGAAGTATTTCAGGATGAAGCCATAAGAAATTGCTATGTCATTGATGAAAAGATTACCCCATATTTAAACGGATACGATAAAGCAAAATATATAAGCCACTTAACTAAAATTATTAAGGGTAAAAAAAACGAACATACTGTATTACTTGAAATACAACCACATCAACAAAAAACCAGAGTTGATTTTTATTGCACTGAACATTATTTAGATATTCCCATAGTATGTATCACTGAATTATTTCAAAAAGGGAGTCAATTATTTTACCATAGAAATGGTTTGGATATTAAAATTGATCGAATCTACAATCGAATCGTTTCGGATGAATTACAAAAACAATCTGAAATCATTCAAGAAAAGGGAAAAATTTTACAGCAGGAATTGCAAATAACTTGGGTGAACCATCCCCATCATTTTTTTAGAATCAGCAAATATTTACTCCCCTTTTTAAATCATACATTTATTCCTAAAACTGAATTTCTTTCTCAAATAAAAAGTATCCCATCTGATCTTCAAAATTATGTACTAAAACCTTTATTCTCTTTTGCTGGGCAAGGGGTCATTATTGACATTCAGCCTGATGATATTGAAGGTATCAATGATCCTGAAAATTGGATTATCCAAAATAAAGTGCATTACGCTGAATGTATTGAAACACCGACAGGGCCCGCTAAGGCAGAAATACGACTTTTTTATTTTTGGGATGAACTAAATCAAAAATACATTGCTACACTTAACTTGGCTAGGTTAAGTAAGGGTAAAATGATCGGTGTTCAATACAATAATAATGCCAATTGGGTGGGTGGTAGTTTGGCTTACTTTGTATCAGAATAATATTAATTTAAACCCTTAATTTTGTATTCTATCTTTGACTTTTTACACACCACACATAAAAAAATAAATGCAAAGCACTCTTTCTAAAAACAATAATTACGCATTCGCTATTTTTATAATAATACTCTTAATGATAAGTAGCAAATCATTAAAAGCACAGGATGCCAATGAAATTCAAGTATATGGTTCTGCAACTACGCCTAAATATACTACTATGATTGAATTACATAATAATTATACATTTAAAGGGCCTAACAATAGTGATTATCACCCATTTTTACAAACGCTTGAAATAACAACAGGCATCACTGAAAATTTTGAATTTGGATTTTATATTTTCACTTATGAAAATAATGGTAAAACAAAATATACAGGAAGTAATATTCGGCCAAGGATTAAAGCACCAGATAATTGGAATTGGCCCATTGGAGTTAGCTTATCTTCCGAAATTGGATTCGCTATTGACCCCGTTTCGGATGCCAAAGAATGGGGTGCTGAAATTAGGCCCATCTTTGACAAAACCATTGACAAACATTATGTTTCATTCAATCCTAACTTAGGGGTCTCTTTTACCAATAAAGAATGTTTATTTGAACCCAATTTTAAATATGCCTATTCCACTTCCACTAAAGCCAATTTGGGTTTTGAATATTTTGGAAACACTGGAAAAATATTTAATTCCTACAAATTACCTAATCAAGAACACCAATTGTTTTTAGTAGTAGATTTGTTCTTACACCCGTTATATGAATTTAATTTTGGTATTGGAAAAGGATTAACCGAAAGTAGTAATGGCTTAACAGCTAAGTGTTATATTGGAAGACGCATCAATTGGAAACACAAATAAGACATCTAATTAATAAAATTCCACCAAATCCCTACTCTAAACCACAAACTGTTGGTAGGATAATTTTGAGCTGAAAAATTATAGGAAGGTCCCAATTTTTCACTAGTAGGAATAAGTGTATTTAAATTTTCTAATCTTATATAAGCCTTGAATCGCTTAATCATAAAATGTAAAAAAGCATTGGCAGTAGGCCTATTGCGTAACATAAAATCATTTTGAGTATAAAACTGACCTGTTAAAGGCATATACATATCGGCCTTGTATTCGGTATGATAAATTAATTCCAATCCGGTGGATAGGTTTAAATTTTTATAGAAATTGCCCTCAAATGCGATTCTTTGTCTAGTCAAAATCAAGGGCACATGAATCGGACTTGCCTGATCTACTATTTGAACATTCCATTGATTATACCAATTCCAATGTGTTGATAATTTGACTTTATTTTCTGCTTGGATTCTGATATAGTTAATCACATTCGAATAAGTTGCCGCTTGATATCCACTTGAAAAATAATTATAATTATTAATCAGTTGATAGTTCACTTGCATCAGCCAATCAGATTTAAAGTTACCAATGACACCCATAAAATCTAGGGTATTTTCTTTTTTAATGCCTGGCAATCCTATTATAGGGAATTGCGTGAGACCTAATAAATTCGCTGAAGGTGTTCGATTGTAATTTTGAAATGCCAATTTCATGTAATTGCCTTTTGAATTTAAAATCCTTGACAAATACACTTTTGCTTCATAATCACCCGCATGATACCCGTTTAAAAAAAGTTTACCCGAAGCCAACATATCCCATAATTGATTTCTGGTTTTATTTTTATACATTCCAAAGCCATATAAATCATAATTGCTCCACCCAGCTTGATTAGCAAAAGTTGCGGCATAGCTATTGTAACCAGTACCTAATTGCAAAAATTGATTACTATTATTTTTTTGAGGATAACTGATTAAACTAAATTCATCAGTAAGCACTTTCCAATTATCCTGAAAGCTTAGTTCATTTTTTATTGGTCGACTATAGTTAAAGTAATTATAATAGCGCGTTGAATCTGGGCTTTCGTCTTTAAATAAATATTGACTTGTTCTCAATTTTAATTCATTTTGGAATCGAAGTCTAGGATAAAACATATAAGTGGTCACTGTATCTTTTACAATTGAATCCTTTTGACCCAAATCATAAGATTGTTTTAATAAAAAAGTATTATCACTGTAAGTACTACCCGTTGAAACATTAGTATTAAATGGATTTTTAAAAGTTAATCCCTTCGCCCCTAGTCTAGTATCCAATTCATAAGGATTATTTAAGGAGAGACTATCTAATAATGCACCTTTAATTAATCCCCCATTTTCAGATGAAGCGGCGGTATTTGTGATCATCACCAAATAGGATTCATAGCGCTTGCGCTTGGACTGAAAATGTGCCGTGATGCGCATATTATTAAAATTAGCGCTTTGATTTTTTACATTGCCAGGTGAATTACTGAATCGGTAATCAAATGATATATTGAGTTGTTGTTTTTTATTTTGAGTATGCTTTACTTCAATCAATTGCTCTCCTTTACCTCCAAGCAAATATCCTAATTCGGTATAAGGACGTGTAGTTTGATAAAAAGGAGTTTGCTCAAGTGTATAATTATAGGTATCATATGCATGAAAACCTGCATCAAATCCGGCATTGTTAATAGGTTGCGCAAAATAAGACTTCCCTGCAGCACCTAAATTACCTAAATTATAATAAGTATAAGGTAAAGGATAATGCTTAAAAAAGTCATTAATCGTTGTATCTAATTTTTGAATGTCGTTGCTATTATAGCGTCTATAAAAAATGGTAATCGAATCCGCATTTTTATCTCGTAATTGTAAAGAATCCTTTGGCTTTGTGCCACCCGCGCCTGCTCCAGAAAAACCACTTCTTCCACCCATCATCGAATTCATATTGCCTAATGGGGTTTGAGCCAATGCATTAAATTGAATGCAAAGCATTAGGATAATTAAAAAAAAGTTGCGTTGACTTAATGACATGAAAAAATAATATTAAGCAATCTGTTTTACTAATTCACTAATGATGAGCGTAAGTTTAGGCTCGGCGGCATTGGCGGCTTCCAATACTTCCTGATGTGTAATGGTATTATTGTCTTCACGAATTCCTAAATCAGTCACCACACTTATTGCAAATACTTGCATCCCACAATGTACTGCAGCAATATTTTCCTGAACGGTACTCATACCCACTACATCGCCACCCACCGCTTTAATTAATTTATATTCGGCCCTTGTTTCAAATGTAGGTCCTGTAACTCCTACATATACACCTTCATGTATTTTTATTTTATGAACAGCTGCTATAGATTTGGCTTTATCAATAAAATGTTGTGCATAAGGTTCACTCATATCTGGAAAGCGCGTTCCTAAAGCTGATTCATTTTTGCCAATTAACGGATTGATTGAAAATAAACTGATATGATCCTTAATGATCATCAAATCGCCTACTTCATAAGCAGGGTTTACACCACCGGCTGCATTAGATAATATTAAATGAACAACCCCTAATAATTTTAATACACGAACTGGGTAAGCAACTTGTTCTGGAGAATATCCTTCATAAAAATGAAATCGACCTTCCATTACCCATACTTTAACACCATTCAATGTGCCTAATATGAGTCTGCCTTTATGCCCTTCAACGGTACTTACTGGAAAATGAGGGATTTGGGTGTATTGAATTTCAAACTCCACTTGAATTTGGGTCGCTAAATTTCCTAAGCCACTACCTAATATAATAGCCGTTTGAGCAGTCCCCTTAATTTTTGATTGTATAAATGAGGCAGTCTCCTGTAGTTGTGTCATTAATGGCGTCATAAAGCTCCTGTTATATTAGGCACAAATATAACAACAGTCGCCCATTATATGTCAATATTCTACGCCTTTGAGCGAGTGGGGTCATGTTTTAATACCCAATAGGCAATGAGGGCACTGCAAAGCATTAATACAGCGCCTAATAAAAAGGAAGCGCCTGGAAAATAAAGATGAGCAGGGTTATTTTTAACAGAAAAATAAGAAGTTAATCCAATCATCACAGGTGGTCCTATAATAGAAGTTAAACTGTTTAATCCTGTAAGCGACCCTTGCAATTCGCCTTGTTCATTTTTAGGTACATGCGCCGAAATAAGGGCTTGCAAAGCAGGACCAGAAATACCACCTAAACAATAGGGAATTAAAAATACAAACATCATCCATCCCTGAGTTGCAAATGCAAACAGCGTTAATCCTACTGCGTATAAAGCAATTCCCAAATAGACACTTTTTTCATTGCCTAATTTTGGATTCACGACCCTTATTAGCAAACCTTGCACTAGCCCTACTAAAAGGCCCACAATACCCAATGAAATACCAATGGTTTTAGGCGTCCATCCAAACTTAGTAATATTTGCAAAGCTCCAATTGCTCTGCACAGCATGTGCAGCGAGATAAATAAAAATTAAAGAAATAATTAAACCAATTACTGCAGGATATCTTTTTAAATTCATCAAAGAACCTATTGGATTCGCTCTCTTCCAATCAAATGCACGGCGATGTTCTTGATCCAATGATTCAGGCAAAACAAAATAGCCATACAAAGCGTTAATTAATGCCAATCCAGCAGAAACTAAAAAAGGAATACGTGTCCCCAACTCACCTAATAAACCACCTAACATGGGGCCAATAATAAAACCAATTCCAAAAGCTGCACCAATCATCCCAAAATTTTGTGCTCTATTTTTTTCATCACTTATATCCGCCATATACGCTGCTGCTGTGGTGAAACTAGCACCAGTGATGCCTGAAATAGTTCGTCCAACAAATAGCCATCCAATGCTTGGAGCGAATGCTAAAAAAATATAATCTAACCCAAATCCTAATAAGGAAAATAACAAAACAGGTCGACGACCATAATGATCGCTTAAACTTCCTAATACGGGAGCAAAAATAAATTGCATACCAGCATACAACAAAGTCATTGCTATCGCATATTTAGAAATAGAACTGATGTCGGTTCGATCTGCTACATGCAATAAATGTTGTAATAATTGAGGGAACACAGGAATTATAATCCCAAATCCAATGACGTCAATTAAGATGGTTATGAAAATAAAACCAACAGCCGCTTTTCTTGTATTAGCCATATTATTTGCAAAAGGTGTAAATGATTTTGCCTATCAAATATACAAGTACTACACTATATATCAAAAACTGCCTTCGTTGCGGAATACCACTACCCCGTCAAAGATGTCGATCAACACTTTTTTAGACTTATCAATTTCCCCACTCAATATTTTCTTACTAAATTCATTGACCACCATTTTTTGAATCAATCGTTTTAAAGGCCTTGCACCTAGCTGCATATCAAACCCCTGGTCTGATAAATAGTCAACTAGATAATCTGTAAACTCAACTTGCATTCCGTCTTCAGCTACTAAAGATTTCAAATTGTTCAATTGTATTTTAACAATGGCTGCCATTTGCTTTTGCAATAAGGGAGAAAACATAATAATCTCATCCACTCTATTTAAAAATTCGGGTCGAATGGTTTGTTTTAAAAGTGCCATCACTTCTATTTTTGATTGCGCTGTTTTTACCTCAACATTTTTATCATTGACATCTTCAAAAGCCTCTTGTATTAAATGACTACCTATATTACTTGTCATTATAATGATGGTATTTTTAAAATTCACAGTCCTTCCTTTGTTATCAGTTAAATGTCCATCATCTAATACTTGTAATAAAATATTCCAAACATCTGGATGCGCTTTCTCAATTTCATCTAGCAAAACAACACTATAAGGTTTTCGTCTTACCGATTCTGTTAATTGTCCTCCTTCGTCATAACCAACATATCCTGGAGGCGCCCCTACTAATCTAGATACAGAATGCTTTTCCTGATACTCACTCATATCAATCCTTGTCATCATAGCATCATCATCAAATAAATAATTTGCTAACGCTTTTGCTAATTCTGTTTTTCCTACTCCTGTTGTCCCTAAAAATATAAAAGATCCAATAGGCTTTTTAGGGTCTTGCAAACCTGCTCTACTTCTGCGAATCGCATCTGATACTGCACTAATGGCTTCCTCTTGACCCACTACTCTATTATGCAATTCTTCCTCTAAATGCAATAATTTATCGCGATCCGATTGCAACATTTTACTCACTGGAATACCTGTAGCCTTGGCTACATTTTCGGCAATGTCTTCGGCATCCACTTCTTCCTTCATTAATCTTTTTCCATGTTCGCCCATTTCAACCAATTGCTTACTCCATTCCAATAAATTATTTTCTTGCTCCTTTACTTTACCATATCTAATTTCTGCCACTTTGCCGTAATCACCATTTCGTTCAGCCACCTCCGCCTCTTGTTTTAATTTTTCGATAGCCGATTTTGATGTTTGCACTTTATCAACCAATTCCTTCTCTTCGGACCACTTGGCTTTTAAAGTATCTTGTTGCACTGTTAAATTACTAATATCAATATTGAGCGCCTTTAATTGCTCAGGATTATTTTCCCTTTTAATGGCTTCTCTTTCAATTTCAAGTTGGCGAATTTGTCTAATTAAAGTATCTAATTCCTCCGGCATTGAATTCATTTCTAATCTTAATTTAGCTGCGCTTTCATCAATCAAATCAATAGCCTTGTCTGGTAAAAAACGATCTGTAATATACCTAGTAGATAATTCCACTGCTGCAATGATGGCTTCATCTTTAATACGCACATGGTGATGCGTTTCATATCTTTCCTTTAATCCTCTCAAAATTGAAATGGCATCTTCTTTACTAGGTTCATCAATCATTACTTTTTGAAAACGACGCTCTAAGGCTTTATCCTTTTCAAAAAACTTTTGATATTCATTTAAGGTAGTCGCACCAATTGCTCTAAGTTCACCTCTAGCTAACGCAGGTTTTAATATATTAGCAGCATCCATAGCGCCTTCTCCACCACCGGCTCCGACAAGTGTATGTATTTCATCTATAAATAAAATAATTTCACCGTCACTATCTGCTACTTCTTTCACTACACCTTTTAATCTTTCTTCAAACTCTCCTTTATATTTTGCACCTGCAATTAATTGACCCATATCTAAAGCAAAAATAATTTTACTTTTTAAATTATCTGGTACATCGCCATTCATAATTCGCATCGCCAATCCTTCGGCAATGGCAGTTTTACCTACACCGGGCTCCCCCACTAAAATGGGATTGTTTTTGCTTCGTCTTGAAAGAATATGAAGGGTTCTTCGGATTTCTTCATCTCTGCCAATCACTGGATCTAATTTTCCTTTATGTGCTAAGTCATTTAAATTTTTTGCATATTTTGATAAGGATTGAAATGAATTTTCCTGTGTTGCCGATTGCACTTTTTCTCCCTTCCTTAATTCTTTAATCGCTGTTGTCAATCCTTTTTCAGTAAGCCCTGCATCTTTTAAAATTTTTGAAGCTGTATCACTCACTTGTAAAATGGCAATCAATAAATGTTCAACCGTAACAAATTCATCCCCAAAAGTTTTAAGCGCACTATTGGCTTTTAATAAAACACTATTTAAGTCTCTACTAAGATTAGTCGCAGGCTCACCGCTTGATTGCTTTGGTAAAGCAGGCAAGGCCGCATCCACTTTTTGCATGACCAATAATGGGTTTAAATTATTTTTCTTTAACAAAAATTCGGTAGAGCTATCTTTATCCAATAAGATAGATTTGAGTAAATGAAGCGTCTCAATAGAAGCGTCCTTATTGTTATACGCCAATTGTTGAGCTGCTTGAATTGCTTCCTGCGCCTTGATGGTGTATTGACTTAAGTTCATAATTTTCAATTTTGTTGTATACTCTAAAATGCTCAAATATGCATCCATGGTTTAAAAGCAGTAATTATGTCTTATTTCACTGATAAAAACGGAACTAAAGTCAGCTACAACAAGGATTTTCTGCTAATTTTACATGAAATACAGCAAAGCAATGAAACATATAAAAAAGCCTTCATTAATGAGAACTATATATGAGCATAAAAGTGAACCCCTAGCAGAGACAAGAGTATTTTACAAAAGGGTTCTAACTAACTTTTTATGGACAATGATGATCTTAACTATTTGCTTGTTAATTGGCATCATTGGATATCAAAAATTAGGCCCTATGAGTTGGGTAGATGCTTTACATAATGCGTCCATGATTTTAGGAGGCATGGGCCCAGTGGTGACTATAGAAACTTTTTGGGGTAAAATATTTTCCTCCTTTTATGCTTTATTTAGCGGAATTGTTTTTATTACCAATATTGGTGTTTTGATTGCCCCAATTGCACATCGATTTTTTCATAAAATGAATTTGGAAGATTGACCCATTTTGCAAATACCTTATTAATTAAATCACTAGCAAAACAATTTGGTTTTGACTATTGTGGTATTGCAGCTGCTAAAGAATTAACAGAAGATGCACGCCGTCTTGAAAATTGGTTATCGAAGGGTTATCAAGGCGAAATGCACTACATGGAAAATCATTTTGACCTTAGAGTAGACCCCCGAAAATTAGTTCCAGGCGCCAAATCGGTGATTACTTTTTTAAAAAATTATTACCCCGCTTCGCAGGATCAAGATGCGATCAATACGAGTGATCTTAAAATTGCTAAGTATGCTTTGGGCGATGATTACCATATTGTCATCCGAACACAATTACAAAATATATTAGAGGAGATGCGTTCTAAATTGGGACAAATTGAAGGAAGGGGATTTGTGGATTCTGCGCCTGTTCTTGAACGCAGCTGGGCCCATTTATCAGGTGCTGGCTGGATTGGCAAAAATGGTAATTTAATTCAGCCCAAAGCCGGTTCTTATTTTTTCATTGCCACTTTAATTGTGGATATTGAATTGGACTATGATGCGCCCTTTACCAAAGATTACTGTGGCAGTTGTACAAAATGTATTGACGCATGTCCTACAGAAGCCATTTTACCCAACAAAACCATTCAAGGCAATCATTGTATCAGTTATTATACCATCGAGTTAAAACAAAATGATATTAAAAGTAACAAACCCTATAAAGATTGGGCCTTTGGCTGTGATATTTGTCAGGAGGTTTGTCCATGGAATCGATTTAGCAAAGAACACAATGAATCCCATTTTAAACCCTTGACTGGTTTATTGCAAATGAATACCGATCAATGGTTGCAGATGGAAGAGGAAACTTTTAAAGCAAGGTTTAAAAATTCGCCCTTATTAAGAACTAAATTAAAAGGAATGAAACGAAATATTAATTTTTTATTAGAACAAAGATTGATTGATGGCAGTTTGTAAATTTTGCAACTCCATCTCCATTTTACTTCCTAATAATTTTTCATTTAATAAGGTTTGAAATTTCTCCCAAGGATACCATTTCACCTTTTGCTCAAAAGTCCAATGAATCACATAATTCCCTTTTTCTAAGGCAAACCATTCTATTTTAACTTGATAAGGAGCTTGTCCAGTAGCCACCCAATGATAAGTTACTGATGTATCAGTTTGACTCTCAAGGTGTATAATTTGTGTTCCTATATAGGCAGTATCATGCTGTAATTTTACTTCATTTTGTTTCCAATCACTCATCCATAAATTCCAATGGTTTAAATGAGCAGTATAGTAAGCAATTTTATCTGGGCTTGTTTTTATTTCGATGGCCCTTGAAACCATTACAGTAGAAGGGAATAGCAATGAAATCATGGTCACCAAAATACTAAGCAGCAAAGCACTAATCAATACTAATTTAATGATACGCATTTATTCCCATTTAAATATTTTATAAGCCAATGCATAGACCACTACAATCCATACCAATAAAATGGATATGTCGGCCCAAGAGTCAATTAAATTGGCCCCTTCAAAGGAAATATTACGCATCGCATTATTAAAATGCGTTAAAGGTAAAATATTACAAAAAGGTTGTAACCAAGTTGGGAAATTATCAATTGAAAAAAAAGTGCCCGCTAACAAAAATTGAGGAAGTGTAATTAAGTTAGCAAAAGGAGGAATAGTACTTTCTGTTTTAGCAACCCCACTAACAATAAAGCCAAAACCCATAAATAAGATAAGCGCAATAAAACTTAATCCCATGATGCTTGCAAAAGTGACCCAGCCATGCACTAAAGTAAACTTGAAAGCGAAATGTCCAATCCCTATGATGATGATGGCTGTAATCAATTGAAATATAACCCTACTCAATGCTTCCCCTAAAATAATATACAATCTTCGAATAGGTGTTGCATAAAATCTTTTCAATACCAATTGCTGTCTTAAATTAAAAAACAAAAAAGCAACGCCAAAAACACCGGCACTTAATAAGGAAAATCCTAATTGTCCTGGCAACACAAAATCAATGGTCCGATAAATACGACCTGGTACTTTTTTAACTGTATTATTAACCACAGCAATACTAGGAGTGCCTGCAAATCGTTGTTCATTAATTTTAGAGATAACCGAATTTAAAATAGATTTGACCAATTGAATATTTTGCGGATTGGCTGCTTCGGAACTTACCAGGTTAACAGAATACGGTAAGTTTGGATTTCCAGTCGCTTTTATATTAATTAATGCGGTGATGCGCCCTTTTGAAAGTTCACTTTGAATTTTAGCAGGATCCCCTGGGACAAATCTAAAACCCGATATATTTTTAATGGCAAGGTAGATGGGATTAGTGGTATCACTCCCTTTTTCCATGGCTACATTCACATTAATATTACCGCCACTACTTAAAAATCCAAATACCAGGATAAATATTAAGGGAAATGCAATACTAAATATCACTGCCGATGGGCTCCTAAAAGTAGAACGCAAACTTGCTTTTGTAATAGCAAGCATTGCTCTCAATTGACTGTATTGCGACATATATTATCTATGATTTACTTCAAAGATAGGCAATCGTGTTTGTGGCTGACCCATCATTTGCTTAATTGATTTCATTTGTTGTAAAACCTCCCATTGATCCAATCCTATTTCCTGCTGAATGGCCTTAGTTTTTACTTCATTTTTATAACCATCAATAAAGTCTTCGATAAAGGACTTTGTCTCAGGATAGGTTTTAATACTGTACCCTTTTAACTTTGCCATTTTAGATGCTGCCTGAAGCGCATCATTTAAAGTACCAATTTTATCAACCAATCCAACTTTAATAGCATCTGCACCTGTCCATACACGGCCTTGTGCTATTGAATCAATGTATTGCATACTTTTTTGACGGCCCATTGCCACCCTTGATTTAAAATGATCATAAACACTATCCACCCCGGCTTGCATCATTTTTTGTTCAGGAATCGTCAAAGCCCTTGTTGCACTAGGAGCATCCGCATAAGTACCTGTTTTAACTCTGTCAAAAGTAATACCTAATTTATTTTTTAAAAATTGAGATGCATTAGGAATGACCGAAAAAACGCCTATAGAACCTGTAATGGTATTGGCATCTGCAAAAATTGAATCAGCGCCACAAGCAATATAATATCCGCCAGAGGCTGCCACATTACCCATACTTACAATCACTGGTTTTTCTTTTTTAAGCAAATCTAATTCTCTCCAAATAATATCACTTGCCAATGCACTACCGCCTGGTGAATTTACCCTTAATACCACTGCATCAATTGACTTATCCTGTCTCAATTTTTGAATGAGAATTCTAAAATCATCACTAGCGATAGAACCTCTTTCTCCTTTCCCCATTACCACATCGCCATCTGCAAATAGTAATGCAATTTTACCTCCCCCCGTACCTCTGAGTGCAACATTAGCTGCATATTCATTAATAGAAACAAAAGATATTTTTTCATTATCTGCAAGATGTAATTTTTTATTGATCACTTTTTTAAACTGATCATCATATAGCAATCCATCCACCAATTTATAATGTAATGCATCCTGAGCTGATTGAATTTTACCTTCATTAGCAAGGGCCCTGATGGAGTCTCCATTTAAATGTCTCATTTCGGCGGCACCATGTATAAAATTTGAATAAATTGAATTCAACCAAACTCCTGTTTGAAGACGATTGGCATCTGACATTTGAGTATATCTAAAGGGCTCAGTGGCACTTTTAAATTTACCTGCATAAAAAACTTGTGGTTGTATTTCAAGCTTATCAATTAATCCTTTTAAGAACATGGTTTCATAATTAAATCCAGACCATTCTAATCCACCTTGCGGATGCGTATAAATTTGATCCGCTACATTACCCAACATATACCCTTTTTGAGAAATTGTTTCAGCATAAGCGACAATAAACTTTTTTGATTTTTTAAAATCGATGAATGCTTTTCTCATTTCCTCTGAAGCAGCATAACCATTTGGATTTTGCGCACATTTAATATAGATCCCTTTGATTGAAGAATCTTTTTTTGCATAATTTATCAAACCAATCAATTCAGACAAGCTAGGCTGTTTGCCATTTTTTTTATTTATCAATTCGCTGAATGGATCACTTTTACTTTGCTCTAAAAATGTTTCAGATGCATCAATCACCAATACCGAATTTGAAGCCACTGATACTTTTTCATCTGAAGAAAAAGCCGCGGCAATCCCCACTAAAATAAAAAATCCAACAAGGGTAAAAACAAATAATGCCAAAAGCGCAGCAAAAAATGATTTAAAAAAACTTTTCATATCAGGATATAATTAAATTAAACCAAAATGCCCAAAATAGTCGGAGATAAAATAGTTTAACGCTGTAAAATTATGGATATTTGAGCTACTTTTATAATCCTTCTATGAACAAAGTATACCTATTGATAGGCGGTAATTTAGGCGACCGATTGGTAAATATGCTAAATGCCATAAGCCACATTGAAAATCGATGCGGAAGGATTCTCGAAAAGTCATCTATATACGAAACTGAAGCATGGGGATTTACAGACCAACCTCATTTTTACAATCAAGCACTATTATTAGAAACCAATTTAGATGCCCAAAATTTAATGCAACAATTCATAGAAATTGAATTGGCTTTAGGCCGAAAAAGAGAGATCCCATTAGGCCCTCGTTCTGTTGATATTGATATTATTTATTTTAATGAAGATGTGATCTCACTTGCTAATCTTAACATTCCTCACCCTCGAATGGCGCAACGCAATTTTGTACTTGCGCCCTTGAATGAAATTGCACCCCAATTTATACACCCTATTTTAAAGTTGTCCAATGCCCAGTTGTTAATAGATAGCGAGGATAAGTCTCATGTGAATAAAAAAAACAATGATTAAGCATTACGCTTGTTATATTTGAAAGGAAGAACATAGGAAATTATGAAGCATCATTTCATTGCAGTTGAAGGAAATATAGGAGCGGGTAAAACCACTTTGTCACAATTGTTATCACAACATTTTGATGCCAAATTAATGTTAGAGGAATTTGCTGAAAATCCCTTTTTGACAAAATTTTACGAAAATCCAAAACAATACGCTTTCCCACTTGAATTATTTTTTTTAGCAGAGCGATTTAAACAACAACAAGAATTAATAAAAAATACCGACTTATTTCAATCTGTCACTATTTCGGATTATTTATTTACTAAATGTTTGCTTTTCGCTAAAGTAAATTTACCTGAAGAGGAATTTAGATTATATCAAAAAATGTTTGATGTATTTTATCAGCAACTCACCCCTCCTGATATTTTAATTTATTTACATGCCCCAGTAAGTAAATTACAGTCCAATATTAAAAAAAGGAATCGAAAGTTTGAACAAGCCATCCCCGATGAATACTTATTCAAACTACAAGAAACCTATACTAGTTACATAAAACAACATAATGTAAAGACCATTTTCGTTGACGCCAGCAATGCTGATTTTTTATATAACGAAGCTCATTTTAATATGATCATTGAAGCGCTTGATAAAGACTTAGCAGATGGGCAGCATTTTATTAATTTACCTTAATGCCTAATATGGAAAATCCATTTCCTAACAAACACGACCCATTAGGCGCCTTGCGTATTCATGAATTTAGAAATTTAATGATTGGCCGATTTTTATTTATCATGGGATTAAGGATGATGGGGACTTTAGTAGGTTGGTGGATTTATGAATTAACCAATGAGCCCTTTGCTATTGGTTTAATTGGATTATCTGAAGTGATTCCTGCAGTTTCATTGGCCTTATATGCAGGACATGTTATTGATATAAGTGAAAAGCGAAAACTTTTATTGAGGGGCGTTTTGCTTTATTGGATATGTGCCCTTATTTTGCTTTTTTTATCCATGAATATAGGGCCAGCTAAATTAAGCTCACTTCAAATCGCTATTGTAATTTATTTTATTGTTTTTTGCACTGGCATTATCCGATCTTTTACTGGGCCTAGCTTTGGTACTATTGTTGGAGGTATTGTACCCAAAACATTATTACAAAATGCGACCACCTGGAGTCAGGGCATCTGGTTGAGCGCATCGGTTTTAGGACACGCTATCGTAGGATTTATCATTGCAGGATTCGGCCATACAGGTTCTCTCATTGTAGTAGTAAGTTTAGTAGGGATTGGTTACGGGTTTATGGCAATGATAAAACTAAAGCCCCCACATGCAGATGTGAGTGATCAAAAAACTTTAGAAAGTGTAAAAGAAGGTATTCGATTTGTGGTAAAATCAAAGGAAGTATTTGGTGCATTGTCTTTGGATTTATTTGCAGTATTATTTGGAGGTGCAGTTGCCATGATACCTGTATTTGCAAAAGATATTTTAAAAGCAGGCCCTATTGGTTTTGGATGGTTGAATGCCGCATCAGATATGGGTGCGATTATTATTATTATTATTATTACATTTTTCCCTGCCAATCGAGGTCAAGGAAAAAAATTATTATTAGCAGTTGCAGGATTTGGAGTTTGTATCATTGTATTTGCATTATCAAAAATATTTTGGATTTCCTTTACTATGCTCCTATTAAGTGGAATACTTGATGGGTTTAGTATGATTGTAAGGGGAACCATTGTTCAATTAAAAACCCCCGATCATATGCGGGGTCGAGTCATGAGCGTAAACTCCATGTTTGTGAACAGCAGTAACGAGTTAGGTCAATTTGAAAGTGGTGTTGCAGCAAAAGCGATGGGCGTGATTCCTTCCGTTGTGTTTGGCGGTGCCATGACTTTATTAGTAGTGGGCATTACTTGGTTTAAAGCCCCTTCATTAAAAAAGATGGAATATTAAACAAGGAAAATTTATTTAGCTAATAACCCCTTCATTACGGAATGCACTGCAGGACAAAATTCTGCATTTTTCATAGTTACAAGAATGCGCTTATAAAATACGTCCTCGTCTGTATAGGGGAATCTTTGGCAATCGGAAGGACGATGATCATAAATACTGCAAGCATTATCCTGTCCTAAAAATGGACATGGTTTTTGTTTTAAAACATAATCTCCGTCCTTATCCATCGATAAATAAGTGTCAATAAATTCCATCTCCTTAAGTCTTAAATACTTGCTGATTCTTTTAATATCGGGCATCTTAAAGCGAGGCGAATAATTTTTGCAACAACGAGCACAATCTAAACAGTTTACTTTTTCAAAAGCAGCCTCATGCAAGTCAGGCAATTGCTTCATGATTTTTCGTTTATCTTCCTTTTTTAAAAAATATTCAAGTTTTTTAAGCAATTCAGGCGCAGGAGCCTCAAATAATTGTTCAGTAGATTTGTCCATAGATTGCCCCAAAAGTAAACCATTTATCATTCATCCACAAGCTTTCCCCATCCATTGAATCCTCCATATGAAGCAGGGGTTTATGTAGTATCTTTGAGGCAATTTTTTAAACTACCCTATTTATGTTGCAACTAGACACCAACGGAGCGGAATTTATCAAAAGACATATTGGCCCAAATAGTGAGGATACCCAAACTATGCTGTCCACTATTGGCATCAAATCCATAGACGAACTTATTAATAAAACAGTCCCTGATATTATTCGTTCAAAAAAACCAATGCAAATTCCTCCAGGTTTAAGTGAATTTGACATGTTGCAATCCTTAAAAAAGATAGGAGAAAAAAATATCATCGCTTCCAATTTAATTGGACAAGGTTATTATGGTACCATCACCCCTAGTGTGATTTTAAGAAATATTTTCGAAAACCCAGGTTGGTATACTCAGTATACTCCTTATCAAGCTGAAATTGCACAAGGTCGTTTAGAAAGTTTATTGAACTTTCAAACTATGGTAACTGATTTAACGGGGATGGCAATAGCTAACGCTTCTTTATTAGACGAAGCCACGGCTGCAGCCGAAGCGATGGCAATGATTTTTAATCATGTCAACAAATCAGAAAGCACAACACAACCTAAATTATTTGTTGACCAATCCATCTTTACTCAAACAAAAGATGTTTTAACCACAAGAGCACAACCTATTGGTATTGAATTGATAGAAGGTGATTACCAAACATGTAAAATTGATAATAGCTATTTTGGTGCAATCATACAATACCCTAATTGTAAGGGTAGCATTGAAGATTATCAACAATTTATTGAAACCGTTCATCAAGCAGGGGGAATGGTCATTATCATTGCAGATATATTAGCCCTAACATTATTAAAAAGTCCAGGTGAATTAAATGCAGATGTTGCAGTTGGAAATACACAAAGATTCGGTGTACCTATGGGATTCGGTGGGCCACATGCTGCTTATTTTGCTACAAAAGATGAATTTAAAAGAGGCATGCCTGGAAGATTAATTGGCGTGAGTGTAGACGCACAAGGCAATAGAGCGTTGCGCATGGCATTACAAACGCGCGAACAACATATTAAAAGAGAAAAAGCGACTTCAAATATTTGTACTGCACAAGCTTTATTAGCCAATATGGCGGTAATGTATGCCGTATATCACGGGCCAGTTGGATTGAAAAAAATTGCAACCAGCTTGCATGCACTAACACAACATTTAGATCAGCAATTGCAATCCATAGGCATACAACAAGTAAACTCATTTTATTTTGACACCCTTCATGTAACGAATATAGAAGTTGCACAGTTGAAAAAATTAGCAACCGAGGTTGAAATTAATATGCACTATATAAATAGTAATTCAGTGAGTATTACTTTGGATGAAACAACATCTGAAGTACAGGTTCAAAATATAGTTCAACTATTTGAGAAATTAACAGGGAAAAAAGCGACTGCTTTAAATGCAGGTGTGAAAAATGAAAACATTCCTGCCCCATTAATTAGAACTTCGGCTTATTTACAACATCCTGTCTTTAATATCCATCATAGTGAAACACAAATGATGCGATATATTAAACAACTAGAAAATAAGGACCTTGCTTTAAATACAAGTATGATTAGCCTAGGCAGTTGTACTATGAAATTAAATGCAGCAACCGAAATGATTCCAGTAAGTTGGCCCGCATTTAGTAGCATGCATCCATTTGCGCCGCAACACCAAACATTAGGCTATCAGGAAATAGCTAAGGAATTAAGTCACTATTTATGCGAAACCACCGGTTTTACAGCTTGTAGTTTACAACCCAATAGTGGTGCACAAGGAGAATATGCAGGATTATTAACCATCCGTACTTATCACCAACATCATCAACAAGCACATCGCAATATTGTATTGATTCCGATAAGCGCTCATGGCACCAACCCTGCAAGTGCGGTCATGGTTGGTTTTAAAGTAGTTGTTGTCGCTTGTGATCCTGCAGGAAATATAGATATGAATGACTTGAAGGAAAAAGCATTATTGCATAAAGATAATTTAGGCGCCTTAATGGTTACTTATCCATCTACTCATGGTGTATTTGAAGAAACCATTATTGAAATTTGTGATTTAATTCATGAATTAGGTGGATTGGTTTATATGGATGGCGCAAACATGAATGCCCAAGTGGGTCTCACTAGTCCAGGAAATATTGGAGCAGATGTATGTCACCTTAATTTGCACAAAACATTTGCGATTCCACATGGTGGCGGCGGTCCTGGCATGGGCCCTATTTGTGTGAATGATAAATTAGCTGCATTCTTACCAGGTCATAGTTTTAATGGTGATGGCAAAAACGCGGTGAGTGCAGCACCATTAGGATCAGCAAGTATTTTATTAATCAGTTACGCGTACATAAAATTGTTAGGAGCTTCAGGTTTACAATTAGCCACTGCCTATGCAATTTTAAATGCGAACTATATGAAATCAAGATTGGAAAAATTTTATCCAATTTTATATACAGGAAAAAATGGCACTTGTGCGCATGAGTTCATCATCGACTTACGTCCTTTTAAAACAAGTGCAGGTATTGAAGCAGAAGATGTAGCAAAACGATTAATTGATTTTGGTTTCCATGCACCAACTGTAAGCTTCCCGGTGGCAGGTACCATTATGATTGAACCTACTGAAAGTGAAGACAAAGCAGAATTAGATCGTTTTTGTGATGCACTTATCGCAATATATGAAGAAATTAAATCTATTGAAAAAGGAGAGCTAGATAAAACAGATAATCCTTTGAAAAATGCCCCACATACTCAAAAAGTAATTTGCGCAGACGAATGGAATCATAAATATACTCGTCAGCAAGCAGCATTCCCATTATACTTTGTTCAACAATCTAAGTTTTGGCCAACAGTTGCGAGGGTAAACAACACGCATGGTGATCGCAATTTGATTTGCACCTGCGAACCAGTTGCTTCCTATGCTTAAACTTATATTGGAATTACATTAGTTTAAAATAATGCAAAAAGCCTTCCTCTCTTTTAAAAGAGGAAGGCTTTTTTTATGCAGTTGTTGCAGTATCAGCAATCGTAGCAGAAAGTGTATTATTATTCAACATGAATTCATATAATGAAATTATTTTTTCTTTGTCTTTTATAACATATTGCATTTTCTCGAGATCCTCTTCTAATATTTTTAATTTCCCATTTTCCATTATATACCTAGATGAAAACTGATTCAGCTGAGACTCGTCTGCAGGATCCCCCATCATTTCCTCCTTGATCATTTGACCCTCTCCTATCAATACCCATAAAATATTAAGATCCTGGTAATGTTCATGAATTTTAATTAAAATGTCAGAACCTACCGAGCCTAGGTTCCGAAGTTGTTTTGAAAAATAGCCGTTTGACAAGTGAATTTTTTTTTCAAAGGCATGAGGACTGATGTTTCTAAATTTTAGATACATGGCAATGCGTTCAATGGGTTTCATAATAGTTTCAGTTTAATGATGGATTGTTTGAAAATTTTTAATCAAACTTTTTCAAAACCAAATTAATATTATAAAACAGGAAAAGCCCTTGCCGTAGGCCTCAAATATTTGAAAACCAAAAAAATGAGGCCTAGGCCCTATGGCTAATATGAAAAAATTAGGAGGAAATTCTATTGTTTCTCATTCAAAGTAAGCCACCTTAATTCCGCAGCTTCCAATGTTTGATTTAAAGCACCTAATTCTTCAATTAATTGTATGATGGCATTATAGTCTAAGCTAGCGTCATTTAATTTTTCGGATAACAATACTTTTTTACTTTCCATTTCAGGAATAGATTTATTAAGGGTATCCAATTCATGCTTTTCTTTAAAAGTCATTTTCTCAATCCCTTTTTTATTATTCACGGCAACCGGCTCTTGCACGATCACTGTTTCTTTTTTAGGAATAGCAAACTCCTTGGGTGTCGTAATATCCGAACTGACAGAAGCTAAATTTTGTTTCGATTTTTCTAGTATTCTATATTGAGTATAATTACCAGGGTAATCACGAATCACCCCATTTCCTTCAAAAATGAATAAATGGTCCACCAACTTGTCCATAAAATACCTATCGTGCGAAACTAATAAAACGCAACCTGCAAAATCTATCAAAAATTGCTCTAGCACTGCTAAAGTGGGCAAGTCTAAATCATTAGTGGGCTCATCTAAAATTAAAAAATTAGGATTCTTAAATAAAATGGTGAGCAATTGCAACCTCTTTTTTTCACCACCACTCAAAGCACTTAAATAAGTGTATTGCTTATCGGGTGTAAATAAAAATAATTCTAAAAATTGTGCCGCATTTAAGGAGCCCCCGCTTGCCAATGGAAAATTTTCGGCAAAGGTTTTTAAATACTCAATCACACGCATGTCTTTTTTATACGTAAGCCCTTCCTGTGAAAAATGACCAAAGACAATGGTATCTCCCACATTAATTTTACCACTATCGGGAAGGGTTATGCCTTGTAATATTTGTAAAAAAGTAGATTTACCCACTCCATTTTTTCCTACGACACCAATGCGCTCTCCTTTACTAAAAGTATAGTCAAAGCCTTTTAATACCACTGTATCTCCGTATGATTTATATACTTTTTTTGCTTCAATGATTTTTCCCCCTAATCGGGTCATCTTCATATCTAATTGCAAATTGGTCTCTTCAATTTTTTGTTTTGCTCTCGCCTCCACCTCATAAAAATTATCCTGCCTACTTTTACTTTTTGTAGTTCTTGCCTTTGGTTGCTTGCGCATCCACTCTAGTTCCTTTCGAAATGTATTTTTTGCTTTATCAATACTTGCAAGTTCCGAATCGATTCGTGCTGCTTTTTTTTCTAAATAATTTTCGTAATCTCCTTTATAACTATATAAATTTTCACGCTCCAATTCCCAAATTTCATCGGTAACAGACTCTAAAAAGTATCGATCATGCGACACCAACAATAAAGTCACTTTTTCTTGTAACAAATAATTTTCTAACCATTCAATCATATTTAAATCCAAATGATTGGTAGGCTCATCCATCAATAATAAAACATGCTTTGGTTCAAATCCAATTTGAATTAAAGTTTTCGCCAAAGAAACACGTTTGCGTTGCCCCCCACTTAATTTAGAAACAGGCTGTTCTAAATGATGAATATTTAATTGAGTTAGTATGGTTTTTACTTTTGACTCAAAATCCCAAGCGCTGCATTCTTCCATTTCTACAATGGCATTCATAATCAATTCATCATTTTCACTCTCCATGGCCATTTCATAATTACTAATGGCTTTCATGACAGGATGCTCCTGATTAAATAAATTTTGTGTGACAGTTGCCGTCTCTATAAACTGAGGGTCCTGCTCAAACATAACCAAATGCACATCTTTGTGAATTTTAGCCGTACCTGAATCTGGCACTTCTCCTTTGCTTGCTAAGATGCGTAAAAGCGTTGTTTTACCCACCCCGTTTCTAGCAATAAGCGCAATACGATCCCCTTCATTGATATTGAAATTAATTCCTTTAAAAAGCGGTTGAATACCATAACTTTTTGTCAAATTTTCTACTGAAACATAATTCATGGCGCAAAGATAAGCGGGGACGAGGAGTATGACACTTTTTAGCTAGGCTTTAGCTAAAAAATAGGGTAAAAACATGGGAAGATTGTACTTTTGCCTTCGTTATCGTATAAAAGTAAAAAAATGAAGCAATTTGAGGTTCCAATAGGCTATCGAAGTTCCTTGATTTCAGCTATTAAACAAAAGCGAAAAGAGGAAGACCCTCTCAAAAAGGATACCCAACCCACTTTGCTTGATTTAGGCAACTTAAAGATTTATTTAGCCCGTCATTTTGGTTTTTGCTATGGCGTTGAAAACGCTATCGAAATTGCGTACAAAACCATCGAGGAAAATAAAGGGAAGCGCATTTATTTATTAAGTGAGATGATACATAATCCGCAAGTCAATCAAGACCTGCTTCAAAAAGGAGTTCAATTTTTACAAGACACACAAGGCAATGAATTAATTCCCCTTTCACAATTGACTAAAGAAGATATTGTCATTATCCCTGCTTTTGGAACCACCATCGAAATGGAAAATAAGATGAACAGTATGGGAATAAATGTGCAGCAATATAATACCACCTGTCCCTTTGTTGAAAAGGTTTGGAATCGAGGTGATCAAATTGCAAAAAAAGGATACAGTATTATCATACATGGAAAACCAATGCACGAGGAAACCCGTGCTACTTTTTCACATGCTGCTGTCAACGCACCTTCCGTGATTGTGAATGATATGGAAGATACACAAGTCCTTATTAAAATCATGACAGGCCTTTTGCCCTATACTGATTTTGAAAAATATTTTGGCGATAAATGTAGTAAAGGATTCGACCCCAAAAAGGATCTAATAAAAATTGGAGTAATCAATCAAACCACACAATTAGCAACGGATACGCAAGCGATCTCAGACGAATTAAAGAATACAATGATTGCTCAATATGGAATAGCTCAATTACAAGAACACTTTGCAGACACGCGCGATACTTTATGTTACGCAACAAATGACAATCAATCAGCAGTAAATGGTTTATTAGAAATATCGGGCGATTTAGCGATTGTGATGGGTGGGAAAAACAGTAGTAATAGTTCACACTTAGTAGAATTATGCGAAAATAAATTACCTACTTATTTTATTGATAGCGCAGACAATTTAATGAGCGCCAATTCAATCAAACAAACTAACTGGAGAAATAAACAAGTAAGTATAGTAAGCAATTACCTTCCATTAAATAAACCAACTACTATATTGATGACAAGTGGTGCAAGTTGTCCAGACACCGTAGTGGAAGCAACGATTCAAAAATTAGCATCTTACTATCATGCCGAATCAGCCTTAGAAAAAATAATTTTAGCTCAATAGGTCTTTTACCCATGACAATGCAAGATTTAATTGCTCGTCTCTTGTCATATTAGAATTATCCAAAACCTTGGCATCCGATGCTTGTCTTAATGGACTATGTTCACGAGTGGTATCCATCAAATCACGATGTTCTAAATTTTCGGCAATTTCCTCCTTTGTAATGGAAGCATTGGTAGCACTCAATTCTAAAAATCTTCTTTGCACACGAATGGCAGGATCTGCAGTGACAAATATTTTCAATTCCGCTTTAGGAAATACCACTGTACCAATATCACGACCATCCATTACAATTCCTTTATCTTTTCCCATCACATGTTGTTGCGCTACAGCAAATGTGCGCACTTCACTAATAGCGGCTACTTCACTTACTTTTTGACTTACCCTCATCTCTCTTATTTCAGCTTCCACATTTTCGTCATTTAAATACATATCGCTTTTTTGGGAAGTTGCATTGTATTTGAAATATAATTTTATTTGAGTCAATGCATTCAATACACTTAGTGTATCATTAAAATCAATTTTATGTCTAAGTAAATACAATGCAATGGCGCGATACATAGCCCCGGTATCAATAAACACATAAGCCAATTGAGCAGCAAGCGCTTTAGCCAAGGTACTCTTACCACAGGACGAATATCCATCTACTGCTATTATAATTTGTTTACTACTCATTAAGCAACATTAATAGTTTGCGTTTTAGGTAAATTTGCATTTCGAATTGCAATCTGACGAACTGCTTGCGAAACCACCAACCGTAATGCTTCCTTTGAAACCTCATCCTTACCTACCATGGCAGGCACTCCTTCGTCGCCCCCTTCTCTAATAGACTGCACCAAAGGAATTTGACCAAGAAATGGTAAATCATATTCACTTGCTAAATTTTGTCCTCCTTCTTTCCCAAATAAATAATATTTATTATTCGGCAATTCTGCAGGTGTGAAATAAGCCATATTTTCAACGAGTCCAATGATTGGTACTTTAATATTTGCTTGACCAAACATTGCAATTGCCTTTTTGGCATCCGCCAAGGCCACTGTTTGTGGCGTAGTTACAATCACAACACCTGTTACTGGAACAGTTTGCATAATCGTTAAATGAATATCCCCAGTGCCAGGAGGCATGTCAATCACTAAATAATCTAACTCGCCCCAATCCACATCTGTAATAAATTGTCTAATAGCACTACTTGCCATGGGGCCTCTCCATACTACTGCATCTTTTTCATCTACTAATAAACCAATACTCATTAATCGAATACCAAATTTCTCCAATGGCAAGATGATTCCTTTTCCATCTTCGTCTTTCATTAATGGACGTTGACCTCTAACACCAAACATAATTGGAACACTTGGTCCATAAATATCAGCATCCATCAATCCCACTTTTGCTCCTCCTTCTGCCAAGGCCAATGCTAAATTAGCAGACACGGTACTTTTTCCAACACCCCCTTTCCCGCTCACAACAGCAATGATATTTTTAACTTTGGATAAAACAGTTTTTTCATCCTGCCTTAAGCTTGTCGTATTAGATGTAAAACTCACCATCACTTTTGCTTCCTTATTCACTAATAATTTGATGGCATTTTCGCAAGCATTTTTCATCAAATCCTTCATTGGACAAGCCGGGGTTGTTAAAACAATTGTAAACCGCACTTCATTCCCGTCTACCACTAAATCCTTTATCATATTCAATGTCACTAAATCCTTACCTAAATCGGGTTCTTGCACATTACTCAATGCATTCAATATAGATTCAACTGTCATTTTGAAAGTTTTTGTTAAAAAAATAGCACCGTGCAAAGTTAAGTCTCAATAGGCTTATTTTGTAGTTTTAATCATAGGATTATCCATTATTATTTAAAAACAACCTAATTCTTTCATTAAAATTGGCGCGGTTTTTAAAGGATTGACCCTTAATTTTGCACCACATGCGACATAGTATACTTTTTTTATTGCTAATTGGTTTTGCACTATCCAGCACACAGGCTTTTGGACAAACCACCACCCCTGATATTTATCGAGATTCGGTTGTACAATTATATGGCGTTATTATGACTGCTGATAGTTTAAAGGCTGTTCCTTTTGCTAGCGTCGTGGTAAACAAAAAAGGAAGAGGGACCATCACCAATAATGACGGGGTTTTTTCAATTGCAGTAAACAAAGGAGAAAGTATTACTTTTTCTTGTGTTGGATTTAAAAACAGAACCATTTTAATTCCTGAAAATTTAGAAGGCAACCAATACAGTGTCATTCAATTAATGGTCAATGATACCAATTTTTTACCTGCCACTATTTTAAAAGCGCGTCCCACAAGAGCGCAATTTGAACGCGATTTTGTGAATGCAAGAATAGATGACGACTTATACGAAACAGCCAGAAAGAATACAAGTGCTAGTCAAAAGAGGATTATTTTATCTAGTTTGCCGTTTGATGGCAAGGAAGCAGTTGGTGCTTCATTAAATCAGCAAGCTTCAAAATATTATTATTCAGGACAATTACCTCCAATGAATATTTTGAATCCGGCTGCTTGGAAAAGTTTTATCAATGCATGGAAAAGGGGTGATTACAAATCAAGAAAAAAATAGTACATGAAAAGTATTGCAGTCATTGGCGCAGGTACCATGGGAAATGGGATTGCTCATGTATTTGCACAAAAAGGTTTCATCGTACATTTAATTGATACCCAATCTTTAGCTTTAGAAAAAGCAATCGCCACGATTGAAAAAAATATAGACAGGCAAATTACCAAGGGCATCATTGCTGCCGAATCTAAATCATCCACCCTTTCAAATATTTCTACCTACACCGAAATGGCTTTAGGCATTGGCAATGCCGATTTAATTATTGAAGCCGCTACCGAAAATAGTGAAGTAAAAAAAAGCATCTTTTCAAAAATGGATCAGTTAGCCAAGCCAGGCTGTATATTAGCAACTAATACTTCATCAATTTCCATTACCGAATTAGCACATGTCACTAAAAGGCCGGAACAGGTTATAGGAATGCACTTTATGAATCCTGTTCCTGTGATGAAGTTGGTAGAAATTATAAATAGTAATTTAACCAACCCAAAAGTAACTCAAGCCATTGTTGACTTAACCAAACAACTTGATAAAATTCCTTGCGTGGTTCAGGATTTTCCTGGATTTATTGCCAATCGAATTTTAATGCCAATGATTAACGAAGCCATTATTGCTTTATCTGAAGGCGTAAGTGATGCGGCCACCATTGACCAAATTATGAAATTAGGTATGGCCCATCCAATGGGACCATTACAACTAGCAGATTACATTGGTCTTGATGTTTGTAAAAATATTTTAGAGATCATGGAGGCAGGATTTAATAATTCAAAATACGCACCCGCTGCTTTATTGGTACAAAAAGTAGCGGAAGGAAAATTAGGCTTAAAAACAGGAGCAGGTTTTTATACTTATTAAACAAGGGCAGTTGAGTAATGCAATCCTTGGATATCATTTAATTTATGGAGCACTTCCTCCAATCTGCTTTTGGGAATACCCACTTTTAATGAAACAAATAATTGAGCTGATTGAGTAACGACAGAACAATTGTATTGTTTCACCACCATCATTACTTCATTCATTTGATGGTAATCAAAATTTATTTCATAAGTCAGCTCCACCGCTTTTTGAATCAAAGGAGCTAATTGCAAGGCTAAAGAAGTGGCTGTTTTATAAGCATTGATTAATCCAGGAACACCCAACAATGTGCCTCCAAAGTAACGCACCACCACCACCAATATATTGGTCAAGCCCTTGCTATCTATTTGACCCAAAATTGGCCTTCCTGCCGAACCCGCTGGTTCTCCATCATCATTGACTCTAAAGTCTGCGCCATCTACCCCCAATCGATAAGCAAAACAATGATGCACTGCTTTTGGATGTTCTTTTTTTAAAAGTGCTATTAATTTTTTACAAGCCTCCCTATTTTGTGCTGGATAAGAATAGGCCATAAATTTGCTGCCCCTGTCTTTAAATTCAGCCATAGCCGATTGCTCAATGGTATAATAATGAAAAGCGTCCATGGTAAAATAGGAAATGAATTTATTTAAACAAAGCTAGTTCATAATGCCTAATCATTAGTAACATTGCAGTATGAGTTTACATGAAATCAAGCAATTTTTAAAATTGCAATTAGCTGAAAAAATGGATGCCGTTGAATTGAATAGCTTATTGTCCCTATTATTGGAACATGTCACTGGGTGGAATCAAGTACAACAAGTACTTCATAAAAATGAATCATTAACTGAATCACAATTAGATCAATTAAAAAATGCAGCCAAGGAATTAGCAGCCGACAAACCTATCCAATATATTTTAGGTAAAGCCTGGTTTATGGGTAAGGAATATTTTGTAAATGAAAATGTATTAATCCCTCGTCCCGAAACAGAAGAATTAGTTGATTGGATTAGCGAATACGCACATATTATCAATAAACCATTACAGCTTTTAGATATTGGAACAGGATCTGGTTGTATCGCCATTTCATTAAAGTTAGAATTACCCAATTGTAACATCAGTGGGTTAGATGTGAGTAGCCCTGCATTAGAAGTTGCCAAAAAAAATGCAACTTATTTAAATGCAGCTATTGAATGGGTAGAACAAGATATTTTAATGTCCGCTTCCTTACCCGCTTCATATGATATCATTGTAAGCAATCCACCTTATATACCTTTTAATGAAAAAGCAAATATGCAAGCGCAAGTGAAAAATTTTGAACCTGCTATTGCTTTATTTGTTACCAATGAAGACCCCCTTATCTTTTACAGAATCATTGCCAGATTAGGTAAACAATTTCTCAACCCCAATGGTCAATTATTTTTTGAAATGCATTATGATCAAGGAAAAGCAATTGTTGCTTTATTTGACGAAATGGGTTACCATGCAGAATTACGTCAGGATATGTTTGGTAAAGACAGAATGATTAGGGCTAGTTTGAAACCTAGGTAATTTGAAAGTCAAGCATGATTTAATGAGAAGGATCAACAGCAATAACGGGCGTAGCACCTAATTGCTTGATAATCTGCATCACTCTTATGGTCATTCCTAAGCTTGCTACACTATCCCCATTAATCACCACAGATGGCTTCTCGGTTTCCTTAGCTAAGATTAGTTTCAATTGATTAGACAATGAATCCAATTGAACAGGAGCGGATCCAAGAAATAATTTTTGCTCCTTATCGATAGTCACCACCACCGTTTGTTTCGCTTTAGTATCAGTAGCTGATTTAGGATTAGATACTTTAATCACATTAGGGTTTGCCAATGTAGAGACAATCAAGAAAAATAATAATAAAATAAATAAGATATCATTTAAAGCGCCAGTATGCACTTCGGGAGAATGTCTTAATCTTGGTTTTAAATTCATAAGTAAATAGATTAAGAATGAGTAGGCTCTTGTAAAATATCTAAAAAGTCAGCACTCGCCACTTCCATTTTATTTGCAGTTTTATCAATTTGAGTTGATAAATAATTATGGCCAACATAAGCGATTAATCCAATAATTAAACCTGTAGCAGAAGTAATCATTTTAGTATAGATGCCCCCAGCAATAGTATTTAAAGTATACTCCCCTGTTGAAGCAATACCATAAAATAATTGTACCATACCAATGATGGTTCCTAAAAATCCAAACATGGGGGCGATGCCTGCAATCAATGATAAAATATTCAAATTGCGTTCCATGGAGTACATCTCTAATTTTCCAACATTTTCCATACTTTTTTCAATAGCATCTAAGGGCTTACCAACTCTCATGATTCCCTTTTCAATCATTTTGGCAACAGGATTGTCTGTATTTTTTGCTAATGCTTTTGCAGCGGCCAAATTTCCTGAAATAATATTATCACGAATTATCAACATGAATTTAGGATCAATGGTACCTGATTTTTTTATAGCGATGGCGCGCTCAAAAAAAACATAGATAGCAATTACTAATAAAATATACAATGGATACATAATATACCCCCCTTTTTGCAATAAGCTTAATAAGGATATTTTATTTTCAGCAACTTGTAACAAAAACAACATGGCGTTAAATTTATAATTTAAAGTTAAAAGGTTTTACTTAAAAAAAGGGCGATGTGAATAACATTTAAAATGTTAAAATATTTCCACCAAATGCACAAGCACTTCTATCGCCTTATGCATATCTGCAACCCCAATCCACTCATGCTTGCTATGTATGGCTTGCATGCCTGTAAATATATTAGGTGCAGGCAAACCTAAAAAACTTAATCTACTGCCGTCCGTACCCCCTCTAATCGGTTCCACAATTGGCGTGACGCCTGCCATTTTATATGCCATTAAAGCTTTTTCAACTAAAATAGGGTGCAGGTCAATCACTTCTTTCATATTTCTATATTGCTCCTTTATTTTAAAGTGGATCGTTGCTTTTGAAAAATCAGGATTTTGCAACAATACTTTTTCAGCAATCTCTTTTAATTGTTGAGTATGCTCTTTTAACTTGAATGTTGCATGATCTCGAATTAAAAATTCAATACTCGCTTTTTCTGCTCCTCCTGAAATATGATGTGGATGTATAAAACCCTGTTTCCCTTCGGTATGTTCAGGACTCCAACTATCTTTTGGCAAAGCCGCAATAATTTCACCGGCTATCTTAATAGCATTTTGCATAACCCCTTTTGCAGCACCTGGATGTGCAATTACCCCTTGAATATCTATGGTTAAATTATCCGCGCTAAAAGTCTCCATTTCAAAACAGCCCAATTCACCACCATCTAAAGTATAAGCATAATCAGCTCCTAATTTTTTTAAATCTAAAAAATCGGTACCCCTACCCACTTCTTCATCTGGTGTAAACAATAATTTTAAAGTGCCATGTTGTATTTCGGGATGAGTGATTAAGTAATGAGCCAATTCAATAATAATAGCCACTCCTGCTTTATCATCTGCTCCTAATAAAGTAGTGCCTGAAGCCGAAATAATATCCTTTCCAATAAAATTTTTCAAATACGGATAAGCCTCAGTGGAGATGATTTGCGTAGGATCATCTGGAAGTACTAATGGTTGGCCATTATAATTTTTATGTAAGATGGGCTTCACACCTGTGCCACTGCAATCGGGCGCTGTATCTACATGTGCACAAAAACACAATACTGGTTTTGATTCGTTTGAATTTGAAAAAATCGTAGCCATCACATACCCATGTTCATCCATTTCTACATGCTGTATTCCCATCTCCCTTAATTCCTCAACTAATAATCGAGATAAATTTTTTTGTTTGTCAGTGGACGGAAAACTACTGCTTTCGGGATCACTTTGCGTATCTATTTGAACATAACGCATAAATCTTTGTGCAACTTGTAATTGATCAAATGCCATAATTAATAAAATAGCTTTGGTTTATTTAAGCTAAAGAATGCTTGAAGTTAATTTGATTTAGTCAATAAAAAAAGGCTTCCTTTTACACCCAAAAGATGAAAAGGAAGCCTACTTAATTATTCAATATGCTACTATGGCATAATTATTTTAGAGGGCGTATCAATACTTACTAATTCTAAATCAAAAGTTAAGTCCTGACCTGCTAATGAATGATTGGCATCCAAGACCACTACTTCCTCTTTTACTTCCACCACCATTACTTGAAATTGTTGACCTTGACCATTATTCATAGTCAATGCCATTCCAATGGCTGGATTTAAATCGGCAGGAAATTGTGATTTAGGAAATTCTACAATCATTTCGGGTTGCTTTGCACCATACGCTTCCATGAATGGAATATGAATCGTTTTTTTCTCTCCTACTGTCATTCCTAGTACACCGCTATCAAAACCTGGAATAACCATCCCTTTTCCCACTTCGAATTCTAAAGGGGCTCTACCTGTTGAGGAATCAAATGTTTCACCACTAGTTAATGTACCGTGATAATGCACTTGAATGGTATCCCCATTTTTTACTTGTTGCATATTGTTTTATTTTTAATAAAGCACCTAGGGTGCAAAGCGCAAAAGTACATAATTATGACAGATAAACTAACTTTGCCCCATGGACAAAAAACCTAGGATTGTTTTTATGGGTACGCCCGCCTTTGCGGTCGCTTCATTAAGTGCTTTATTAGAAGCTAAAATGAATGTGGTAGGCGTTGTTACGGCACCTGATAAGCCAGCTGGTCGTGGCATGCAGCTACAACAAAGTGCGGTAAAACAGTTTGCTGTGGCAAATGATTTACCCATTTTACAACCCGACAAATTAAAATCACCTAGCTTTTTTGAAGCTTTAAGCCAATGGAAACCCGATATTCAAGTGGTGGTGGCTTTTAGAATGTTACCAGAAACGATTTGGTCATTACCAGCTATGGGTACTTTAAATGTACATGGATCCTTACTTCCTCAATACCGTGGCGCCGCACCCATTAATTGGGCCTTAATCAACGGCGAAAAGGAAACAGGGGTCACTACCTTTCAATTACAACATGCAATAGATACAGGTGCGATATTATTACAACAACGAATTCCTATTTCACCCAATATGAATGCGGGTGAATTGCATGATACTATGATGATTGTAGGTGCTCAATTATTAATAAAAACTTTAGAAGGCTTATTCAGCAACTCCTTAAAAAGCATCCCGCAACAAGAATCCATCGCCATTCAACATGCACCAAAAATTTTTACTAAAGATTGTGAAATTAACTGGGAAGCCCCTGTTGAAAAAGTACATAATCTAGTTCGTGGCTTAGCCCCCTTTCCTGGCGCTATAACAAAAATAGAAGGGAAGTTGGTGAAATTATTTAACACCCATATTAATAAGGAACAGCCAAAAGAGACGCCAGGTAGTTTTATCACCGATGGAAAAACATACGCTCAAATCGCATGTATTGATGGCTATCTCATCCTGGAAGATATTCAATGGGAAGGAAAAAAACGAATGCCCATTATAGATTTTTTAAGAGGCTATAGAAAACCTTCCTAAAAAGATAATTGATATTATTTCAAAGCAGCATTTAATTCATCAAGGGTAACAATACCTTGATGTCTCCATGTTTCTTTTCCATTTTTATAAACAATAAAAGTAGGAAGCCCTTCAGAATGTAAAGCCCTCATCACTTCAATATCATTGCCTCCATCCACGGCTAAAAAATAATAAGGGGTTGAAGGTTGCTTTTTTAAATCAGCTAAAATAGGTAACATTTTTCGACAAGGGGGGCACCAATCGGCACCAATATCAACTAACACTTTCTTATTGGATGAAATTGTTTTTTGAAAATCATTCATATTCATTTGAACTTTATCACCGGAACCTTCTACTGGGAAACCATTCATTTTCCAATTACTCATTCCTCCTTCCAAATTAATTACCTTATACCCTTTTTGAGTTAAATAAGTTTGAGCAGCAGCGCTGCGTCCTCCTGCTTGACAATACACATAAACAGGTTGATTTTTATCGAGATGTTGCGTTCTGTCTGCAAATTCATTTTTATCAATCCAATTAGCTTGTAATGCATGTTGAATATGGCCTCCGTTGAATTCACCTGCTGTTCTTACATCCAATATTTGTATCCCTTTGACAGTAATGGCTTGTTTAAAATATGGCGCACTTAAAGTGGAGGGTGCAGTAGCAGTTTGTTCTTGGCTGTTAGTATTAGCTTGACCACAGCTTACCAAAAAAAATCCCAATAAAATTAGGGATGAAAAAAATTTACATTTCATGAAATGAATTTAATAAGTAACCGTAATTTGAAAAGTTTTATTGGTGATACCTAAAATTGCAGCTGCTGCATCACTTAATCGATATTGAATTGAATTACTTACTTCAGGAAGTGCATTAATCACTTTAGCACAAATTGTTTTTAAATCGGAGGTGGTTATTCGAACAATGGTTCCAATTGGAATTTCATTAGTCAGTATATAAAATTTTTTATCCTGCCAACCACTGATACTTTTAAAAACTGAAGCAGTTCCATCTAAAGTTTGAAATGAGGCTGATTTTTTTTGATCCGAAAATAAAGAAGCAAAATAACCTTCTTCCGTTTTTGAACCATTTACATTTACTATTTGATCATTCACGATGGCATGATGCACACTGTCATTCAACCTTGCTTTTTCCTTATTTAAAGAAATGATTTGCAAAGTATTTTGACGAACTGTATCTACTTTTTTAATACTCGCGTATTTAGCGTGATGTTTAGTTTTAGGTTTATGTTTCGCCTTCCCTTTTTGATGTGCCTTTTTTTTAATACCCACTTTAGAATGTGGCCCTTTTTTATGGCTAGCAGCTATTGCCCCTTTTTTCACTGATTGTTTTTGGAGAGGTGCAAGGGTATTCCCTGGCACAAAAGCACCGAAGACGAACAAGCACATTAATATCCAAATTTTAAACATGCTACAAAGGTACAAAAATCAAGTGCAAAGAAAAGGGTAAAATTTATTATTAAAATAAATTATAATTTGTAACTACTAGTAATTCAATATCCTCCATTCATTAGGATAGTAATTATTTACTCGATTGGGCAATAATTTTGCCCAGCCCAACCTATGATTTTGATAAGTGATCAAGTTCCAACCAGCAGATCCCTCTAATTGCAAACTAGCCCGTCTTAAGTAATTTAAAGCAGTTTCTAAATTGACTTCTAAGGTTTTATATGGCAGTTGGGACCAGTAACTCATGGCTAAAGTGTGCGCAGGTATAAAATCCTTCCCTTTTATTTCACCTAAAGCCAAGCCCACTTTTTTGATATACAAATGACTCAATAAAGATAAAATGAGGGACTCAAATAAAATAGGAATGGCGATGATGGTATTTTGATGCATGATGTATTTATAAGGCAAGGGCGGTTCAAAAAAAGAACTCAGGATATTTAACTCATTTTTTGACAGCGGTGTTAATTTAAAAGAATCTTGCCCAATATCATTTTGAGCAATTCCTTCTTTTTTAAATACTGTAATAAAAAACCCTTCTCCTTTCACTTTATCAGGATAAAATCGGAATCCTTGTGCACTTTTTTCAGGTCTATTGCAAGCAACAATATTCCACTCACTAGGAATTGGAAGCGACACATTCACTATGCCAGGAAGTTGCGCAATGATATCCATGATTTTTTCATCCTCGTTTAATGAATAAGAACAAGTAGAATACAATAAATAACCACCCTCCTTTAAAGTATCTATTGTTTCCTCCACAATGCGTTGTTGCCTTGAACTACAATGTGCTACATTATCTAAACTCCATTCGTTAATAGCAGAAGGATCTTTACGAAACAACCCACTACCACTACAAGGTGCATCAATGACAACTAAATCAAAAAATAAAGGAAGGGCTTTAAAATGAGCAGGATCGTTTTGAGTAACCACCATATTATCGGCTCCCCATTTAGTCATATTTTCAACTAAAATAGCATTACGACTTTTAATAGTTTCATTGGCTACCACTAAACCATCTTTAAAATAATTTGCAAGTAACGTGCTTTTACCACCAGGCGCTGCACATAAATCAAGTACGACAGCATTGGTTGGAATATTTATTTGCTCTAAAATATATTGAATAAACATACTACTGGCTTCCTGCACATAATAAGTGCCTGCATGCCATAAAGGATCCAACACAAACATTGGACGTTGATTTAAATAAAATCCTTGCGTACACCAAGGCACTTGCGCTGCTTCGTCTAAAAAAGGAGGTTTCGGACCCACTGGCTTCAATTGATTCCACCTTAAGGATGTAATTTGTTCCCCTTTTTCATGCACTGCTACAAAAGAGGCTTTATTAAAACCCGGCAAGCCTTCTAATGAATCTAAAAATGGTGTAGGTAACAAATTGATTTATTTAATTATTAATATCGAATGGTGAAATGTTCCTTTTGTTTGTTTTCTTTTCTAAAAAAAACAATGCCGATATGAAATAAATTTATGGTTAAGGTCACAGCGTCATTTTTTTTAATTTCATCCCAGGCTAACTCCATCTCAGCACTCCAATAAATATCATCAAATATTAAAATAGAATGCTCATTCACTTTTTCTAATAAAAGATTAAAATATTGCATGGTAGGAATATATCTATGATTGCCGTCAATGTATACCATGCCAACAGATGAAATGGAATTTAAATAGCTAGGGAGGTTGGCTAAAAAATCGCCTTCTTTTATGATTACATTATTTAAATTCAATTGATTAAAAGTAGCCATAGCTTCTTGAGCGATACTAGGCGCCCCTTCCATTGTGACTAACTGATTGTCTGGAATGGACATAGCTAAATAACTTGAAGTAATGCCTAAAGAAGTCCCCATTTCTAAAATATGACTAGGCTTAAAGTAAACGCCCATTCGATATAATAGCTGACTGATTTTTTTTTGCTTGAGTGCGTTTTTTGCAATTTCGCCTATGGCCCTTTTTTTATTTACGGATTGCCTTGAACCTGCACCTAAATCAATAATATCTATGACCGATTTATTTATTTTTAACTGCACTCTTCTATTTTCGATAGCATCCACATTACTAGGCGTATTATTTTTATTCAATACTTGTGTAACAAACTGATATACAAAAGGGGAATGAATGCCGTGGCCCTTTCCGTTAGAAGCAGTGAAAGAATATCGTATATATTTTAAGGAAAGCTCAACGGTTGAATACATATTTTATTTTCTTTGCCAACATTCAATATCAAATGAAAAAGGGTGTTTCTCATCGGCATTATAAAAAGTAGTTTCTGTTTTCTCCCAATCATTAGGCAAGGCAGGAAAATAAGCATCACCGTCAATGGTAGTATGTACCCTAGTTAATAAAACGGTTTGCGCCAATGGCAGTGTGAGTTCATAAATTTGACCACCTCCAATAACCATCAATTGTTTGTAATCTTTTTGTTCTGCTATTGCGATGGCTTCATCAACAGAGTGCACAATGGTTGCCCCATTAGTAACAATGTCTTTTTGGTGGCTTAATATTAAATTCAACCTGCCATTAAGAATTTTATTTCCTAAAGATTCAAATGTTTTACGCCCCATTAAAATAGGTAAGCCCCATGTCGTATTTTTGAAAAATCGCATATCCTTAGGTAAGTGCCAAAGCAATTGATTGTCTTTCCCAATCACATTATTATCAGACGCTGCAACCACTAAAGTAATATTCATATTGCTTCTTTTAATTTTTAAACGGCTACAGGCGCTTTTATGGAAGGATGCGCTTCATAGTTTTCCAAAGTAAAATCGCTATACTCAAAAGAGAAAATATCTTTTACATTAGGATTAATGGTCATAGTAGGCAACGCAAAAGGAGTTCTTGACAATTGTAAATTAGCTTGCTCTACATGATTATTATACAAGTGTACATCACCAAAACTATGTACAAAATCGCCATACTGTAATCCACATACTTGTGCAATCATCATCGTAAGTAATGCATATGAAGCAATATTAAAAGGTACACCTAAAAAAACATCCGCACTGCGCTGATACAATTGGCAACTTAATTTTCCATCTGCTACATAAAATTGAAACATATTATGGCAAGGCATCAATGCCATTTTAGATAAATCACCCACATTCCATGCACTCACTATTAATCTTCTACTATCTGGTGTAGTTTTGATTTGATGAATTAATTCTGTGATTTGATCTACCACAACGCCATTTGCACCTTCCCAACTACGCCATTGTTTTCCATACACAGGACCTAAGTCACCATTTTCATTCGCCCACTCATCCCAAATACGAACACCATTGTCTTTTAAGTATTTGATATTTGTATCTCCTTTTAAAAACCACAACAGTTCGTAAATAATACTCTTAAGATGTAATTTTTTTGTGGTCACTAAGGGAAATCCTTTTGACAAATCAAAACGAAGCTGATATCCAAAACAGCTTTTTGTTCCTGTACCTGTTCGGTCGGTTTTAGGAGTCCCTTCTTTAATAATGTGTTGTAATAAAGTCAGATATTGTTGCATAGTGCAATTTACAACCAATACCCTTTATCTAGAAATCATTTTTTAGCCTTGCGCCTTGACAATTCCTTACGAATCAGCAGCAATTCGCGATTGGTTTGACCATTGACACTTGAATTTTCCTGTGCCCTGCGCATTAAATAAGGGATGACTTCCTGAATAGGACCAAAAGGCAGGTATTTACTCACATTATAGTTTTCTAAAGCCATATTAAAACTGATATGATCGCTCATGCCAAAAAGTTGTGAAAAATGAACCCTCCCATCATTATTAGGCAAGCCCAATTCGGTCATTTTTTGTGCAGTAATTAAATTACTCTGTTCATTATGAGAAGCCAAAATCAAGGAAATAGTTTCTTTATGTTCAAGACAAAAAATTGCAGCTGCATCAAAGTCGAGATCTGTTGCCTCCTTATTGATATGAATAGGTGAATGATAATTCATTGCAATAGCACGCTCTCTTTCTTTTTCCATATAAGCCCCGCGAACTAATTTGGCACCTAATAAAAAATTTCCTTCTACTGCAAGCTTATAAGATAGTTTTAAAAAGTGTAATCTGTCTTCACGATATAATTGATAAGTATTGTATACCACTACCTTCCCCTTATTATACACTCCCATTAATTCAAATGCCAAACGATCAATAGGATCTTGAATCCAAGTTTCTTCTGCATCTAATAAAATACCCACTCCCTTTTCATTTGCAATATCGCAAATGGCGAACATTCTTTCTCTAACCCTTTCCCACTCTGCAGTTTGGCTTTCGCTATCATGAATGCCACTGCGTAATCGAGGGGCTTCATTCAAGGTTTCTAATAAATTTAAACTTGCCAACCCAGTTAATTTAACACTCACATAAGGAACATTTTTTTGTGTTGCGGCAAATTCAACAGCTTCTATTATTTTATCGGCAACCTTATCAAAATTTTCTTCTCCTTCCTTTGCTTCCACACCATAATCCAAAATCACTTGTACACCATAAGCACCCAATTGCTTGGTAACCCTAGCAGAGTCTTCCAAAGTTTCACCACCCACAAATTGTTTAAAAATAGTACTGCGTATTAATCCATTAATAGGCAAACCCGACTTCATTAAAAATGGAGTTACACTTGTTGCAAGTGATACCACCAATGGATTTTGAATAACAGTAAATAAAAAACGGGCTTTTCGTAAATCAGCATTTGACTTATATGCAAATGCATTTTGGGTATTATCTAAGGAGAGGTTCATACTAACATTCATTCGTACCACAAATATCGTTAGTAAAGCTTATATCACAAAACAATAAGCGGGCTAAATTGCTTGATGATTAAAAGGTTGTAAAACCAATTCGCTTACCACTCCTGAACTTGGTTGTTGACATAAGAACCAGATGGCTTTAGCAGCTTCTTCCGCTTGAATCATCTTTTCTCTTTGAACCCTTAAATTTATATTATCCCAGAATGGAGAATCTACCCCACCCAAATAAACTTGTGTAATTCTAATTTCAGTTCTCTTTAATTCCTCCCTGATGGACTGCATCATACCCACCAATGCATATTTACTAGCGCAATAAGCAGCAGCGCCAGACATAGGTATCTTTCCTAAAATTCCGGGAATATTAATAATAAGTCCTTTTTTAGTTTCTACCATTTTAGGTAAAACAGCTTTGACTATTTCAAAAGTGCTCAACACATTTATTTGATAAGATAATTGCATATCTGACACTTGCAAGTCATCAATTGGTTTAATGATACCAATGCCGGCTGCATTAATAAAAATTTCAAATGAAAGGGATTTAACTTTTTCAGCAAATAAATGCACCGAATTGGGATCAGCCAATTCCACTTGCAAAATTTGAGTACTTGATATCCCATGCGCATTTGATAAATCCTGCAACTTGTTTAACTGGCGCCCAGCTATCCACACATTGGCACCACTTGCATTTAATAATTTTACCAAATGAGCGCCAATACCTCCTGTCGCTCCCAATACAAGCACTTTTTTATTATTTAATAGATCCATCATTCATACATTTTTTAAAATAACAACATAGGATTCAAATTGTTTAAATAAACAATGTAATTTTATACGAACGCCATAATTGAAAGCATGAAAATTATTGAGACCTATATATATCAGTTTAAAATTCCGATGATTCCTTTTACCATCGCGACCGGGACCATGCATGAAGCCCAAAATATGCTAATTAAAATAACAACAGATGAGGGTATTATTGGATATGGAGAATGTTCGGCCTTTCCTATGATTGTAGGAGAGACTCTTTTAAGTTGTTATCATTTAGCAAAAGATTTTGCTGCTTTTTGGAAGGATAAAAACCCCTTGGAGATTACTGAAAGATTAGCAGAACTGAATTTAATCATCGCTGGAAATTATACTGCAAAAAGTGCATTTGACATGGCATTATATGACATTGCCGCCAAAGCAGCCCATCAACCATTGTATGTTTACTTAGGGGGACAACAAAAATCCATCGAATCCGATTTAACAATTGGCATTGATACCCCTCAAAAAATGGCAGAACAAGCAATTGATTTTGTACAAAAAGGAGTGCGCATCATTAAAGTAAAATTAGGCAAACACCCTGTTGAAGATATAGAGCGAATCAAACAAATCAGAGCAGCCATTGGGAATAATATTACCCTACGCATTGACGCTAATCAAGGCTGGTCATCTACAGATGCATTACCCATTTTAAATGCACTATCCAAATACGATATTGAATTTTGCGAACAACCCATGCGCAAATACGACGATGATTTATTACCTGCTCTTTGCAAAGCAAGTCCTATTCAAATTATGGCAGACGAATCGGTGTTCACCCATCATGATGCACGAAAACTAATTGCAAATAAGGCATGCCATTCTATCAACATTAAATTTTCAAAAAGCGGGGGCATCCAAGAAGCCATTAAAATTCATGATATCGCAAAAGCAAATCATATCCCTTGTATGATGGGAGGTATGCTTGAAAGCAGATTAGCCCTTAGTGCGCAAATGCACTTTGCCATGGCCATGGATAATATTAAATATTATGATATGGACACTTGTTTATTAGGACATTTAGCAGATCCAATCATTGGGGGTGTACAATTTAATGGCATGCATTTAAGCATCAACGATGCACCTGGCATTGGTGCCGATATAGATCCTGCTTACCTAGAAAAATTAGAAAGCTGTATTGTATAAGTAAAATGCGATACAAGTGTGTATCTTTAACTTACAATTCAAAAATATGAAAGCGCGCAAAGCAATAGATTCATTTACTACAATGAACGAATTAGTATTACCCAATGACACAAATACGTTTGGCGATTTAATGGGAGGCAAGCTCATGTATTGGATGGATATTGCCGCTTATTTATCTGCTGCCAAACATTGTAATTCAGCTTGTATGACCGCATCTGTGGATAATCTAAGTTTCAAAACACCAATTAAATTAGGGAATGTAATTTGCATTGAAGCGATTGTCACTCGAGCATTTACAACCTCTATGGAGATCCATTTAAAAGTATGGAATCAAAATATGATTAATCAATCAAAGGAATTAAGCAATGAAGCTTTTTTTACTTTTGTTGCATTGGACGAAAATAAACAACCCAAAGAAGTACCCGCTGTCATTGCTGAAACAGAGGAGCAGAAAAAATATTTTGATGGCGCATTACGCCGTCGTCAATTACGTTTAATTTTAGGAGGCAAGATGAAACCAGATGATGCCACTGAATTAAAAGCCTTGTTTATCAAGGATTAATTCGAAAAAGTTTTCTTAATTATTTATCTACTGCTTATTTGCTAACGAGCGGAGTCAAGTGATGCTTGCCTTTTAACATGTATTCCTTGCTTTGTTCAATGCCATCCATGATTTGCTCCAAAATATGTTCCACTGAATTAGTATAATCAATAACTAAAGGTTCTTTAAATCGAATACTTAAAGGGGTGCCTACTTTTTTAAATTTTAATCCTTTTTTATTAAAGGCTCTCCAAAAACCATTAATCACAACGGGCACTACAATAGGATGATTATTTTTAATGATATGTGCCGTTCCTTTTCTTCCTGGTGCAAAAGGCTTGGTCGTACCTTGAGGAAAAGTAATCACCCAACTTTTGGCTAGTGCTTTGTCAATTTTTTGCGTATCCACTTCATCACGACTACGAGTTACATCTTGTCCTTCGGCGCGCCAAGTTCGCTTAATGGTTAAAGCACCACCTAGTTTAAATAATTTTGTCAGCCAATTGCTATTCATCGTTTCTTCGGCAGCAACAAAAAATAAATTAGTGAATGGATTCAGCAAATAATAGGGCAAGCCCAACTTATTAAACTTACGCCATTTCACAGCGCAAAAAATATGGACAAAAGCAATCACATCTGCAAAATAGGTTTGATGATTGCTTACAAAAAGTACATTTTTATTTGGCAAATTTTCCAAATTCTCGGTTCCTTCTATTTTCAACTTATTAAATAAGACCAACCCTGGATAGGTAAACAGTCCGACTATTCCATATACAAAGGATTTGAATAAACGAATATGTTTTAAGCGATCTAGCAATGTCATGCCCCTCTCAATTTGTTACAAATGCAATATACTACTTAAAATTTTATTCGTATTTCAGTGTTTAGCCAACAAATTGTATCTTTAACCAATGAAGAAATCAGGCGTAATTTTTGATATAGATGGCTTATTGATAAACAGTGAGCCACTTTGGAATAAAGCGGCAAGTGAAATTTTTAGGCAATATGGAATTTTATTAACCGAACAACAATATGCTTTCACTACTGGCCTTAGGTCAAAGGAATTTGTAGCGCATTGGTTGTCTGAAAATAAAGTCCCTTCCTCCGAATACGATCGAGCCGAACAACGCATTATAGATTTAGCATTGAGCTTAATTGACAAGGAAGCAAATGTAATGCCGGGTGTAGAACATATCATTCAATTTTTTTGTCAAAAGGAATTCAAAATTGGACTCGCTACATCATCCCCTGTCGCTTTGATTGAATTAGTAAAAGAAAAATTAGGACTAAGAAAGATCATTCAAGCCAGTTGTTCTGCGCAACATTTACCTTATGCAAAACCACATCCTCAAGTATATTTGGATTGTGCAGCAGCATTACATATTTCACCATTGGCTTGTATTTGTTTTGAGGACTCAGTATATGGTATGCTTGCAGCCAAGGCAGCAAGGATGACCTGCGTAGTGGTTCCAAGTGCCGAACATTCAAAACTGCCTCATTGGGGTGTTGCTGATTTAAAACTAAGTTCCTTGCAAAATTTTGGGGCATTGCACTTTAACATGCTAGATACTGAATAGGCAATTCATTCATAGGTTTTAAAAAAATAATGCGCAAGTGGTGAAATTCAAATTAAATTGCAGACCTAAATGGAATTAGCCAAAAAAATAATTGGAGCCGAACTTGAATTGTTTGAAAAGCACTTCAAAGAAGCTGTAAAAAGCAGGGTCTCCTTATTAGACCGCATCATGCAATATATAGTGAAGCGGAAAGGAAAGCAAATGCGCCCCATGTTTGTATTATTATCTGCAAAACTACATGGCGAAATTAACGACAGCTCTTATCGTGCAGCATCCTTAGTTGAATTATTGCATACAGCAACACTTGTTCATGACGATGTGGTAGATGAATCTTTAGAACGAAGAGGTTTTTTTTCAATCAATGCCTTATGGAAAAATAAAATAGCCGTATTGGTGGGAGATTATCTATTATCAAAGGGATTGTTATTATCATTAGAAAATAAAGATTTCGCTATCCTTACTATTTTATCCAATGCAGTAAAAAACATGAGTGAAGGTGAGCTTTTACAAATTGAAAAAACTAGAAATTTAAATTTTGACGAATCCATCTATTACGAAATCATTAATGGTAAAACAGCCAGCCTTTTAGCATCCAGCTGTGCAGCAGGAGCCTCTTCGGTTACGAATGATGATTTGATTATTGAGCAAATGCGTGCATTTGGAGACAATGTAGGAATGGCCTTCCAAATCAAAGACGATTTATTTGATTACGGCGAAGCCAAAGTGGGAAAACCGACCGGAAATGATATCAAGGAAAAAAAGCTGACCTTACCTTTAATACATATTTTACAAAAAGTATCTCCTAGTTTGAGAAAGCAAATTATCAATATTGTAAAAAACAATAATAACGATAAAGCAAAAGTAAAATTTGTGATTGATCATGTACAAACTTATGGAGGCATTGAATATGCCACACAAAAGATGATCGAATATCGTGACAAAGCCATCACCATATTACACTCCTTCCCTAATAGTCCTACGAGGGATGCCTTAGAAGAATTAGTGCGCTATACAACCGATCGACAATTCTAATGGAAAAAAGATGGAATATACTCAAAGCAGATAGTGCAAAAGTTCAAGCATTACAAGCTACTTTAAAAATTCATCCCTTACTTTGCGAACTATTGGTTCAAAGAGGCATTCAAGATTATGATGCTTCAAAACATTTTTTCAGACCAAGCCTTGATCATTTACATGATCCTTGGATAATGAAAGATATGCGCAAGGCAGTGGATCGTATTCAACTTGCTGTGAATGAGAAGCAAAAGATTTTAGTGTTTGGAGATTACGATGTCGATGGAACCACTTCGGTCGCTACCTTATTCCAATTTTTAAAAAATATTTCACCTTACATTGATTACTATATTCCCCATCGATACAGAGAAGGATATGGCATATCTAAAATAGGAATTGATTTTGCAAAAGAATCCAATATTGATTTAATTATATCCGTGGATTGTGGTATTAAATCCATTGAGCTCATTGAATATGCAAAAAATTTAGGTATTGAATTTATTATTTGTGATCACCATTTACCAGATACTATTTTACCTCCTGCAATTGCAATATTAAATCCAAAACAAGTGGATTGCCCTTATCCTTATAAGGAATTATGTGGATGTGGCGTGGTGTTTAAATTAATTACTGCATTAGCAGAAACCTATCAACTACCTGCCGAATCTTATTTACAATATTTAGACTTAGTCGCCACCGCTATTGCTGCAGATATTGTGCCGCTTACCGACGAAAATAGGACCATGGCCTTTTTTGGTTTACAAAAAGTGAACGAGTCCCCTTGCTTTGGCCTATTAGCATTAATGGAATTAGCCAAACAAACACCTCCTCTAAAAATTAGTAATCTAGTTTTTGCAGTTGCGCCTCGTATCAATGCGGCAGGCCGAATGGATGATGCAAAAAAAGCAGTACAATTATTTGTTGAGAAAGATTATTCGAGCGCACTCGCCATAGGATCCTTATTACAACAAGATAATTTAGATAGACGCGAAGCGGATACCAGCATTTCAGAAGAAGCATTGATCCAAATTGAAATGGACCCACTTCATCTTACCAAAAAATCATCGGTCGTTTTTCAACCGCATTGGCATAAAGGAGTGGTAGGAATTGTTGCAAGCAGGCTGATTGAAAAACATTATAAACCCACTATTGTATTAACTCAAAGTGGCGATGTCATCACCGGAAGTGCAAGAAGTGTTATTGGATTTAATTTATATGAAGCCTTACATGCTTGTAGAGCACATTTGATTGGATATGGTGGACACTTTGCTGCAGCGGGCATGACCATGGCGGTTGACCAATTAGAGGCCTTTAAAATTGCATTTGAAAACGCAGTAGCCGAGCGCATCACCCCAGAACAATTGACGCCTGAAATTGTCATCAATGCGATTCTGCCTTTGGACCAAATCAATATGAGCTTTTTTCAAATCATAAGTCAAATGGAACCCTATGGTCCCGACAATGCAAGACCTTTATTTTTAGCGCAAGGTGTTTACGATGCTGGATATACAAAATTAGTCAAGGATGCACATATCAGTTTTCATATCAAGCAAGGACAAAATAGTTTAAAAGGAATTGGATACAATATGCCGCAACATATTGAATTAGTAAAATCAGGAAAACCATTTGACATCGTATTTCAATTACAATTAAATGAGTGGCAAGGAAATCAAACGGTACAATTACAAGTACTTGACATTAAAGCCAACATTGCATAAATAGCTGCCGTTTTACTAACCCAGCTTTTTATAAAAAAGCCCCCTAAATTTTAGGAGGCTTTTTTTATTATATCAATGAGACTAAAAATATTATTTTAATAAATCAACACTTCGATTAATAAAGTTAGTCAACTCGGCACCTTTTAATAAACCTTGAGACAATAATGCAAGGTCAGCTAAATTACGAGCTTGTTTTTGCTGCTTGTCAACATCTGGCTCCTTAAGTAAGGTCTGAAAAATAGGATGATTACCATTGATGGTTAAATGAACTTCATCTGGCATCTGTGCATAAAATGCAGTCATTCCGCCACCACCCATACCAGCCATATCTTTCATACGACGCATAAACTCCGGACGCGTTGCAACAATGGGAGCCGCTTCATTACTCAAACCTTTTACCTCCACTGTTAAAGTGATTTCAGGCACTTGAAATTCAAATAATTTTTTAGCTTGTTCTACTTCGGCAGTCGATAAAATAGAATCTACATTTTCTTGTTTGTCAATTAAATTATCTACCACATCTGCATCCACGCGAACAAACTGAATACCTTCCCATTTCATTTCTACATTGTTAATAAATGCAGCATCCACCATGGTTTCTAATTTAACTACTTTATACCCCTTACCTACCGCCGCCTGAATAAAAGCATCTTGACCAACAGGATTGGTAGTGTATAATAATACTTGCTTACCCTCTTTATTTTTTTGAGTTGCTTCAGTGGCTTTTTTATATTCATCTAAAGTATAAAAAGTACCTGCTGCTGCAGCGTCTTCCATGATTAAAAACTTGTTGGCCTTGTCTAAAAACTTATCGTCAGTAATCATGCCATATTTAACAAACAAGCCTAAACTTTCCCACTTGTCTTCAAATGATTTTCTTTCACTGTTAAATATCTCCTCTAATTTATCAGCAACCTTTTTAGTAATGTGTGCATTAATTTTTTTCACATTAGGATCCCCTTGCAAATAACTACGACTCACATTTAAAGGAATATCTGGACTGTCAATCACCCCATGTAATAACATTAAAAATTCAGGAACAATATCCTTCACTTCATCGGTTACAAAAACTTGATTACAGTATAATTGAATTTTATCCTTTTGAATTTCAAAGCTTTGTTTGATTTTAGGGAAATAAAGCACCCCAGTTAGGTTAAAAGGATAATCTACATTTAAATGAATCCAAAATAAAGGTGTTTCACCAAATGGATATAATTCCTTGTAAAAGTTTTCATAATCCTCCTTGGTTAATTCCGAAGGTTTACGAATCCAAATAGGATTGGTATTATTGATAGATTTTTCAACTTCAGCTTTTGCTGCTTTTCCGTCTTCAACTTCTCCTCCTGCTTCAGATGTTTTCGCATCTTCTTTTGCATTTGCATCCTTAAAATAAATAGCGACCGGTAAAAATTTACAGAAACGCTCTAAAATAGATTTCACACGATGTGGATCTAAAAACTCAGCACTTTCTTCATTAATGTGTAATACTATTTTAGTACCACGAGTACTGTAATCCACTTCATATAATTCATATTCAGTACTACCATCACAACTCCAAAACACACCCGGAGTATCGGTATGACTTTTACTATAAATGTCTACTTTCTCACTCACCATAAATGAGCTATAAAATCCTAAACCAAAATGCCCAATGATACTAGCATCTTTGTACTTATTTACAAATTCCTCGGCACCACTAAAAGCCACTTGGTTAATATACTTATCTACTTCCTCTGAAGACATTCCAATACCATTGTCAATAATAGACAAGGTTTTTTCCTTGGCATCTAAAACCACATCCACCCTAAGGTCCCCAATGGCCCCTTTTACTTCCCCCTTGCCGCTCAAAGTTTTTAATTTTTGAGATGCATCCACAGCGTTACTGACTAGCTCACGCAAAAATATTTCGTGGTCGCTGTATAGGAATTTTTTAATAATCGGAAAGATGTTCTCGGTTTGTACCCTTATTTGACCTTTTTGCATACAATGATTGTTTAGTGGTAGTATAGCAAAGTGGATACCAAAAAGCAAATGCTGACAGACTGTCTACACCTGCTCCTATTGAGGTAAATTTTGCAGCCAAGCAGCGCCAGTACAGCGCTTACTTTTTAACAAAATGTCACTTGTGTCACGAATCAGCAGTTGCTTTTCGCTGTTGTATACCGAATATATTCCAATCACCGACCCATTACCTGAAGGAGTAGCTACACCTGCAAAGTCTGCATATCCACTGGTCCTTAAATAAATAGTGCCTCCGGTACAAAATTTCAATGACCTGCTAGCCCCAATTTTATTTTTATAATCGGCATAGGTTTGCCCCGTATCGGTTGCTGAAAACTCGACACTACTTAATCGAATAAGTCTGCCTTGCAAAGTATCAGACAATGTTTTATAATTCACATCCAATGGCACGGCTTTAAAATTATCACGAAGAATACTAATATGCTTTTCAAATAAAGGCACAGGCAAACCCGAAGTAAGCAATGTCCCATTAGTGGTATCTATACTTGCTACCAATTGTTGCATTTTTCGATAGTCCGTTAAAAATAAATTTTTAAGACGAACACGAACAATTGCTCCTAAAGGATAATTCTGATATAAATTAGTGCCATCTAATAATAAAACAATACCTCCAGTACTATCTTGTATGATGATGGACTTATAAATATTGTCATGTTCGTCATTTCCAACGACCACCCCCTCGATCATCAAAGACTTTGTTAACGACTCCACTCTATTTAACACATGTAACTTTCTTAGATCTTTAATGCTCATTAAAGTATCCGTGGTCAATGCTGTCACTTGAATTGCGTAAGCATTTTTTTTTAAGCAAGCAGTAAGCATCAGTAAAAATGCAAAAGAATAAAAAATCAGTTTGAAGCGAATTTGAATTTTCATAATGAATGGTATAATTGAATAAATAGTATTGTCGATAATTTCTTTGATTTAATAAATTTGAAATTGAATACCTAATGCAAAAGCAGTGCCTTGATCATATAAATATTTCAAAGGAAATTTTTGAACAGATAGCCCTTGATAATCAAACCTAGATTGCTCAAAAGCTACAATCGGAATTAATGTGTTGAATACATTTTTAATGTTTGCATTCAATTTGATTTGCTGCGTGTGATTTTTAAAACGCAGTTGATATTGTTTATTGATAAATACATTTAATACCCACTGATCAGGTAAATAAGTTTCAGATTGTATTGTATTCCAAATAAGTAAATTGTCAATTTTATTTTTTAATACAAAGGATCGTCGAAAATAATTATAGACAATGGATCGCTTCATCGAAAAAACAGCAGTCATTCCCAAATTGATGGCGTAACTTGGCTGCCATTGTAAGGATAATGCATGCACAAATTGTGGACGATTTGACACAGGTAAATCCTTAAGTTGCAAAACACCCGACTCCACTTGATATAAGTCATTTGCAAGCTTAATCTCATATAAGGGATTGTTTGCAATATAAAAATGGCCAAAACTACTTATAGCAGATAATTGCCATTGCCCCCACAAATCGGAAGTGATGCCTAATTCGATACCTTTTCGAATGGTTTGCATTTGACCTAGCATGCCATAAACAAATGCATAAAAATGATCATGATAAAAAAGTGTTTTTTCTGACTCATTATGATTCAATTGCCAAAATGCAGTCACATTTATTTTACTACTCACCGTTCGGTAAAACAATGAAAAGTCAAATCCTTTTTGAAGTTCAGGCAAAATAAAACTTGATGTAAAAGCATGCAGGCCCGGATCTAAATAAATAGCTGAAGTGCTTGGGGCATTGGTTTGATAATAGAAAATGCTATTGGCATAAAAACGACCTGAAAACTTATATAAAAATTGAGACTTCACTCCATATGAAGGGAAAGCTAAATTAGGAGATGCCCCAAGCGAATTACTTGGGAATAAACCATTTTGAGTAAATCCAACCCGCCTAAAATAATTATCTTCTCCTCTCATTGAAATACTAAACTCAATATGTGCAGTTTGCTTTTTGAGTTGTCCCCATGCTTGCAATTCAGAATTTTCTAATTGATAATCGCTCCCCCACTTTTCTCCTTCTACAATTTTTTGATCGGGTTTTCTTATTTCATTTTGAAAATTATCCACTGAGCCATTATCATCTACCCATCCATTGTAATTATAAAAAAAAGCGCCTCCTAATAAATTATCTAGCACATTATAATATCGCATCATATCCTTTGACAGATGAAAACCTATCTGACCCCACCATTCATTCGGAAATTGATATTGATATTTGATGGCCATTTTAAGCAAACTCACTTGCGCAACCTGTGTATTGATAATATAAAAGGAACGATGCAAGGCATTTGATTGATTAATAGAAGCTAAGTGATCAAAATTAACTTGCAATGCTTGGGGATTTTCTTGGAACCATTGTGTAAGTTGTTGCTTTAAAATACTGTCCTTACTATAACTTGGTAAAAACTTATAATAATCCGGCCTAGGATCAATGGTTTTAGTCCAATCCATTTGTGATCTTTTTTGATTCCCCATAGCAATTCCAAATTGTATTTGTAGCATTGCTTTGTCTGCCCATTTTTTTTCATACCTGAAATAGGCAATAGGCACATTACTTTGTTTCGCATTAGGATAAAAGGCATTCCCTTTGTACCAACCCCAACTTGGATTATAATTGCGTTGAGAAGACAATGTAAAAGCTTCCTGAACAGAAGGTGAAATTTTTCCCTGTGCAGCTTGATCCCACCAAAAAGTTAAACCGATGGATTGCTGAAATCTTAACTGCTTATCAATGCTTAGTAATATTCCTTTGATATTTTTAAATCCAATTGGTAAAATACCAATAGGCGCTTGCTGAAAAATTAGATTAAAATGATAAGACCATTTATGTTGCATGGGCCCACTTTTGTATTGTAGAAATCCTTCGTTAATAAAAGCGCTATTTGAAAAACGAGTCCCTATAATGAATGATTTTTTTAAACCAAAAGATTGAGTGGTTACAAAATGAACGGTGCCATTGTCTCCAAACCCCTGTTTGGAAAATGCATTATCGTATACTCTATCCTGCGTTTGTAATGATTTGTATAAGCTCGCGTATGAATAAAATGGATCCCAGCCGGCTAATTTGCTTTGCCACTGAATTCCATCGATATAAGTGCTTCTATTTGATTTTTGACCACGAGGTACCCAATTAAAAACAAATCCATTCCACTGGGATATGGAATATATAGGTAAAGGATTAGAGCTTAATAAAGTAGGGACCCAGTCCTCCCTAAACTCTTTTAGGAATTCCATGTTTTGATTCACATGATCTTCTTCCACTTGCCCTAAAGCCGTGTTGAAAAAAAATAATAGCAAGATTAATAGCGAAAAGGCTTCCGATCTTTTTTTCATTTTATAGAATATGAATGAAGCCACAATATGTTGAAAGAGAAGTATAAAATAATTTCGGCAAATACGCTGTGTTGAAATAAAATAAAACGATATGATTATACCATCAATAATCACTTTATGAAAAAAGAAAAAATAGCAATACTATTATTATTTGTTTTTTATTTATGCACCATAACCCAATTCACATATGCGCAATCAGTGATTGTCGGCTTTTATAATTTTGAAAATTTTTACGACACCATTGATCAAAAAAATGTGGCAGATGAAGATTTTTTACCACAAAGCGCGAAAAGATACAATAGCCAACTGTATCAAATTAAGTCGGCGCATATTGCATCTGTTTTATATGGGATGGGGGAAATTGAAAATGCAAATGGACTTGCCTTATTAGGTATAGCAGAAGTTGAAAATAAAACTGTCTTAAAACAATTAGCCGAAGAGCCCTTGATAAAAAAATACCATTATCAATTTATCCATTTTGATTCGAAGGACATAAGAGGAATTGATGTTGCTTTAATGTACCATCCCAATCACTTCAAACCATACCAATATCGAACCTATAGTTTAACCGATTCTTTCCATTTTACAGAATATGCTACAAGAGATATTTTGTATGTAAAAGGAATATTGGATAAAACCTGGGTGCATATTTTAGTAAACCACTGGCCTAGCCGAAGAGGTGGCGAACGCATATCAGGTGATAAAAGAAGATGGGCTGCCACTGTTTGTAAAAGAATCATAGATAGTATTGAATTGAGGGACCCATTATCTAAAATCATTGTCATGGGAGATTTTAATGACAATCCAAACAATAGGAGCATAAGACAACTAAAATTGGCAAACCCATTTTTACCTTTATTTAAGAAGGGCTTAGGTAGTTTGGCTTATAGAGATAGTTGGAATTTATTTGATCAAATCTTACTCAATAACCAATGGAAACCTTGTCCAGATGCCCCTTCCTTAACCCCCAGTCGGTTAAAATGGCCCTATTATAGAATTCAAAATAAAGCCCTTTTGGCCCCCGAGGCAAATGAATCAGATTTAAAGTATTATAAATCAATGATTTATAGAAATTTAGCCCTCACCGAACAGGAAGGTAAATACCAGGGCTACCCCAAAAGAACCTGGCAAGGCGACCAGTTTGCTGGTGGTTATAGTGATCATTACCCAGTCGTCATAATTTTTAAGGCAAAAAATGCCGAAAACCCTTTAAAATAGCCTACCTTCGCCCTCCCAAATCTGTTTTGGCAGATTCATCCCGCCTAGCGAGATGTCCACTGGGAAAAACCAATTATTTAACCAATAAATTCAAGTAATGAACAATTACGAATTAATGGTGATTTTTACACCGGTTTTATCTGAAGATGATTTCAAATCAGCTCAGAAAAAATACCAAGACTTCATCAAAGAAAATGGTGGAGATACTGTTGCAAGTAATCCTTGGGGTTTAAAATCACTCGCTTATCCTATCGATAAGAAAACAACTGGTATCTACTGGATACTAGAATTCACTGCTCCAGCTACAGTGAATGAAAAATTGAAAATTCAATTTTTACGTGACGAGCAAATTATGCGTCACATGATTACCAAACTTGACAAGTACGCAGTTGAGTATAACCACATTAAGAGAAACGGCGGTTTCCCTGTTCACAAAGCAGTTGAGGCTTAATTAAATTTTTACCACATGGCAAAGAATGAAATCAAATACCTTACCGCGATTAAGCAGGAAAAACCAAAGAAGAAATTCTGTCGTTTTAAAAAATATGGTATTAAATATGTCGACTACAAAGACATCGATTTTTTAAAGAAATTCTTAAACGAACAAGGTAAAATGTTACCTCGTCGATTAAGCGGTAACTCATTAAAGTACCAACGCAAGGTGGCTGACGCTGTTAAGAAGTCGCGCCAAATGGCATTGTTACCTTATGTAACCGATTTATTCAAATAGTAGAAAAAAATATTAGTAAACCATCCCTAATCTCGCGATCTCAAATAAAATAGATCAAGGCGAGTGACAGCAATAAAAATGCTGGGCTCTTGGGAACTAAAAAAAATGTATGCAAGTTATATTAATTAAAGATGTTGACAATTTAGGAGGCAAGGACGAAATAGCTAATGTAAAAAATGGTTATGCTCGTAATTTCCTTTTCCCAACTAAACAAGCTGTTGAAGCTAGTAGTTCAAATTTGAAACAATTAGAAGAGCGTTTAAAAGCAAAAGCGAAGAAAGAAGCTGCTATGTTAGCGGAGATTACAAAAGTAATTTCTGTATTAACATCAAGCCCTATCAAGTTGACTGCTAAAACAGGAACTTCAAACAAAATATTTGGTACTATTACCTCATTACAAGTAACGCGTGCGATTCGTGAACAAAAAGGATACGAAATCGACAGAAGACGCATTACCTTACCTGAGGAAATCAAAGAATTAGGAAGCTACAAAGCAACTATTGACTTTGGTAATGGTCAAAATACTGAAATCGATATCGAAATTGGAGCTGAGGCCTAATCGCCACCAACCAGTTTCCCCTCCAAAAAGGGCCTCTTTTTAGGAGCAAAAAAGCCTTCCCGAGCAATTGGGAAGGCTTTTTTAGGTCTAATTATGCCCAAAAGTGGATAAATTCTTTGAAAATAGAGGCCAAAAGATGTATTTGTATTAAATAGTCCTATCTTTGATGTCTCCAATTCTAGAAATAATTTTTAGCGTTGGTATTAGATCACTTAATTTAAAAGAACATGAACATTTATGTTGGAAATCTTAGCTGGAATATGACTAGCGAAGATCTTGAGAACTTGTTTACTCCCTTCGGAGCAGTAGCAAGTGCAAAAATTGTAACAGACAAATTTAACAACAACAGAAGCAAAGGCTTCGGTTTTGTTGAAATGGCTAATGATGACGAAGCTCGCGCAGCTATCAGTCAACTTCACGACACAGAAATGTTGGGTCGTAACATAGTAGTTAACGAGTCAACTCCACGTCCTGAAGGCGAAAGAACCTTCAAGAAAAAGCCTTATGGCGCTGGTGGTGGCGGTGGTGGATTCAATCGCGGTGGCTCAGGCGGCGGCGGTGGATACAACCGTGATCGCGGTGGTAACGGCGGTGGTAATGGTGGTGGTGAATACAACAGATATTAATCAACCTCGTTGCAATACAATCCCGTTCCGAATTATCGGAACGGGATTTTTTTTGCCCGCTATTTTGTAATCAGTTGAATGTTATTGGTTATTTTAGTACATGGAAAAAAGCTACTGGGAAAAAATTGCACCCCTGTACGAGACAGAAATTTTTGATGTCTTACAAAACGACAAATCTAAAAAGATTGTCAAAGCAATTGAACAGTTCTCGAGTCAAAAAAAATCAATCATTGATATTGGTTGCGCAGTAGGTAAGTGGATACCTGTGCTATCACCTATCTTCAAGCAAGTTATGGCGATAGATATCTCTGCAAAAAATTTAATAATCGCTGAAAAAAAATACCCCCAGTATAAAAATGTTCAATACAAGCGCATCGATATGTCGGCGAAGACCATTTCTTCTCCTTCCTATGATGCAGCTATTTGTATCAATGCCATATTAACGGAGTCCTTAAAAAAACGAGACCTATTTTTTAAGCACATGAGTAAGTTAGTAAAAAAGGGCGGCGACTTAGTATTGGTAGTTCCTTCCTTGGAATCAAAATTGTTCAGTCATATCATCGCCAATAAGTGGAATGTAGATGATGCTAAAAATGATGTGCCTCCTACTGGAAAGAGAGCAATAAGTCAAATACGATTTATTAAAGATGGTGTTACTGATATTGACGACGTGCCCACTAAACACTTTTTAAAAGAAGAATTAGAATTATTATTAAGCTTAAGTGGTTTTGAAGTTGAAAGAATTGAAAAGATTAAATACAAATGGTCTACCGAATTTCACAAACCTCCAACTTGGTTAAAAGAACCGCAGCCCTGGGATTGGATGGTGAAAGCAAAAAAGAAATAATCCTTCTATAAAATGATCTTTAAGTCAACATGTATTTGTTGACTTTTTTTATTCCTTAATGTGAGGGATAATTCATTGTAGTAGGGGCAAAAAAAATCCCCAACAAATAAATGTTGAGGATCTCTAATTAATAAGGCAGCTACCTACTCTCCCAGGAAAACCCAAGTACCATCGGCCATGGGGGACTTAACTTCTCTGTTCGGAATGGGAAGAGGTGAACACCCCCGGCAAAACCACCTTAAGACGGTAATTTTAT
>Ga0194047_10000030_pt1 | contig 115194 bp, 111 predicted proteins | sample JunL225m_MetaG_2_FD_160070 | JGI IMG/M metagenome (GOLD analysis project Ga0194047, IMG submission 160070) | Anoxic zone freshwater microbial communities from boreal shield lake in IISD Experimental Lakes Area, Ontario, Canada - Jun2016-L221-5m | ecosystem: Environmental > Aquatic >... | reverse complement strand
CTATCTGAGTAATAAAGTGCCTATATACTTAAAAAGTAGTTATGCTAATAATTAAAATTAAGGACTTTATGTTTATTAATCTAGGTGCAAAGAAATTAATTACCCAATGGTTTGTTCTTTTAATCGAGGCTTTAGTAAGCTAAAAAAAGTAGAAATAAATGAACAATTTAGATAGAGACTAAAGCTTACTATTGCAGATTAACTTTTTAAAGTAAGTATTGAGTGAAATTTAATTTTTCTTATAAGCCTTGAATAAGCAAAAAATCAATATTTTTTAATATATGCACTCACTATCCTTTGATTTTAGTGAGTGCATGCGCGATATCTAGTTTCATGATTTTAATATATAGGGGAGTTACACATGAATTATTGGAAATGCCTAATCGGCTCCGTTGCCTTAATCAGTCATTTTTCGTATGCGCAGTTAACTCCTGACACTTCTGTCATTGGTGCGCACCCAAACATTGAACGCTTGATATCTACAAAAAGTAAGTTGGAATTAGTTAAAACTGGTTTTGGCTTTACAGAAGGCTTAACCTGGGTAGATTCAAGTAAATCAGGATATTTGCTTTTCAGCGATATACCCTCCAATGTGATATACAAAATGACTCCACAAGGAGAATTATCAGTTTACTTAGAGAAAAGTGGGTACACTTTGCCGGATGTGTGGCGAGCAGGTATGGCATTTACTAACGGGCGAGATCCGAGTGATCCCAAATTCGAGCGCTTTAATATGAGCGGCTCTAATGGCCTAGCAATGGACATGCAAGGACGACTAATCATTGCAAGTTGGGCTGGGCGTTCTATTGACCGAATAGAGAAAGATGGCAAACGCACTAAGATTGCTGAAGAATTCGGTGGGCGAAAGTTTAATGGAACCAATGATGTAGTGATTAAAAAAGATGGCACGATCTACTTTACTGAAACGTTTGGAGGATTGCGGCTGCGGGATAAAGATCCGAAGTTAGGGATTGATTTTCAGGGTGTATTTATGATCAAGGATGGTCAAGTTAAATTACTGATTAAAGATCTGCCTAATCCAAATGGCTTAGTATTTTCTCCCGATCAAAAAGTTCTCTATGCAAACAGTGGGGTTAATCGCTTCATTAACCGCTACGAGGTTCGTGAAGATGGAACTTTAGGTGACGGCAAACTTCTTATTGATTTTAATGCCGAAAAGGCAGCTGGTATCTCCGACGGTATGAAAGTTGATTCTGAGGGTAATCTTTGGAGTACAGGCCCAGGTGGGGTGTGGATAATGTCGCCAGAGGGACAACATTTAGGTACTATTTTGGTCCCAGAGTTGACTGCTAATTTGGTATTTGGAGGAACAGATCGTAAGACGCTCTACATTGCTGCACGTAGTGGAATCTATAAAATTCAAGTCAATGTAGCAGGACTGCCTTAGGAAACCTGACTTTAGGCCATTAAAAATAAAACTTAACTGACTTCTGAATTTTCCAAACTATAAGATTATTTTCAGAGGCTGATCGGAAAAAGGTGTGGCGCACTTGTTTAGTAAATAAGTCTTAAAATTACAAGGTGACTAAACATTCTTATAAATTCCTTTTAGATTCTGAAATATCTCGCATTATTGAAATGGCTTGGGAGGATCGAACTCCTTTTGATGCTATTGAAAAAAGCTTTGGGCTGTCTGAGTCTCATGTAATTGCTCTTATGCGAGCAGAGTTAAAGCGTAGCTCATTTGAGTTGTGGCGTCAACGAGTTACTGGACGGGCTACAAAACATATTGCTCTTCGAAGTAAAGAAGTGGTGCGAGCTTATTGCTCATCCCAGTACAAGCATAAATGAGACATTACAAAAGACTTATTCTGATCTTAGGTGATCAGTTAGATTTACGTGGAGCAGCTCTTCGAGATGTTGATCCAAAGTTAGATGAAGTCATTATGATTGAGTCAACTGACGAGGCGCAGTATGTCTGGTCTCATAAAGCCAAGATTGCTTTATTTTTATCAGCTATGAGGCACTTTGCTAAATCCTTAGAAGAGCTGAAATATAAACTCACTTATATTAAAGAGGGTTCACAAAAAATTACTGAAGTCTTAAGAGCTCATATTTTAGACAAGAGTATTACCCACTTAATTTGTGTAGAGCCCGGAGAGTGGAGACTTAAGATAGCCATTGAGGCTCTAGCGCGAGATCTTAAAATTGAACTCGATATGCGTGATGACCAGCACTTTTATTGTTCGCGCCAGGATTTTTTAGACTGGACTTCTAATAAAAAAGAACTAAGGCTTGAATATTTTTATCGTCTGATGCGTAAGAAGCATGGAATATTAATTGATGCTGATGGCAATCCAGAAGGGGGCCAGTGGAACTTTGATCAAGATAATCGTAAACCTTATCCTAAAAAAGGTCCGGGCATAATTGATTCTCCGGCGTCTTTTGAGATTGACGCTATTTCGCTCGAGGTCCTCGATTATGTTGGTAGAGTTTATCAAGATCACCCTGGTTCTTTGGAGTTCTTTAATTGGCCGGTGACTAGAGAGCAAGCCTTAGCGGCACTCGATTATTTTGTGGAATATCGTTTAAGAAATTTTGGCATTTATCAAGATGCGATGTGGACAGCTACCCCGTTTGGCTGGCATTCTATTTTATCGAGTTCTCTCAATCTTAAGTTGCTTAATCCCCGTGAAGTGATAGACGCGGTCCTTGTGGCTTGGAGAAAGTATTCATTAGAGTTATCGACGGTAGAGGGGTTTATTCGTCAGATTCTTGGTTGGCGAGAATTTGTTCGTGGAATGTACTACCTAGATATGCCAAAAATGGCTGAAGATAACTATTATTCTCACACACGTCCTCTACCCAAATGGTATTGGACAGGCGATACACAAATGATTTGTATGCAAGATGCAATTGGTCAAACATTACAATATGGTTATGCACACCATATTCAGCGCCTCATGGTAACTGGAAATTTTGCATTATTAGCAGAAGTATTACCATCGGAAGTATGTGATTGGTACTTAGCTATTTACGTTGATGCTATTGAGTGGGTGGAGTTGCCAAACACGGCTGGTATGGCTTTATTTGCAAATGGGGGACGCTTTACTAGTAAGCCTTATATTGCAAGTGGAGCTTATATCAAGCGCATGAGCAATTATTGTAGCTCTTGTAAATATAAGCCTGATATTCGTTATGGAGAAATAGCATGTCCAATTACAACTCTCTATTGGAATTTTTTAATTAAGCATCGGACCCAATTTGAATCAAACCCTCGAACTAGATTAATGACAGCCAACTTGGCTAAAATTAGCAACGAAGATCAGCAGTCTATTCAACTTCATGCTACACATATTCTGAATCATCTTGATATGCTTTAAATCTATCTCATGAACTCTAACTTCAAGGGTAATAAAAGTTTTCTGCCGTGTAAAATTTGCATAGTTTGCAAAAAAGAAATGATCTGGAGAAAATCCTGGGCTAAAAATTGGGAATCAGTAAAGTATTGCTCGAATGCCTGTAGAAGAAAAAAAGTTGCGTAGTTTCTGACTGAGATTACCTCACCGCATTTACCAAGGTAGCCTTTCTCCCGAGTAACTGATAAATGTTCCTGAATCTTCTTTATTGAGTGATAGTAGGACATTGAGCATATCTAAGGCGGCATCTAGTGGGGGTCTACCAATCTGTTCACCCTTGAAGGGTTGAGACAGGCGAGAATTAACTGTTCCAGGATGAAGAGCCACTAAGGCTACGTTAGGCTTTGTCCGTGCAAATTCAATAGCCGTTGTCTTAATAAGCATGTTTAATGCAGCTTTTGAGGCCCGGTAGCTATACCATCCACCTAGACGGTTATCCTCGATACTTCCCACCTTTGCAGATAGGGTTACCATCACACCTTGATTGGCATCCAAAAGTTTACTAAATGACTTGATCGTTAGAGCAGGGCCTATCGTATTTATATTGAGAAGTGTGCTTAGGTTATTTTCAGTAAGATCATCGAGACGTTTTTCTGGCATAAATTCTGCTCCATGTAAAATTCCGATGGTATTGATAATGAGTTGGAAGGGCCCTTCTGAAGTAAGCTCACTAGCCGCTTGTGCAATTGAGTCTAATTGCTCATAGTCAATTGTGGGGGCGGAATGACGATGAATGCTGATAACTTTTACACAAGATGGATGATCTTGAAGTAATTGTAAAAACGCAGAGCCGATCGATCCAGATGAGCCAATTATTAGGGCATTGAAGGGGGTATCGAGTATTGGCATGAAATCCTTTGTCGTAAAGTGATAAGCAAACTTGATCAATAGGAATTAAAATAATCATGATGAATCAGCTTAAAAAATTAACTCTATTTTATGACGGTGCGTGCCCTTTATGTCAAGCGGAGATCCTTTTTTTAGGAAATCGCAATCAATTAGGCTTACTAGAATTTATTGATATTAATTCAAAAAGCTTTAATCCAGATAAGGTCGGGATTTCCTGTAGTATGGCTTTAGCTTCAATGTATGCCCAGTATGACAATGGACACTTGATTCAAGGGGTTGAAGTTTTTTCGCAAGCCTATCAAAGAGCAAATTTGCCTCTCTTGTCTTGGGTGTTTTCTCGCTCATATTTAAGACCCATCTTTAACCCCGCATATCGATTTTTTGCCAAGTTTCGTCATCAGATATCACGACTTTTTGGTCCCAGTGCTTTATGGCTAGTAAAGAAATACTTTAAAGTTTATTGAATATGAAAATTGAGAATATTGGAATTATCGGTGCAGGTATGGCTGGTATTTCTTGTGCCAAAGTACTTTTAGCAGCAGGTAAAAAAGTTACTTTATTCGATAAAAGTGCAGGTCCAGGTGGTCGAATGAGTACTCGAGTATTTGAGCGTTGGAGCGCTGACCATGGCGCTCAATACTTTACGGCGAAAGATCCATCATTTAAGGATGTCGCGAATTCATGGCTTAGTCAAGGTTTTATAGAGCCGTGGTTGGGAAAAATTGTATCTTATAAAAAATCTCAGATTGTCGATGTGGAAAATTCTGGTCAACGTTATGTGGGCATTCCAGCAATGAACTCATTGGCAAAATCGCTCATAGTCGATATGCATGTAGAGTTTTCACAGACGATTTGTAAAATAGAGCGAGTAGAAGATACGTGGACTTTATTTTCAAAAGAGCAGGCGCAGATTCAAGATTCTTTTGATCTGATTGTTATCGCTATACCTCCTAAGCAGGCAGCAGAGCTCGTCTCAAATAGACTAACAAATATTCGTGAGGTATGCGATAACATCAAGATGCTTCCCTGTTGGACTCTCATCGTCTATCAAGATGACAAAATTGAGCTCCCTTTTGATGGGGCATTTATGGATGAAGGGCCATTTTCTTGGATTGCACGGAATAATTCTAAACCTTCAAGATCTCCGCATGAATCTTGGACAGCTCAGGCTAATTCAGAGTGGTCAAATGAATATATTAATCACAGTAAATCCGAAGTGGAACCCGTATTGATTTCAGCTTTTGAGAAAATTACTGGACAGCCATGCAAACTTTATCAAAGTCATTTATGGAGATATGCAAGAGTTGAAAACTTCCAAAATAAATCTTACATTTTGGATCAAAACAGTCACATCGGTATTTGCGGCGATTGGCTACTTTATTCCACAATAGAGGGTGCTTGGACTAGTGGTGAGATGCTAGCAAAGCAAATCAATACAATTTATATCTAACTCGAAGTGGGGTAGAGTATCAATTTCAATCACCATCTTTAGCAAGTCTTAATCCCGTCATTTGCCAACGTGCGTGGGTAGGGAAAAAATTACGATAAGTTATTCTGGAATGTCCCACAGGGGTGTAGGCAGAGCTTCCTCTGAGAACCATTTGATTGACCATAAACTTCCCGTTGTACTCTCCAGCAATACCGCCCCATGGCTGATAGCCTGGATAAGGGGTGTAATTACTACTCGTCCATTGCCATACTTTTCCAAAAAGATCGTTGCTAGATTCGGAATTCGATTTGGCAAAACTCTCCCATTCAAATTCAGTAGGAAGGCGGGCTCCAGCAAGTCCTTTGAGATTTTGACTGGCCCACCGCGCAAAGGCATCTGCTTCAAAATAGCTGATATTTGAGACGGCGCCATTCATATTAAGTGGTAAATTACCATTTAGCGAAAAGCGCAAAATCTGATTTTTATCATCTTTACTCCAATACATAGGCGCAGAAATATTTTCGGATTGAAGCCATGCCCAGCCAGAGTCTAGCCACCAGCGGAAATTTTGGTAACCACCATCTTCAATGAATTGAAGCCACTCTGCATTACTAACTAATCGATTGCTTATTGAGTGATCATGATTGAAGGAACTATGATTTGGTCCTTCATTATCAAAGTGAAAAGCATTACCCTCATAACCAGTTTCTATCATGCCACTGACTCCTTTAAGCCATTGAAAAGGTAGCTCAGTTGGTGATACATGGGGCATTTGAGAAAAGCAGCGTGGAAAAAGGGAGTTGTTAGAGAAAAGATGATGAATGTCAGTTAATAGTAATTCTTGGTGCTGCTGCTCATGGTTTATTCCGAGCTTTACTAACCAAAGCAGTTCTGCAGAAAAATTTTCTTTTAAGAGCTTTGTAACTCGATCTTCGATATTAATACGCCATTGAAGCACTTCTGTTAAGGAAGGACGTGTTAATAGACCGCGTTTATTGCGGGGATGCTTATCCCCGACTCCGTTGTAATAGCTATTGAATAAAATAGAAAACTCAGCATTCCAATAGACAAAATTATCTTCAAAAGGCTTGAGAATCATGACCTCATAAAACCAAGTGACATGAGCTAAATGCCATTTGGCAGGGCTTGCGTCATCCATTGACTGTGCTTGACAGTCCTCAGCACTCAGGTTTGAGATGAGATCGAGGGAGTGCTTTCTCGTTCGATGAAACTGTTCTAGTAATTCATCGACTGAAAGTGATGGAGATAATTTTTTATTGAGCATAGATAACAGCAAAATAGTCTTTTGGATCAGTCCAGATTTGCATTGTTTCAAAACCTGCCTTTTTTAATAATTGTTGGATCGATTCAATGGTGTATTTGTGAGAATTTTCTGTATGAATTAGTTCGCCTTTTTTGAATCTTCTAGAATTTTCTGGCCATGAAATAGTCAAGTCATCAATGGCTTCTAGGTAAAGCTCAACCCTTTTTTCTATATGATTAATTTTGACTTTATGGCGGAATTGATCAACCCTAAAATTAGAGCCTAGTTGAGAGTTTATCGATCGTAAAATATTGAGATTAAAAGCCGCCGTGACTTTGAGAGGATCATCGTATGCTTCTATCAGAATAGAGTCTTCTTTCATTAAGTCAACGCCAATCAGCAATCCACCATCATTCGCTTGGCTCTTAATTTGGGTAAGTAGCTCAAGGGCTTCCGAGCTAAGGAAGTTACCAATACTAGATCCAGGATAAAAGAACGTTCTTTTATGAGTATTAATGTAGTTAGGGATCATTAATTCCTTAGAAAAATCCATACCAAGGCATTGCATGCGAATGTCTGGGTATTTTCCCTCAAGCTTTCTTAAGGCATCTCGAAGATAGTCAACTGAAAAATCGATAGCAAGATAGGTGGAGGGCTTCAGGGAGTTGAAAAAGAACTCTGCTTTTTGGCAGTTTCCAGCGCCTAAATCAATTAAAGTGCCCCCGATTCCGACTGCATTAGAAATTTGAGTCTCGTATTGGGTAAAAATATTTTTTTCAATATGGCTTGGGTAGTATTCAGGGAGTAATGTAATTGCCGTAAAGAGATGAGAGCCTAAAGCATCGTAGAGAAACTTCGGAGATATATAGGCGGAAAGGTCCAATAAACCCTTTTCGATTTCAGGTATAAAATCATGAGTCATTACTAGGTTATCGTCGAGAGCTTGAGGTATTTGCATGAATTTTTTATGGCAATATTTGATTTAAAGTTATCGGTCTTAATCCAACATAAATATGAAACTTGCTTTATGCTAAAACTTTAAAAGGGATGATATGAAAGCAATTTGGAACAATGAAATTTTAGCCAACTCAAGTGAAACAATTATGGTAGAGGGAAATCATTACTTTCCACCCGCAAGCTTGAATATGGAGTTTTTTAAGAAGTCGGAAAAAAATACAGTTTGCTCCTGGAAAGGTACTGCTAGTTATTACGACGTAGTGGTTAGTAGCCAATCTAATAAAGACGCAGCTTGGTACTATCCTGAACCCAAATCAGCTGCAAAGAACATTGCTGGATATGTCGCTTTTTGGAGAGGCATACAAGTAACTGACTAATTATTAGTTTAACAGAATCCATGATTTTATTCTTCAGTGACAGCCTACAAGTCAAGGAAGGATAGGCTCAAATACTATGAGGGTTTGAGCCATCAGGAAATCATAGTGAATGATTTGGCAACTAATCGACTTTACCGATTTTCAACATAGTAGCTTTAATTCGCTCTGCATCTTTAGCGAGAAAATCACTAAAAGCCGCCCCATCTCTATAGTCTGTAGTTGCACCAAGTTTTGTCATATTTTGAATAAATCCATTATCTTGAGTTGCCGCTTTGTGTAAATCGCTACGAATAGTTTGCACAATATTATCTGGAGTTTTTGCCGGCGCAAATAGACCTATCCATAAATAAAATTCAGCATCCTTAAAACCCAATTCGATAGCGGTTGGAACATCAGGCAGAGATGATAACCTTTTGTTGCCAGTGATAACAAGAGCTCTTAAGGCGCCAGATTTGATTTGGTTGACCACAGCAGTTGGGGCGCTTGCAGTCATTGAAATATGTCCACCTAAGACAGCCAAAATTGCAGGACCTCCTCCAGAAAAAGGGATATGCCTTAGTTTGATGTTCGCGGCATTGGCTAACATTTCAATCGGGATGTGGGAAGCACTATAAGCTCCAGAAGATCCATAGGTAATGTCACCTGGCTTAGCTTTCGCATCCGCAATAAAATCTTTATAGGTTTTCCATGGAGCATCTGCCTTTACTACTATAACAATTGGATCAGCGACTAATAACCCTAGTGGTACAAAATTGTTGATATCAAACGTAGATGGCCTACCAAACATTCGATCTGCTTCAGGAACGATGATCATTGAAGGGTTAGTAGCGAGAAGAGTATATCCATCAGAAGGACTATTGGCAACGAAAGCTGTCCCAATAGCGCCACCAGCACCTGGTTTGGTAAAGACTACTGCAGGTTGTTGCCAAACGTTGAATAATGCTTGTGAAATTAATCTTGAAGGTTGATCTGCAGCTCCTCCAGGAGGAAAAGGAACAATAAGATTAACCGGTTTATTAGGGAAAGTATTTTGCGAAAAACTTGAAAAAGCAATGAAACATAAAAAGAAAAGTGTCAGTTTTCTAACAGCAAAGTTTATATATAGAAACATCTTGTGCCCTATTAATTAATTTTAGTTATATGATTAGAATACCATTAACCGAATTAAACAGATACATTAAAAATAATTTAAAAGATCACTTATGCTTCAATTTTCTTCATCACATTTAAATCAGGTAGTACAAGCCATCTTTTGTGCCGCCGGTGCAAAAACACAAGACGCTATTCAGATCGCAGATATTTTAGTGGCCAATCATTTGGCGGGGCACGATTCTCATGGAATTTTACGCATACCTGAATATTTACAGAGTATTTTAGATGGAGAAATTGTTCCGTCTGCTAACCCTGAAATTATTCAAGAGACGCCAACGAGTGGTGTCGTAAAAGGTAATTGGGCTTTTGGGCAGATAGCCGCGAACTTTGCCACGGATTTAGCAATAGAAAAAGCATTAGACATGGGGGTGTGTGCTGTTTCAGTTGTGCAAGCTGCGCATACTGGTAGGTTAGCAGTTTTTACAGAAAGAGCTGCCGCAAAAGGGGTGGTGATGTTCATGACGATTGGTACTGTCGATCGTCCTATGACGGCCCCTTATGGTGGAGCGGCACCATTGCTGGGGACTAATCCTATCGCTATTACATTACCTAACTTGGAAGGACCACATGTCACTTTAGACTTTGCGACTTCTGCCATTGCCGCTGGTAAGATCAAGGTTGCCAAAGCGAAGCATGAGGCATTGCCGCCAAACTGTTTAGTCGATAAACACGGTAATCCTTCTACAGACCCGAATGATTTTTTTGATGGTGGTTTTATGTTGCCTTTTGGGGGGCATAAGGGCTATGCTTTAGCGGTCATGGCCGAACTAATGAGTGGACCATTGGTAGGCTCGGAATCTTTTCCTGGGATAACACAAAGGAGTGGTATTTTTATCTTTGCCATGAAAGCATCCTTATTTCAACCCATGGATAACTATAATCAAGCATTACAGAAATCGCTTAAAAAAATTAAATCGATACCTCCGGCCAAGGGGTTTTCTGAAGTTCTATTACCTGGTGAGCCAGAATCCAATATGCATAAAAAAAGACAACAGCAGGGAATCCCGATACCAGAAGACACTTGGGCTGCAGTCAAAAATGCAGGGATTACGGTTGGAGTAGATATTGATGCAATAAAAGCTAAGTGATTCGCTTTTATTTAGGGTTTAAGTCCCTAGATCGAATTGCTCGATATTATGCGGCACTCCAGCCCCCATCAAGCATCAGTGCACTGCCAGTAACTAGACTAGAAGCAGGGCTAGCTAAAAAAACAACTGCACCCATAATTTCCTCGGGTTGACCAATTCGACCTAGAGCAATTTTATCAATTACCCATGAATGGAAAGTTTTATCTTCAAACATGGCAGCCGTAAAGTCTGTTTCGATAAATGTGGGACAAATTGTATTGACGCGAATATTTGCCGCCCCCAATTCCCAAGCGAGTGCTTTTGTCATACCTTCAAGGGCGTGCTTACTTGCACAATATAGCGTTCGTCGAGGACTGCCGACTAAACCCATTTGTGAGGACATATTGATGATGGAGCCAGAAAGTTTTGCTTCAAGGAGTTGTTGTGTGACTTTACGAGTAACATAAAAAGCAGCTTTGATATTTAGATCAAAAACTGCATCAATATCCTCATTTTTAACATCTACAAGGTGCTTAGGTCGATTCATACCTGCATTATTGACAAGAATCTGAAATGGTTGACGCGCTCCAAGAGCGCGATCAACAGCAATAGGGTCTGTTACGTCTAGTTGGAGGATTTCGCAATCAAACCCCTCCTGTTTAAATTTCTGTTGGGCAGCCACTAGCGTTTCTATCGAGCGAGAAGCTAGTGTGACCTTTGCCCCTATTTGAGATAGAGCCATCGCAGCAAAGAATCCTATGCCACGACTTCCTCCTGTTACAAGGGCACGTTGCCCATCTACTCTGAAGTTAGGCGGGGCTATTATCATTTTGCATCTTTTGCCGCAACAGGCTCATACCACGGTAAGTCTGGACGATTACCATATCGACGAACACGAATATTAGCTTGCTCACCATGGCCTGCAAAATTTTCCATATGACACAGACGTGAACAGTACTCGCCCATAGTAGTACTCGCTTCATCTGTGAGGACTCTTTGATATGTACAGGTTTTGATAAATTTCCCCACCCACAACCCGCCTGTATAGCGTGCGTTACGGTTAGTAGGTAGCGTATGGTTTGTGCCAATTACCTTATCACCAAAGCTTACGTTGGTTCTTGGTCCAAGGAAAAGTGCTCCATAGTTCGTCATATTTTTGAGGAAGTAATCTGGATCTTTTGTCATGACTTGAACGTGTTCAAATGCTAAATCATTCGCCGTTTGTAACATCTCTTCCAAGGTATCGCAGACGATGACTTCACCATAGTCAGCCCAGCTTTTCTTTGCAATCTCTGCCGTTGGCAAAATAGATAATTGTCGCTCAACCTCTGCCATTGTTTCTTTCGCTAATTTCTCACTATTTGTAAGAAGAATAGCTGGCGATGTTGGACCATGTTCAGCTTGACCTAAAAGATCTACAGCACAGAGTTCACCATCAACGGAATCATCAGCTATAACTAGTGTTTCAGTTGGACCTGCAAATAAGTCAATACCTACTCGCCCATATAGTTGACGTTTTGCTTCGGCCACGAACATATTGCCTGGTCCGACAAGCATATCTACAGGAGCGATGCTTTGAGTTCCCACTGCCATGGCAACAACTGCTTGAACTCCACCTAGTACATAAATCTCATCAGCGCCTGCCATTGCCATCGCTGTAACGATAGCAGGGTGTGGGGATCCTTGGAATGGCGGGGCGGTTGAAATGATACGCTTGACTCCTGCAACCTTTGCAGTTAGAACACTCATATGTGCAGAAGCAAGTAGCGGGTATTTGCCACCAGGGATATAACATCCAACAGCGTTCACGGGAATATGTTTATGACCAAGAATGACGCCAGGGTAGGTTTCAACCTCTACATCTTTCATGGAGTCACGCTGGATTTGTGCGAAATTCCGTACTTGCTTTTGCGCAAAGGTAATATCTTCGATTTCTCTTATTGAGAGCGCTTTACGAGCTTTTTCAATATCTGACTGACTCAATCGAAACTCTGATGGATCCCAATTATCAAATTTTTTGCTATATTCACGAACGGCCTCATCACCTTTTACTTCAATATCTTTAATAATTGTTTCAACGGTTTGGCGGACGATAGCATCCTCTTCCAGGCGGATTTTAGAATCTTTACTGCGCTTAAGATATTTGATCATTTTGTCGACTCTTTATTTCTATATGAATATATGGTTGTTTAAAGTATATCTTAATTGCGTATCTAAACTGGGTGACGAGTTATAAAAATTAAAACATTTCTAAGTAAAAATATTTACGCTAGGCCATCCAAGGTCTTTACCTCACATTTTTTGGTGAGAGTTAGCACTCAGAAAGTTATTACTAATTATTTAGTAAATATGCTTTTTAAAAAATTTGAAATATCCTCTAGTTCTTCTGGATGAACACTATGTTCCATAGGGTAGGTATGCCAATCAACTTGGTATCCCTGTTCTCTTAACAAATGAAGAGATGCTTCTCCACGTTGGGGAATAACGACTGGATCCCAAGTGCCATGACCCATAAAAATAGGAGTTCCTAGATTTACCTCTTGTTTTTCTATGACAAAAGACTGAGCTAGTGGAAGATATCCAGATAAGGCAATAATGCCAGCCAATCGATGTGGAAAATGTAAGCCAACATGAAGTGCCATAGCACAACCTTGAGAAAAGCCAGCTAAAACAATATTTTCATAGGATATACCGCGATTAAATTCATTCTCAATTAACTTGACAATAGAGATTTCAGAATTTCTAATACCAATAGAATCTTCTTTTCCTACAAGGTCTCTACCGAGAATATCGTACCAAGCAGGCATAACATACCCACCATTAATTGTTACAGGAATACTTGGGGCACTTGGGAAAATAAATCGGATAGCAGGGATGCCCTTAAGGTCTAATTGATTGACGATCGGGACAAAATCATTTCCGTCAGCACCAAGGCCGTGAAGCCAAATAATTGAAATTGTTGGAGAGGGAGCCGTTTCTAGTTCAATGCAAGGAAGAATTTCCATGAGTAATCCATGTGTGAAGGGTTAATTGTAAGTTAAATAGAGTAGTATGAATGTTCGTATTTTGTAACTATAAAAGGGATTTTAATGTCTATTTCTATGTATCAGGCCAGTGTGCCGCGTCTAATCATTGTAATGAATAATTTATCTAATATATTAGATAAAGCGCAAGCTCATGTTGATGCTCGCAAAATTGATGCAACAACGCTCACAGAATTTCGGTTATTTCCAGATATGCTTAATTTTACTCGCCAGATTCAGATTGTCAGTGATACTGCAAAAAGTGTTGTTGCTAGACTGGCTGGCGTGGAGATACCCGCATATGAAGATAACGAAAAGACATTTGCTGACTTAAAGGCTCGCATTGCAAAAACAGTAGCTTTTATTCAAAGTTTTAAACCAGAGCAAATTGATGGTACAGAGGATAAAGATATTGTTACTAAACGGGGGGATAAAGAAACTCATTACAAAGGAATGCAGTTCCTATTAGGGCATGGTATTCCTAATGTCTATTTTCATACGACGACAGCATACAATATCTTGAGACATAATGGGGTAGAGATTGGTAAGCGAGATTACTTAGGAACTTAAGTTGCCTTAAGTTTTCTAATTGGGACTATATGCTAGGCACTCTTATTCGCCCTTATTTTTCTGATCTTTTCTAAGAGAAATAAGGGCAAGAGAAAAAAAGAAACTAAAGCCAAATAGTAAGATTGATAGAGTTGTATTTCCCCCCAAACTTTCTTCAAAAGAAGATCCACCTAATGTTGAAACAACGCTAAATATCAAAAGCGCTGCACCAAAATTTGCGGTGAGAAAAACAATCAACAACTCCTTATCTTGAGTTGGAGAATCCTTACTGTGGTCATTATTTAGCGTTAACATAAAAGCTCCTTAATTGATTTCACATCAACTACGTTACGCTTAAGGCAAACAAAGTCAAGATTGAAGCTATCCTTGGATTTGATTTATGTCATATATTAAGGATGTATTTAAACAAAGAGTCACATATATCTTAGTTGGCAGAAGAGATATAAACCTAGCTCTACTTTGATTTATATCAAGGTTAAGAACCTAAATATACAGTGAAATATAAGCTCTTATTAATCAATAATAAAAGCTGGTATTTATCTATAAATGCAAAATATACTCTTTTCCCCCGAGTTGTTAAAAAAATATGATATTAATGGGCCTAGGTATACATCCTATCCAAGTGCAGATCGATTTTCTGATCAATTTAGCGAGAAAAATTATGTTGCATTATTGAACACATATTCCCAGAAAAGATTGCCAATCTCGTTATATGTTCATATCCCTTTTTGCTCAAACATTTGTTATTACTGTGCTTGTAATAAGGTTATTACTAAAGATACAGGAAGAAGTAAAAAATATATTAAATATCTAATAAAAGAATTACAGCTTGTAACTCATCTGATTAAACCAGCCAAAAGCAAGTTGCCCTTAAGTCAATTACATTTGGGGGGTGGAACGCCAACTTTCTTATCGATGGAAGAAATGGGATTGCTCATTAACGAAATTAAGAAACATTTTGACTTTACCAATGATGGTGAGTTTTCAATTGAAATTGATCCTCGAAATGTGAGTAAAGACTACATTTTCTTTTTAAGAGAATTGGGGTTTAATCGAGTGAGTATAGGAGTACAGGATTTTAATGTTGATGTACAAAAAGCAATACATCGCATTCAAACAATTAATGAAACACAAAACATTTTAAATTGGTCTAGAGAGTGTGGATTCAAATCAAGAAGCGTGGATTTGATTTATGGACTACCACATCAAAATGAAGAATCATTTCGAGATACAGTTAAAAAAATTATTGAAATGGATCCCGACAGAATTTCAGTTTATAACTATGCACATATGCCGCATTTATTTAAAGCACAAAGGCGAATAAATCAAGAAGATCTCCCTAATGCTGCTACTAAGTTAGCGATTTTAAGTAATACGATTTCACAGTTGATTGATGTGGGATATAAATTTATTGGGATGGACCATTTTTCTAAGGCAACTGATGAACTTTATTTAGCTCAACAAGAAGGAAAATTACATAGAAACTTTCAAGGGTATTCTACGCAAGCAGATTGCGATATGTTGGCTATAGGCATTACAGCGATAGGAAAAGTTTCCAATGGATATGTACAACACGTAAAAACCCTCGATGAATACTACGCGATCCTAGATTTAGGAATGTTGCCTGTACTTAGGGGTATTGAACTTAACGCTGACGACCTTCTTAGACGAGAGATTATTGGGCAGCTCATGTGTCATTTTGAAATTGATACTACTCGTTTTAATGAGATCTATTGTATTAACTTCGTAGAATATTTTGAAAAAGAATTACGTGAAATTGAAAAATTACAGTCTCATCATTTAGTGGTGTGGGATGGGTTGAAAATTACTATACCTTTACCCGCAAGATTATTGGTAAGAAGAGTTGCCATGATCTTTGATAAATATTTAGGAAATGCTAATGCCTTATTAAGGTACTCTAAAATAATTTAAACCTGTAGGTCTATCTAGATCAATTAATACAATAGATATGATGAAATTTTTTTCACACAGAAGCCTCATGTAAAGCCTGCTTAGATAGTAAAAAGGTAATTAAATCTTTAACAGGTCTAATTTGATCTCCAAAGGGGAGAATGCCCGCTCCCCTAAAAAAGAGGCCTTTTTCTTCATTCCCGATAACTGCTTGACCTAATTGTTTGTCAATACAAAATTGACCAACATTCGCATTTCCATCACGTAGTCCGCATTGAACTAGGCAATCAAAGCTTAGCGTACATCGTTTCTTTTTATGCGCAATACCTTTTAATTTATCTTCAATACGTAAATATTTATCTAACCAAGGTGTTTTAACAGCTCTTGCAGGTAATCCTGCGACGCTTATAAATTCAACAATATCTTCTGGCCTTGCTTGAGATAAAACTTTCTTAAAGTTAATATTTGCATCGCTCTCCTCAGTGACGGCAAATGGAGTTCCAATTTGTACTCCTGCCCCTCCAAGAGATTGAATACGCCTAATATCAGTATGGCTAGAAATTCCACCAGCTGCTATAAGGGGGATTTTAAAACCATTTTTGTTAAAGAATTCCAAACATTCAGGGATCGAATTCTCAAAATTGAAACGTTCATGATGAAGATCTTCAATTTTTGCTGCACCTAAATGGCCACCAGCTATGCCGGGATGTTCTAAGATAATTGCGTCTGGTAATTTACCTTTTTTTTCCCATTTTTTTACGACTAATTGGACGCCTCTAGCATCAGAGAGAATTGGTATTAAAGCAACATTAGGAAAATCTTTCGCAATATCTGGCAGATCGAGTGGTAGGCCGGCTCCAACCACAATGGCATCAATACCTTCTTCAAGTGATCTTGTGATGTAGGGCTGATATTCACTTACGGCTCTCATCACATTGACTGCTAATATTCCATTCCCGTTAGCCATTTTTCTTGCAGCTCTGATTTCTCTACTTAAGGCTTCTAGATTTGCGTCATTAATCAATTTTTTTGTATCATCACCTGCTGGTAATTTACTTGTACTTGCCATGAGATCTGGATGAAGCCTACGTAAATCAATAGAAGAAATAGTCCCCACACCTCCATATCCAGCAACTGTTCCTGAAAGTCTATGAGCTGAAATTCCAACACCCATACCACCTTGAATGATGGGTAGTAATTCATGCCCATTAATATGAAGACTATTTAGGCCGCTATTATCCAAAAGCATTGCCATATCATCTGGAATTAAATTCACACCCGACTCCTTACGTTTTATACAAGTCATTTTTGACAGAGATTGATTTATTTAAAGTATTTTTAATCATATTTGTTTGTAAGTTGAAATGAGTGAAAAAAAGACAATTTAATGAGCTTGACTTGATTTGGATCAAATAACGAGTTGATATTTTTTTATGTAAGTTAAATTACAAACTTTTAGGTGACTAGATGCTTTAGATTAGATAAATATTTAATGTACCTAAAAGAGAGTCAAATGTCGTTAATTAAAAGTCATTTACTAATTCAGCAGATTACTGCTGATGTTTTAAAAGAAAAATATGCCAAAGATGATGAATTAGATGAAGATGCCATTTTTGCACGTGTAGCCAAAGGGTTGGCTGCAGCAGAGGAATTATCCAAGCGAGCATCGATTGAACAACTATTTTTAAAGAATATGAAATCAGGTGCTATAGGTGCTGGCAGAATCATGAGTGCTGCGGGGACTGATATTAAATCAACACTAATTAATTGTTTTGTTCAACCAGTTGGCGATTGTATTTTAGGGTTAGATGACGAGGGATTTCCTGGTATTTATGAGGCATTGAAAGAAGCTGCTGAAACGATGCGTAGGGGTGGAGGGGTGGGTTATGACTTCTCACGAATTAGGCCTAGAGGAGCTTTTGTGAGACAAACTGCTTCTATAGCATCAGGCCCGTGTAGTTACATCAATGTGTTTGATCAGTCTTGTTCTACTGTAGAGAGTGCAGGATCTAGACGCGGTGCTCAGATGGGGGTTCTTAGAATAAATCATCCTGATATTTTAGAGTTTATTACTGCAAAGCGAACACCAGGTAGATGGAACAATTTTAATGTGTCTGTAGCGGTCACAGATACATTTATGCAAGCAATCGAGAATGATAGTGCTTTGGAATTGATTCATATAGCCAAACCTGGGGAAGAAATTCTAGGACGTGGAGCTTATCAGAGAAACGATGGTCTTTGGGTATATAGAAAAATTCAAGCTCGAGAAATATGGGACATCGTGATGAAGTCTGCATATGACTTTGCAGAACCTGGAATTTTATTTATAGATAATATTAATAAAGATAACAATCTGTCTTATTGTGAAAATATTACAGCTACAAATCCCTGTGGAGAACAGCCTTTACCACCCTACGGTTGTTGTGATTTGGGGCCAATCATCCTCACAAAATTTGTGTTAAATCCATTTGGTATCAATGGTGAGGCAAGCTTTGACTATGAAAAATTTACACAGGCTGTTAAGATTCAAGTAAGAATGTTAGATAACGTATTGGACGTTACATATTGGCCATTAGAGCAGCAAGAAAAAGAAGCAAAAGCCAAACGAAGAATCGGCATCGGTTTTACCGGTCTAGGTGATACCTTGATAATGTTAAAGCTTAAATACAATAGTATTGAAGCACGAGAAGAAGCCAAAAAAATAACGAAAGAGATGCGAGATTCAGCTTATTCGGCATCAATTGAATTAGCAAAAGAAAAGGGAGCCTTTCCGTTATTTGATGCTGAAAAATATATTAATAGTAGTACATTCATTGGTCGATTAAGTGAAGAATTAAAGAGAGATATTCGTCGGTATGGTATCCGTAATAGTCATTTATTATCTATTGCGCCTACAGGTACAGTGAGCTTGGCATTTGCAGATAATGCGTCAAATGGAATTGAGCCCCCATTTTCATGGTTTTATACCAGAAAAAAAAGGGAAGCAGATGGACAAACATTAGAATATTCAGTAGAAGATCACGCATGGCGCTTGTATAAAAATCTTGGTGGAAATATAGAAAAATTACCAGATTATTTTGTATCAGCATTAGAAATGTCTGCAAATGATCATCTTGAGATGATGGAAGCTGTTCAACCTTACATAGATACCGCAATATCTAAGACGGTCAATATAGCAACTGACTACCCGTATCAAGAGTTCAAAAAATTATACAAACAGGCTTGGAATAAAAAACTTAAAGGGTTGGCGACCTATCGACCTAACAATATTTTAGGTTCAGTACTAGAACTGACAAGTAATAAAGAGGTCAGTAGTGATGACTGTAGTGAAAGTCAAGAAAAGTATGATCCTAAGCGGGTTGTGATTGAAAGTAGACCCAAAGGTATATTGCCCGCACTTGCAGAAAAAGTAGAGTACTGGACACAGGAGGGGGTTAAAACTTTATATCTAATCGTGTCATTTATGTCAATTCCGACTCAAAATGGAAAAGTAGTTGAGCGAGCTGTAGAGTTTTTTATGCCTGTGGGACAGAGCGGAGAATCTCAGCAGTGGATCACATCCAGTATGAGAATGCTATCGTTGGCAGCTCGCGGCGGATTTCTAGATCGAGCTCTTAGTGATATGAGAAAGGTTGTATGGGATAGGGGGAGCGTAAGGTTAGGAAAATATGAGAAATCAGACGGTACGAAGGTCCCCTTGTGGCACGACTCAGAAGTGGCGGCAATAGCATACGCGATTCAATGCATGATTGAAAAACAAAATCATGTTACATCAGGTAATACGATTGATATTGAAAGCTCTAATGAAGATCGAAGTGAGAAATTTTCATCATTGATGCATGGTAAAAAATGTGTGGAATGTGGAGCAAATGCTGTTATTAGAAAAGATGGATGTGATTACTGCACTCAATGTGGTCACATAGGTAGTTGTGGATAAAATATTTATAGAAAACTTGATCAAAGTAAGTCCCTAATTAAATAAAAATATGAGATCTTACATAAAATCGACTTATCCAATTACTTTATTTTCTGCTCTAACAATTATTATTATTTCTTTGTCAACAATAATTCTATTGTGGGACTTTAGGCAACAAGAGCTAATTGCCTCAGAGAGAGAAACTATTGCAATTACTGGCATGTTTGTAGAGCAAACAGAAAGAAATTTTGAGAGCATTAATTTGGTATTAAAAGGAGTTCAGGATAGGCTACAAAGTGAATTTGGTTCAAAATTCAATGCAAGTGGGGTTGAAGTACATTTAATGCTTGGAACGCGAGCTTTGGGTATGAGCAATTTAGATGCGCTTTATTTGATGAATGAATCTGGTCAAGTCATTAACTCATCTAATATTCAGGGGCAGCAAGCCGGAATTAATATCCATAAGGATTTTTACCGTGAAGTTTTAGAAGGAAACAGTGAATTTTTTTATATTGATCGACCGGTATATGACCCAAAGAAAAAAGAATGGTTTTTATACTTAGCTCGTAAAGTAAATAATTATTATGGAAACCGAAGGGGTCTAGTCATTGCAGCAATCGGAATTAATCACTTTGAAGAAATTTATAAATTTTTGAGGCTAGAACAATCAAGACCCGTCTCCTTATACCGTGCAGATGGTGTTTTAATTGCTAGTGAACCCCACCGAGATAAGTTAATCGGGCAGAGGGCGCCAGAAATTAGTGATGAGTCGCTGAAGGATTTAGATGCGGGTATTAGGATATACACACACGTTAAGGGGGCAGATGAACGGGAAGCTCACACATTGAGTCGAGTTCCAAATTTCCCACTACTTTTAAGTGTAATTAATGATAATGATGAGGCTTTAGCAGCTTGGAGAGAAAAAGCAATACCAATTATTTGTGGTGTAGTTGTTGTGACAATTTTCATTATAATTATTGCCGGTTTAATGATACGAAAGGTTCTTAAAGAGCATTCATTAAGAGTGGCCTTAGATGATGCTACAGATCTTTATCAACACACAATAGATTCAGTTATGGATGCAATTATAGCCGTGGATTCAAGGCAAAGAATTACTTTATTTAATCCAGCTGCACAGCGTATGTTTGGTTATGAGTCTTCAGAAATCATTGGTGAATATTTATCCATATTAATGCCTGATCGTTTTAGATCGATGCACCATGTTCATGTCATGGGGTTTAGTGAATCTCAAATCAATTCAAGAATGATGGGTAATCAGTTAGGGATTGTGGGTAAACGTAGAGATGGAAAGGAGTTTCCAATTGAATCTACGATATCTAAAACTGAAATTTCAGGTGTGGTTCAGTTGACTGCAGTTTTACGGGATGTTACAGATCGACGTCAATCAGAATTAGAACTTCGCGAAATGAATCAGCAATTAAGAGGATTATCAGCATCTTTGCAAAATGTTCGCGAGCAAGAACGAACAAGAATAGCAAGGGAGTTACATGATGAATTAGGACAGCAATTAACTGGCCTAAAACTTGAATTATCTTGGTTAAGTAGTCGAATTAAAGAGGGAAAAAGTTTAGTTTATGAAAAAGTTGATGAAATGCGCCATTCTCTTGAAAGAGCAATATCCTCTGTGCGCAGAATTTCAACTGAATTGCGACCTTTAATGTTGGATGATTTGGGGCTGGGGGAAGCCATTTCTTGGCAAATTGAAGAGTTTACTAAACGCACAGGCATCAAGGTCAAGAAGCATTTAGATGCTTTATATTGTGTAAAAAGTAAGGAACTTGAAACTGCATTATTTCGAATTATTCAAGAATCATTGACCAATATTATGCGATATGCAAATGCAAATATTGTCGAAATCATACTGAGCGAAAAAAAACGAATTTTAACATTATCAATTCAAGATGATGGTATTGGAATCGATGAAACATCTAAATCAGAAGGCTTTGGACTTGTCAGTATGCGTGAGAGAGCAAATGCATTGGGTGGAGAATTTAGTGTTGCAAGTAAAAAAGGTCTAGGGGTATTAATTAAGGTCTCTTTCTCTTTGGAATTACCTATCTTTAGTGAGGATAATGCATGAAGATTGAGATTTTAATTGCTGATGATCATGCCATTATTCGTGACGGACTGAAGAAAATTATTGAGGATACTGATGATCTTCAGGTTTCAGGTGAAGCTTCTAATGGAAATACTGTCATCGAAAAAATTAGGCAAAGAGATTGGGATTTAATTATCTTAGATCTTTCAATGCCAGGAAGAAGTGGAATTGATTTAATTAAACAAATTAAATCAGAAAAGCCCAAAATTCCAGTATTAATATTTAGTATGCATCCTGAAGAACAATACGCAGTTAGAACGATTAGAGCTGGCGCATCTGGATATTTATCGAAAGAGAGTGATAGTGATTTATTATTACCTGCGATTCGAAAGGTAGCACAAGGAGTAATGTTTATTAGCGCAAACGTAGCTCAATTACTTGCAGCAGATGTGTCACCAGACTCAAAAAATCAACACTTACATCATAAATTATCGAATAGAGAATATGAGATTTTTTACAAAATAGTATGTGGGGAGAGTATGACAGATATAGCTGAAGGTTTACATCTAAGTATTAAAACAATTAGTACACACAAAACCCACATGTTAGAAAAACTCGGATTATCAAATCAAGTAGATTTAGTTCGTTATGCCGTTGAGCATAAGCTATTCGATTTTTCTGAGTAGCTAGGAATTTTCCTAACAGCATAGGAATATTCCTATAGGAAATTTCATATTATTCCTATATTTATTTCAGAAGTGACTCTTTACTATTAACTCATAGAAGTTTTTTGGCCGCTGGTCTTTTACATTTAATGAGGTAAATGATGAAATTCGAAATAAATAAAAATAAATCAGTAATTTTGATGTTTAGTATTGGGTTCTTCTTAGGAATCTTAATGTCTACATCAGTATTTGCTGTTGATGAGGATGCTGCAAAGGCATTGGCAAAACAAAATAACTGTTTTAAATGCCATTCAATAGATAAAGAAAAAGATGGTCCAGCTTATCAAAAAGTAGCAAAAAAATATAAAGGAAAAGCAGATGCAGAAGCTAAATTAATTTATCACATCACTTCAGGTGAAAAGGCAAAGTTCCCAGATGGTCATGAAGAAGAACACAAAGTAGTAAAAACAAAAGATGAAGCTCAGATCAGGAATTTAGTGCAGTGGATCTTAGCTCAATAAGTAAGAAAAGAATAAGAGACTGGGGTAGAGGCTATGACAAAAATTCGTAAAATGTTAATTGCTGTCCTTTTGATGTGCGGAGTCAGTTTATTAGCCTTTAGTGCGCTTGCTCAAAATAACTTACCTGAATTAAATGGAAACTTAAACACTAGAAAAGCAATAATCGCTAGTGAATCTCTCAAACGTGATGCGCTTTGCACCAAATGCCATGATGAGAGTGAGACAACTCCAATATTATCTTTATATCAAACAAAGCATGGTGTGCGCGGTGATGCTAGAACCCCCAATTGCCAATCCTGTCATGGGGATAGTAATAAGCATATAAAAGGCGATCCAAATACTAAAGGTAGAGCTGCCCCGGATATTGTTTTTAAAAAAGGTGAGTATGCCCTAAGCGATGATAAAGAGCGTACAAATCAATGTTTAAGTTGCCATAAAGGCGAGAAACGGACTAATTGGGATGGTGGAAAACATCAAACTAATGGAGTGGCTTGTAATGATTGCCATAAAGTGCACACTCCAACAGACAAGGTCCGAGAAAAGAAAACACAAATAGAAGTTTGCTTCACCTGCCATAAAGAGCAGCGTGCAGATAGTCATAAGATTTCAAGTCACCCAATTCAAGTTGGAAAGATGACATGTTCTGATTGTCATAATCCTCACGGATCTAGTGGGCCTAAAATGCTTAAGAAAAATACTGTTAATGAAACCTGTTATCAGTGCCATGCTGAAAAACGTGGGCCAGTTTTGTTTGAGCATCAACCTGTAGTAGAAGATTGTGCCAACTGCCATAACCCCCATGGTTCAAACATCACACCATTACTGAAGTCGCGTCCACCATTCTTATGTGATGAGTGCCATGACAAACCGCATGCCAGTGGAAGTGCGGTAAGTGCAGGAGCGGCAGGTATTAATGGAATTGCTATGAACCGAAATTATGGAGGGAGATCTTGTATGAACTGCCATAGTCAGGTACATGGATCGAATAGCCCTGGCGGTGGATTCTTTCAACGTTAGGCAGAGTGCCGGAGAATACAATGATCATGAAAAATAATTTACATACATTAAAAGTAAGTTTAATAACAATTGCAGTTATGGCATGTATGGCGTCAATTGCAAAAGCGGATGATGAAGAAATTGCAGCTCTTAAAAATCCAACAAACACTGTAGATATTGGCATCATTAATACTTCTATAGACTCAAATAAATTTGGTGAATATACAGGACTAAATAAAAAGGGCGTCTATGGAAATGGTGGTTTTGATATTCGTGGCGGATCAGCTTATGGTCTAAAGGGTGAAGAAGGTGGAACTTATCGTTGGTATTTAAAGGGAAATGACGTAGGATTATCTTCGCGCTCAGTCGGAGCTGGAGCGAGCGATCAGGGGGTTTGGAAGCTTGATTTTAATTATGACGAATTGACGCACTATACATCCACTGGATACCAAACGCCCTTTATAGGAACAATGGGTGGAAACTCGTGGAGTCTACCTAATCACTTTGCACTTAGTTCATCACTTACTGGAACAGTTACACCTATAGGTGGATTATCTGGATTGCCTGCATCAAGCTTTTCGTCTATGGACGTTTCAAATACCAGAAAAAACACAACCGTCTCTGGAAGTTATATTATTGACTCTGCATTGAGTTTAAATTTTGATTACAACCATTTATTACAGTCAGGCGCAAAACTCCAAGGATTTGGCACTCAAGTTGTAGGGACCGGTGCTTCCGGGGTATTGAATGCTATAGCGATAATTCCCGTACCGACAAACTCAACGACTGATACTATCAGTTTGGGAATGAATTGGAAAAGAGAATCATACCGGTTTTCAACTTCCTACTTTGGGTCTTTTTTTAGAAATAACTATAGTCAAGTTTCTCTAGATCCATTTTATGCTGGTAGTACAAATACAGCTTATTCTGCACAAAGTTTAAGTCTTGCTCCTAGTAATGATTTTCATCAATTGAATTTTAATGGTGGATATGACATTACCAATAAAACCAAATTAACTGGTAATTTTTCTTTTAGTCGAAATACTCAAAGTGATTCTTTTACAAACACAGATGTTTATGTTGGAACACCACCGCTTACATCGATGAATGGGTTGATAAATACAACCCATGCTGAAACTAAGTTAATTAATCAATCAGTTAATAACTTAACACTATCTGGCGCAGCAAAATATGACGAACGACTTAATTTAAGCCCGGCAAATACTTATGCATTCGCGTCCTTAGATGGACTTTCAAGTTCATCTCACATTGCGAATTATTCAAATACTCCCTTAAGTACAAGAAAGACAAAACTATTATTTTCAGCAGATTATAAAATTGATAAAAGTCAAATAACTGGCGTGAATTATGAATATGAGAATATACATCGCTGGTGTAACCAATATGCTTCTGCCTATGCCGTCACTTCAGCTACTACTTCTGGAGTAGTAACATCTGGGAATCCCATAGCGGGCTCTTTGAATGCAAACTGCGTTATCTTGCCTACAAGTCAAGATAATAAAGTGGAATCTTTTTATAAAGTTAAATTTGATAGCGATGTAGATTGGAAACTTGCATATAGCTGGAGTCACAGAATTGTTGATTACGACACCAATGCCTACGCTGCCTTTTTATCTGGCCTAAATGCAGGAAACTATACAGGATTTGTACCTGGGTTTGAAGCATCAAGGGTACTTCAAACTATCAAATCAAGTAATGGTTGGCAAGTAAATGATCAACTTTCTTTATCAGCTAGTGCTAGGGGAACCTATGAAAATTATGATGCAAATATTTATGGATTACAAAGTGGACGCGTTTGGAGCTTAAATCTTGATGCAACTTACGCGTACGGAGAAACTGGCACAGTTATTGGTTATGTTACTCAGCAGCATAGAGACAGGTTTATGACTAGCGCAAACGGAACCACTAGTACTAGTTACTGGAATAATATCCTATCTAATGATGATTTAACAATTGGAATTGGGATTAAACAAAAAGACTTGTTAGCTGGCAAGCTCACTATTACAGGAGATCTCACCTATTCCTTTGCAACATCTAATTACACTACGATAGTTCCAGTATCAGGAACTACAGTTTGTGCAAGTACAGCACCCGCATCAACTAATTGTTCCTTGCCGGATATTAAAACTGAATTGCTTAAATTAAAACTAAGCGGGATTTATCAGCTTGATAAAAACTCAAAAGTATCATTAGTTTACTTATTCCAACATTTAGATAGTAATGATTATTTTTACAACGCATATCTTATTGGAGTTAATCCCTACAGCTTGACTAATGGAGCATCTACAGTACTTCCCAATGGATTGACTTCTGGGACTTACAACGTTCATCTGCTAGGTTTGTCATACCTATATAACTTTTAATTAAGAGAATTTCATGAAAAATAACTCCTCTGGCGTAATTAAAAATTTGTGGGTATTAATAAAAAAACCTAGTGCAAAGTATTCTTTAATTGCACTTTTATCTGTAGGGTTTATTAGTGGGATTATTTTTTGGGGTGGCTTTAATACAGCTATGGAAATGACTAACACCTTAGAGTTTTGTATAACCTGTCACGAAATGCGAGATAACGTATATCAAGAATACAAAGAAACTATTCATTATTCCAACAGAAGTGGAGTTAGGGCGATTTGTTCAGATTGTCACGTACCTAAAGATTGGGTTCATAAGATTGGAAGAAAGACGATGGCCGTTCTTGAGATTTGGGGCAAGTTAACGGGGAGTATTGATACCAAAGAAAAGTTTGAAGCAAGACGTATTGTTTTAGCAACTCATGAGTGGGCAAGAATGAAGGGAAGTAATTCCCGAGAATGTCGAAATTGTCATAATTTCGATGCAATGAGTCCAGAGCTTCAAAAACAAACACCCTATAAGAAACATATGAAAGCTAAGGAAATTGGTAAGACATGTATTGACTGTCATAAAGGTATTGCACATCAATTACCTAAAGAGTATGAAGAGCCAGAAGACGATTAATTAACTTAAGAGCAAGTCAATACTATTTTTACGTGTCTGCTTAGCTGTTTGCTTAGTACTTGATCAAAAATTTCCATCCCTCCTATTAAATTTATGAATTAAAGGCTCTCAATTTGATCTATATCTAGATTCACTAGACTTTTTAATATTTTTAGTATTGCTACTGAGACTAATTTTGTCTTTAATGGAAGGCGGGAGAGCTTATCAGGCCTAACTTAGTGTAGCTAGGTTATTTTTATTTGGAATGAAATGTAGGGCAATAGGAATAAATTTTAATGAACAACGGTGTAATTAACTATTTGAGGTTTTCTAGGCCTGAAACTCTTTATCCCCTTACGGGAAGACTAATTCCTATTTTTGAGGCATTAACAATTGCTCTCGGATTGCTGGGATTTGGGATAAGTTTCTTTACTACTATTGTCGATGGAGTGTGCAGGCAAGCCTATCGCATTATTTTTACTCAAGTACAAGCTTCATGGATTTCAATTTTTGTTTATGTTGTCATGGCAAGTTGGGTTACTGAAGGGCTAGTTTTGGATCAGGATTTTTGAATATGTTATTCGAGTCCATATTAATTCAGGAACAAAAAATAATACTTTCAAAGTTATATATAGAGCAGAGTACTCAAGAGTTTGAAATGGAAAAAAATGAAGCCTAGATACAAACGATTGTTAATGATTATTACTGGTATTTGTATTATTACGATTGCTACAGTATTAATTTTAAATGCGCTGAATACTAACATCGCTCTCTATATCTCTCCAACAGAAGTTGTTCAAGGTAAAGCCCCAAATAATCATACTTTCCGAATTGGAGGCTTAGTTAAAAGCGGATCGTTAATACGAAAAGATTTATCGGTTTATTTTGTGATGACAGATTTAAAAAGTGAAGTACCTGTTAGCTATAAAGGTATATTGCCTGATTTATTTAAAGAAGGAAAGGGAGCAGTTGTTCAAGGTAAGTTGGAAAGTAACGGTAATTTTATAGCGAGTGATGTGTTGGCAAAACATGATGAGAACTATATGCCACCAGAAGCAAAGCATGCTTTAGATGCAGCTCAAAAAGAGGTGGAACAATGATTCCTGAATTCGGGCTTTTTACATTAATATTGGCTTTTTTTATTTCTATTTTACAAGGGGCCTTATCTTTAATAGGGGCACAGACAGGACGAAAGCATTGGATTGTTCTTGCAAGACCGGCAGCACAGGTGTTATTTTTATTATTACTTTGTTCCTTTTTAAGCTTAGTGTGGGCATTTGCTAGTAATGATTTTTCTGTTATATACGTTGTTCAACATTCAAACGTATTGCTTCCTTTAGCCTATCGAATTGGAGCAGTTTGGGGGGGGCATGAAGGGTCACTATTATTATGGGTACTCTTGTTATCAGGCTGGACATTTTCCGTAGGTCAGTTGTCTAAAAATTTAGATGAAGTAATGGCTGCCAGAGTAATTGGTGTTTTAGGGCTAGTTAGCAGTGGATTATTACTATTTATTATTGCCACATCAAATCCATTTGAAAGAATATTTCCAGCTGAGGTCAATGGCCGTGATTTAAACCCATTGTTACAGGATCCAGGATTAGTATTCCATCCGCCGATGTTATATATGGGGTACGTAGGATTTTCTGTGGCATTTGCCTTTGCTATAGCATCTTTGCTATCTGGAAAATTGGATGCTGCCTGGGCCCGCTGGTCACGTCCTTGGACAATTGCTGCTTGGGTTTTCTTAACTTTAGGAATTGCACTTGGTTCATGGTGGGCATACTACGAGCTTGGTTGGGGTGGATGGTGGTTTTGGGATCCAGTTGAAAATGCATCATTTATGCCGTGGTTAGTTGGCACGGCCTTATTACATTCCTTAACTGTCACAGAAAAACGTGGAGCATTTAAGAATTGGACGGTATTGCTAGCAATCATTACTTTTTCTTTATCTTTACTTGGGACTTTTTTGGTACGTTCAGGCGTATTGACTTCTGTACATGCATTTGCGACTGATCCAAGAAGAGGGGTATTTATTTTAGTGTTGCTTTGCTTAGTAGTCGGATCATCTTTAATACTATATGCGGTTAAAACTCCAAGAACAACATTAGGTGGGATGTTCAATCTGATTTCACGAGAAACCTTCATTCTTTTAGGAAATGTATTTCTAGTAGTTGCTTGTGCTTCTGTTTTATTAGGAACAATTTATCCTCTTTTATTGGATGCTCTAAATTTAGGAAAGATTTCAGTAGGACCACCGTATTTCAATAGTGTATTTGTACCCATAATGAGCCCAGTCTTATTACTCATGGGCATAGGACCGTTGGCAAAATGGAAAAACTCTTCAACTAGTGAAATTATTCAAAAATTATGGGGGGCAGCGATATCTAGTGTTGTTGCAGCAATATTAATACCAATAGTAATGGGTGAATTCAATTTCTTAGCTGGAGTAGGTTTCTTTTTATCTTTTTGGCTGATTGGTTCGATAACTCATCAGATTATTCGCCGACTCAAAATTGATAATCCTCCGAGGTCATATTGGGCGATGCAAACCGCACATTTAGGAATCGCAGTATTTGTAATAGGTGTCACCATGGTTGGAAGTTATCAACAAGAAAAAGATGTTCGTATGGAACCAGGAGACATCGTTACTGTGGGTGGGTATGAGATTAAGTTATTAGGTATTCAGAAAGTAGATGGGCCAAATTATGATGCTATTCGTGGTTCATTTGATGTAACTAAAAATACCCAAAAAATTACCACGCTATTTCCAGAAAAACGCAGTTATTTTTCTTCTTCAATGCCGATGACTGAAGCGGCTATTGATGTTGGAGTAACTCGAGATATATATATCGCACTTGGTGATGCACTAGAAGGAAGTGCGTGGGCGGTCAGAGTTTATTACAAGCCATTTGTAGATTGGATATGGGGAGGTTGTTTGTTAATGGCATTAGGTGGAATCATTGCAATATCTGATCGTCGTTATCGAATGAAATTAAAACCTTCAAAAAAAGATGCGAGTCAATAATGAAAGTTAAGTCATTAATACCGTTTATTGGATTTTTAGTGTTGGTTATTTTCTTAGGAATTGGATTGAATCGGAACCCAAGAGAAGTACCTTCGCCGTTAGTTAATAAAAAGGCACCACTATTTAATGTGGCTCAATTAGCTGACGCATCTTTAAATTTTTCTCCAAAAGATATGCAGGGTAAAGTATGGATTTTTAACGTATGGGCCTCTTGGTGTGGGACATGTCGAGAGGAGCATGCTTTTCTTCTTGAATTGCGTCACTCCCAATTGGCTCCAATTATTGGTTTAGATTATAAAGATAAAAGACATGATTCATTAGAGTACTTAAAAGCTAATGGAGACCCTTATACTTTTTCAGTGTATGACGAAAACGGCAAGGTTGGAATAGATTATGGCGTATATGGTGTTCCAGAAACCTATGTCATCGATAAAGTGGGGGTTATACGTTTTAAGCAAATAGGCCCAATTACAGAAGAGGTTCTCAAAACAAAAATAAATCCATTAATTATTGAGTTGAACAGATCATGAAAAAACTATTTTTAATCATGTTGGTCATGTTCTATGCCATTTTTGTATTAGCCAAGGAAGCGCCATTATTAGCTGAAGATCCATTGGTTGAGCAACGTCTAGTGATGATTTCAGAAGAAATGCGTTGCCTAGTTTGTCAGAATGAATCGCTAGCGGGCTCTAGGTCTGAGTTAGCTCAGGACCTTCGAAGAGAGCTAAGAGAATTAATAAAGCAAGGCAAGAGCGATGCTGAAATTAAGGAATTTATGGTTAGTCGTTATGGAGATTTTGTTTTGTATAGACCGCCTGTTAAGGCTACTACATGGCTACTGTGGATTGGCCCTTTTATCTTATTAATCTTTGGCATTTACATGTTAATAAAATATTTGAGAAATCGAAATAGACATATTGAATATAAGTCTTTGTCTCAAGAAGAAATGTTGGGGCTCCATAAATTATTACGGGAATCCTTAGATGATTAGTTTTTTAATAACCTCACTAATTACTATGCTAATAGTATTAGTAATATTGTTTCGTCCTTATATTTGGAGTAAAGCAAGCAAAAACAAGATAAGTCGTAAGGAACTAAACACTATTATTTATCGTGAAGAATTAGCTAAGATTGATTTAGAATTGAGTAATGGTCTTCTTAATCAAGTTGACTACGAACATTCTTTGAATGAGATTAGACAAAGGTTGCTTCAAGATTTACAAGCAGAATACGATCCGATCTGGCGCTCCCCCAGAAAGACAGTGCTCGCAGTAGCAACCTTATTGCCTATATTGACCATTTTACTGTACCTTCTCATTGGAAGTGCATTTGATGTTAGGGATGATGGTAAACACTCATCGACTCAAGAGATTGACAAAATGGTTTCTGGGTTGGCGTCTAAATTAGAAAAAGAGCCAGATAACTATAAAGGCTGGGCCATGTTAGCTCGCTCATATAAAGTTATGAAAAGACACATTGAGTCTGAAAGAGCATTTGAGAGAGCTTTGCCTTTTGTTGAAAAAGATCCCCAATTGTTGGCAGATTATGCAGATGTAGTTGCTACGAATGCGAATGGTAATTTTTCAGGAAAACCAATTGATTTAATTAATATGGCGCTAAAGTTAGATCCACATCACGCCATGTCATTGTGGTTAGCTGGTTCGGCAGCATTTAATGCTGGGCAATATCAGCTTGCAATTCAGTATTGGAGTCGTTTATACCAATTAATGCCAGCAGATTCTGACGAAGGCAGATCGATTCTCGCCTCGATTAATGAGGCGCGAGAAAAACAAAATCTACCAATACTCTCGGAAATTAAAGTGGCTCCTAAAAATATGGCACTAGAAAAATCAATGAAGAATAGTGCAATTACGGGAATAGTAGAGATTGATCCAAAGCTTAAAGCAAAAAGATCTAATACTGATATTTTGATGGTTATAGCGCGAGGTCCAGATTCAAGAATGCCAGTGGCTGTGTTGAGAATTCCATCCCCCTTACTTCCATACAAATTTACTTTAGATGATTCAAATTCGATGAGTCCTGAGTTCAAAATTTCAAATTTAAAAGAGGTAAATCTTGAAGTAAGAATTTCAAAATTAGGCCAAGCTAAGCTCGAAAGTGGTGATTTAATTGGGGAGATTTCTTTTGTCAAAGTAAATCAGAAAAATATTAAAGTGTTGATTGATAAGGTTCAACCTTAACTAGATTTAAGGTAAGCAAGCTTTAATTTATTAATGTAATGTTGATCGAGAGGAATTATCATGACAGTTATTGTTGCTTATGCCCCACGTCCTGAAGGGAAGGCGGCATTAGAAAAAGCGATTGAGATTGCTGCACGTCGCAAAGAAAAATTGATTGTTGTTAATGCAAGTCCCGGAGGTGCGCATGAAGATAAAACTATGTTATTGGGATTTGATGTAGACGAATTAGAAGAATTTCTTTTAAGTTGTGGGGCGGATGCTGAATTTAAGCAATTTGTAAGAGGAAAAAATGCAGTAGAAGAAATTGAAGATTTAGTAGATGCGACTAATGCGTCTTTACTGATAATAGGTTTACGTAAGCGTTCCCTTGTGGGAAAGTTGTTATTAGGCAGCGTTACTCAAGAAATATTACTAACTGTCAAGTGCCCCGTGCTCTGTGTGAAGGCTAATTAAAATAATTTATATTTAGGTATTATTTTTTTAACCTATAGCCAGTCTTAAAAATCCAAGACACAACTGCAATTGACACACTAAGAAAGCCTAAGGTCATCCCAAGACTAAGCCATAGGTTGACGTCTTGGACACTATAAAAGCTCCATCTAAATCCACTTATTAAATAAACAATAGGATTTAATAAGGCGACCTTTTGCCAAAATTCAGGTAGGACTGATATTGAATAAAAGCTCCCACCCAAAAAAGTTAAAGGCGTGATGATTAACAGGGGGACAACTTGTAATTTTTCAAAGCCATCAGCCCAAACACCAATAATGAAGCCAATGAGGCTAAAAGTAACCGATGTCAGGACTAAATAGACGATCATCCAGAAAGGGTGATCAATCTTTAACGGAACAAAAAATGAGGCAGTTAAAAGAATAATTAATCCTAAGACAATCGATTTTGTGGCAGCAGCTCCAACATAACTTAAGATAATTTCAAATGGTGATATTGGCGCAGATAAAAGTTCATAAATAGTACCGCTAAATTTAGGAAAATAAATTCCAAAAGAAGCATTAGAAATACTTTGAGTAAGTAATGAAAGCATTATTAAACCTGGAACAATAAATGCTCCGTAAGTAACTCCATCCATTTCAGTGATTCGTGAGCCTATCGCTGAACCAAAGACAATAAAATATAGTGAAGTAGATATAACGGGTGCAACAATACTTTGCATCAGAGTGCGGCGAGTCCGGGCTATTTCGAATTTAAAGATTGCTTGAATTGCATAGTAATTAAACTTCATGAGCATGTGTTCCAGAATTGACTAGATTTACAAAAATCTCTTCTAGAGAGCTTTGTTTTGTATGAAGATCTTTAAAGGCAATTCCTAGCTTTGATAATTCCTGTAAAAGTTCGGCTATACCAATTTGTTTACTATGTGAGTCATAGGTATAAATTAATTCAAGTTTATCGGAGGATAGCGATAAACCAGGAATCTGTAGGGATTGAGGGATGATTTCAAGAGTATGTTGGAGTTGTAATGTCAATTCCTTGGTGCCTAGCTTATCCATAAGTGCCGTTTTCTCATCTACGAGAATGAGCTCACCATTTCTAATAATTCCAATTCGATCAGCCATTTCCTCGGCTTCTTCAATATAGTGGGTCGTAAGAATAATGGTTGTTCCTGAACTTTTTAATTCTTTAACGAGTTCCCACATATCTTTTCGAAGACTGACATCTACTCCAGCTGTAGGCTCATCGAGAAATAAGATTTTCGGTTCGTGGGATAAAGCTTTTGCAATCATTAATCTTCTTTTCATACCACCAGAAAGCGTAACAATCTTATTATTTTTTTTATCCCAAAGTGATAAATCTTTAAGGATTTTCTCAATGAGAGTTGGATTTGGAGGTTTCCCATATAGACCACGACTAAAAGTCACTGTATTCCATACGGTTTCAAATGCATCTGTAGATAATTCTTGAGGAACTAGTCCGATTAAATAACGAGCTTTACGATAGTTCTTAATGATATCTTCAGAATCAACTAGGACTGTCCCAGAGCTTGGATTGACGATACCGCAAATAATATTAATTAAGGTGGTTTTACCAGCGCCATTTTGACCTAAAAGGGCAAATATTTCACCACTATGTATTTCCAAATTAATATCTTTAAGAGCTATAAAGCCTGATTCATAGGTTTTACATAGGCCAGAAATACTTAAGATATTTTTCATTAAGATGATTTTACTCTATGGCCCAAAAGTGCGTGTAGTAGCACTCATTGAGTATTTGTATTCAATTACAGCACCTAAAAATTAATTTTAGTTAATTGCTTGGAGTGAGTAATAGGATGAGAATATATTTAAACCCTAAGTGTTTAGGTTTAATACATGCCGCATTTCTTTGCTAAGTTCACTTGGAGTTATACCGATTGGCCCTACGCCATTATTGACTAAGGAGTCTGCAGCTAAAGCATGAATTTCAACTGCGAGGCAAGAAGCCTGCCAAGGGTTTAAGTGATGATGTAATCCTTGACAAACAAACGAAGCAATGGTGCCTGCTAACACATCTCCCATCCCAGCAATTGCCATTCCTGGGTTGCCATCTAAACAAGTTAATATTGCTTCAGATTTCATTCCCAATAGGGTCTTGTGGCCTTTTAAGATCACAATTGAATTAGTGAGGTCGATAATTTCTTGTATGGCACCAATACGATTTTTTTGGATCTCAGCGCTGTTGGTGTTAAGTAAACGACTTGCTTCCCCAGGATGTGGAGTGAGGATAGTAGTAGAAAATCGATTACTAACTCTATCCAATAATCCTCTGTCTTTAGCTAATAAATTAATTCCATCTGCATCGATGATGAGTGGGGAATGATAGTCAATCGAAGCGCTCAACCAATTCTTGGAATCTTCATTCATACCTAAACCTGGCCCAATAACAATAACGTCTGCGCCAATATCTTTGAGCGTATTTACAGGCGAATTAGTTTGAGAATTGTGAACCATGAATTCAGGATAACCAGGAATGAGAGATGGATAACACTCATCTAAGATCATTAAATTGATCCAACCTGCGCCGGTATATAAAGAACCAAGGCCAGCTAAGACAATAGATCCTGTCATGGAAGCAGAGCCGCCGATGAGTAGAACTTTTCCAACAATACCTTTATGTTCGTTGGGTTGACGATGCAAATTTTTAGCAAGGTGGAGAGAATTTAATTTAAGCATAGGTTAGTTTCCGGCTTGATCTACTTGCAATTATTATTCCGTCTACCTAGTTAGATTTTGATCCAAGTCAATTTTCTCCAAGTTATTGCAGTTGATTTGACACTAGACGTACCTCAGAACTGATATCCTAAAATCAATAAATGTTGCATATACAACCAGACTAGTAGACAACGTCGTTACTATGGCTGCTGATATCTAGCTTTAGAATCTTTCTTTAAAAGGCTTTAGAGGTAAACCCTCAATTGACAGGGGGGAGAATTTGATAGACGATAGGGTATATATAAGAATAAGCTGGAGGCATTTTGAAAAGAAAAACTGCACAAAACCTGCCATATGCTGTAGATGTTATCGAAGGTCAAACCTATGAGTGGTGTAGTTGTGGCCTTAGCCAAACTCAGCCATTTTGTGACTCAACCCATCAAATTACAGACTGTATACCTCAAGAGTACATTGCAACAGAAACATCCAAAGTTTTCTTTTGTGGATGCAAGAATTCAAACAACAGCCCATTCTGTGACGGAACCCATAATAAATTATAAAAAATTATCTTTTAAGTACCTGTCTTCATGGGTAGACAGTAATAAAAAATAGGGAAGAGAAATTGGAAGCGACAAATATTTTAGATCCAAACTATCTGCATAAGGTAGTTGATTGTCAATGGGCGTGTCCTGCGCATACTCCGGTACCTGAATATATCCGTTTAATTGGCCAAGGCCGATATGATGACGCGTACATGATTAATTGGGTATCGAATGTTTTTCCAGGGATTCTTGGAAGAACGTGTGATAGACCTTGTGAGCCCGCATGTAGAAGGGGTCGAGTAGAAGAAAATAATGGTACAAAGCCCGAGCCGGTAGCAATTTGTAGACTGAAGAGAGTTGCTGCAGATATGAAGTCTGATATCACTCAATTTTTACCCAAAATTCAAGCTAAAAATGGTAAAAAAATTGCTTGTGTTGGCGCAGGGCCATCCTCATTAACTGTAGCTAGAGATCTAGCCCCCCTGGGTTATGAGGTTACAGTTTTTGATCGTGAAGCTAAAGCAGGAGGCTTTATACATCAGCAAATTCCACGGTTTCGATTACCTGAAGAAGTGATCGATGAAGAAACTGGGTATATCTTTAACTTGGGCGTTGAATTTAAGAACAACCATTCTGTTGAATCAATCCAATCCTTGATGGATGCGGGTTATGACGCTGTGTTTGTTGGATGTGGTGCACCAAGGGGTCGAGATTTAGATGTCCCAGGAAGACAAGAAGCCGCGGCTTTCGTACATATAGGCATCGACTGGTTAGCATCGGTTTCTTTTGGTCACGTCAAAACTATAGGTAAGAAAGTTATTGTTCTAGGTGGTGGAAACACTGCGATGGATTGCTGTCGTTCTGCCAAGCGACTAGGTGGAGAGGATGTCAAGGTCGTAGTTCGAAGTGGCTATGAAGAAATGAAGGCCTCACCCTGGGAAAAAGAAGATGCAGGACACGAAGGTATTCCAATTATTAATTTCCACGTTCCTAAATCATTTGAGATTAAGGAAGGTAAATTAGTTGGGATGAACTTTGAAGTGGTTAAAGCTATTTACGATAACCATGGTAAACGCTCTTTAGTCAATGCAGGCGTACCAGATGTCTTTATTGAATGTGACAATGTTCTGGTTGCTATTGGTCAAGAAAATTCTTTTCCTTGGATTGAGAGTGAGTCAGGTATTACATTTGATCGGTACGGTTTACCAGTACTATCGAATGAGACTTTTCAATCGACTAACCCGAAGGTCTTCTTTGGCGGGGATGCTGCGTTTGGGCCGAAAAATATTATTACCGCAGTAGCTCACGGTCATGAAGCGGCAATATCAATTGATGCTTTTGTCCAAGGCTTATCTCTTCAGGAAAGACCGCTACCCCATACCAATTTAGTTTCTCAAAAAATGGGGATACATGAATGGAGTTATGGGAATGATATTTCAGATGATCAGCGCTATAAGGTGCCTTGGGAAAACGCCCAAAAAGCTTTAGCTAATATTCGTGTTGAAGTTGAGTTAGGGTTTGATGCTGCCACAGCGTTTAAAGAGGCTAATCGTTGTTTAAATTGTGATGTCCAAACTGTTTTCAAAAAAGAACTTTGTATCGAGTGTGATGGTTGTGTAGATATTTGTCCTGTAGATAGTATTTCATTCCCGACCAATGATGATGAAGCAGAGTTAAGAAATAAATTACAAGCACCTGCAAAAAATTTAGATCAAAGCTTATATGTTTCTCAATTATTAAAATCTGGTCATGTCATGGTTAAGGATGAGGATGTTTGCTTACATTGCGGTTTATGTGCAGAGCGGTGTCCAACTGGCGCATGGGATATGCAAAAATTTACATTATTAATGCCTCATGCAGGTTTAAACACTTTCGTTGGCAATCACGCAAAAGAACATTTGGGGGTAGCATGAGTAGTCGTCTTCAGTCAGTTAATGATTGTGTCGTTAAATTTGCAAATGTAAATGGATCTGGATCTGCTTCTGCTAATGAATTATTCGCTAAAGCCATATTAAGAATGGGAGTTCCTGTTAGCCCCCGTAACATATTTCCTAGTAATATTCAAGGATTGCCGACATGGTATGAGGCCCGTATTAATGAAAAAGGTTACTTAGGTCGTCGGGGCGGCGTTGATATTATGGTCGCAATGAATCCTCAAACATGGGATGCAGATGTGGCTGAGATTCAAGCGGGAGGGTATTTATTCTATGACTCAACAAGACCTATACCACCAGAAAAATTTCGTGCGGATATCAATGTTATTGGTGTTCCACTAACAGAAATCAGCAATAGCGCTTATCAAGATCCAAGGCAAAGACAATTATTTAAAAATATTATTTATGTGGGTGCCTTATCAGCACTGTTAGATGTTGATATTGGAGTATATGAAGAGTTATTTTCTGAACAGTTTAAAGGTAAAGAAGTATTGCTTGCATCAAACTTAAAGGCATTCAAACTCGGGTTTGATTATATACAGCAAAATACACATTTAAAAATAGATATTAAGGTCAAGAAGGCCAATAAAATTGGCGATCAAATATTTACTGATGGTAATGCTGCTATAGGGCTCGGCTGTCTTTATGGTGGAGCTACATTTGCCGCTTGGTACCCGATTACTCCATCATCATCAGTTCCAGAAGCTTTTGAAAAATATTGTAAAAAGTATCGAGTTGATCAAAAAACAGGTTTGAATCGCTATGCCATTGTGCAGGCAGAGGATGAATTAGCCTCTATTGGTATGGTAGTTGGTGCAGGTTGGAATGGTGCTAGAGCATTTACCGCAACTTCGGGACCTGGAATTTCTTTAATGACTGAGTTTATAGGGTTAGCTTATTTTGCGGAAATCCCTGTCACTATAGTTAATGTTCAAAGAGGTGGTCCATCAACAGGGATGCCAACGAGAACACAACAAGCTGATATTTTGGCATGTGCATTTGCATCTCATGGCGACACTAAACACGTTCTATTATTTCCGGAGGATCCATTTGAATGTTTTGAACAAGCAGCATTAGCTTTAGATCTAGCAGACCGACTTCAAACCCCAATTTTCTTGATGACTGATTTAGATATCGGCATGAATCAACGATTGTCTAAGCCCTTTGTTTGGGATGACAATAAAGAATATGATCGTGGTAAGGTCATGACAGCTGAAGAGTTAGAGGCTGGTAAAGATTTTGGTAGATATAAAGATGTCGATGGTGATGGTATTCCTTGGAGAACTTTGCCAGGTACACATCCAAACAAAGGTAGCTTTTTTACTAGAGGGACTTCTAAAGATTCGTATGCAAGATATTCTGAAAAAGGGCAAGATTACATCTACAACATGGAACGGTTGCAAAAGAAATTTAAAACAGCTAGATCGTTAGTGCCCCAGCCGATTATTAAAAATGCATCAACGAAATCTGAATATGGCGTTATTTATTTTGGTTCTACTAGCCCGTCTATGTCAGAAGGTCTTGACATATTGGAAGCAGAAGGTATTCATATAGACGCGATGCGTTTGAGAGCATTTCCATTCCCAGATGTAGTTAAGGAATTTATTTTGAATCATGCCAAAGTCTTTGTGGTTGAACAAAATCGTGATGCCCAAATGCATACTTTGCTGATTTCTGAATTAGAAGTTGATCCAAGTCGGTTGATCAAAGTTTTACATTACGATGGAACTCCAATTACTGCAAGATTTATAACTCAAGCTATTCGTGAAAAAATAAAGCCAGATGCCAGGAAAAAAATGATTTTAAAAGAGGAGTTGGCATGACTTATATTACTAAACCCGCATTACATCATCCAAGTCTGATACGAAATAAAGTTGGCTTTACACGAAGAGACTATGAGGGGCGTATTTCGACTTTATGTGCTGGTTGTGGTCATGATGCTATTTCTGCAGCGATTGTTCAAGCATGTTGGGAATTAGATATTGAACCTCACCGTGTAGCTAAATTCTCTGGCATTGGATGTAGTTCTAAAACTCCGGATTACTTTCTAGGGGCATCTCATGGCTTTAATACCGTTCATGGGCGTATGCCATCCGTATTGACTGGCGCCAATTTAGCTAATAGACATTTACTTTATCTCGGTGTCTCGGGGGATGGGGATTCTGCATCAATTGGTTTGGGGCAATTCGCAAATATTATGCGCCGCAGTGTCAATATGACTTATATCGTTGAGAACAATGGCGTCTATGGATTAACTAAAGGCCAGTTTTCTGCTACAGCTGATAAAGGGTCTAAAAGTAAGAAAGGTGTTATTAATCATGATAGCCCGGTTGATTTAGTGGGCATTGCTTTACAACTTGGAGCAACGTATGTAGGCAGAAGTTTCTCTGGCGACAAAGAGCAGTTAGTACCCTTGCTTAAAGGGGCTTTATTGCATGAAGGCGCAGCCTTTGTTGATGTCATCAGTCCTTGCGTCACATTTAATAATCATGGTGGAAGTACAAAAAGTTATGATTATGTTCGCGAACATAATGAGGCAGTTAACAAAATAGATTTCGTTCCTTATAGGGAAGAAATTACGACCAAATATAAACCTGGTGAAGTGGTTGAAGTTGAACAACACGACGGTACATTCTTGCGTTTGCGTAAGTTAGATGATGGTTATGATCCATCCGATCGTTATGCTGCCTTAAGTTATATCAATAAACATCAAGTACAAGGTGAAGTTGTTACTGGCTTACTTTATCTAGACCCAATAGCTCATGATTTACACGGGGCGCTACAAACTTGCGATGAATCTTTAAACTCATTAGACAAGCTAGAGCTCTGTCCTGGTAAAGATGTCTTATCAAAGATTAATGCCGGGTTAAGATAAATAGTCCACTACAATATTAAAATTGAAGGCATACACTAGAGATTAAAGTCAATGTAGCTTTAATCTCTAGTAGTTTTTTAGGTGGGGTGATCATGTCTAATTACTATAGTGAATTTAAAAAGATACCTGGAACGACTATTTTTGATGCCAATCAATCGAGAATTGGATATCATTTAAATATGTTTGCGATGTCCTTAATGAAGGAAGAAAATCGCCATGAATTTAAATCCAATGAACTCGTATATTTAAATAAGTTTCCTATGACGCAAGAGCAACGGCAAGCTGTTTTAGATCGAGATTACAACAAAATGATCTTGGCTGGTGGGAATATATATTTCCTTGCAAAAGTTGGCGCAACAGACGGACACTCATTTCAAAAATTGGCTTCATTAATGACAGGAATGTCTGAGGAGGACTATCGTCAAATGATGATTTCTGGGGGACGTAAGCCAAATATGCCAGTTGGTCCAGTGGAGCTTTAAATGGCTAAAATTATTGCTGGAGTGGCAACCTCTCACATACCTGCTGTTGGTGCAGCCTTAGATCTCGGTAAAACAGAAGAAGCGTATTGGAAGCCTGTTTTTAGGGGATATGAGAAAGCCAAGAGCTGGTTTAAGGAGGTACAACCTGATGCCATCATATTAATTTATAACGATCATGCAAGTGCTTTTTCATTAGAAATGATTCCAACATTTGCAATTGGATGTGCAGATCAATTTAAGCCAGCTGATGAAGGCTGGGGAGCTCGACCTGTACCCATTGTGAATGGTTATCCGGAGCTAGCTTGGCATATTTCTCAAAGCGTCATTCTTGATGAATTTGACATTACAATTATTAATAAGATGGATGTTGATCATGGGCTGACTGTTCCACTTTCTTTAATGTTTGGTCAGCCTGAGGCATGGCCATATAAGGTTATTCCCATCGCCGTCAATGTCGTTCAATACCCTCCTCCTACAGGTAATCGTTGTTACCAATTTGGTCATGCCATTAGACGTGCTGTAGAGAGTTTTTCTGAAGATAAAAAGATTGTTATTATGGGAACAGGCGGGATGTCACATCAGTTACAAGGACCTCGAGCTGGGTTTATAAATAGTGAGTTTGATCGTAATTTTTTAGATAAATTAACACAAGATCCTGAAAGTTTATCCAAAATATCACACCTCACTTATGTTACTGAAGCCGGATCTGAAGGAATCGAGTTAGTGATGTGGCTTATTATGCGTGGCGCGTTGAATGAATCTGTTAAGGAGATTCATCGGCATTACCATGTCCCAGCATCTAACACTGCAGTTGGCCATATTATTTTGGAGAATGTATGAAAGTAGCATTAGCAGGCGCAGGAGCTTTTGGTATGAAGCATCTTGACTCAATTGCTGCCATAGGCGGAATAGAGGTTATTTCGTTGGTAGGTCGTGAGTTGAATAAAACTAAAGAAATTGCAGATAAATATAAAATTAATCATGCAACTACTAATTTAGCTGATAGTTTAGCCATCCAAGAAATTGATGCCGTCATCCTTTGTACTCCAACTCAAATGCATGCCCAACAAGCCATTGCTTGTATGCGGGCTGGTAAGCACGTTCAAGTCGAAATACCTATGGCAGATTCTTTAAAAGATGCTTTAGAGATAATTCAAGTTCAAAAAGAGACTGGCAAGGTAGCAATGGTTGGTCACACAAGGAGATTTAATCCTAGTCATCAGTATATTCATCAAAAAATTACTACTGGGCAATTGCAAATTCAACAAATGGATGTGCAAACTTATTTTTATAGACGAACAAATATGAATGCTTTAGGTCAACCGAGAAGTTGGACAGATCATTTGCTTTGGCACCATGCTGCGCACACTGTTGATTTATTTGCTTACCAATGTGGTGGTGCAATTATTAAAGCAAATATTCTTCAAGGACCAGTGCATCCTTCTTTAGGGATAGCTATGGACATGTCCATTCAGTTAAAGGCGTCAAATGGCGCTATTTGTACTTTAAGTCTTTCCTTTAACAACAATGGCCCGCTAGGGACAATATTTCGTTATATTTGTGATCACAATACTTACGTTGCAAGTTATGATGATTTATATGATGGAAAAAATAATAAAATTGACGTAAGCCAAGTCGACGTCTCTATGAATGGAATTGAATTACAGGATCGTGAATTTTTTGCAGCAATTCGTGAGGGGCGTGAGCCGAATGCGAGTATTGCTAAAGTGCTTCCGTGTTATGAAATACTGCATCAACTTGAACAACAACTTAAAACTTCTTAGAAATCATATAAAAAATGACAACATCTATCTCGCTACGCACAATTGGTCCATTTAAAGTTACCTCCATAGGTTTAGGTTGTATGAATCTCAGTCATGCATATGGCACACCACCATCTGAAGAATATGCAACCAAGCTACTTCACGAGGCTTTTGATTCAGGCATTAATTTTTTTGATACAGCTGCTTTATATGGCCTTGGGCATAATGAAAATTTGATGGCCAAAGACTTTCTTAAAAAGAATCGGTCAAAAATTGTATTAGCAAGTAAAGGTGGCGTTGGCCCAGCCGATGGTAAGCGGGTCATTGATAGTCGTCCTGAGTCTATTAGAAGAGATTGCGAAGGAAGCCTTCGCCGCTTACAAGTCGATGTGATTGATCTTTACTATTTACACCGTTGGGATAAAAAGGTACCCATTGAAGATGTTGTTGGCACTTTAAGTGATCTTATTAAGGAAGGTAAGGTAAGAACCATTGGCCTATCTGAAGTATCTGCTGCAACCTTAAGAAAAGCTCATGCGGTTCATCCAATTACAGCGATTCAAACGGAGTATTCTTTGTGGAGTCTTAACCCTGAAATTGCAGTTTTGGATGTTTGTAAAGAGCTCGATATTGCATTTGTGGCATTTAGTCCCCTTGGTAGGGGGTTTTTAAGTGATAAGCGAGTTGAGCTCTCTGATCTAGAAGAAAAAGATATTCGCTTACAAATGCCACGATTCTCAGTAGAAAACTATCCAAAAAATATGCAATTTCATGACACCCTTAAAGCCATTGCGAAAAGAGAAAATTGCACGCTAGCTCAATTATCTCTAGCTTGGCTTCTTCATTTAGGCCAATATATTACTGTGATTCCAGGGACGACGAAGCTTAATCATTTACACGAAAATATTGCCGCGGATCAAATATCCCTTAGTTTACAAACGATGAATGAAATAGCTCATGCTTTGAAGACAACTCCCATTTTTGGTAGCCGTTATAACCCTGTGAGTCAATCTGAAGTAGACACTGAACAATTTGCTGGATAACTATTGGGTTTAGTGAATACCCCTATAAATTGCTAAATGATCACTTTAATTAGGGGGTGAGCATGCATAATATGGATTCTTTTAACCCAAATTAAGCCATGCAAACAATTAGTCACTCTCACCTTCAAGATATAGTTGATATTCCATCTTGGTTGGGACGGACCTGTGTAATTAGTGCAAGTATAGGCGGCATTTTTCTAGTTGGACTTGCTCTGATGACTCTTGTCAGCGTTATCGGCAGAGCTTTTTTTTCTTCACCTTTACAGGGTGATATTGAGTTGGTTCAACTGGGTTGCGCTGTTTGTATTGCCTGTTTTTTACCATACACTCAGTTCAAAAAAGCCAATATTATTGTAGATTTTTTTACCACAAAATGTTCTAAAAGATCTCAAACGATCATGGATGCAGTTGGAACATTTCTATTGGGGGTTTGTTTTTTTGTGCTAGCTTGGCGTCTTAGCGTTGGTGGACTTATTAATAAAGAAAACGGTGAGACTTCAATGTTGATGGCTATACCCATTTGGGTTCCCTATTTTTTAATGGTTCCTGGGTTTACATTAACTTCAGTAGTTAGTTTTTTTCAAACTTATATTTTGATTTCTCAATTACATCACCATTCATCTAATGAGTAACCTATCGATTGGCATTGCTATATTTATATTCATGTTGGCATTGATGGCAATACGCTTACCCATTGGTCTTTCGATGTTTATTCCTGGTGCTTTTGGGTATTTAATAATTTCGAATGAAAATGCGCTTTTAAATCATCTCAAAGGGGCGGTATTTGCTAGACTTTCAATTTATGATCTTTCTGTTATTCCCCTTTTCATGCTAATGGGGGCATTTGCAATGCATGGGGGGTTATCTAAAGCCTTATTTGATTTTTCAAATGTCATTCTTGGAAGATTTAAAGGTGGAATGGCTATGGCAGGTGTTTTAGCTTGTGCTGCTTTTGGTTCTATCTCTGGTTCATCGGTTGCTACGACAGCCACTATTGCTCAAGTAGCTTATCCAGAGATGCGCCGTTTAAAGTATTCAGGTCGTTTAGCAACTGCTGCTCTTGCTACTGGGGGAACGATGGGAATACTCATGCCCCCATCAGTTACCTTAATGATTTACGCAATTATTACGGAACAAAATATTACTAAAATGTTTCTAGCTGCATATATACCTGCACTTTTAGCTGCATTTGGTTATTTATTGGCGATAGCGATATATGTTAGGCTTTATCCTGAGCATGCACCAGCTCCAAGTAAGGCTAATGCAGAAGAATTTTGGATTGCAGGAAAAACAGTTTGGCCAATAGGCCTGATCTTTGCAATTGTTTTTGGTGGAATTTATGGGGGTTTTTTTACGCCTACTGAAGGTGCCTCTATTGGAGCTACTTTGACTTTCTTGATTGCTTTATTTAGAGGCAATATGAGTGCGGATGTTTTTAAGAAAAGTATCCTTTCAACTGCACAAACGAGTGGGATGATTTTCATGATATTTATTGGTGCAGATATGATGAATGCGTGTCTTGCATTGTCTCAACTGCCTAATGAGCTTGCTAGTGCAGTTGCAACAGCGCAAATACCACCAGTTGCTGTCATGTTTTCTATTATGATTTTTTATGTTATTTTAGGCTGTGTCATGGATGAGATGTCTATGATCTTGTTAACGGTTCCAGTTATTTTTCCAGTCATCATTGGCCTAGATTTTTATGGGTTACTTCCTGTTGATAAAGGCTTATGGTTTGGAGTGCTCATTCTCATGGTTTGTGAAATTGGTATGATTTTTCCTCCTGTGGGTCTAAACGTTTACATCATGAATGGCCTTGCTAAAGATGTGCCGATGTCAGAAACATACAAGGGGGTTGTGCCGTTCTTGATATCAGATGCAATTCGTATGATTTTATTAATTGCTTTTCCAAGTATTACCCTTTGGTTGGTTCATCGTTTAACTTAACTATTATTCTTTGGAGTTCATTATGAAAAAAGTACTTTCATTTTTTATGTTTATGTCTTTAGCTTTGTCATTGCAATCTGTGAGTGCAGTTACCACACTTAAGGTGCATCATTTCTTGCCTGCAGCATCTAGTTTTAATGTGAGGGTCATACAACCCTGGTGTGACAAAGTTGCTAAAGAATCAAATGGAGATTTGGTGTGTCAAATTTATCCTTCGATGCAATTAGGTGGAACTCCTCCGCAATTAGTTGACCAGGTTAAAGATGGTGTGGTTGATATTGTTTGGGTTATTCCAACCTATGCGGCGGGACGATTTACAAAATCAGAGGTTTTTGAACTTCCTTTTTTAACTTCTAGTGCCAAACAAGGATCACAAGCACTTTGGGAATATGTTCAAAATAATGCTTTAGATGAATATAAAGGGATAAAACTTCTTTTTATGCATACTACTGAAGGTTATGTACTACACTCCAACAAACAAGTTAAAACACTTGAGGATTTAAAAGGAATGAAAATTCGTAGTGCAACTCGTATTAACGCTAAATTGATTAGCGCACTTGGTGCAACTCCTGTACAAATGCCGCTTCCTAGTGTTTCAGATTCAATTTCGAAGGGGGTTATTGATGCAGCGATGGTGCCTTGGGAAGCTCTTCCGGCGACCAAAATCCATGAGATAGTTAAATATCATTTAGATGCTCCAGTGAGTGGGCCGCGTTTTTCTAATTCAATATTTATGTTTGGAATGAACCAAGCAAAATACGATAGCCTTTCGCCTTCTCAAAAAAAGGTAATTGATAATAATAGTGGCTTATCAACATCAGCTTGGGCTGGGGCAACGGGTTATGACGCGATAGTTGAGCCATATGTCAAAATGGCAAAAGACCGTAATAATACAATTAGCTATTTATCTACAGCAGAGTTTCAGCGGTGGGCTAAAGCCAGTGATCATGTAGATGATGACTGGGTTAAAGAAGCAAATGCAAAGGGCGCAGAAGGTAAAAAATTGCTTGAAGATGCAAGAAACTTGCTCAAGAAATACGAAAAATAGTCACTACATGCAATAAATGAAGGGAGCAATAGTTTTGCTCCCTTTTTTTCTTTGAGATACACTAAAAGTATTAAAAATAATATAATCAATATATGCATACTCAGGTAGCCATTATTGGGGGTGGACCCGCTGGGCTTCTATTGGGGCAACTTCTTCATCAGGCTGGAATTGACAATATTATTGTCGAGCGACAAGCTAGAGAATATGTCCTAGCAAGAATTCGTGCGGGTGTTTTAGAGCAAGGGACAGTTAACCTTTTAAAAAAAATCGGGGTGAGCACAAGACTCGAAAAAGAAGGGCTAATACACCATGGATTTCAAATAGCCTTTCAGGATGAAAGCCTTCATATTAATTTAACTAATCTGACTAACGGGAAAAATGTCACGGTATATGGTCAGACGGAAGTTACAAAAGATTTGGTTGAGGCGCGCGCTAAGGAAAAGTTACTGACCGTGTATGAAGCAGATGAGGTGACATTACATGATCTTGAAGAGAAAAGGCAGAAAGTTACTTATTTTCATCAAGACAATAAACACGAAATAAGCTGTGATTTTATAGCTGGATGTGATGGATATCATGGAGTTAGTCGGTCGAGTATCCCACAATCTGCAATAAAGGAGTTTGAAAGAATTTACCCTTTTGGCTGGCTTGGACTTCTTTCAGATACACCTCCTGTTGATCCTGAACTAATTTATGGAAAGCATGTTGATGGCTTTTATCTCTGCAGTATGCGTTCTATGACTAGAAGTCGATATTACATTCAGTGTGCTTTGAATGAGGATATAAATCAATGGTCAGATGATCGCTTCTGGGATAGTTTAAGGAAAAGATTGCCTACGGATTTACAAATGAATTTAGTGACAGGACCCTCTATAGAAAAGAGCCTAGCGCCCTTAAGAAGTTACGTTGTAGAGCCACTTCGGTTCGGTAATTTATTTTTAGTGGGAGATGCTGCACATATCGTTCCTCCGACAGGAGCAAAAGGATTAAATTTGGCAGCATCAGATGCGCATTATTTATCTGAGGCTTTGATAGAGTATTTTCATAAAAATAGTAATGCTGGGATAAAGCAATATTCAAGTCAAGCCTTATCAAGAATTTGGAAAGCCGAGAGATTTTCTTGGGGGCTCACTAATTTATTACATCGTTTTCCTGGCCAAACTGGCTTTGACCAAAAGATGCAGGAAGCCGAGTTTTCATATTTAAAGTCCTCAGAGAATGCAAGACGAGTGCTTGCTGAAAATTATGTAGGCTTACCTTATTAACTTTTAAAGTTATCAATACTGCAACAAATTTGAATTGGAGCGTCAATGATTTATAAGCGTTATTACAAACTGGGGTTAATCATTTGCTATTTGTTCTTTGGGGTGTATGCCTTTGGTGAATCATTGACAGAAAATTATCCAGATAGGCCCATTAAAATTATTGTTCCGTACGGGCCCGGTGGAGGTTCCGATATCATTATTAGAAGCATACAAAATAAATTAGCTCAAAATTTGGGACAAACGATCGTGATTGAAAACCGACCTGGAGCTAGTACGATTCTTGGAACGGAGTTAGTGGCTAAAAGTGCGCCAGATGGCTATACAGCGCTTGTTGTGGATCTAGCGTTTTTAGTTAATCCTAGCTTATTTCATAAATTACCGTATGACAGCCAAAATGATTTTATTCCGGTTATTTATTTGGCTTCTAGCCCTTCGATTATGTTAACTTCGACAAAAATGCCTTTTAAGAATTTAAAAGATTTTGTGAAAGAGGCTAAAGCTGCGCCAACTAAATTTAATTATGCCTCTGCTGGGTTTGGAACTGGGGGGCACATGGCTAGTGAAATGTTAAAGGTGGTTGCTGGCATTGATTTAGTTCACGTTCCTTATAAGGGAGCTGGTCCTGCAATGTCAGATGCAATGGGCGGCCATGTAAGCACTATTTTTACAACAGTAGGCGCGGCTAAAAGTTTAATTGAATCAGGTCAGATGCTGGGTTTAGCGATTACTGGTGATAAACGTAGTGATACCTTGCCTCAGGTTCCTACATTTACAGAGTTAGGCTATGCAGAAGTAAATGCCAACATTGTTTGGGGGATATTTTTACCTGCAGGAGTTCCTAAAGAAGTAGTGCAAAGACTCAATACAGCAATTAATAGCACGTTGCAATCACAAGAAATAAAACAACGATTATCTGATTTGGGGTTTATACCAGGGGGTGGAAGTTCAAACTATTGGAATAATGAGGTTGCCAAATCTATTAACCGCTGGTCTGTGATCGTCAAACAAGGGAATATAAAAGTCGAATAGGCGCTTATTCTTTAGTTTATTGGAAATACTTTGTTTTAAAGACATCCTCTTATAAACTAAGCTCAGTTAAACTATATCTTTAGAGTGGTTTTTTACTAGTGGGAGAAATTAAAATTTTATGTCTCCCTAATTTTTAAGGATTAAGATGAGTACGTTTCAAACTTTAGACAATTTAAACGGTAAAGTGGCAGTCATTATCGGTGGTAATGGAGCAGTAGGATTTGCAACTGCCAAGCGCTTAGCTAATCTTGGAGCAAGCTGTGTTTTGATTAGTCGTCATGCAGTAGAAAAAGGTAAAGCACAATTGCCGCTATTAAATGGAGATAAACATCTTTGTATTGATGCTTCAATTACGGATTCAGCAACATTAAAAGCAGCTGTAACAAAGGTTCAAGAGACATTTGGACGTTGCGATATTCTTGTTAACTCGGCAGGATTTACTAAGCCGATACCAGCAGCTAATTTAGAAGATTTAACTGACGAGATTATTGACGATGTGATGAAGTCAAACTTTCGTGGTGTATTAGCCTGTATTCGGGCATTTCAGCCACTATTAAATGCGAGTGGTGATGGCGTTATTATTAATGTTTCTTCGATTTCTGCTTTTACTGGTGTTGGAAGTAATTTAGCTTATGTTGCTGCAAAGGCAGGTTTAGATATTGTCAGTGAATCTCTGGCTAAAGCACTAGCGCCAACAATCAGAGTTTTATGTGTATCACCTGGCGTTGTTGATTCCTCTTTTGTGCCTGGTCGAGGTGCTGACTTTAACGAAAAGACTGCCAAGACCACTCCTTTAAATCGTATTGGGATACCTGATGATGTCGCTTCAGCAATTGAAGCTTGCGTTACTCGTTTGCGTTTTTCAACTGGAACGCGTATTGTTATTGACGGCGGTCGTCACCTCTAATTTTTCTTGTAAGTACTCCGCCTGTCTGATAAAGATTAAAGGCTACTTGTTTAAGTTCTATTTAGAAATCTCACAAGTATGACTAATAAGCAAGATAGGTGAAGAGTTTGATAAATACTTCAGGAATGGTTGTTTGTTATCACTGCGACAGTAAAACGGATCTATCCCATTCATATCACTCGAACTTATCTGGAGTAGAGCGTCAATTTTGTTGTGCAGGATGTATGGCTATTTCACAAACGATACACAATGAAGGCTTGGGTATTTTTTATGCTAGAAGAGTCGATCCGGGAGATAAACCAGCCTCATATTTAATTTCAGATCAAATCCCTGAACACCTTTTGCCATATGATGATCCTTCTTTAATTCATCGATTTACACGTCCTGAAGGTAAAACAGGCAAGCTGGAAACTACGATACGACTTGAAAAAATACGTTGTGCAGCTTGTGTCTGGTTATGTGAACAACATTTATTACAGATTGTTGGAGTAGAAGAAGTTCAAATTAATTACGTCACACAAAAAGCGAAAATTATTTATTTCCCCAAATCAACCAGTCTAGCCCGATTAATATATGAAATTGAAAGAATTGGTTATGCTGCATGGCCTTTTGAGCCCCAACTTTCTATTGAGCGTTCTAAAAAAGAAAAACGGAATTTACTGACGCGCTTAGGAGTTGCTTTGCTGGCTATGATGCAGGTGATGATGTATGCGTGGCCTTCATATATTAGTGGAAGTGATATTACTGCTGAGTATGATCTACTAATGCGCTGGGCAAGTTGGGTACTAACTGTGCCAGTCATCGTTTATTCTGCTGGGCCCATATTTCAATCCGCGTGGCGAAGTTTGCGGATATTTCCTAGGGTGCATTTATTAGGTATGGATGTACCTATTGCACTTGCATTGGCCTTGTCCTTTTTAGCGGGGACGTTTAATTTGGTTACGGGATTAGGTCAAAGTTATTTTGACTCAATCACCATGTTCGTTGCTTTTATTTTGGCAGCAAGATTCATAGAGTTATTAGCTAGGCAAGATGCCCAAAGTGGAGCTGAAGCTTTGGCAAAACAGCTTCCAGCGACATGTGAAAAGGTAATTAATTATGAAATTTCAGAAGAAATATATTCGGTTCCGGTCGTTAATTGTTACCCAGGAGACATCTTGCGAGTTTCTCCTGGCAGGGTTCTACCGGCAGATGGAATATTACTGAAGTATGAAAGCATAGTCGACGAATCATTGTTAACGGGTGAGTCAAAGCCCGTTCATAAAGTCTTAGGGGATCAATTATTTGCTGGGACTTACAATATACTGAACCCTATTCTGATGAAAATAGAAGCAGTTGGTCAATCCACACGAATTGCTGGAATTGCTTCATTATTAGATCAAGCCCTACTTGCAAAGCCTCTAATGGTCAGTCTTGCAGAAAAATGGGCTGGCTATTTTGTGGGATTTTTGTTGATTTGTGCTTTTCTGTCCTCTGGCATTTGGCTCTACATCGATCCAAGTAAAGCATGGTCTGTTTTAGTTGCTGTTTTGGTAGCTAGTTGTCCTTGTGCATTGTCCTTAGCAATTCCGACAGCAATGGCTGCAGCTCAAGGTACTGTTACAAAATTTGGCTTACTTATAGTTCGATCTCATGTGTTAGAAGGGTTAGTAAAAACAACAGATCTTATCCTTGATAAGACTGGGACAATTACTATAGGTTATCCAGAATTAAAAGAAATCCGAAATTTGCGTGTGGATTATCCTCGAGAAGCTGCTTTAGCGCTAGCAGCTGCTTTAGAGTCTGGGCAACAGCATCCATTGGCACTCTCAATACTACGTTTGGCAACGGAAGAGCAACTCATTCTTCCTAAGTTAAACGCTGAGGTAAAAAATCAAATGGGTCGAGGATTGACTTGTGGGACATACCAATTAGGAAGTGCTACATGGTTAGGTATAAATCAAACTTCTGAAGATGCCCAAGCAAGCCAATATGGCCAGGCACATTTAAGGGATGAGAAAGGATTGATCGCAAGCTTTATTTTTTTAGATTCACCTAGAGAGGGCCTAAATGAATTATTACAGGTTGTCAAAGATAGGAATATTCAAGTCCATTTGATATCAGGAGATGATCCTAAAACTGTATCCTGGTGGGCAAATCAAGTCGGTATTCAACATTTTCGTGCTGGATGTACACCTGAAGATAAATATGAATATGTACAGAATTTGCAAAGTCAAGGTCATTTCATTTGGGCTATTGGTGATGGTGTTAATGATGCCCCGTTACTTGCAAGGGCTAATGTGTCAGTTGCTATCGGTGCAGGTGCGCCCCTAGCATCTGCTGGCGCTGATGCGATATTAACTTCAGCTTCATTAGAATCTTTGGCCAAAGCTTTAATAATTGCAGATAAAACAAAAAAGATTATTCAGCAAAATTTAAGTTGGGCGCTTGCCTATAATTTAATTGCTATTCCTGTTGCGATGTTTGGGTTAGTTAATCCATGGCTTGCAGGCATTGGGATGTCTTGTTCTTCATTGATTGTGACGATCAACGCATGGCGGCTGAGAAAAATTTAACCTAAAAATAAAGTTTATTTTATAAATAAGGCTAGACTTACATAATGGAAAGTCTTTATCTTTTAATCCCGTTATCTTTAATTCTGGTGGGATTGTTGGCACTTATCTTATATTGGTCCATTAAGGGGGGGCAATTTGATGACCTTATTGGCCCTGGCGAAGCTATTTTGATGGATGATGATACGCCAAAAGATAGCAGTACAAATTATAAGTAATATCCTGCATAGAGCGCTCATAAATAATTAGTAATCCATCAAGATTTTGATATAAATCAAAATCTAATTCCTACTTTGATCTGAAAATATAAATAAGAAATTTAAATTTTATATTGTTCGGTCATATAAGGAGAAACCATGGGGCTTTCCGTGGGAAGTAATCAAGATAACTTTAATTACAAAGTTGTCAGCCAATTTGCCTTAGTTACAGTTCTATGGGGAATTGTGGGTATGTTAATCGGTGTTATTTTGGCAGCACAGCTGATTTGGCCAGAAATTACTTTTAATATTCCATGGTTGAGTTATGGACGTTTACGTCCTTTACACACAAATGCGGTGATTTTTGCTTTTGGCGGCTCAGCATTATTTGCTACTTCTTATTATATCGTTCAACGGACTTGTCAAGTTCGTCTCATCTCTGACAAATTAGCTGCGCTCACTTTTTGGGGTTGGCAAGCTGTGATTGTGGCCGCCGCGATAACACTGCCATTAGGTATTTCAACATCCAAAGAGTATGCTGAACTTGAGTGGCCGATTGATATTCTGATTACCATTGTATGGGTTGCTTATGCAGTCGTATTTTTTGGAACGATTGTTAAGCGAAAGACTAAGCATATCTATGTTTCTAATTGGTTTTTTGGGGCATATATTCTTACGATTGCTATTTTACATATTGTTAATAATATCGAAATGCCCGCAAGTTTTTTTAAATCATATTCTGCATATGCCGGTACACAGGATGCGATGATCCAGTGGTGGTATGGGCATAATGCAGTTGGTTTTTTCTTAACCACAAGTTTTTTAGGGATGATGTACTACTTTATTCCTAAGCAGGCTGAAAGACCAATTTATTCCTATCGTCTTTCAATTGTCCATTTTTGGGCTTTAAACTTTACATATATGTGGGCAGGCCCGCATCACTTACAACACACATCTTTACCTGATTGGACTCAGTCTTTAGGAATGGTGTTCTCATTAATTCTTCTTGCCCCATCATGGGGGGGGATGATTAACGGCATTATGACTTTGTCAGGCGCCTGGCACAAGTTGCGTCGCGATCCTATTTTGAAATTCTTAGTAGTTGCACTTTCTTTTTACGGGATGTCTACCTTTGAAGGTTCAATGATGTCTATTAAGACTGTGAATAGTTTATCTCACTACACAGATTGGACAATAGGCCATGTGCATTCAGGTGCTTTAGGCTGGGTCGCAATGATAACGATTGGTTCCTTATATTACTTAATACCCCGTTTAGTGGGGCAGAAAGATATGTATAGTACGCGCCTAATAGAGTTGCATTTTTGGATTGCGACGATTGGCGTTGTTATTTATATTGCCGCGATGTGGATTGCTGGAGTTATGCAAGGACTGATGTGGAGAGCATTTGAAGTCGATGGAACATTGACTTATAGCTTTGTTGAGTCTGTGAAAGCAACATATCCATTTTATGTTATTCGGTTGCTAGGTGGACTGTGTTATCTCAGTGGAATGCTGATTATGGCTTACAACGTATATAAGACTGTAGCTCATAAAGTTTTTATTGATGCGCCAATTCCACAGTCATCCATAGCTGCTCACTAAGGATAAATCATGTCAGAACAACATCGTTTCTTTTCACATGCAACCCTTGAGCGCAATATAGGTTGGTTAATTGTCGCAACAATTGCTGCAGTTTCTATTGCTGGATTAGTGCAGATTGTGCCTCTATTCTTTCAACACTCAACGACAGAGCCAAGCCCAGGGATAGAGCCCTATTCTGCGCTTCGCTTATCAGGTCGAGATATTTATCAGAGAGAAGGATGCGTTGGTTGTCACTCACAACAAATTCGGACATTACGTTCTGAAGTAGAACGCTATGGGCCTTACTCTATTGCTGGGGAATCAGTCTATGATCGTCCATTCTTATGGGGTAGTAAGCGAACTGGACCAGATTTGGCTCGTGTAGGGGGACGTTATTCTGATGATTGGCACAGAATTCATCTCAGAAACCCTCGCGATGTTGTGCCAGAGTCAAATATGCCGTCCTATCCGTATTTACAAACTCCAGCAGATGCTGATTCTATTAAGTCACATATATTAGCTTTAAAACGATTAGGTGTGCCATATACAGATGAGCAAATTAAAAATTCTCCTAAAGAGCTAGAGGGAAAAACTGAAGAAGATGCTTTGATTGCTTATTTACAAGGGCTAGGCATTAATCGTAGAAATACCGCCATAAATAACGCACAGGTCAAATAAATAATGGAATACCTCACACCCTATCTATCAGCAACATCTTCCATCATAGGTCTAGTAGCATTTTTGGCAATTATTTTATGGGCTTGGTCACCTAAGCAAAAATCAGCCAATCAAGAATCTGCAGAGTTGCCGTTTTCTCTTCCCGATGAATTTAGTAAGGATAAATCATGAGTGACTTTATTGGTGATGGTTGGACCATCTATATTTCTTTCGTTACTTTGGTAGGCATTGTCTGGTGTATATGGATACTATTTTCCCATCGTAAAACCAAAATTATATTGAATGAAGATGGACAAGTTACGGATACTGGACATGTATGGGATGGAGATTTACGTGAGTTAAATAATCCATTACCACTCTGGTGGATGTGGATGTTTTTGTCTGCTTGTATATTTGGGTTAATTTATTTAGTGCTTTATCCAGGGCTAGGCTCTAACCCTGGAATATTGGGATATACCACTGATAATTCTCTTCAAGAGTCGATAGAAGCAGCTAATGAAGAGTTAAAGCCTGTGTATGCAAAATATATGACTATGAGTGTCGAAAAGATTGCAGCTGACCCAAAGGCGCAAGAAATGGGGCAACGCCTCTTTTTAAATTCCTGCGCTCAATGCCATGGATCTGATGCAGGTGGTGCAAAAGGATTCCCTAACCTTACAGATAGCGATTGGTTATACGGAGGGACCCCGGAAAATATTAAAACAACCATTATGAACGGTCGTAGTGGTGTCATGCCTTCATTTTCGTATTTAGGGGACGCTCAGATTCAAGATCTAGCCAACTATGTAAGAAGTCTTTCTGGATTACCTGCTGATGAAATTAAAGTAAAACAGGGTGCAGATGTTTTTAAGAATAGCTGCGTTGCTTGTCATGGTTCAGAAGCCAAAGGTAATCAATTATTAGGAGCGCCAAATCTAACCGATAAAATTTGGTTATATAGCGGCTCAGAAGCAACTATTATTGAGACTATTACAAAAGGTAGGATGGCCATGATGCCAGCTCAAGACAACATATTAACTCCTGAGAAAATACAAGTATTAACTGCATATGTTTGGGGGCTATCAAATAATAAACCCAAAGTTGGACAGCAGTAGTGCCTGAAAAGCCGATATCAAGAAAATCAATCCCAATAGTAGTCATAGAGGAATCGCTTTATGAAGTAAAGCAAAAAATTTATCCTCGTGCTGTAACGGGAATATTTGCCCGTTGGCGTTACGGGATGATTTTTTTTACGCAACTTCTTTTTTATGGATTACCTTGGTTAAGTTGGAATCAACGCCAAGCTTTTTTACTCGATTTAGTTCAGCGTAAATTTTATATCTTTGGCCTAGTTTTATGGCCACAAGATGTCATTTATCTAACACTTTTACTCATACTTTCCGCTTTAGCCCTTTTTCTCTTTACTGCAGTTGCCGGACGTTTGTTTTGTGGGTATGCATGTCCACAAACTGTTTATACAGAAATCTTTATGTGGATAGAGCGCAAGATTGAGGGAGATCGATTTTCTCGAATTCGCTTAGATGAAGAAAAATGGCCTTGGAGTTTTCGTAAATTACGTACTAAAGTCACTAAACATTTTTTATGGTTTTTGCTTGCTTTTTGGACGGGGTTTACTTTTATCGGGTACTTCACTCCAATCGAGACTTTGAAAGATACCATACTGGATATGTCCTTAGGCCCATGGCAAGGCTTTTGGCTCTTTTTCTATAGTTTTGCTACGTGGGGCAATGCCGGGTTTATGCGTGAGCAAGTATGTAAGTATATGTGTCCTTATGCGCGGTTCCAAAGTGTGATGGTAGATAAAGATACTTTCCTGGTTACTTATGACAAAGTACGTGGAGAGCCTAGAGGGAGTCGACATAAATCTGCAGATATTATTGCATTAGGTTTGGGGGATTGTGTTGACTGCAGTATTTGTGTGCAAGTTTGTCCAACGGGTATCGATATTAGAGATGGCATGCAATATATGTGTATTGGATGTGGCGCTTGCATTGATGCATGTGATCAAGTAATGGAAAAAATACATTATCCGAAAGGTCTTATTCGTTATACAACTGAGCGAGCTATAGATGATAGCTCTTCAAATCAAAGCGTAATCAAACATATATTAAGGCCGCGGGTCTTAATATACTCAACATTTATTTTTTTATTATCAGCAACATTTGTTATTTCGTTATTAACTCGAAACACATTAAGAGTTGATGTGATGCGTGATCGTAGCACCTTATCTCGTGAAGTAGAAGGTGTTCGCATTGAAAATATTTATCGTATTCAGATTATGAATGCTTCCGAGAACATAATGAAGGTCAATATCAAGGCTTTAGGATTAAACGATCTAAAAATATTAAATTCCCAAGGTAATGAGGTGCGTGAACTAGAGGTTGGGGCAGCGAGTAATCAACTCATTCCAGTTAAGGTAAGCGTCATGATAGGTCAGTATGAGCCTGGTCATTACCCAATCACTTTTGAAACCAAGGCTCAAGAATTTAAGGGTGATACAGTTATAGCAAGGGTCCGTAATGAAAAATCAAGCTTTATTATTCCTCGTTAATTTAATTAGCTATATAAAGGTCGAAAGGATAGACATGTCAGATCTCAGAGATACAAAACCTTGGTGGAAGCAGTTGTGGCCATGGTTATTAATTAGTGGTCCTGCTGTTGCAATCATTGGTTGTTCTATAACAATATGGCTTGCTATCAATTTATACGCAGATAAGCCAGTTCGTGAAGGCGTTATCGCACATGGACTAAAAGTAGAACGGGTTATAAAATGAAGTACCGCATACTGATTTGTATACTATGGCCTTCATTTTTAGCTGCTGGAATAGCAGAAGGCTTATTGTTTAGCGTAATTCATCCTCGAGAATTATTATTTTTTGGTCAACATGCCGATATTTTAGATGAAGGTATTTATACCTTAGGTTTTTTTATCATTTGGGCATTTTGTGCTATTTCGAGTGCTTTAACCACTTATATTCTTCCTAAACATTAATATGTTGCCATTTCTCTTTCAATGCTGAATGCGAGCTTACTACTTACTATTTTTTTAGGTGCTCTGGTGAGTGGTTGGCATTGTGCCTTGATGTGTGGCGGGATAGCTGCAGCATTAGAAAGACCCAGTCAAACTATTATTCCTATTAGAAGTCAGTCCGACTTGTTTTATCACCAACTCATAATGCATTGTGGGCGTCTAACGACTTATATTCTATTGGGTGCCCTTGCAGCTTGGTTAGGTGTTTTGCTATGGGAGCAAGACATTCTTCCGATTCAGAGACCATTGTTTGCTCTAGCCGGAGTGATTTTAATGCTGATGGGATATCGATTAATTCAGCCAAGAGGGTCTAGAGTTATTCGACCAAAGTGGTGGCTTAAAACAACAAGTCAAGCCGCTGAGATTTGGGCTAAGCATATTGGAGTAAAGGCGAGTAACAATTCACGTTGGTTTAGTGGGATATTTTGGGGGCTTGTACCATGTGGCCTTGTCTATAGCATTCTCCCCTTAGCTTTTTTATCTGGTAATCCTCTTAGCGGGGCAGGATTAATGCTTGCCTTTGGGTTAGGGACTCTGCCAAATTTACTATTGATTTCACGTTTTTCTGCAAGTCTTGCTCAGTTTGGTCAATACCGTTGGGTGAGATACTTTACAAGCCTATTGATGATAAGCGGCGGGGCATTTAGTGTTTATCGCGCTTGGTCATTACCTGAATCACTTCTAAAAGGTGGTTTTTGTTTGAGCGGATTGTAATATCTCAAAAGGCTTTATGTATCTACCGATATTGACTTCATTCTTTTTTGATATCGCGTGCAGAAATTACTTTTAGCCATTTGTTATATTCACCTGCAACAAATTGCTTAGTTTCTTCGGGAGTAGTCCATACCGGGTCGCCACCTAATTCGATTAATCGTTGTGAAATTGCTTTATTAGAAATGGTACTTCGCATAGCCTTGCTCAGGATATCAATAATTGCTGATGGGGTTCCCCCTGTAGTTGCAATACCTATATAAGAGCGTACTTCGTAACCAGGTAAGGTTTCGCCTATTGTTGGTAAATTACCATATTTAGTCGATCGACTTGTTCCTGTTGTTGCAATACCTCTTAACTTGCCACTTTGGATATAAGGCATGATGAGTTGTGGGGCCTCTAATAAAAAGTCAATTCTTTCGCCAATGAGTTCAGTAACTGCAATCGTGCCTCCTTTAGTTGGTATATGAATGGAATCGATATTGCTCGAGACATTTAAGAGCTCAGAAGAAAGATGATGAATAGAGCCAACACCAGATGATGAGTAGTTTAGTTTTCCAGGATGAGCTTTAGCGTCATTAATAAGATCTTGGAGTTTGTAATAAGGAGAATTATTGTTGACTGCCATAACAAAAGGATAAGTCGTGATAAGTGAGACCATCGCAATATCTTTAATAGGATCAAATTTTGGTGCCGTTGTAATCGCAGCTTGAGCCGAATAAGCACCTGAGAGTAATAAGATGGTATAGCCATCTGGCTTTGCTTTAGCAACCATATTGGAGCCAATGGCACTTCCAGATCCCCCATGATTTTCTACAATGACAGGAACTTTCAGATCTTCACTCAGATGCTTAGCAACGATACGAGCAATAATATCTGCCGAACCGCCAGCGTTAAATGGGCAAATTAAAGTAATTGGTTTGGTTGGATAGCTTTGCGCAAAGACTTCTACTAAGAAGAAACTATTTACTAAAAAAAACAATTGCATTAGGGTTTTAGGTATATCTCTCATCATTATTATCTTTCTTTTTAGTTAAGTGGACCCAAAAAAACTTCTCCGTTAAATGTATCTGAATTTATAGGGATTGTTGCAGGCCATAGATCCGGAGAAACAGGGAAGGATCTACGTAAATTTTGTGGCTTTGGTAGGCCATCCCAACCTAATTGTTCCATTTCAAAGTAAATTTGAACACAGAATCCATCTGGATCGACTACATAAAAATGATGCCCCATGCCCAAGGCCAGTTCATGGGGTAAATGAATTATATTTTTTCCTGCAGATTTAAAGAAATGATAGGCGCTGAGAAGTTGTTTATAGCTACCTACTTTAAAACCAATTGATAAAGTAGAAGAAAGTTTTGGTAATTTTAATTTTTCTTGGAGTGTATTTGAAAAAATTGCGATTGAATGATGCTCTGTATTTGCTCGTAGGAATAAACAAGGCTCATCTAGATAGGTAGATTCTTCTGAAATACTCAAGCCTAAGGTGTTTACATAAAAATTCTTTGCAGCTAAAAAATCGCTCACAAAAATATGAATGGGGCCTACTTTAGTGATCTTGAATGGTCTAGCAAGTAGAGTCCCACCTACATCATAAATTTCTGGAAATGGTGAGTGGCGGCGCCATCCAGTATGAAGTAAATCGCCCGCATCTAATACCTTATTCACCTCTGCAAATTCTGAAAGATGTGGCAGTTCTGGAGGTTTATGATAAGTGACAGTATGCATCGACTTGGGTTTTGATAAACCATCCCAACCAATTTGTTCTATACCGTAATAGAGTTCATTAATATGACCTACAGGGTCGGTTGGATAAAAGTGCCAATTAGATCCTGGTAGATCTCTTCCAGAGCGAAGAATCTTGATCCGTTGTTGATCAAACCAGTTAAATCCATTCACAACTTGTTCTAAAGAATTTACTTGCCAGGTGATTTGATTTAAGGTTAGTTGTCTAAAATTCTGATAATGCGGATTGGCAGCGTGAACCGCTTTTTCAGGAAATAGCACAAAAGAATGATGATCCGTGCCGTGCCGTGTGAAATAGCCAACAGTTGGCCCAACAATAGCTCTAATACTTTCTGGGATTCGAGCAGAAAAATCAATTGTGTCAGAGATTTCTAAGCCAAGTAGGCGCTCATAAAAATCTAAAGAGGCTTTGGGATCTGCAACATTAATACCAAAATGTCCTAGTCTGCTAATTTGAAATGGCCTACTGAGTTCAAGGCCTTCAACAATAAAAGAATCAGTTTCTTTCATATCTCAAATTAGATAAGGTGAAGAGGAAAATATTTTTTAAGCCAACTTTCTAAAGTCGCATGAACTACAGTATTTTGATTGGCTAATATAAAGTGATCCACATTTGAAAATAAATGAAGCTCAGTAGGTTGCTGGGCATGAGTAAAAAGATCAATAGATTGTTCGGTCGGCGTCACTGTGTCATTGGCAGCATGTAAAAGTAATAGTGGTCTTGGAGCTATTTGACTGACCACTAAATTTGCTCGAAAGTTAAACATGCTTTCGACTACTTCATATGGAAACTCCAGGATTGAGCCTGGCGAGAGATTATTTCTAATATCTTGTCGGATAGGGACGATATCAAAACGAGGGACCCTGATTGATTCTCCAAGGGCCAGTTTTTCTTGGCCCTCTTGCATCATTTTAGAAAATTTTCCCCAAGATTCCGGAGTGTTATGTTGTTTTTTAAATTTCTTTTCGCCATCACCCCAACCTCCCATCGAAATACAAGCTGCAATATTGGAGTTAACCCCTGCGGCGTAGCATGCAACTGCCGCTCCAAAACTAAACCCCAAAGTACCTACCCTACCCGTTTGAACTTGCGGAAGAGTCTCTAAAAAAGTGGTGGCATGACCTGTATCGATGACTTGCTCTTCGCAAATCACTCGACCTCGCTCACCTGCACTTTCGCCGCACCCTCGAAAATCAAAGCGCAAAGCGATATACCCCAGATTTTCCAAAACCTCAGCTGCAACTAGGGCGGTCCCACCATTTTTATTGCTTCCAAAACCATGTAGAACCGTAAATGCTGGCCTTTTTTCTCCTAGGGTGAGATTGTCTGGAATATGCAGTATTCCAGTTAAGAGCAATCCATCGGAATTAAATGTAACTTCTTTTTGCATAATTGATCTCTGTTCTGTACTTGAAGGATTTTTTAATTCATAAATCTTAACATTACGAGTTGATTTCTGATAATTTTTTTCTTGGCATTTATATCGCAATATGAAGTAAATAGGTGAGGAAGTAAAACAAGGGTCTTGGAGACTACCTTCTAAGGAAGAAAGCTATACTTGGTTTATGAATACATTACTTTTGGATTCGGCTTGAAATTTAGAGCGGTTTGGCAGCAGATAAAACAGCACCCAATGTCTCGAGTTGGTCCTGGTCTTGTGACGGGAGTTGCTGACGATGATCCCAGTGGTATTGTTACTTATGCACAAGCTGGAGCGCAATTTGGATTAAATATGCTTTGGACCATGCCTGTCGCATATCCCTTAATGGCCGCAATACAGTTGACGTGTGCTCGAATTGGCCGAATCACGGGGCAAGGCCTAGCGGCTAATATCAGATCGACATTTCACCCGTTTGTCTTATTCTTTCTGGTTTCCCTTCTTCTTATCGCTAATATTTTGAATATTGCTGCAGATATAGCAGCGATGGGTGAGGTGGCGCAATTAGTCACTGGAATTAACTGGCATATTATGACCGCGGTATTTGTATTTATTACTGTAGGGCTACAAATTTTTGTACCTTATCACCGTTATGTTTTTTTTCTAAATTGGCTTGCCCTATCTTTATTGGCTTATGCAGCTGTCCTTTTTATTGTTCATGTACCTTGGAATGAGGTTATTTGGAGAACATTTTTCCCTCAGTTGACTTTTAACTCTTCAACTGCTGCTGTAGTTGTGGGTATCTTTGGAACTACGATTAGCCCATACTTATTTTTTTGGCAGGCATCGCAAGAGGTTGAGAACATGAATATTAATCATCGAAGAAATCTTTTATCTGCATCTGAAACAGAAGTCACATCAGAGCTTCGAAGGATTAAGTGGGACACCTGGAGTGGTATGTTCTATTCAAATATTACTGCCTACTTTATTATTTTATCGACGGCTGTTACTTTGCATACTGCTGGTGTTACCGATATTAATACAGCAGCCCAAGCTGCATTAGCTTTAAAACCGCTTGCAGGAGATTTTGCATATTTACTATTTGCTTTAGGGATTCTTGGGGTGGGTTTAGTTGGTGTACCGGTTCTTTCCGGATCTGCCGCGTATGCTTTGTCTGAGGTATTTGGGTGGCGTTCTAGTTTGGAGGATCCTCCGATGAGGGCATGGAAGTTCTACCTTGTAATTTTACTCAGCGTACTAGTTGCATTGGTCATTCAATACTCTCCAATCAGCCCGATGAAGGCCTTATTTTGGAGTGCGGTCATTAACGGCATTGTAGCTGTACCTTTGATGGTGACCATTCTTATTCTAGCTACAAAAAAATCTGTTATGGGGGTTTATCAAACTTCTAAATCAATATTAGTTTTAGGTTGGTTTGCCACTTTACTCATGGCTGTTGCGGCTGTTTCTATGTTTGTAGCCTAAGTGTTGAGATTAGGGCTAAAACGCAAAAAATGTCTATATCTGGTGCATTTTTTTATAAAGTCATATTTCCTAAAGATATACCAAGAAGAGATAATTCAATAAAAAAAAAGAATCGGTTTAAAATAACTGAGGAAATATAGATAGTCTTCTGGGTTTTAGAGAATATTTCAGTTAAAACCTCATGAAATAGCTTAGCTGAGTGATTTTAATGGTTTCAGACTTAAGTAGACAATCCCCATTGGCTATTCCAGAATTTTTTAAGAAGAATGACATAGAAAGAAAGACATGAGCAAAGATAAGGCACAAATCATTTATACATTGACTGACGAAGCTCCAATGTTAGCAACAGCAGCATTTTTACCATTAGTTAGAAGTTTTGCAGCTCAAGCTGATATTGATGTAATTCAAAGTGACATTTCCCTAGCTGCGCGTATCCTGGGCCAATTTCCAGACTACCTTACAGACGAACAAAAGATGCCAAATAATTTGGCAGAATTAGGTAAGTTAACTTTGCAACCAGATGCAAACATTATCAAATTGCCAAATATTAGTGCTCCAGTAGCTCAGTTAATTGGTGCAATCAAAGAATTGCAATCTAAAGGGTATAAATTACCTGATTTTCCAGAAGCACCTAAGACTGAGGAAGAGAAAGCTATCAAGGCGCGCTATACAGTATGTACTGGAAGCGCCGTTAATCCAGTACTGCGAGAGGGAAATTCTGACCGTCGTGCACCTAAGGCTGTAAAAGAGTATGCACGTAAAAATCCACACTCTATGGCTGTTTGGAGCCAAGCTTCACGCTCACATGTGTCTCACATGCATCATGGCGATTTCTACGCTGGTGAGAAGTCAATCACCTTAGATAAAGCACGTGATGTAAAAATGGAATTGATCACAAAGAGTGGGAAAGCTATTGTTTTAAAAGACAAATTATCTCTGCTTGATAAAGAAGTTGTAGACAGCATGTTCATGAGTAAGAAAGCGTTGCTTGAGTTTTATGAAACTGAGATGGACGATGCTTACAAAACAGGTGTTATGTTCTCATTGCATGTGAAGGCAACAATGATGAAGGTATCCCATCCTATCGTTTTTGGGCACTGCGTTAAGGTTTACTACAAAGATGCATTTGCTAAACACGGGAAGCTATTTGATGAATTAGGTGTCAATGTAAACAATGGCATGGTCAATTTATACGAGAAGATTTCAACTCTACCTGAAAGCAAACAGGATGAAATTAGAAGAGACTTACATGCATGTCATGAAAAACGTCCTGCTTTAGCCATGGTTGATTCAGCTAAAGGGATCACGAACTTTCATTCTCCGAACGACATCATTGTGGACGCTTCGATGCCAGTGATGATTCGAAATGGTGGCAAGATGTGGGGCGCTGATGGGCATTTAAAAGAAGTTAAGGCAGTCATGCCTGAATCAACATTTGCAAGGATTTATCAGGAAGTGATTAATTTCTGTAAGTGGCATGGCAACTTTGATCCCAAAACAATGGGTACAGTTCCTAACGTTGGCTTAATGGCGCAACAAGCTGAAGAATATGGATCACATGACAAAACTTTTGAGATCCCAGAAGCTGGACTTGCTAATGTGACTGACTTAGTTACAGGTGAAGTTTTAATGAGTGAAGAGGTAGAAGAAGGAGATTTGTGGAGGTTGTGCCAAGCCAAGGATGCTCCAATTCGGGATTGGGTTAAGCTCGCAGTTACTCGGGCTCGAAACTCTGGAATGCCTGCAATTTTTTGGCTCGACCCGTATCGGCCTCATGAAAATGAATTAATTAAAAAAGTGCATACCTACCTTAAAGATCACGACACCACTGGCTTAGATATTCAAATTATGTCTCAGGTTCGTGCAATGCGATTTACTTTAGAAAGAGTGGTTCGTGGACTTGATACGATTTCGGTAACTGGTAATATTTTGCGTGACTACTTGACCGATTTGTTCCCAATCATGGAGCTAGGAACTTCTGCAAAGATGTTATCCATTGTGCCTTTAATGGCTGGAGGTGGTTTATATGAAACTGGAGCGGGAGGATCAGCTCCTAAGCATGTTCAGCAGCTTGTTGAGGAAAATCATTTGCGTTGGGATTCGTTAGGAGAGTTTTTAGCTTTGGCTGTTTCTTTTGAAGATTTAGGTATCAAAAATAACAATAACAAAGCCAAAATACTAGCCAAGACACTCGATTCTGCTACGGGTAAGTTACTTGAAAATCGTAAGAATCCTTCCACTAAAACTGGTGAGTTAGATAACCGTGGTAGCCAGTTTTATTTGGCAATGTATTGGGCTCAAGAGTTAGCAGCTCAGACAGAGGATAAGGAATTGCAAAGTAAATTTGCAGCACTTGCCAAAGGGATGACTGAAAACGAGAAAAAAATTGTAGGTGAACTATCAGAGATTCAAGGAAAACCTGTTGATATTGGGGGATATTACAAACCTGATGTCAACAAGATGAATGCTGTGATGAGGCCTAGTGCTACTTACAATACTTTGTTGGAGTCTTTCAAAGCGTAATTAAAATTCTTTGTAAAAAACAGACCTGTTCATCACCATGGGCAGGTCTTTTTATTTAAATGCGTTAATATGGCTTGGTTTAAAGCATAGAAAACTACGGTTCTAATTTAGGTATTTTTTTTGATTTTGAAGGCCACTTTTTGATAAGACCCAAATCAGTTCTAAGAATTTTTTTATTCTTGTCAGGGTAATCAATTTGAGTCAATAAATCACGAATAATATTGATGTGGGCTAATTTCTTATCATTTGCACAAATGATAGTCCAGGGTGCTTTGACATGATTTGTTTTTATTAGCATTGAATTTCTTGCGGAGCTATATTTTCCCCAATTTTTTTGAGCAACTTTATCAATTGGACTTATCTTCCATTGTTTAAGTGGATTAACTTCCCTATCTTTTAGTCTCATAGCTTGCTCTTTTTTAGAGATATCAAGATAGTATTTAATGATATGTATGCCAGATTCAACTAGCATGCCTTCAAAAGTATTCACCGTATTCATGAACTGTTTATATTCTGCCGCGGTGCAGAATCCCATTACTGGCTCAACACCAGCTCGGTTGTACCAACTGCGATTAAAAAGGACAAGTTCTCCTTTGCTTGGAAGCTCATTAACATATCGTTGAAAATACCACTCTCCAGCTTCACGCTCTGATGGTTTGCCAAGGGCAACAACGATTGTATCTCTCGGACTAAGATGTTCGACGATTCTTTTAATACTTCCGTCTTTGCCTGCGGCATCACGTCCCTCGAAGATTACTAAAACACGCTTGCGTGAAGCAATGATTTCTTTTTGCATCTTTACAAGTTCTACTTGAAGTTGAAGTAGTGCATGGTCGTAATCAATTTTTTTATGCTCTTTTTTAAGCATTAGTTTATCTTTTATCTATGGTTGAACTAATCATTCTTACTCAAGGTTAACTGAAATTTTAATAAAAGACCAAAATTAGTCTTAAATAACTCAATTGACATCCTCTCCTCCCTAAAGGGAGAGGATTCCTACCACGCTTAGGCTGCAAGAGCTACCCCAGCATTACAAATAAGCTGTGGGGTGGAGCGCTGTGGTCACCAAGCTACTTTGCGGGGAGTTGCGGCGGAGCGCCAATAGCGATTATTCGGCAGTACATCGAACAACAACAAACACCAGATTAAGCTCTAGGATGACTGCGCTGTCCGCGCTATTCTTCCCCGCCATGAATGGCGAGGTTTGTCGCGCATCCGATCAATCGAACTGATTGATTTTATTAAAAAAGAATCTTTCTACCGATTAAGTTTTCTAGACTTGGGGGGAACTGCCTTCCTAATCAGTAAGACATTAATTTGGAGTACTGATAAATCAGGATTGACTAGGGAATTGATGATGACTACACTTTAAAACAAGTTCATATACATGAACATAGAGTCTTCGTATTTTAACAAAGAACTTAATTAAAAAATCAATGCATAGTGAATTAACTGTTGAAAGGTTTTAAATGAAAAAAGTATATTGGGTTAGTGTTTACCAGTCAGTATCAAATCAGGAGGCCTTAACAGCCTATGCCAAACTTGCTGCGCCTGCCATGATAGCTAATGGTGGTAAATTTTTGGCGCGCGGTGAGCCGGTCGCAATTATTGAAGCTGGCTTACAACAAAGGGTGGTATTAATTGAATTTGAAAGTTTAGAAATAGCATTAGCAGCCTACAAGAGTATTGGTTATCAGGAAGCATTAAAAGCTCTCGGAAATTCCGCAGTCAGAGACATAAGAATTATAGAAGCGATTTAAATCAATCGGTCATTTATAGCTATTGTCTTAACAACATCAAAGGGGATAAAAATGAAACGATATAGTAAACACTTATTAGTACTAACATTAGTGTTGTGCGGGAGCGTAGCCATTGCTCAAGAATCGAAAGTACCAAGTGGAGCTATACGAATTGGTGTTTTAAATGATCAATCCGGAGTGTATTCGGGGATGGGTGGGTTAGGAAGTGTAGTTGCAGCCAAAATGGCAATTGAAGATTTTGGTGGAAATGTATTGGGTGTACCTATCGAATTGTTATCTGCAGATCATCAAAATAAAACTGACATTGGAGCTACCAAAGCCCGTGAATGGTATGACACCAAAAAGGTTGATGTTATTGTTGATTTGGCGGCGAGTAATGTAGGGCTGGCGGTAATGGCTATTGCAAAAGAAAAAAATAAAATTGTTATTAATACCGGATCGGGGTCAAGTCGCATTACAAATGAAAACTGTAATGACAGAACTGCACATTGGGTATATAACACATATGCATTGGCCAATGGCACCGCGAAAGCTGTCTTAAAGCAAGGGGGAGATAGTTGGTTTTTTATAACGGCAGATTATGCATTTGGACATTCATTAGAAAAAGATACTACTGACGTCCTAGATGCCGGCGGCGGAAAAGTAATCGGATCTATTAAACACCCACTCAACACACCTGACTTCAGTTCATTTTTACTTCAAGCTCAAGCATCTGGAGCAAAGGTCATAGGGTTGGCTAATGCTGGCACAGATGCAGTTAATGCAATAAAAGGTGCAAAAGAATTTGGCTTACTTAAAAGCAAAAAACAACAATTAGTGGGTTTAACGACATATGTCACGGATGTTTATGGAATAGGTGTAGAGACAGCTCAGGGGATTCAATTAACAGAGGCATTTTATTGGGATTTAAATGATGAGACGCGAGCATGGTCAAAGCGATTTTATGATAGACATAAATTAATGCCTTCAATGATCCAAGCAGGCACTTACTCGGGAATTATGCATTATTTGAAATCAATTAAAGCAGCTGGAACTTCTGAAGCTGGCGCAGTGATGGCAAAAATGAGAGCCACTCCAGTAAATGACTTTTATACTAAAAATGGAGTGTTACGTGAAGACGGTCTCATGGTGCATGATATGTACCTATTTCAAGTCAAGACACCGACACAAAGTAAAGGGCCTTGGGATTTATATGTCCTAAAACAAACTATTCCCGGTAATCAAGCTTTTGCGTCATTAGCAGAGAGCAAATGCCCACTGATCAAAAATAATTAATAAGATTGCAATTGCAGTGGGTCATTGCTTTTCATCAGCAGTGACGGCAACTGAGCTCCTAACTTGGAGCCTCTGGGAGAAGAAATTAACTTAACTCAGAGGTTTTTAGTTCGAGATTGCCTAGACTTATGAGGGGATTCAAAGTCCATCAGGCCTTCAAGATATCTGAGATGGAGGATATTATTCAAAAATATGCTCTTTATATGATATTTGTCAATTGAGTATTAAAGATACCAGTGAAAATCAAATTATAAATTTAAGTCACTGGACGTGTAATGAGAACAAATCACGTAATCATCTGGATAGATCATAAACAAGCTCATGTAATCTATTTTGATTCAGCTAATAACGAAGTTATTAAAAGTGAAAACTCACAACCTCATTTGCATCATAAAGCAAATACGGTTGGCGATGGTAATGCTCCGGAAAACCATCCATTTTTTCATCAAGTCATTCACGCTGTGTCTGATGTTAAGGAAATACTGATTGTTGGACCCGGTTCAGCTAAGTTAGAGCTCGTAAAACATGCAAATCTACATGATCATAAAATTTTTGAAAAAATTGTTGGCGTAGAAACTGTTGATCATCCCACCGATGGTCAACTACTTGCCTATGCAAGAAAATATTTTATCCGAATTGATAGATTAAAGGCTTTGTAAGAATTTGTGTTGTTGATCTAGGCAGTAAAGACGTAGTAACTTTGCAGAAGTCTATGCAATGCCACCCTTTCAGGGTGGCTTTTTTTGCGCGTAATTTCCGCTAAATTTGATTTGAAGTGTTTCTAAAGGGGATATAGACTATGGCTATATAATTTCTAAGGAATTAAATATAGCATCGAATAAAGCATCTAGTTAAATTAACTTATCAGATTTAATGTCATACTACCCATTAAATAGAAATGTCAAAACTACTGTGATCTGAATGGTTTTTATAAATTCAAAACTAAAACTAATACTAATCACTTTATGTATAAGTGTTTTATTTACCTCTATCGCTAAAGCAGATTACCCTGAACATGCAATTAAACTAGTTGTGCCGTTTGCTCCAGCAGGAGCTGTTGATGGTATTGCCCGTTTATTTTCAATAGAGTTTGGGAAAAATTTAGGTCAAACGATCATAGTCGAAAATAAAGGTGGATCAGGGGGGACTTTAGGGATTTTAAGCGCGATTCAGGCTCCTTCAGATGGGTACACTTTACTTCTAGGAAGTCTTGCTACAGCTTCAGCTCCTGCTTTATATCCTAAGGCTGGTATTAATATTAAATTATTAGAGCCTATCACCCTCATCGGTCGCTCAGCTTATGTTTTAGTCGTGAAAAATGATTTACCAGCAAAAAATATAGTGGAATTGATAGCCTTATTGAAGGCTAATCCGGGTAAATTTAACTATTCATCAGCAGGCTCTGGGTCGGCGATTCACTTGGCGGCTGAGCTTTTTAAAAGTAAAGCTGGAGTCGAAGTTTTGCATGTTCCTTATAAAGGTGCAGGACCTGCTTTAAATGCATTAATGTCAGGAGATGTAGAAATGATGTTTGGCTCCATTCCTGAATTAAGCCCACAAATTGTAGCAAAGCGTTTTAGAGCAATTGCGGTGACATCAAGCATCAGGTCATCTGCATTGCCAGATGTTCCAAGTATGTCTGAGGGGGGAGTAAAGGACTATGATGTTTCGGGCTGGTATGGTGTTTATGCGCCTAGTAATTTGCCGGCAGATGTTCTAGCTAAACTTCGAGTGGCGGCGCAGACTACGCTTAAATCAAATGGAACACAGCAGTTATTAAAAAGATATGCAATGGAACCTGTTCAAGGCGGAGCCAAAGAAGCTGGGGAGACAATTGAATTAGAGGTAAAGCGTTGGAGTGAAGTGATTAATAAAGTAAAAATAAATGTTGATTAAGGATAATTAATGAGTATGCACATTAGGGATGCTGGAAGTCCAACGTTTACAGAAGATTTTGCTAGATTTATTGCCATGACTCAATATGAGGATATTTCTGAGACAACGATTCACTCTGCTAAAAGGGGGGTTCTAGATTGGTTAGGTTGTGTATTAATTGCAAGCACCCATGCTACCCCGGAAATTCTGATAGAAACATTAAAAGAAAATGGTGAACAGAAAAAATCACAAGTTTTAGGTAAAGGGATATCTTTGAGTTATATGGACGCTGCAATGGTCAATGGACAAATGGGGCATTTATTAGATTTTGATGATACTCATATGGGGGGAGTTGTACTTCATGCCAGTTCACCTACCTTAGCGGCCTTAGTTTCTGAATCTCAACGTCAAGTAACAAATGGAAAGAATTTTTTATTAGCCTACATATGTGGCTTTGAGGCCGGAGTACGGGTAGGGCAATCTTCTCCAAGGCATCATGCTGGTGGTTGGCACTTGACTGGGACCCTCGGGCACTTTGCGGCCGCCGTTGCTGTCTCTAAATTATTAGGCCTAAACGCAACGCAAATAACATATGCCATGGGAATTGCAGGGACTCAAGCAAGTGGTATGCAGCAGAATCGTGGCACGATGTGCAAATCATTTCATGCTGGTAAAGCAGCTGCAAATGGCATCTTATCAGCACGTTTGGCGATGAAAGGATTTAATAGTAGTTTAGAAATTGTTGAAGGTAAAAGAGGTTTTAGCCGTATTTATAGTTCAACATCAGAACCTGAAAATTTAGTTCAGAATTTGGGGCAAGGTTGGGAAATAGATAATAACGGATTTAAACCCTATGCATGCGGAGTGGTTTTGCATCCTGCTATTGATGCCATGATTAAATTGAATCAATTAAAAAAATGGGATCATAGTAAGATTAAATCCATTCAGATTAAAGTAAATCCACTGGTTGTATCGATTACAGGAACGGTAGCTCCGACTTCAGGGCTTCAATCAAAATTTAGTATTTATCATAGTGTTGCAATTGCATTGACAGATGGTCAGGCAGGAATAGAGCAATATTCAGATTCAAGAGTTCTTGATCCTGAAGTTGAAAAGCTACGGCAGAAAATTATTGTGACAGTAGATGAATCATTAAACAGTGATCAGGCATTTGCAAGAATAGACTCAGAAAACGGTAGTGAGGAAGTATTTATCGAGCATGCTAGTGGAACGGTAGCTAATCCAATATCCGATAAAAATTTAGAAAAAAAGTTTATATCAAACACTAAATCAATCATTGGGCTTGAAAAATCCCAATCTTTAGTTGAAATGATTTGGAACTTAGATCATTTGCAGGACGTGACAGACTTCCTAGCGTTGTGTAAGTAATAATTTAAGGCGATTGTTGTATTCAAGAGTTTAAATTTTTTGAAAGTGATGAATGAAATGATTATTGATTGCCACGGACATTACACTACAGCTCCAAAAGCCCTTGAAGAGTGGCGAAATAAACAAATCGCGAATTTAAATACTCCTGATTTGGGACCTAAAGTGAGAGATCTTAAAATTAGTGATGATGAGTTACGTGAATCTATAGAAACTAATCAACTTGTTAAGATGAAAGAACGCGGGAGCGATTTGACCATATTTTCTCCCAGAGCAAGTTTTATGGCCCATCATATTGGTGATTTCAATACATCATCGACTTGGGCTGGAATTTGTAATGAATTATGTTACAGGGTATCTCAGTTATTTCCTGATCATTTTATTGGTGCCGCAATGCTACCTCAGTCACCTGGCGTTGATCCAAAGACATCAATTCCTGAATTAGAGAGATGTGTCAAAGAGTATGGTTTTGTTGGGATTAATTTAAATCCAGATCCATCCGGTGGCTATTGGCAGGGCCCACCATTGTCGGATAAACATTGGTATCCGATCTATGAAAAAATGGTTGAATACGCTATTCCAGCAATGATTCATGTCAGTACAAGTTGTAATCATTGTTTTCATACTACTGGCGCTCATTATTTAAATGCTGATACAACAGCTTTTATGCAATGTTTAACATCGGATCTATTTAAAGATTTTCCTGACCTGAAATTCCTAATACCTCATGGAGGGGGAGCTGTCCCTTATCATTGGGGTCGTTTTAGAGGTTTGGCACAAGAGTTGAAAAAACCACTACTGACAGAACACCTCTTAAACAACATATTCTTTGATACCTGTGTGTATCATCAACCAGGGATAGATTTGTTGACCAAGGTTATACCAGTAGGTAATATTTTATTTGCCTCTGAAATGATTGGCGCAGTTCGTGGGATTGACCCAGAGACCGGATATTACTATGACGATACAAAGCGTTATATAGAGAATTCAACCTTATTATCTCAGTCCGATCGTCAGTTGATATATGAGGGCAATGCTAGAAAAATATTTAAACGTTTAGATCAAACATTGAAAAACAAAGGCCTTTAATCAGGCATACATTTAGAAAGACGTCGATGAATAATTTAGGAATAGTTAAACGCAATATAGTTAGAGCTGATAAGGAATCAGTCGAGTTGTTATCTAAATTTGGCGTTGCAACCATTCATGAAGCAATGGGGCGGGTCGGGTTAATGCAAACATTTATGCGTCCTATTTATAGGGGGGCGAAGTGCTGTGGTCCAGCAGTGACAGTATTATTGCACCCCGGAGATAATTGGATGATGCATGTAGCTGCCGAACAAATTAAAGAAGGTGATATTGTGGTTGCTGCTGTAACGGCTGAGAATACAGATGGTTTTTTTGGGGACTTATTGGCAACATCTTTTCGAGCTCAGGGAGCCAAAGGTTTAGTCATTGATGGTGGTGTTAGAGATGTTGAGGAACTTACTAAGATGTGCTTCCCAGTTTTTAGTAAAGCGATTAGTGCAAAAGGGACAGTTAAATCGACATTAGGTTCTGTTAATATTCCAATAGTATGTGCTGGTGCATTGGTCAATCCTGGTGATGTCATCATTGCAGATGATGACGGCATTGTTGTCGTTCCTGCTAAATTTGCTCATCAGGTTGCAAAGGCTGCTCAATCCCGCGAAACCAATGAAGCTGAAAAGCGTTCTCAATTAGCTGCTGGTGCTCTAGGCTTAGATCTTAATAAGATGCGTGATGCTTTAGAAAAAGCTGGCTTAAAGTACATTGATTAAATAAAAGATATGAAATTTGAAAAAACTAAAGGTTGGTTAGATTGGTATGCCAATCCTTCCACACCGAATTTTATTCTACCAAAGGGTGCAATCGACGCGCATTGTCATGTTTTTGGCCCAGGGGAATTATTTCCTTTTGCAGCAGAGCGGAAATATACACCATGTGATGCCTCAAAAGATCAACTATTTGCATTGCGAGATCATTTAGGATTTGACAAAAATATTATTGTGCAGGCGACCTGTCACGGGGCTGATAATAGTGCATTAGTTGATGCACTCATTTCTAGTCATGGGCGTGCAAGAGGTGTTGCTACAGTTAAAAAAACGGTAACTGATATAGAGTTAGAAAAATTACATGCTGCTGGAGTAAGAGCTTTAAGATTTAACTTTGTCAAAAGGTTAGTGGACTTTACCCCTAAAGATGAGCTAATAGAATTAGCAAATCGGATTAAGCAGTTAGGTTGGCATATCGTAATTTATTTTGAATCGGTAGATTTGCCGGAGTTATGGGATTTTTTTACTAGTTTACCGACAATTGTGGTGGTTGATCATATGGGGCGTCCAGATGTTAGTAAACCTATAGTGGGACCAGAATTTCAGCTATTCATCAAGCTTATGCAAGAACATGAGAACATCTGGTCTAAAGTGACATGTCCAGAGCGACTATCAATTAATGGCGCAAGTGCTCTAGAGGGTCAAAGAAATGCCTATCAGGATGTGATTCCTTTTGCTAGACACCTGGTTGAGAGTTTTCCCAAACGTGTTCTATGGGGAACAGACTGGCCTCATCCTAATTTAAAAGACCATATGCCAGATGACGGTCTATTAGTTGATTGGATACCCCATATTGCGCAGACGGATGAGTTGCAGCGTCAACTTTTAGTTTCTAACCCAACTCGTTTGTACTGGCCATCGGCATGATCTATATAAAAAGTAGGAGAAATATGTTATCTAGCAAACTTAAAAAGTTGTTGTTTAGTATCCTTTTTGGCGTCTTATTCATTTCAAATACTTGCTTTTCACAAGCCACCTATCCAGTTAAACCCATTCGCATTATTGTTCCTTTTGGACCTGGCGGCATTGCTGATCTTAGTACGCGCGTCGTCGCGCTTAAGTTATCTGAAATTTTGGGTCAGGGGGTAATTGTAGATAATCGACCTGGAGCAGGCGGCATAGCAGCCGCACAAGCAGTTGCTAAATCCAATCCTGACGGTTACACATTATTATTAATGTCTAACGGTAATGCGATCAGTGCAAGTTTATTTAGCTCTCTTCCTTACGATACGATCAATGACTTCAACGTGATATCTACCTTAGGAACTTTTGATATTGGCATTGTTGTTGGATCTGACTCTCAATTTAAGACGCTCAAAGAATTGATGTCTTTTGCAAAAGCTAATCCAAATAAAATTAATATGGGTAGTATCAACATTGGTAGTACTCAGAACTTAGCTGCGGAACTTTTTAGGAGTCAAAGTGGGCTTAAGTTTGAAGTGGTGCCATTTAATAGTACCTCAGCTGTAGTCACAGCTCTTAGGGGCAATCAGATTGAATTAGCTTCGGAAATACTAGGGCCTATCTCCTCACAAGTCAAAGCAAATGCAATTAGGATTTTGGCGGTAACGGGGGCAAAGCGTTCACCTTTCTATCCTGATGTTCCAACAGTGACAGAATTAGGTATAAACAACTTCACAGCTTCTTCATGGAATGCTTTAGCAGCGCCGGATAAAACACCTCCTGATATTATTGCTAAATTAAATAAATCGATTGTTAGTGCCCTTAACTCACCTGATGTTAAGTTAAAATTAGAAGAAATTTATATGGCGCCGCAATCATCTTCACCCGAGTCTGCAAAGAAATTTCTTATTGAAGAAATTAATCACTGGGCTTCAGTGATTAAAAAGGCTAATATACCAACTCAATAGTCAAGGTCAAAATTATATGCAGCGACCCATTAAGACAATGTTGATGAGAGGCGGAACTTCTCGTGGACCTTTCTTTTTAGAATCTGATCTTCCGTCTGACCCTCAGGAGAGAAATCGTATACTCCTTGAAGTGATGGGGTCACCTGATAAAAGACAAATTGATGGCTTAGGTGGAGCAAATCCACTGACTAGCAAGGTTGGTATTGTTAGTTTGGGGAAAGACCCTGGCGTTGATTTAAATTTTTTATTTGCTCAAGTGATGGTGGATCAAGACATCGTAGATACCTCTCCAAATTGCGGAAATATGCTTGCAGCAGTTGTACCATTTGCTCTTGAAACTGGTTTACTAAAAGCGCAGAGTGAGACGACTACCTTTCGGGTACTCACGTTAAATACAGGAATGCAATGTGATATCACAGTACAAACTCCGAATAAAGTATTAACTTACGATGGGCTTGCCAAGATTGATGGCGTACCTGGCTTTTCTGCACCTATTAAGATTAATTTTTTAGATACCGCAGGATCGGTGTGTAGCGGGCTATTACCAACAGGTCATGTGGTAGACACCATAGATGATATTGAAGTAACTTGTATTGATAATGGCATGCCAATGGTATTAATGCGTGCTAGGGATTTATCAAGGACTGGTTATGAGTCTGTTGCACAACTTAATGCAGATACAGAACTTAAAAAACAAATAGAAGTTTTACGATTAAAGGCGGGCGTTTTGATGGGATTAGGAGATGTGTTGAAAAAATCCTATCCAAAGATGTGTTTAATTGCGCCACCTAAAGAGGGGGGGAGTATTGCTACGCGATGTTTTATTCCTCATGTTTGCCATGAAGCAGTTGGTGTGTTGGCTGCAGTGACCATCGGAAGTGCTTGCATATTAGAAGGGAGTGTTGCTCGAGGAATTGCAAAGGTGCCTCAAACAAATCCAAAGCTGATTTCTGTTGAGCATCCAACTGGAGAGTTTACTGTTGAGTTAGAGGTGGATCCTCAAGACACGCAAAATGTAACTAAGGCAGCTCTATTAAGGACAGCCCGAATGATTATGCGTGGCGAAGTCATGGTATCCAATACTTAGTTCCTATTAGATCTTAATCTCCAAGAATTATTTCTTGACTAAGTCTAAGCCGTTATCTTTAATAGGGCTTATTGCTTGATCTGAAGTTAAGAATTGAATTAATTTTTTCGCGGACGCGCTTTCATTTGTGCCATTGACAATAGCAGCCGTAAAAACTTGAACTAATTGCACATCATCAGGAAGGCGACCAACATAATCAATACCGGGTACATTGACGAGTTCGCTTGAAGGTTGGATTGCCATATCAGCTTCCCCTCTTGCTAAAAGAGTAGTCGCCTGACTTCCACGCTCAGTAACTTTAACCCGAATACTTTCAGAAACTCCTAATCGAGGGAAAAGATCATTGGTTAAGTAAATACCACTTGTGCTACCAGGGACTACAATCAATTTTGTTTTTAAAAGAGTGTGTTTGAGCGAGGTTACAGAGCTAATATCGGGCTTAGAGCTCCCCGATGTCACTGCCACTCCAAGAGGAGCTAAAGCCAGATCAACATCGGTGCCAAGCATGATTTTGTTATTACTAATGAGTTCAGTAAGACCCTCTCGGGATAAAATAACAACATCTGCAGATGTGCCGTGCTCTAATTGGTATTTAATTGTTTGAGGACCTGATCCTTGTGATGCTCCCGATAGTGTCTTGACCTTGATGCCAGTTGTTTTTTCAAATGTAGGTAGCATCTGCTTGTATGCACCACTAAAGCCCCCTGAGATTATCACTTGTAGTTCTGCTGATGCTGGAGATATAACTACAAGCGAAATTAAGAACAGGGGTATAAATTTCAAAGAAGTATCTAAACCTTCTAAAGATCTTGATTTCAATGAGCTAGGATTATTCTTTTAGTAAGCCAGCTTTTGCCATGATTTCTTTTACGACAATACGACGTTGATCAAAAGCGGGAATGATTTTTTCGGGCGCCAGATATTCCCAGCGAGCATCACGTTCATTTACAAATTTAATAAAATCAGGATCCTGAGCTGCTTGTTCAATTGCCTTTGTGAGTTTAAGGGTGATTTCTTTGGGCATGTTGGGTGGACCAATAATTACGTTTGTAGATTCCCAACTTACTGGATAGCCTAATTCTTTGACCGTAGGTAATTTGTCATAGGGTGGTGGCGCTCGATTGTCGGATAGGGATGCTAAGAATTTCACTTGACCACCGTCTAACATCGCTTTAGCTGACCCAAGTCCAGCTACGCCTAATTCTGCATGACCACCTCCAACTAGGACAGCTACTGCCGCACCTGCACCTGTGACAGGGATACTTGCCATGCTTAAATTAGTACCGGTCAGAAAGACTTGTGACCCAACCCACCAACTTTGACCAACGCCAGCTGTTGCTAAGTTAATTTTTCCTGGATTGGCCTTTGCATAGGCGATCGCCTCTTGAACGGTATTAAATTTTGTATTGCTTTTCGTCGCCGCGATTAATATTGGAAAGAATGTCGCATAGGCACCCATGTGCGTAAAGTTGTTGTAATCAAGATTAGATACTCCTTGAAGTTTATTAGTGATGATTGTGGCAGATCCCCAGCCTATCGTATATCCATCTGGCTTAGCTTGAAAAATCTCTTTATAGCCTATTGAGCTTCCGGCACCTGGTTTATTTATAATCGTGATGGGCTGTCCAATGATTTTAGAAACCCTATCTAATAATGGTCGAGCGAGAACATCACCATCTGCCCCTGGCTCAACTGCCATAATGAAAGTAATGGGTCTTGTGGGATAGGCATCTTGTGCAAAGGAGTTGGTTAGAAAGAAAAAAAGAATTAAAGCTATAGAAGTATAGATTTTTTTCATGGTTGTCACCTTTATTTGGAATATTTTTTAATAGCTAATAATATAATCGATATTAAGCGAATACCTCAATATTTAAATATTTGTTATGAATGCTGATATATAGGAATAAGTTGTTTGATCAACTACTTGTTGATGGAATAATTGGTAATAGCACATATGGCATAGAGCCCTCAGAAAAGTGGAGATAGTTAGTCGTATTAAAAATCTGGGGTGGGCGATCAATTGGATTCGTGTGTGTGAAAGGCCCGACTCCTTTCATAGGAAAGGGTGCATTGGGAATTGGAGCTGCAGTTCCATCAAATTCATAATCTTTTCCACGAATGGTTAGAGCTAGGCGATAACCTTGAGGTACTACGATAGAGGTTGGCCAGATTTCGACATCTAACTCTTCAGCTTTGTTTGGGGTGAGAGGTAGTTTCTCATCATGTGTATGCCAGGGGCGATAGGGGGTAGATTTTTTAGGATCGAGTTTGCGATGAGAAGCACGTAACCAGCCAAGTCCAACGGGTGTTCTTGGGTCATTTGAACCCACAAAAACAACTTCTTTTCCATCAGGATCATAGACGCCAAGGACTAAAAATAAATCAGCATCATTAGTCTTCGAGGATACCCAAATTTTTGCTGCTAATGGCCCTGTAATTTCTAAATCCTTACTCATAGGAGGGGTCATAAAGCGTAGCCCATCTGCCATAGTTTGATAACCCAACGTTTTCTCCGAAATAGGCATATCAGGGCTTAAGCCCAGATTCTCTGGATGTAGATAGAATTTTGTCCATTGCGTTCGTGCAATAGGCCATTCGTTCTCAGCCCGAAGTACAAACTTTTCACCTGGCCAACGAATATTTAAGGAGACTGCTGGCTGGTTTTCCCATCCGGTATTTTCCCCTTTTAAAAAGTGGGCAAAGAATTTTTTCTGAAGAGGTTCCCCATATTCGCTATAAAAATGGGTAAAGTGAGTATCTCCATGGACTTCTAACCATTTTTGCTTTGAAGATGCGCGTAAATAACCTTCGTAGTTGCCTCTTGGGTGGAGTCCTTGACCACCCCAATTCGCAGTTGACAAAAGAGGCACATCAATTTGAGAGAAGTCGGGCATCCTTGCTAAATAATAATCATCAATGAATTCGCGGTTTAAAACCTCAGTATCAATTTCTAAGCGATTATTTTTCAGTTCCTCATCATTGAGGTTAAGTGGGCCAGCGATAGGTTCATTAGTCACAATACTTTTTGAACCCCGATCACCTACGCCGTGCTGCACCCCAAGGACTTGACGTTTGTACCAAGTATCCAAGAAGTCGCAAAGAATGCCACCATGTCTTGCGAGTTCGCGGTAGTAATCTGAAGAGCCTTCCCACATACAAATGGCGGATAAATGTTTAGGCTTGGTTGCAGCAACAGTCCATTGATTCATAGCGTAGTACGAGATGCCATTAAGTCCAACTTTGCCATTGCTCCAAGATTGCGTCCCGGCCCATTCGATACATTCATGAAAATCTTGTGTTTCTTGCGCTGACCAGCAATCCATCATGCCAGGAGATCTTCCGGCGCCCCTAGAGTCGACACGGATAATAATATAGTTATCACGAACCCAGTGTTCTGGGTCAACAAGTTCCCAATTCTGATATTTGTTACTAGTTCTTGTGAGAAGTGCTGGTACTGATTTAGTTAACCTTGCCCAATGACTTTTGTAACCTTCTTGAAAGTGCAAACCTTTTGCATAAGGGCCATAAGTAATGATGACAGGAAATTTTCCCTCAGCCATGGGGCGAAATACATCAGCTCTAAGGGTTAAGCCATCTGACATGAGAATAGGGGCATCCCATTGAATAATCATTTCATCCCGAGTTTCTTGCTTCATTTGTTTCATTTTTAATCCTGTAAAAAATTAATCTAAGGCATTACCCATTTGTTCTACTCGTGTTTTCCATTTAATGCGATCTTGTTTTAGAAATTCTGGAAAATCATATGGTTTAACTTTAGCAACATCAAATCCATGTCGATCAACTGTTTGAGAAATAAACTCATCAGTTTGAGAGATGACCCAGATATTTTCACTTAGCAATTTCACAATCTCAGGAGGGGTTTTAGCCGGGGCTACGACACCAAACCAACCTCTAGATTCAAATCCAGGAAGACCTGCTTCAGCAAATGTTGGCGTATCAGGAAGTGATTTATGTCGCTCTGGTCCTGCCATAGCTATTGCCTTTAACTTACCTGATTTTATATAAGGCAGTGGCCCAGAAATTGCAGACATCATCACTTGTGTGTTTCCAGCTATAAGATCGGGAAATGCGGTGGATGCACCAATGTATGGAATATGAACCATTTCAATATTGAGTAGTTTATCCATCGCTTCAGTAGAAACATGACTTTGACTACCTTTGCCGTAGGAAGCATATGAGAGAGATTTTGGAGTGTTCCTAGCCAAGGTAGCTAGCTCTTTTAAATTTTTAACAGGTAAACCAGCATATACAAATAAAACTTGTGTTAGTTGAGCAACCATACTGATAGGGACAAAATCTTTTGCAGGATCGTAGGGGATATTTTTTTGAGTGGCAGGAACTAATGACATTCCTGCGTCGCTTGTTAAAAGTAAGGTATATCCATCGGGATTGGCTCTAGCAACGTATTGTGAAGCTATGGCAGTATTTGCTCCAGGTTTATTCTCAACAATAACTTGGTATCCGTATCGTTTAGATAGCATTTCAGCAAGTGGTCTTGCTAAGGCATCTGCTGGGCCTCCAGCTGTAAAAGGAACAACTAACTTAATAATATGATTAGGGTATGGAGTCGCATCTTTGTCCTGAGAAAAGCAAAGGTTTAATCCTGAAAAAGAAATGCAAAATACAACAACCATTTTTTTCCACATGGTGTGTCTCCCTAATTTTTATTATTCATCCATATTACATGATTTATATAGAGTCATATGAAAATCGGGTAAAGAATAAGCTATATTTTTATAAAAAACGAGACTAGTAAAAACCCGAATTTTAAAAGTATTCTCAATTAATACTGATATTCTAAAAATATAAAAAAATTAAAAGGTTTCGGAGATGAAAAATATATTAGAGCTGTTCAAAATCTTAAACTACTCACTGGTTGTTTTGAGTAGCATGTTGTTAATGAATTCATCATTTGCTCAATCAGCCTTTAAGGGCTATCCAAGCAAGTCAGTAAAAATTGTAATTCCATTTTCAGTCGGTGGTCCGGTAGATACCATCGCTAGAATTCTTTCTCAACGCCTAACGACTGTAATGGGTCAAACAGTATTGGTAGATAACCGAGGTGGTGGTGGCGGTATTGTAGGACCTAGTATGGTGGCTAAAGCAGATCCTGATGGCTATACCATTTTGTTGTCGACTGGTTCGATGACATCTAATCCAGCATTCAATTCAGGAATACCGTTTGACCTCCTCAAAGATTTCACACCAGTAACAATGCTCGCCAGAAATTATGGACAATTATTTGTGGTTAATCCTAATATGCCGGTGAATTCGGTATCAGAATTTATCCAATATGCGAAGTCGAGTTCTAAAAAATTGAATTATGGCGCAGCTGGTGTTGGGAATATCACTTACATTGCCCCGGAAATGCTCAAAGCAATGACTGGTATACAAATGACAGATATAGAATATAAGGGAACGGCCCCAGCAATCAGTGACTTGATGGGAGGACATATTGACCTTTGTTTTGTCGGTACTCAAAATTTACTTTCATTAGTTCAGAGCGGTAAGATAAAAGCATTGGCAATTACCGGACCTACTAGATGGAATGCATTGCCAGATGTACCAACAATGCAAGAAGCTGGAGTCGCTGGATATGAATTAATAGGATGGTTTGGAGTTTGGTTGCCAGCTAAAGCTCCACCAGAGTTAGTAAATATCCTTTATCAAGAAATAGTTAAGGCAATCGATGATCCGCAGGTTAAAAAACAATTTGATGAAGCTGGTTTAGTTCCTGTTGTATCTAAGCCAGAAAATTTTAAAAAATTCACAGAGCAAGACTTACTTGGAATGAAAGAATTGGCTAAAAAAATAGGAGTTAATCCTAATTAGCAGAAGTACGTCAATACGCCGATGATGATTAAAAAAAAGACTATCATGAAAGTATCTTCACTTTGTGGAGGCTGTCACTTTCTATAGGAATCTATGAATAACGAGCTTGATGGGCATGAGAAATCTGGCACATTAAAAGATTTTGTTTGTGGCATGTCTGTAACGGCAGACTCTAAAAATTCCACTCAATATAAAGATGTCACATATTACTTTTGTGGAGGGCGATGTAAAGAGAAATTCTTACTAGCCCCTGAGTCTTATCTCCAAAAAGCATTTTCTTTGCCGAAGAAAATGCCGGTAATCGTTGGTGCAAAATATATTTGTCCAATGGATCCCGAAGTGAGTGAAGATGCTCCTGGCTATTGCCCAAAATGTGGGATGGCCCTAGAGCCAGAAGTGCCAACCATTGATGGTGATGAAAACTCAGAACTGAAAATGTTTACGAAATATTTTTGGTTTAGTTTGCCGCTCAGTGGTGTTGTCTTTGTATTGGCTATGTTTGGGCATCAATTGAGTCTATTTTCAATGGAAATGCAGGGATGGATTGAATTCGGATTTTCATTACCCGTAGTACTTTGGGCCGGATTGCCTATTTTTGAGAGGGCTATTCAATCATTAAAAAACAAAAGCCCCAATATGTGGACGCTTATTGGTATGGGTACATTTTCCGCCTTTGTGTATAGCATTATCGCTGTTATTTTCCCTGAAATTTTCCCCTTGAATTTCCAATCAATGGGGCGGGTATCGATCTATTTTGAAGCTGCTGTGGTCATTATTACTTTGACATTACTAGGTCAAGTCATGGAGCTTCGCGCTAGATCGCAGACTTCATTAGCGATTAAATCCTTGCTTAATTTGGCACCTAAAATGGCACGAAGAATTACACAAGACGGTATTGAAGAAGATGTCGAAATCGATCATATTCATGTTGGCGATCTTTTGAGAGTAAGACCGGGAGAGAAAGTATCAGTAGACGGCATAGTGGTTGAAGGAGGGAGCTTAATTGATGAGTCAATGATTACTGGCGAACCAATACCAGTCAATAAAAAGATTGGAGATTTTGTAATAGGATCCACCTTAAATACAACTGGATCAATAGTGATTAAGGCTAAGCATGTTGGTTCACAAACAATGTTATCGCAAATTATTCAACTAGTTTCAAAGGCACAGAGATCTAAAGCGCCAATGCAAAAAATGGCTGATATTGTGGCAAAGTACTTTGTGGTGACAGTTGTTGCAGTTGCCTTGACCACCCTACTAGTGTGGGGCTTCTTGGGACCACAACCGAGTTGGGTTTATGGGCTAATCAATGCTGTAGCTGTTTTAATTGTTGCTTGCCCCTGCGCGCTAGGCTTGGCTACACCAATGTCTATTATGGTTGCGTCAGGAGTAGCTGCAAAGAAAGGGATTTTATTTCAAGACGCCGTAGCGATTGAAAAGTTACAAACTATAACCACTCTTCTCGTCGACAAAACAGGAACTTTGACTGAAGGGCGGCCTATCTTTCAGGAAGTTATATTTTTACCAGGCTTTGATGAGGGGACGATTTTAAAACTAGCTGCTAGCTTAGATCAGGGAAGTGAGCATCCATTAGCAAGAGCAATTATTTCGGCGGCACAGGAGCGACATTTAGTGATGAGTCATGTGACTCAATTTAATTCTCATACTGGAATGGGAGTTAGTGGATATGTGGATAATCAATTTGTAACTTTAGGTAATGCCGCATTGATGTTTGAATTAAATGTTGATATACAAAATTTAGATCGACAAGCTGAAGAATTACGAAAAAAAGGTGCAAGTGTTATGTTTTTAGTGGTTGAGAAAAATCTTGCAGGCTTTATTGCTGTATCAGATCCAATTAAGAAATCAACATTTCAAGCAATTCAAGATTTACAACAGAGTGGACTTAATATTGTTGTTGTTTCAGGAGATGGGGTATCTACTGTAAAAGCAGTAGCAGATATTTTAGGGATTAGTGAATTTTATGGGGAGGTTAAACCAGAAGATAAACTTTCCTTAGTAGCGGAGTTTCAAGCAAAAGGACACATAGTCGCAATGGTGGGAGACGGGATCAATGATGCTCCGGCTTTAGCTAAAGCAGATATCGGCGTTGCTATGGGCACTGGCACTGATGTGGCTATGAATAGCGCTCAACTGACTTTGGTGAAAGGTGATTTGCGTGCGATTGCTGAGGCAATAAAAATATCTGTAAATACAGTTCGAAATATGAAACAAAACTTAGCTTTTGCTTTTTTATATAACGTAATTGGTATTCCTATTGCAGCAGGCGTTCTCTACCCAATGACTGGAACTTTACTTTCTCCAATGATTGCAGCTGTTGCAATGAGCTTTAGTTCAGCCTCTGTCATTATTAATGCTTTAAGACTGCAAAAGCAGGTGATATAAGTCATACCTTTTTAGTGAGGCTTTAATTAAAAATAATCAGTAAGTATTCCATCGCACAGAGTTGCTTATGAGTGGTAAGTTAATGTGTTTTTAAATTCCACGATTCTCCTTTTGTTAGGGGAATGGTCGATCCTCACGAAATCAGAGATTATCTTGATTAAGATAGGCTGTAGGGCATATATTGCGAGTGGTAACAGTTTAAATTTTTTATATAAAAGAATACCGCCTATAAAAAACCGAATTAATAACTATGTGTGTAAGATTAACATTAAAAATTAAATAAACAAGGAGGCAATATGTCACGTACCAAGAAAATTAAGTTAAAGGGTCTATATCCTGCCCCATCAGTACCTTTTGATAAAAACCTTAAAATTATTAAGAAGGATTTTTCTCAACACATCTCCTCTATGGGGAAAATTAAAGGAGTGGGTGGTATTGCTGTTAATGGGCACCAAGGTGAGATGCTTTCATTAAGCCCTGCGGAGAGGCAAAAAGTTATCGAAATTGCTAGAGACAACTTCCCAGCCAAGAAACTTGTTATTTCGGGTGTTGCTGCGCCATCTATTCCAGAGATGGTTCAACAAATAAAGGAAGCTAAGAGTGCTGGCGCTGACGGTGTTTTAGTTATTCCCCCATTTGATTACATGCCTAGGAGAATCTTGGCCAGATCGTGGCATGCGCCAGTGTCTTTTTTCTCAGAGATAGCAGAAAAAGTGGATTTGCCATTAGTTATATTTCAATATCCGTATGCTTCAGGTAATTGGTACGATACCGAAACCATGGTGAGGTTAGCCGAGATTGATCAGGTTGTTGGCGTTAAACATGCAATACGGCATTTAGAGTTATATGCTGAGCAATATGAAGCTTTAAAAGGCAAAATATCGGTATTAGCGGCAAGAGATGCACCAGGACTACTTTCAAAAATGATGATTGGGGCAGATGGAGTTTGTATTGGCATTAGTAATATAGCGACTGAGCATTGGTCAGAATTTGTAGAACTTTGTTTAAATCATCAGTTTAATGAAGCACGTGAAGTGTTTATGTATCGATTAATGCCATTGATAACTCATGTATGGAGTGAACGGGTTCCAAGGCGAGTTACTTATAGTGCCTCTACTAAAGAAGCTTTGGTTCAACTGGGCGTATTTAGTAGTGGTTTAGTAAAAGCACCAGAGTTAAATGTAAATGACAAAGAACGTCAAGAGATTCGACTTGGGTTGACCAAAGCAGGACTTTTATAACCTAAAAATTAATGTGAAGGTTTAATCATGAAGGAAATACGCCTAGTTTTATGTATGCTTGGTTTAATAATAGGATTTCAAAGTCAGGCCGAAAACAATTGGCCCAGCAAGCCTATAAAAATAATTGTGCCAATTGCTGCAGGTGGTGTGACGGATGCTATTGTTCGTAAAGCCTCTTTGGCTTTGTCGCAAAAATTAGGACAAGCTATAGTCGTTGAAAACCTTACTGGAGCAAATGGCATGATAGGTGGAGAAGCTTGTGCAAGAGCTAATCCTGATGGGTATACTTTTTGTGTATTAAATACAGGTATAACTTCAATTAATCCATTGCTATATGAAAAGCACCCATTTGATCCAATGAAAGCATTTGTACCCGTAGCAAATTTCTATTCATTAACTGGTGCAGTTGTGGTGTCGAAAAACTCTAAAATTAAAACCGTACGAGATTTTCAACTATTAGCAAAAAATAATCCTAATGATATTAATTTTGGCACTATTGGCCCTGGTTCATATCCTGAAATTTTTCTTTCTTGGTTAAATAGTTTTTGGAATGCCAAAATTATTGGTATTCCATATAAAGGTGGTGGGCCAGTATCTTTAGCTTTGCAAGCGGGAGAGGTTCAAATATCAGCTGCAGCTTTGGGTAATTTTTTAGGCCAAATCAAAAGTGGTCAATTGGATGTGATTGCGGTATCAAGCCAAAATAGATTAAAAATATTACCTCAAGTTCCTACTTATAAAGAGGTTGGCTTAGATGAATTTAAAGGCAAATTGTGGTGGGGGGTATTTGCTCCTGTAGGCACTTCAGTTAGCGTGGTCAATCAATTGAATATGGAGATTAATCAACTGTTAAATACACCTCAATTTATAGAGTATCTTGAAAGTCAGGCTGCCGAGCCAGCTTTAGGAAATCCGGAAGAATTTTCGAAATATGTAAAATTAGACAAAGAATGGACTGTTAACTTGATAGGCAGTATGAAAAAGTAAGTTTCATTTCAATATGATGTGTAAATTAGTAGTAATGCGTTCATTTAAATAAGAAGATAAACATGATTAGAGCTGCAATAATAGGGATGGGCCATTGGGGGCATAATTTAGTTCAACATATCCAGGGAAAGAGTGAATTAATTCAATTTGTTGCCGGAGCGACGCGGACTCCTTCTAAGGCGCAAGAGTTTGCTAAGGAGTTTAATTTAAGGCTGTTTGACAGTTTTGAAGCTGCTTTAGACAGTCCTGACATTGATGCAGTTGTTTTAGCTACCCCCCACAGTGTTCATGCCGAACAAATTATTGCCGCAGCAAAAAAGGGCAAGCATATTTTTACTGAGAAGCCTTTGGGGTTAGATACAAACAGTGCCCAAGAGGCGGCAAACATATGTATAAATTCTGGGGTAATTCTATCTGTAGGTTACAACTGGCGTTTTCAACCAGCACTTCAAGAAATTCATCGACTAGTTAATACTGGTGTTCTTGGGAAAATATTGCATATAGAAGGTAATTTTTGTGGACCAAGTGCCTATCGTTTTGGTGAAAACCATTGGCGACAAAATAATTCTGAAGGTCCTGCAGGTGGAATGACGGGCCGCGGTGTTCATGTTTTGGATGCAATGATTTATTTATCAGGGCATATAGAGCAGGTCAGTGCGCAAAGTTTTCGTTTAGCGCAAAGCTTTGGTAATGATGACACAACCTCAATGCTAATGCGTTTTAAAAACGGGTCTACTGCGTACTTGGGCACCGTTATAGCGACTGCTGAAACTTGGCGGATGCAGATTCTTTGCGAGCATGGATGGGCTGAAGTGGGCGGTATAGAACACCTTAATACGTGGGATCTCAAAGTATGTCTTATTGACCGCACAAATGTAACCAATAAACAAAAGCCGTCTATTTATCAGTATCCACAAAGTAGTACAGAATTAGCAGAACTCAATAATTTTGCAAAAGCAATAGTAGATAAGATGATTCTGGTGCAACCTGATGGTGATGCTGTGCATAATGTGGCGGTTTTAGATGCAATTTTAAATTCTGCAAAATACAACACTGTTGTTAAGGTTCTTTAATGAACTTGCACATTTCAAATCATTGAGGAGCTATGATGAAATTTAAAACACCGAAGGGTGGATTACTGGCCGTATTAATTGGCACCACTATTCTTATGTGTAATGTTGTTTTTGCTTCTGATTATCCAAATAAACCAATCAAGGTGATTGTGCCCTCTCCACCTGCAGGGCCTCCTGATCTTATTTTGAGAATATTAGGGCCTAAGCTTTCCGCAAGTCTGGGGCAACCGATTGTGATTGAAAACAAACCTGGAGCTGGAGGCATGGTAGGAACTGCTTATCTTTCTCAACAGTCACCAGATGGTTATTCCTGGCTATTTACAACAGCTTCTCATGTCAACATCCCGCCATTTAATGAAAATGTAAATTACGACCCAGTTAAAGATTTCACTCATGTTACCCTTGTGGCGCAGAATTTTGGACAAGTATTAGTCGTTCGACCAGATTTAGGAGTTAATAACTTAGAGCAATTAATACAGTTTGCAAAAAAGAATCCAGGAAAGTTAACCTATGGGCATGCGGGGTTAGGTACTGCAAGTCACATACCCGCTGAATTATTAAAGTCGATGACAGGAACTGATATTTTAGCGGTGCCATTTAAAGGTGTCGCAGAGGCAACCAATGATGTCATCGCAGGCAGAGTAGATATCTTCTTTGTTGGTACTCAAATTGCTTTACAGCATGTTCAAGCTGGAAAATTAAAAGCTATCGCTATTACGGGTGGCAAACGATGGGATGGGATGCCAACAGTTCCGACGATGAATGAAGCTGGATTAAAAGGATTTGAAGTGGTTAACTGGTTTGGACTGTGGTTGCCAATCAAAGCCTCACCTGAGATCGTTAATAAAATATATAGTGAAGTAAAAGTGGCGTTACAAAGCCCTGATATCAAGCAACAGTTTGCGCAGTTAGGTCTAGAAGGGGTAGGTATGAAACCTGAAGATTTTGTCAAATATGTCACTAAAGAAGCCCTATCAGCTAAAGAAATAGCTCATAAAATCCCAAAGGAATAAAAATGAATACTCCACCTTTAGAGCCGTGGCAATGGCCAGAAGAAAAATGGCGCGAAGTTACTAATCATGTGCGTGCTGGCAAAAGATTAGCACCAAAAATTTGGCCTAATCAAGCAAGGTGTGCTGTGGCATTATCTTTTGACTCTGATCATGAAACCAATGATTTGAGAGATGGTGGCGAATCAACAAGTAAGTTATCACAAGGGCAGTACGGAAATCTTCAAGGAGTACCTAGGATATTAAATATCCTCTCGAAATATGGTGTGCCAGCTAGTTTTTATGTGCCAGCTGTAACTGCTTTATTGCATCCTCAAGAGCAAGAGAGGATTATTTCTTTGGGGCATGAAATTGCATTGCATGGGTGGATTCATGAAAGAAATTCTGTCCTGCCCTATGAGGCTGAGAGAGATTTAATGTTAAGAGCTTCCGACGTATTAACTAAGGTGACAGGAAAGCGACCTGTCGGTATTAGAACAGCCTCTTGGGACTTTAGTCCCAATACACTCACCTTTATTAAAGAGATGAATTTGCAATATGATTCATCCTTGATGGCTGATGTAGATTGTTATGAACTCTTATTAGATGGAGTCGCTACTGGAATTGTAGAGTTGCCAGTTGAATGGATACGGGATGATGCGGTATATTTTAATATGAACCGATTCTCAAGCCTACGTCCACAAATTTCACCACAAGATGTGTTTGAAATTTTTTGGCGAGAATTTGAAGGTGCTTATGAAGAAGGCGGACTTTTTCAATTGACAATGCATCCTCATATCATTGGGCATCGATCTAGAGCTTGGATCATTGACTCTTTGATTAAAAAAATTCAAGAGAAAGGTAATGTGTGGTTTGCCACGCATGCTGATATTGTTCAATATGTTAAAAGTAATTCGAACTAATGGATAATTTTTCAAACTCACAAAGAGTGAGTAAGGTTGTTGTCCAGTCTAATAAAGGAGTTGTTGCTGCTCAGCATCGAAGAGCAGCTGAAGTAGGTGCTGCTATCCTGGAAAAAGGTGGTGATGCAGTTGATGCCGCTATTGCAACATCTTTTGCGTTGGGGGTGCTAGAACCATGGATGAGTGGGATGGCAGCAGGGGGCTGTATGGTTTTATGGCGGAATGACCAAAAACAGGCGACAACAATTAATTTTGGGATGCGTTCACCAAAAGAAATAGATATTAAAAATTTTCCATTATCGGGAAAAGGAAAATCTTCTGATTTGTTTCCATGGCCCCATGTGATTGACGATCGAAACGTTCAAGGCGCAACAGCAGTTGCTATACCAGGAGTTATAGCTGGAATGGACTTAGCTCATCAGAAATTTGGAAAACTGGCTTGGGCTGATCTTATAAATCCTGCCGCTAAGTTGGCAAATGATGGACTCTTAGTAGATTGGTACTCAACCCTATTAACAGCTTCTAACGCATCTGCTCTGGCAAAAGACCCGGATGCAGCTAGCTTATTTTTGGATGACGGTAAGTGGCCTATTTCTGGAGCATGGACGGCTTTATCAGAGAGGCATTTAGATCAAAAAATACTTTCTAGAACTCTCGAGAAAATTGCCGCAGGTGGCGCACAAGTCTTTTATAAAGGAGATGTTGGGAGAGACTTAGTCAATGATATTAGAGCAAAGGGAGGTTATTTAAGTACAGATGACCTTGCAAGCTATCAAGCAGAATTTGTCGACCCTATAGTTATCCCTTACCGTGGGGGTGAGATATTCGCAGTCGCAGGGTTAACGGGCGGTCCTACTTTTGAGAAAGCCCTTAGAGATCTAGGTCAAAATTTTAAAATGAGAGGACTGCGACCTGATTCCGAAGCCTATAAACACTATGCCTTAGCTTTACAAAGCGCATTTTCACAGCGACTTGAAAGTATGGGGGATCATGAAGCTCCACATGCGCCCGGTTGTACCACTCATTTTAGTGTTGTTGACCGCCATGGCAATATGTGTTCTGTGACTCAAACTTTGCTATCAATTTTTGGATCAAGGGTTGTCTCTCCAAGTACTGGAATATTGCTAAATAATGGGATGATGTGGTTTGACCCAGAGCCTGGTAAGCCTAACTCTCTTGGCTCCAATAAACGCTGCCTTGCTAATTATTGCCCTGTTATTGGAAAGACTGCGAAGAATAAATACTTTGCTATTGGGGCGTCTGGCGGCAGGAAAATATTAGGATCTGTGATGCAACTCAGCTCATTCATGATGGATTATGACTTTAATTTAGAGCAAGCCTTTCATCAACCAAGGATTGATGTTAGTGGCGGAGATCAAGTTGTACTTGACAGCAACTTAGAACAAGATATTCTAGATGAGATGCAAAGCACAATGTCTACAACGCTTGCAAGAAGAAACGTCTTCCCATATTCATTTGCCTGTCCTGCAGGAGTAATGAGGGATACTACGGGGATGAATTCAGGATGTACTGAGATTATGTCTCCATGGGGAGATGCAGTCCTAGAAAGATAAACACATTAGATTGATTTAAAAAAAGATGGATTAATCCACAGGTAAATTTTAACGGAGATATTAGAATGGCAAATTTCACTTCCCAAAGGCAAGTAAGAGATAGTTTTAGTAGTAAATTAACGATGATTATCGTCCTAAGTATATTAAGCTTTATTGGGTTCATCCCCTCGTCGCATTCTCAGGAGGTCTTTCCCAATAGGGCGGTTAATCTCATTGTGCCATTTGCCCCAGGCGGAATAAATGATTTGGTTGCGAGATTAATCGTTGAGTCCTTAACTGAGCAAATGAAACAACCCGTTGTTATCCTTAATAAGCCTGGTGCTGGGGGTGCAATAGGTACTGCCTTTGTTGCGAAAGGCGCTACCGATGGGTACAACATTGTTATTGTTAACAGTGGCAATGTGACATATCCAGAAGCTGAGCGTTTAGCAGGTCATAAGCCTTTGTATGAAATGTCTCAACTCGAACCTATAGCGCTTTTAACGAATGATCCAGGATACGTTGTTGTTAGATCGGATTCTCCTTATAAAAGTTTTGCAGATTTAATGAAGACTGCAAAATTAAAGCCTAGCTCTATTGATTACTCATCTGCTGGAAATTTAACTCCAGTTAACCTTTTCTTTGAAATGCTTGGTGATGAAATACATTCCTCGTTTACTCAAATTCAGTATAAAAGTGCTGGTTTAGCAGCAATGGCTTTATTGAGCGCTGAAGTTCAAGCATCATTTTTAAATCCTGGGACATTAAGTGGACAGTTAAGCTCAGGAAAGTTGCGTGTTTTGGCTGTCAGTTCCGATAAAAGGAGTGAGTTAGTGCCTGATGCACCAACTTTGCGAGAGCTCGGGTATGATATCAATTACACAATTTACACAGGTCTATATGTCGCTGCTGGTACGCCAGAAGGTATTGTTAAAAAAATAAGATTAGCAGTTCAAAATGCAGCAAAGTCTGAAAAATTAATAACAGCAATGAAGCTTGGAAATTTTCAATTAGATTATCGTGATGGCCCAGAATTTAAAAAATATGTGGATGAAAGTTCCGTAAGTGTTGTAAAAATTCTTAAAAAGATTGTAAAAGTTGATACTGAAAAGAAGTAAAAATTACTGAGCAAAGAATTTCTTACTAAGAAATTAACACTCTATAGTTGTCAGTATATTTTTAAGTAAAAAAAGGAGGACTGGTATGGGATACAAGCGATTAAAAAGATTGATTTTGACTTCATTGATCGGTGTTATAAGTATTTTTATCACCCCTTTAGCATTTTCTCAAAGCGCTAATCTAGAAAAAACAAAAATAAGTATTGCAGTAGGAGGTAAAAATTTATTTTATTATTTACCTCTAACAATTGCTGAGCGTTTGGGATACTTTAAGGACGAGGGACTGGATGTTGAAATTTCAGACTTTCCTGGTGGAGCAAAAGCCCTACAAGCTTTGGTTGGGGGAAGTGCTGATGTGGTATCGGGAGCCTACGAGCATACGATTAATATGCAAGTAAAGGGACAGCACATTGTTGCATTTGTTCTCCAAGGCAGAGCGCCTCAAATAGCATTTGGTGTGTCTAATACAACAATGCCAAACTACAAATCAATCGCTGATCTAAAGGGTAAAAAAATTGGAGTAACAGCGCCTGGCTCCTCCACTAATATGATGGCTAATTTTGTATTAGCAAAGGGTGGGCTTAAACCTAGCGATGTATCCTTTGTAGGCGTAGGAACAAGCTCTGGAGCAATTGCTGCGATGCGTTCGGGGCAAATCGATGCGATGGCTAATTTAGATCCCGTGATTACAATGCTGAGTCAGAAGAATGATATAAAAATTTTAGTAGATACGAGGACGATGAAAGATACAAAGGCTTTGTATGGCGGAAATATGCCGGCAGCAGTCTTGTATACTCAGTCTGCATTTATTGAGAATAACCCAAATACAACCCAAGCTTTAGCAAATGCAATGGTAAGAGCGCTAAAGTGGCTTCAAATAGCAACGCCTTCAGATCTGATTAAGACAGTTCCAGAAAATTATCTCTTGGGTGATCGAGCTTTATATCTTGCTGCATGGATGGGGGTTCGTGAAGCAATCTCTCCAGACGGAATTATTCCTAAAGATGGACCAGTTACTGCGCTGAATATGCTATCTCAATTTGAAAAAGATTTGGCTGGGAAAAAAGTAGATTTGACACAAACCTATACAAATAATTTTGCACAAAAGGCAAATATTAAATATAAATAATGTTGAATCAAGTCAATCAATATTCCTTAGAGTTAAAAGATGTATCGTGTGCATTTGCTACACATGGAATAGAAGATTCATACATTGCGGTTAAAGATATTTCACTTCAAATCAAAGAAGGTGAATTTGTATCTATTGTAGGACCAACAGGCTGTGGGAAGTCAACACTTCTCAATGTTGCAGCTGGATTGCTAGAGCCCTCAAAAGGGCAAATTCTTAGCTTTGATAAGCCTCTAAAAGGGATTAATTCTCGGGCAGGTTATATGTTCCAATCGGATGCCCTGATGCCTTGGTGCAATGCGAGGGATAACGTCGCTATGGGGCTTAAATTTAGAAAATTCTCTGCAAAAGAATTAAATGAAATGACAGAAGAATGGTTACGCCGAGTAGGGATGAATGGCTTTGGAGATCGTTATCCCCACCAATTGTCTGGTGGAATGAGAAAGAGAATTGCTCTTGCACAAACCTTAGCATTAGATCCAGATATTATTTTGATGGATGAGCCATTTTCAGCTTTAGATATTCAGACAAGACAATTGATGGAAAATGAAGTTCTTGCTCTTTGTTCTGGAAATGCCACAAAACCTGGTAAATCGATATTGTTTATTACCCATGATTTAGATGAGGCTATTGCAATGAGTGATCGGGTCCTCATTTTATCTGCTGGGCCAGGTTCAAAAATTATAGGTGAGTTCAATATTGATTTACCAAAACCAAGGGATGTTGCTGAGATAAGAAATCAGCCGCGCTTTTACGAGTTGTATCAAGCGATTTGGACGTTGTTACGCAATGAAGTTTTAAAGAGCTATGAGTTACAAAAACAAGCTAATAAATACAATGGGCCGGGCGTATGAAATTATCTCGTTTAAATATTTATTTGCGTTTATTCCAGTTATTACTACTTCTTGCTCTAATTGCTATATGGCATATTGCAAGTCGCTCTATTCAGGCAGCCTTTTTCATTGGGGAGCCTTTAATTGTTTTTAGCCGCTTGGTAGATTGGTTATATATTGAGTGTGACGTTTATATTCATCTTGGCGTTACCTTATTAGAAACCTTATTAGCCTTTGTGATTGGAACAACAAGTGGTCTTCTTTTTGGGCTGTGGTTAGGGTTATCGCCGCGTACTGCTCTAGTTCTTGATCCTTTTATTAAGGCCATCAACTCTATGCCAAGAGTAATATTAGCTCCAATTTTTTGCGTATGGTTTGGTTTAGGAATTTGGTCAAAAGTTGCATTAGCGATCACATTGGTCTTCTTTATTGTCTTTTTTAATGTTTATCAAGGTGTCAAAGAAGTGAGTCCAGTTATTTTGGCGAATGCCAAAATGTTAGGAGCAAATTCTAGGCAACTCTTAAGATATGTTTATTTGCCTTCTGCAACCAGTTGGGTATTTTCGAGTTTGCATACTGCTGTAGGATTAGCATTTGTAGGAGCTGTTGTTGGAGAGTATCTCGGATCAGCACGTGGCGTAGGTTATCTTATATTGCAGGCCGAGGGTACTTTTGATATTAATAGTGTAATCGCGGGCATTATCTTATTAACAATTTGTGCCCTCATTCTTGATGGTTTGGTTGGGGTAGTTGAGAAAAAATTATTAATCTGGCAACCAAAGTTAAGTCAAACCGAAAAAATATAATGAATGCTAGTACTGCAGACGTTCAAATTTGCGAGGTAGGTCCAAGAGATGGGCTGCAATCCGTTAAATCTATTATGTCTACTGAGCATAAAAATCTTTGGATTAATGCAATGTATGAAGCAGGACTTCGAGAAATAGAAGTTGGGTCCTTTGTTTCGCCTAAGCTTTTGCCACAAATGGCTGATACTGATCAAGTGGTGAAATTTTCTAAAAACCTTTTAGGATTAACAGTTGTTGCTTTAGTTCCTAATTTAAAAGGTGCACAAAAAGCGATTGAGTCTGGTGCTCACCAAATTACAATCCCAGTTTCAGCGAGTGCGGCGCATTCTTGGGCCAATGTAAGGAAGACTCCAGCTGAGATGGTAGAAGAAGTAAAGAGAATTATTGAGTACCGAAATGCTTATGCCCCAAAAGTAAAAATTGAAGCCAGTATTTCCACTGCGTTTGGGTGCACGATAGAGGGACTAGTTCCTGAAGACGATGTTATCCAATTAGCATTGCAGGTGATACAAGCTGGTGCTGACCTATCCGGCTTGTCCGATACGACTGGCTATGCGAACCCTTCACAGGTGAAGAGGTTATTTAGGAGACTGAAGTTGGAATTAGGCACCCATGCTGGAGCTGCTCATTTTCACAATACACGAGGTTTAGGTATTGCGAACTGTTTGGCGGCATTTGAAGAGGGCGTCTTGTCATTTGATTCATCTATGGGAGGATTAGGAGGTTGCCCATACGCCCCTGGCGCATCCGGAAATGTCGTAACTGAGGATTTGATTTTTATGTTTGAAGCTATGGGGGTGAGTACTGGCATTAATCTAGAACGATTATTTCAGTCTCGTCATTTCTTAAGTCGTGGAATTCCGACGGAGGCTATTTATGGGATGGTACCAGAGGCAGGTTTGCCAAAAGGATTTATGCAATTCAATCAATAATTCCCTATGAGGAGAGTTTAAGAATAGGGAATTATTGATCTAGAATAAGAATGATGCGTGACTTTTTGAAAATACCTTATAAATAATATTTCGATGAACTACTTTAAATATCTGATTTTGATAGTATGTCTTACTGGTTGCAGTAAGACTGAACCTATAGTTCAGCCACCATACAATTCGCCCTTAACACTATCGCAGTTAATGAATTGGGTATTAGATCCTGCTGCTGACGGTATTTGGGATGCTGTAGGTTGGGTAAGCACTGCAAAAGGTGAACTTGCTATTGCGCCAAAAAACGAAGCACAATGGGATGATCTTCGCAATCATGCTGCCACGCTGATGGAAGCAAGTAATCTTCTGATGTTAGATAAATATGCGAAAGATAAAAATGATTGGATGCTTTATGCAAATCGCTTGAGTAAATCGGCTGAGGCAACCTTAGAGGCTATCAATAAAAGGGATATAGACGCAATTTTTTTAACTGGATCGGAAATTGATACTGCATGTGAGGCGTGCCATATTAAATATGGAAACTTTACAGAAAAATCTATAGCGCAAAACAAATGATCTCACTCGAAAATTTAAAATAAATCATAGGAAAGAAAATCACGCTATATTTTATTTTGTATCGACCTGACGCATAGGACATAATTTCTAATTCTTATTGCTGATAAAAACATAGTGCTTCTCATAAAATAAAAAAGTTTATTGAGCATGTATAAATAGAATTTATACATGGGTATGCGGTAAAATAAACTCCATCGACTGCAAATAATAGTTAAGGTTAAACCATGGTATTCAATCGTCGTTCATTTATTAAATCGGCTTTAGGTGGCATAGCCATTCCAACTTTTTATCCTCTGAGTTCGAGCTTTGCACAAAGCTTAGATGAAGAGTGGAAAACTTACCAAATTAAAACCGAAATCAATATTGAAGGTAAAGAGCATTCGATTCAAGGTTGGTTGCCATTAACACTGACTCAAAATACTGATTATTTTAGAACTTTAGCGATTAACTATTCGGGTAATACAGACAAAATTGCCATTATTCAAACACCTCATAACGATTTGAGAATGATTTCTGTTAACTGGGATAAGAATTCAGGTGTGGGACACTTCGAGGTGATTACAACGGTAGCAACACGAGATAGAAAAAATACATTTGAGAAATTTAATCCAGAAATAAAGTTAGCTAAAGCGGAATCTAATTATTGGACTAGGGGTACTCAGATGTTGCCAACTGATGGCATTGTTCGTCAAAAGGTCAAGGAAATTCTGAGCACCATTCCAGTCTCGTCTAATGATCTTGAGAAAGCTAAAGCAATATATAACTGGGTTGTAGACAATACTCGCAGAGAAGCAAGTACAAGAGGTTGCGGTGTTGGGGATGTTAAATATATGTTAGAGACTAACAACATGGGTGGCAAATGCGCTGATATTAATGCGATATTTGTTGCACTTGCTAGAACTGCCAAGATACCTTCCAGAGATGTCTACGGCATTCGAATTGATAACTCTGCTAGAGGCTACAAAAGTTTAGGTAAGTCAGATGATATTACTAAAGCTCAGCATTGCCGTGCTGAATTTTTCGCAAATGGCTATGGATGGATTGCTGTAGATCCTGCAGATGTTCGCAAGGTCATACTTGAAGAGCCGGGTAATCTAACGATCAATGACCCTAAAGTGACTTCAATCAGAGATTATTTATTTGGTAACTGGGAAATGAATTGGATGGCCTATAACTATGGGCATGATGTTAATCTTCGCGGTTCCAGTTTGGGAGCTATCGGAAATATTCCATTTTTGATGTACCCCCAAGCTGAATCTAATAGCGGCCGTTTTGATTCTTTAGATCCAGCTAATTTTAAATATCAGATTACAAGTAAGAGATTGTCTTAATTTAGATGGGAAGTTTTTATCGGTTAACTAAGGTAATAATGGGAGTTATTTTATGTTCTCATTTGAGCTTAGCGAATGCCCAGTGGCTGCCAGCTTCGAAATTAGGGTTAACTAAAACACCTGTTACGAATTTAGTAGACCTTCAAGGGAAAATCTTTAGACTCGAACAATATCGAGGTCAGGTTCTCTTCGTTAATTTTTGGGCAACTTGGTGTGAGCCTTGTCGAGATGAATTTAAAGAAGTGATTGAGCTACAAAAAAAATATCAACATCAGAATTTTGTGGTGATTGCTATTAACTTGGCTGAATCGCCCAATAAAATTAATGAATTTTTTCAAATTAACCAAATTGACCCAAAAAGTTTAATTGTTGTTTCTGATCGGAATGGCATTACCTATAAGACTTGGAAAGGAAGAGGCATACCGATTAGTTTTCTGATTAACAAAAAAGGAATAGTAGATTCATATTGGCTAGGTGAAATAACAGCCAGCAGATCAGAAATACTTCCGCATATTGATGACTTACTACATTCGCCATAACCTAGAACCTAGGTAGTAACCCTGCGATGCATTTAACTCTTATTTACATTAAACTGAGTGCTTATGATCTGCCTCAAACCCTTTATATAAAGGAAATAAGATGAAAACACTGGCCTTAAGAAAAATATTCATTTACCTTTTATTGGGGATACCTTTTATTGGAAATGTTGTTGCACAGACTAATTTTCCTAATCGTCCAATCAGGTATATTGTTCCCTTCCCGCCAGCAGGTGCAACCGATAACGTCGCAAGACCGATAGCTGCCGAAATCGCGAAGCAAACAGGTTGGAACGTTGTTATTGAAAATAAACCAGGTGCTGGCGCAAATATTGGTGCTGACTATGTAGCGAAGTCCCCCCCTGATGGTTATACATGGTTAATGGCATCTGTTGGAACTCACGGCATAAATCCACCTCTTTATAACCAAGGAAATAATCATTTACCCTTTGATCCCATAAAAGATTTTTTACCAGTAACCTTGGTTGCCAGATTGCCGAATGTTTTGGTGCTTAATAACGAATTTGCTTCGCGTAATAAGATTAATACGGTAAATGATTTGATCGCTTATGCAAAAGCCAATCCTGGAAAAGTTAACATGGCCTCTAGTGGAAATGGAACATCGATTCATATGTCTGGCGAATTATTTAAATCGATGACTCATACCTACATGCTCCACCTACCTTATAAAGGGAGTAATCAAGCGCTAACTGATTTGATTGCTGGCAATGTGGATATTATGTTTGATAATTTACCCTCTTCTATTAATTTTATAAAAGCGGGAAGACTAAAAGCTATTGCAGTAACAACGGCAAAACGAGTCCCGGCTTTTCCTGATCTTCCTACAATCGCTGAGGCGGCTAATCTTCCTAGCTATGAAGCTTCATCGTGGTTCGGGATTGTATTGCCCATTAATACGCCGCCTGAGCTTTACAACAAAATTTCTACTGAGGTGATTAAAGCTGTAAAAAGCGCTTCTGTTAAAGAAGCATTTTTAGCAATGGGGGCAGAGCCTGTTGGTAATTCAAATGCTCAATTTGCTGAGTTTATTAAAGATGAAATCGCAAAGTGGACAAAGGTAGTTAAAGACTCCGGTGCGAAATTAGATTAATTCATTACTTTAGCTAAGTCAGAAAGTTTTTTGGATGGTGTAATTGCTTCAGGGTTAGTGACAAGTTCAATGATTGCACCATCTTTTGATGCTAAAGCTTTTTCTAGGGCTGGGAAAAAATCTTCAGTCTTAGAAATTCTGAATCCTAGCATATGGTAGCTTTCAGCCATTTTTAAGAAGTCAGGGTTTGTGAGATGTGTCCCTGAAATACGGTGGGCGTATTCTCGTTCTTGATGCATCCGAATAGTTCCGAGAATACCGTTATTGAAGATAATAACAATAGGTTTCGCATCATATCTCATCGCAGTTGCAAGCTCTTGGGAGTTCATCATAAAATCCCCATCTCCAGCAACGCAAATAACACAACGATCAGGCTCGACAATTTTTGCTGCAACTGCAGCAGGAAGGCCGTATCCCATTGAACCATTGACAGGTGCTAATTGTGTTCTAAAACCACCGTAAGGATAAAAGCGGTGGACCCAGGTAGCAAAATTGCCAGCACCATTTGTAAAAAGGGTATCGCGTGGAACATAGTTTTGGATATCAGAAAAAATATTGGCAAGTTGCAAATCTCCCACGATGGGTAATGGTGTGGTAAAGGCTTGTTGATCTTGATGAGCACGTTCTAGGTGTCCATTCTCAATCGCAAAACAATGATTGAGTTGGCTTAATGCATCTACAAATAATGAGGGAGAGCAATTAAGGGCAAAGTCAGGACGATAGACACTACCAAGTTCTTCGGCACCTGGATGTACATGAATTAAGGTCTGTTTTGGATTGGGGATATCTAGCAACGTATAGCCCCCAGTTGCTATTTCACTTAATCGATCTCCAATGACTAGAATCACATCTGCAGCTTGAACTCTTGAGATCAGTTGAGGGTTAGCGGCAATACCAATATAGCCAGCAAAAACAGGACTTAAATTGTCAATGAGATCCTGGTATCTAAACGAACAAGCAATGGGGATATTGTTTGTCGTAGCCCATTTTTCTAAAGCCAAGCAGCTACTTTTGTTCCATGAACTACCACCCACAATGACCATAGGGTGCTTACTTGCTTTAAGCGTTTGCATAGCAGCGTCAAATACTGGCCCATTCAAACCAGGTTCAATCAGATGAGCTTTTAATGTCGGTTTTTCATAGCCTTCATCAAATAAAACATCTTCAGGAAGCGCTAAAACAACTGGGCCTTGACGTCCTGCTTGAGCGATATGAAACGCTTTTGATATGAACTCATCGATACGGTCAACTCGATCGATACTACCTACCCATTTAGAGCATTCTGAAAACATCTTTCGATAGTCCATCTCTTGGAAAGACTCGCGACCAACCATCTCGCTGCTTACTTGTCCAATGAGTAAAACGAGTGGGGTGCTATCTTGAAATGCAGTATGAAGTCCAATAATTGCATTTGATGCTCCTGGTCCGCGAGTGACCATGACAACGCCTGGGTTGCCGGTCAATTTTGCATAGGCATCGCCCATGTAAGCCGCACCACCTTCTTGACGGCAGGTGATAAATTTTAATGTCTTTTGATGTTCATAAAGACCATCTAATAAAGGCAAAAAACTTTCTCCAGGAACACCAAAAGCAAATTTAACACCTTGTCTTGCGAGTGCATTTGCTAAAATTTTTCCGCCGTGAATCTTGGGGGTAGCTTGTGTCATAAGATTTTCTCGTTGTATTGAAATTGAGTATATAACAATGAAACTTGCGGAGCTCCATACCAAGAAATTCTATGAAAACGATTCTGGGAAGGGTATTTGAAATTTATTAGAGTAGGACTCTAATAAAGATTTAATGGTGGGGTGTAATCGAACACCATTTAACAACTGGAACTCGCGTTTTTTTAATCCTTGATGTCCAGGAAGTCTAACGCTCGAAATGCCAGACCTTGGGGGGTTCTCTATGCACTGTTTTGCGACCTCATCCATTTGCCTTAAGAAATCAATATTTGAACCAAATGCTTCTGGATCATAGAGGGTGATGTGAGCAGTTGCTCCCCACCCTTGTTTTGGATCGGCCCGACCAAATCCAGCAAGACCACCTGTTAGAGCTTCTACCATTAAGGCAAGGCCATATCCTTTATGACCATAGGTCGTTCCACCAATTGGTAGGATTGTCCCGGGGGGATTTTGAGATAGCACACTAGGGTCGTTAGTGAGATCGCCGTTCGCATCAATTAACCAGTTTTCATCAAAAACTTCTTTAGCATTTGCTTTTCTTCCAGTCATACCGTTTGTAGTAATTGAGGCTGAGATATCAATAAGAACAGAGCCGCTACTGCAAGGAAAGCCCATAGCTATAGGATTAGGTGTAAATACAGCCTTTGTTCCGCCGTAAGGTGCAACGCTGGCTGATTGAGCGTCTGAACTTGCTAGCAGCATCAGGAAACCATTTTCAGCTGCATGCCTTAAATACACGGCAAGGCATGCAATATGGTGGCTTTTACGAATTGATATAGAGGCAACGCCATAGGTCTTTGCCAACTGAAACAACTCATCCATTGCTGTAAATATTAACCAAGGCCCAGGTAAGCGTTTACCATCCCAAACTTGGGTAGCTGGCATTTTATTGATGATTTCATACGTACCCGATTTATTCATACTGCCAGACTCAAGCTCTTTCATATACGGAGCAAGTAAGGCTAAACCGTGAGTGTCATGTCCTAATAAGTCCCCTTCGATGAGAGTCTTAGCAACAACTCGGGCTTTTTCTTCCTCAAGACCCACCTGAGTAAGTAAATTAAACCCATAGGTTTCTAGTATTTTTGAATTGTACTTTGGCCTAGATAAAAAATCGGATTCAAAGATCATTTTATTGGGTGTAGTCATCGTTTAATCATACTAAGTTTAAGAAAAGAAAGTGTTAAGCTAATACTTAGCTATTTATTATCTATTAAAAGGATACTATGCCCACATATACAGTAACTTATTCTGGAGTCATTTTGAGTTCAGATGTAAAGCAAATGATTGCGCAGGGAATTACGAGTACGCATAATAAAATTACCGGGGCAAACTCATATTTCGCACAGGTTATTTTTAAGGAAACACATGCTGGGGATCACTTTATGGGTGGTAAGCCAGTTCTAGAGCCTCAAATTTTCTTACATGGCCAAATTAGAGAAGGAAGACCTAACGCGCTCAAACAAAAATTGATATGTGGATTAAGAGACCAACTCATGATTGACTCTGAGTTTCAGAAAGATCAAGTTTGGGTCTATCTTGTTGATTTGATTCCAGCCCAAATGATTGAGTATGGAGAGGTATTACCTGAATCAGGTGGTGAAGTTGAATGGTTTAACAATTTACCAGAGCAATTAAAGGATAAATTATCTGCCATGGAAAATAGGTAATTTATTGAAATTACCTATGAAATTTACTATATGAGTCCAGGAGTTTTAGTGCAAATTATCTAAACCCCTGGTTATTTAATAGATCTTATTTTCTACTCAGGCAATGAAGCCATATCAATAACGAAGCGATATTTAACGTCGCTTTTTATCATTCGCTCGTAGGCCTGGTTGATGTCTTGTATCTTAATGAGCTCAATATCAGAAACAATATGATGCTTGGCGCAGAATTCAAGCATTTCTTGGGTTTCAGCAATACCGCCAACTAACGAGCCTGCAATTTTACGACGTCCAAAAACAAGAGCTTGGGTATTAAGGGCCGCATTAGGTCCTACAGCTCCGACAATACACATCGTCCCTTCAACTTTGAGTAACCACATATAGGGGTTGTAGTCATGGGGTACTGGAATTGTGTTGATGATGAAATCAAATTGATTCAACATTTTCTTCATAGCAACAGGGTCAGTGGAGATGAGGACGTCATCTGCGCCAAGACGTTTTGCATCATGTACTTTGCTTTCAGAGGTGGTGATCATGACAGTTTTAGCGCCCATGGCATGGGATAGCTTGATGGCCATATGTCCAAGACCACCGAGCCCAATGACGCCAACAGTCATACCAGCTTTAATTCCCCAATGTTTTAAGGGTGAATAAGTTGTGATTCCTGCGCATAAAAGAGGTGCCGCAGCAGCTGGATCGAGTCCATCGGGCATGGTTAAAACAAAATGTTTATCTACGACGATACGTTTTGAATATCCGCCGTAAGTAAAGTTACCAGGATCTTGAGTGGGGCTATTGTAAGTTGTTGTAAATCCACTGAGGCAATATTGTTCCATGTCTGCTTCGCAAGAGCTACACACATGGCAAGAGTTCACAAAGCATCCAACAGCAACACGCTGACCTATCTTTAAATGTGTAACCTCAGCACCTAAGGCACTGATTTTTCCTACGATTTCGTGGCCAGGGATTACGGGGTAATTGCTCATTCCCCAATCATTTTTTGAAAAATGCAGGTCCGTATGGCAAACCCCACAAAATTCAATTTCGATTTGAACATCTTTTGCGCCAACGCTTCTGCGGGTAATTTGGTGAGGTCCGAGTGGGGATGTGGCTGATTGTGCTCCGAAACTGGCTGTTAATGTCATGTTTAATCCCAAATATATTAAGTATATATCGTTAGAGTAATTTACTGATTATGGACAATGATTTTTAGGTTTAAATGGGGGTTGAGAAAAATTTCCCTTTTAAATGGCTTTTCTGAATTAAAATTGAGCGCATAAAATAATGGGGCAAAAATGACAAAAATATTAATTAAAGGCGGCACTATCGTATCCATGGATCCAGTGACTGGAGACCTTGAATGTGGCGATATTTTGATTAATAACGACCGTATTGAGGCTATTGCTTCCAGTATTTCAGATGAAAGTGCCCAAAAAATTGATGCCACTGGCTGTATTCTGTTTCCAGGATTAGTTAATGCTCACACGCATACTTGGCAGACGGCTCTGAGGGGAGTCACGAGTAATTGGACTTTGCTGGAATACTTTAAAAACATGCATGCTGGATTAGCTACGAACTTTGTTCCTGACGACATTTATATTGCAAATATGATGGGGGCGTTAAATCAAATCAATTGTGGTACGACTACATTAGGGGATTGGTGTCACAATAACCCGACCCCTGACCACACCAACCGTGGTATTGATGGGATCATGGATTCAGGCATAAGGGCAGTCTTCTTTCATGGTTCTCCTAAACCAGATCCAAAACCAGGTCAGAAACATTTCAGCGAAATTCCCCATCCACGGTCTGAGATTGAACGCTTACTGAAGGCTCGTTTTCAAAACCCACAATCTTTGGTTACTTTGGGGATGGCTATTTTGGGGCCGCATTATTCAACATATGATGTTGCTGTTCACGATTTCTTATTGGCTAGAGAATATGGTTTGATTGCAAGTATGCATTGTGCTGGTGCGGAAGCTAAAACTCCAGATGGTTGGGAACGTTTAGCCAAAGATGGCCTATTAGGAAGTAACAATAATATTGTCCATGGGAATAATCTAACGGACCAACAATTACAAATGATGATTGATTTAGGGGTCACATTTAGCATCACTCCCGAAATGGAAATGACGCAAGGTCATGGCTATCCAATAACGGGTCGTTTATTAAAATTAGGTTCAGCACCTTCATTGGGAGTTGACCTTGAATCTGGAATCTCTGGAGATATGTTTACAGTAGCTAGAATGGCAATGGGTATGCAGCGTGCATTTGATAATGCTGCCTCAAAAGAGCAGTTTGGAAAATTACCAGATACGTCAACGATTCATTGTCGTGAGGCGCTTGAATGGATCACGATTCGTGGAGCACAAGCCTTAAAAATGGAAGAAGAAATTGGGTCATTAAAAGTAGGTAAAAAAGCAGATATAGTGATGATTCGGGCAAGCGACTTAAATATGTGCCCTGTCCATGATCCTGTTACTTCAGTCTTAATGCAAACAAGCCTTAGTAATATCGATACGGTGATTATTAACGGTGAGATCAAAAAGCAAGGCGGTAAGCTTTTGCATCAAGGTATTGAAGAGGGTAAAGAAAAACTAAAAACCTCGGGTAAACGCCTCTTGAAACAGTTAAATTCTGTGATACATTGATTCGTTAGATTAAAAATATTTGTTAGATATGCCGTAACAATATGCAATCTTTCACAGCCTTTCGCCAGCTCAATAATTCGCTATATTCTTTATGACACAACCGATCTTAGAACTTCACTCGATCAGTAAATACTTTCCTGGGATCACAGCATTAGATCAAGTTTCCTTTTCAGTATTTCCTGGTGAGATACATATGCTTCTGGGAGAAAACGGCGCAGGAAAATCAACTTTAATGAAAGTATTATGCGGAGCTTATCAAGCTGACGCAGGAGAGATACATTACAAAGGTCAGCTCGTCAAGATCTCAAATCCTAATGATGCTAGAAAGCTAGGGATTGCGGTCATTTTTCAAGAGTTCTCGTTGGTACCCTACCTTAATATTGCTCAAAATATTTTTTTAGGCCGGGAATTTCCAGGAAAAATTCCAGGAACAATAGACCATCAAAGGATGCATAAAGAAGCCAAACATTGGTTGCATTTATTATCTTTAAATTATGACACTCACACCTTAGTACACACACTTGGTGTCGCGCAACAACAGATGGTTGAAATTGCAAAAGCTTTATCTCAAAATGCACAAATTTTAGTGATGGATGAACCTACAGCGGCATTATCTGACCGAGAGACTATTTTGCTGTTTGAGATGATTCGTAAATTGCAATCTGAAGGGGTTGCTATCGTGTATATTTCTCACCGAATGGCTGAAGTCTTTAGTATGGGTGATCGAATTACAGTACTTCGAGATGGAAAACAGGTGGGATCTGCAGATCCAAAGTCAGCCACACCTGACGAACTTGTTCACATGATGGTGGGGCGCAGAGTTGACATGGCATATGCACGCACTGAAAAAAGTAAGCTTGGAGAGGTGGCATTAAAAATCTCCAATGTTTTTTCTGATAATGGGATTAAAGATATTTCTTTAGAAGTCAAAGCTGGAGAAATTGTAGGTTTAGCAGGCCTAGTTGGAGCTGGAAGAACTGAGGTTGCTCGCGCGATTTTTGGTGCTGATAAGGTGACATCTGGAACTGTTGAGATTTGTGGAAAATTACGTCATGGTGAGCCATATCATTCAGTAGATATGGGATTGGCTTTAATACCTGAAAGTCGAAAGACCCAAGGCCTTGCCTTGATTCGATCTGTTGAAGAAAATATTGTTCTAGCGAGCTTGAATAAGATCTTTCCAAGTAGTTGGATTCAAGCTAAAAAAGTGCAAGACATTGGTAAAACAATGATAGCGAAACTGAGAATTGCAACGCCATCTGGAAAAAGATCTGCGCTTGTTTTGAGTGGCGGAAATCAACAAAAAATTGTGATTGGAAAATGGTTAACGACTGAGTCTAAAGTATTTATCTTTGATGAACCCACGCGGGGGATAGATATCGGTGCTAAGGCAGAAATATTTGCTTTAATTTATAAATTGGTTGAGGATGGGGCAGCTGTACTGATGATTAGCTCTGAATTATCCGAAATTGTTAATGTATGTGATAGAGCCTACGTAATGAGAGAAGGAAGAATTGCTGGTGCATTAGAGAAAGAGCAATTGACTGAAGAGAATATTTTAAAGTTAGGAATGACAAATGAATAATGTCACCTTAAAGAGTCCCCGAGTCCAATTAGGTATTTTGTTTAATTGCATTCCCGGTGTGGCGTTAATGCTTTTTGTGTGCATGATATCTTTCGCTATCTTAAGCCCAGACTTTTTATCACTTGGAAACTTAAAAAATGTAGGAGTGCAGTCGACGATACTGCTAATGATCTCGTTACCCATGACCCTTGTCATCATGACAGAGGGGATTGATATGTCCATTGGGGCCTTGCTCACTTTTTGCGGCGTAGTTGTTGCATATGTTCTGGCAAACACGCATAGTTTACCCCTTGCGATTTTTGTAGCACTAATGACTGGATTGATTATTGGTGCAATGAATGGGGCAATTATTGTTTACTTTAGTATGCCGCCATTTGTTGTCACTCTAGGGATGCTTGGAATTTGTCAAAGTTTAGCTTTAGTCCTTACAGATGGTCAAAGTATTACCGATGTTGGAGAAACTATTGGACTGAGCTATAACGGGATTTTCTTAGGTATTCCTATACCAATTTATATAGGTATCTTGTGTTATTTTGTGACCTATACATTGCTTTATCACACTCGTTTTGGAACTTATGTTAACGCGATTGGTGGGAATCGGGAAGCTCTCAAACTAGCTGGGGTTAAAACTAATTTTTATCATGTTGCTGTATATGCCTTTAGTGGATTAATGGCTGGTTTGGCATCGATCCTACTTACGGCGAGGATGAGTGCAGGGCATCCTACAGCCGCTATTGGAATGGAATTTGATGCCATCGCAGCGGTCATCGTCGGTGGTACATCCTTTGAAAAAGGTAACGGGTGGTTATTTGGAACCTTTTTAGGCGTCATTACGGTGGGGGTTCTACGAAATGGACTTAATTTAGTAGGTGTACCATCCTCCGTGCAAGTGGCTAGTATTGGCTTACTCGTTCTGGTTGCTCTATTACTTGACAGTTTTAAAAGTAAAACTTAGGGGCTCTAAAAATGACTAATTTACTTTCAGAAATCAAAGATTCAGCGCAACTTAAAAATTTATTTTTTCGCTTGTTAGTGGTATTTATTATTTGTTTCACTTTATCGTTTTTGACAGAAGCATTTTTTACTGTAAACAATTTGCTCAATGTATTACGCCAAGCTAGCCTGTTATTTTTAATGGCTTCTGGTGTCACCTTAGTGATATTAACTGCAGGGATTGACTTATCCATTGGCGCCAATGTTGGGATGTCTGCCTGTTTAGCAGCCGTTGTCATGACAAATACTGGTTCGACCTTACTGGGATTTCTAACAGGTATCGGAAGTGGCATGTTAATTGGTGTTGGGAATGGTTTGTTAGTGACTACCCTTAGGTTACCTTCATTCATAGCTACCTATGGCATGCTTTGGATTCTGCATGGAGTAACTTATTACTTTATGGGGGGGGCAACGATTAATGGCTTTGATAAATCTTTTCGCTTTATTGGGAGTGGTTACTTATATGGAGTCCCAGTTCCAATCTATATCATGTTGATTTTTTTGGTAGTTGGTACCTTATTTACAAAAGATACAGTCTATGGACAACAGGTATATGCCGTAGGTGCAAACCCTGTAGCAGCAAGATTATCTGGAGTGCCTGTTAATCGCCGATTAATGCTTGTCTATATATTAAGTGGGATGACTGCTGGTTTGGCGAGTTTGGTTTATTTGGCTAGGCTTAATTCTGCAGAGGGCGATATAGGTGAAGCTCTGACGCTTCCTGCAATTGCAGCGGTATTAATTGGTGGTACTTCTCTATTTGGAGGCATTGGGACGATATTTGGGACACTCATTGGGGCTCTCATATTGACATTAGTCTTAAATGGCATGAATATCCTATCTATTGATGGAAACTGGCAGGCTTTAGTCACAGGCGTCATTATTATTTTGTCGGTTTTATTAGATTTAGTTTTTAGAAGAAAAAGTAGTACTGGATAGTTTTATCTTTTGTCGTAGAAATTTATATAAATTTAAGGAGATCTTTTACAAATGCAAAATAATAAATTAACTTTAGTGCTAGCAACAGCGATGACACTGATTGCTGGACATGCTTTTGCCGATGGTGAGAAAATTGCCGTCTTTACTAAAAATTCAACTAATCCTTTTTTTCAAGCGTTTCGATTAGGTGCGGATTCAGCTGCGAAACAGATGAATGCAGCAGCGGTCACTCACTACGTTCCAACAAAACCAGATAGCATTCCAGAGCAATTGAGTGCAATCGATGATGTGGTTGTTAAAAAGCCAAATGCAATTGTCTTAATTCCAGTTGACTACAAAGCGATTACTCCCGGAGTTAAAAAGATTAATGAAGCTGGAATTCCGGTTATAAATGCAACGGACCATTCTGAAGGAGGCAGCTTTGTCAACTTTGTTGGCGCTGATGATTACAGTACTGCCTTAGCTGCTGGAAAAGCCTTAGTTAAAGCGCTCAATGGTAAAGGAAATGTTGTCATTATTGAAGGCGTGAGAGGTGTTTTAGGAAATACTAATCGCGTCAATGGCTTCAAAAAAGCAATTGAAGAAGCTCCAGAAATGAAGATTCTCACATCTCAACCTGGAAATTATCAAAGGCTTCAAGCGCTTCAGGTGATGGAAAACTTGATTCAAACTTATCCGAAGATTGATGGCGTAATGACTGCCAATGATGCAATGGCAAGCGGTGCAATTGAGGCTTTAGAGGGGTCTAATCGTAAGGCTTTGGTGATTGGTATTAATGGGAGTAAAGAGGCTGTAGAATCCATCAAAGCCGGTAAGATGCTTGCTAGCGGTGATGCGGCGCCATTTTTGCAAGGGTGCTTTTCTACAATGTCAGCTATTCGGACATTGCGTAAATTACCTATTCCTAAGGAAATCATTTTTCCTCCGATGGTAGTTGAAAAAGCAAACCTTGCAAATTACGATACACCCCCAGAGAAACAAGTATGTCCAACTTGGGCATCTGTAGTTAAATAAATGCATAAGTAGTTAATAGTTCAAGATAAAGCTTACGTATCCCTACGTAAGCTTTTTTTATTTTTAAGGAAAAAACATGGATGTTCAGCATTTTGATCCACAACAGATGTTTTCTGTTGTCGGAAAATCAATTTTAATTAGTGGTGCGACGGGAACTTTAGGAACTGCGACAGCGCTTGGGTTAGCAAAAGGTGGTGCTCGTTTAACGCTAGCCGATAACAATCCTGAGGGATTAAAAATACTTGAACAAAAGATTCGTGATTTGGGGGCTCAAGTCACGACGGTGCCTTATTGGCCAGATACTGAAGAGCATGCTTTGGCTATGGTTGCTAAGGCGGTTGAAAGTTTCTCCGAGCTTAATGGTGTGTTGATCACAAACGGCACAAACTATGTAGCTGACATAGTTGATATGCCCGTTGATTCATGGCAAAAAGTAATGGATGCAAACTTACGTGCTCCATGGTTGGCATGTCAAGCTGCTGGTCGTCAAATGATTAAGCAGGGAAAAGGTGGAAGTGTTGTTGTTCTCTCATCTACACGAGGAAAGTTAGGGCACCCTGCAGGGTACACAGCTTATTGCACTTCTAAAGGTGCAATTGATTCTCTAGTTAAAACTTTAGGGTGTGAGTGGGGTAAACACGGAATTACGATTAATGCAGTTGGACCAACAGTTTTTCGCTCTCCCGTTTCAGCATGGATGTATGCAGAAGATGGGCCTGGAAAAGTAACACGTGAAGGAATGTTAAGCCGAATACCTTTGGGGCGTCTAGGTGAGCCTGAGGACATTGTGGGTAGTATTTATTTTTTATTAAGTCCAGCATCAAGTTTTTGTACAGGGCAGACCTTTTACGCGGATGGTGGCTATACGGCCGGCTAAACAATAATAAAGATACGAGGGATTTATGAAGGCAGCAGTTATTGGATTGGGGTGGTGGGGTAAACAGATTATTTCTTATTTGAAAACGAGTCAGCATATTCAAGTGACACATGGTGTTGACCTGAATATTTCGCATTTAGAAGAATTTGCAAAAGAACATCAAATTTCACTAGAAACCCAGATGGAAAATGTCCTGAAAAATCCAGCAATTGATGCTGTGATTTTAGCTACTCCGCATAGCATGCACGAAGTTCAGGCTTTGGAAATCGTTGCTGCTGGTAAGCAATTATTTTGCGAAAAACCGCTGGCTCTTTCTAGTCTTGGAGCTAAGAGGATTATTGATGCTTGCCAAAACGCTGGCTTTATTTTAGGCATTGGTCATGAGAGACGCTTTGAGAGTGCTCTAGAAGAAGTTTTGCGTTCTGTAAAATCAGGAGAGCTAGGTCAAATACTACATTTAGAAGCTAATGTAAGTCACAATCTTTTTGCCACGATGGACGCAAGTAACTGGCGAGTACAAGACCAAGATGCACCTGCTGGAGCATTGACAGCTTTGGGGGTTCATTTAACAGATTTCTTTATTTCTCTGGTAGGGTGTCCAACGCATGTCAGAGCGAAAACGGGTCGCGTATTAAAAAATGCGGTGGGTAAAGATCAAGTGATGGTGCAATTAGATTTTGATCAAGGAATTACAGGTTCAATCACTTGTTTATCGACAACACCTTTTCATGGGCGCATTACAGTTTTTGGAAGTTTGGGTTGGATTGAAGTTAAAGAGAACGGCAATGTTGATTGGGGATTACCTTCAGAAATGACGATTACTAATAGTCAAGCCAAGCGAACTTATAAAACTTTTCCTGCTTCAAATGTCGTGCTGAAAAATTTTGACGCATGGGCTACTGCGATTGCAGGATCTTCTACCTACCGCTACACGCCCGAACAAATTTTAAATAACGTCAAGGTTCTTGAGGCGATTGTTAAGTCCTCAAATAATCACTCAGAATTAGTGGTTATTAATTAAGTGATTTATTGTGGTTGAAAATTAATGTCTTTAACGATTTTTCCGTAGCGAATATAGTCATCTTTAATAATTTTATTAAAGTACTCGGGGGATTCGTTAACGACTGCCATGCTTAAACCGTTCACACGCTCAGTCACATCAGGTGAGTTCATGGCTTTATTGATGGCGCTGTTTAAAATTTGAACGATCTCTGGTGGAGTTCCTGCTGGGGCTATATAGCCAAACCATCCAACCGCACTAAATCCTGGCACTACTTCGCTGGTTGATTGTGTATTAGGCCAATCTTTAACGCGACTAGGAGTACTTATTCCAATCAGTTTGATTTTCCCAGCTTTGATGTTAGGGGTAAATGAAGCGATTCCCAGTATAGAGGCTTGGACTTGACCACCCACCAAATCAGTGACTACTTGTATGCTGCCTTTATAGGGTACAGGAAGATATTTAAAGTCTGCACGCATTCTTAGATCTTCAAAAGTTAAGTGTGGATATCCACCATCACCGTTTGTAGCAACTGAAAGCATCCCAGGATTTGCTTTTGCATAGCTAATCATTTCTGTCAGATTATTAAAAGGCGCATTAATGTTGGCCGCGATCCCTTGATAGTTTGTCATGTGTAAAGACACCCCAGTAAAATCTTTGAGAACGTTATAGGGTACTTTTTTGAAAGTATGGGGCAAGACAGTCAAATTACCGCCTTGACCAGCGGCAATCGTATATCCATCGGCGGGGGCTTTTGCTAAGACACCAAGTCCAACTTGACCGCTGCCCCCAGAAATATTTTCAACGATCACTGGTTGTCCAAGCATTTCGGTTATTTTTGGACCTATCATTCGAGCCATGATGTCTATAGGGTCTCCGGCTGGGAACGGGATAATAATTTTGATGGGTTTACTCGGAAAATGATCTGCAAATGCGGGTAAGCTGAAAACACATAAAGTGATAGCAGAAATAAAGTTCATAAAGTGACGGTTAAAAATGAATGTCATGATGAATCCTTTTAAATGAGTAATACAGGTTATTCAGGTTTAATTTGACCATCTCGAATAATAATTTTAAGGCGAGCTAAATCTTGCTCTTGAAATTTTTCAAACTCTGAAGCGCTCAGACTATTTGGAGCAAATCCTGCCCGTTCTGCTTTCTCTTTAGCGTCTTCTGTATTCATGATTTCTGAAATCTTCGAACTTAATTGGTTGACGATAGTACTTGGTGTTTTTGCGGGGACATGAATACCATTCCAAGCTACATAGGAAAAGCCAGGAAAGCCTTGTTCGCCAGCGGTGGGTAAATCGGGAAGCCCCTTGTATCTTTTAGTACCGGTAATTGCAATTGCTTTTAATTTTTTACCTTGAATCATGGGGAGTACTGCAGGTGCCGTGGCGAACATGATTTGAACTTGGCCACTCATGACATCAGTAATAGCAGGATTAGTACCCTTATAAGGGACGTGTGTAATTTCCACATGGGCTTGTTGTTTAAACATTTCAGCAGCTAAATGAGGTGCTGTACCATTTCCTGCTGATGCATAGTTCAATTGACCTGGCTTAGATTTTGCAAGGTTGACTAAGTCTTTTAAGTTATTAACAGGCAAATCTGGGTTAACTACGAGGATGATTGGAATTGTGGCGAGAAGGCTTACAGGTCGAAGGTCCAGCGATATGTCATAGGGCATTTTAGGTTGAAGGACATCATTGGCTGTGTAGGAACTTGAGGATAAAAGGAGTGTGTAGCCATCGGGCGGGGCTTTGGCAACTGCGTCTCCTGCGACTATTCCGCCAGCTGCGGGGCGAGGATCAATAATGACGGCTTGCCCCCAAGCCTGCGTTAATTTCTCCCCGAGCATTCTTGCGAGTACGTCAGTACCGGGTCCGACAATTAATTTAATGGGTTTATTAGGATAGCTTGAAGTTTGAGTATCTGCAAGTATTTGATTAGTATGGGTTAATTGTAATAAGCCTAGGGCTAAGATGATAATCTTAAGTCTCATATTTTTTAATTTAGTTATATTTATAGTTTAAGGATGAACCCTAAGGTCTTGAATTCGATCTATAAAAATTAGTTTATC
>Ga0194047_10000029_pt1 | contig 117498 bp, 108 predicted proteins | sample JunL225m_MetaG_2_FD_160070 | JGI IMG/M metagenome (GOLD analysis project Ga0194047, IMG submission 160070) | Anoxic zone freshwater microbial communities from boreal shield lake in IISD Experimental Lakes Area, Ontario, Canada - Jun2016-L221-5m | ecosystem: Environmental > Aquatic >... | reverse complement strand
AGGTAATGCATATTCTGGAAAATATTTTTTATAACTATCTGTAAGAGTGTCACTTGGAGAAATACAATTAACTTGTATTTTTTTATCAATAAGTTCATGAGAAAGTCCGATTGTACAAGTTTCCAAAGCTTTTTTTGATACATAATATGGTAGCCATCCTTTGGCTCCAGCTTCAAAAGTACCGCTAATATTTACTATTTTTCCATATTGTGGAATTAATGAGACCAAATTTTTGAATATTATCATTGGTGCTTGTATACCTACTGTTAAAATATTTTGTACATCAATATCGGAATAAGTAACAAAGTCCATATTTGAAAAAGCCTTATCACCATTATGATAAACACCAGCAGCATTAATTATTACATCTAGCTGTGTAGAAGATTTCTTAACAAATTGAATTAAACTATTAATATCATCTGGATTGTTAAAATCTGCAGCTATGAATTTCACAGATTTACTATACGAAGATAGATTACTAGCTGTTTCAGCTAATTTATCCGAATTCTTCGATGTAATTATTAAATCGTAATTCTTTACTGCAAAAGATTTTGCAATTGAATAACCTATAGACGAATTTGTACCTATAATTAAAATTGTTTTTTTATTCATCAAAATTGATTAAATTAGTATAATTGTATAATCAATTTGTTTTGCTGTATAATAGTTGTCCAAAATATGGACAATATGAATACGCTAGAAAATTTTTTAAATCAACTCAATTTATCATCTGAAGAAGTTGAGATATACAAAGCAATTTATAAGAATAAAATTTGTACTGTTCTTGAAATAGCTAGATTTACAGGGATTAAAAGAACTACCGTATATAGATTATTAGAAGAGCTCACAAATATAGGAATAATAGAGGAGATAACAGATGAGTTTAGAAAATTATACAAAGTAAGTCCAGCAGAATCGATGGAAAAGCTTGTTATAGATCAGGAAAGCAAAACACAGGTTTTGAGAAATATATTTCCAGAAGTTTCTGTTCTAATAAATTCAGGAATCACAGATCCAGAAACCAAAGTCATCGTATATCAAGGAACATCACGAGTAAAACAAATGGTATGGCATACATTAAAAGCAAAAGGTGAAGTTCTGGGTTATACATATAGGAAATTGCAAGAGCTAGTAGGAGAAGACTACGAGATTAAATGGAAGAACGAATTTATGAATAAAAAATTAGGTTTAAGAGAAATAATTTCAGATGAGTATCTAGAGAGCGTAAAAAACGAGAAAGTAGCTCAAGAATTCGATTATGAGCTATTCCAAACAAGATATATTCCATCAAATATACTGTCCATTCCTCATCAAATGGATATTTATAATAATGTAGTTTCATACTACAGCTGGAGAAATAATGACATATTTGGAGTAGAAATATACAACGAAAAATTTACACTTATGCAAAAGCAACTATTTGAAATAGTGTGGGGCATCGCCGTAAAAGCCTAGATTTTTTCTTCCCTTTTAAAAAAGGGGAGATGTCCCGTTCGCGGGACAGAGAGGTTATATTTATATTTTTGCAATTCGGTATTTTTTCTCCCCTTTTCAAAAGTGATCGCTCAAATTATTTAGAAGATATAACTATAATCTTTCTTATTCGTAATTAACCAATCATCTCAATTCAAAAGTCGAATTCTACAGTTTCGAAATATAGTATTTTTTTATCTTAATAATATCCTACACTACGTATATTTAGTTTATAGCATTGGTTAAGATCAGTATTGTAGACAATTTCTAATAAAGGAGAATTAATAATTATATTAAACAGAGCTATTTCGGTGCCTTTATCGTGCGTTTGCGGAATAAACATAGCACGATAAGAGCACCGCAGTTTTTGATACTTTTTCCTGCGAAAAAGTATAGAAGAAACACAACGGGATAACGACAAAAAAAAAGACCTCTTTCGAAGCCTTTTTTAAAGTTTACTTACCACACGGCAACAGCTGCAACCTTATCATCATCACCAAGCCTAATGATTTTCACACCACTAGCAACTCTTCCAGTTTCTCTTATTTGTTCAATTTCAGTCCTTATAACTTGACCTTTTTGAGATATAACTATAAGTTCTTTTTGAGGATGGTCAATAACACGCATCACCACTATCTTTCCTGTTTTTTCGACTACTTTAGCTGTTGTAACACCTTGTCCACCTCTACCAATCGATGAATATTCATCAAGCGGAGTAAGCTTACCAAATCCATGTTCAGATATTACTAAAACGCGATCTTCTTTATGTCTGACTGTATCCATACTTATAACAACATCGTTTCCCTTAAGCAGAATACCTCTTACACCACGAGCTGATCGACCAAGTTCTCGGACCTGACCTTCATCAAATCTAATACATTTACCATTTGCAGTAGCAATAAGAATGCTTGTATTACCTGTCGTAGGCCTGACCCATCGAAGTTCATCGCTTTCATCCAATTTAATGGCTATAAGTCCATTTTTTCTAATTTCAGCAAGTTCCTTCATATCTACTTTTTTAACAGTTCCTCTAGTAGTGCACATGAAGAAAAATTTGTAGTCTACACCTTGTTTTTCCAAGCCTTGTTCACCTTCTTGAATTGTATCTTCATCCATTACATTACCACCTTCACCTCGAGTCAATACACTTGTTACATATTCACCAGCATCAAGTGCAATTAAATTGACAATAGGCTGACCTTTGGCTGTTCTAGCAAATTCTGGAATCTCATACACTTTCAATGAATAAACTTTTCCTTTATTACTAAAGAAAAGAACATCGTCATGAGTATTAGTGTAGAAAATATGTGAAATATAATCATCTCCTCTTGTAGTGGCACCAATAACACCTTTACCACCACGACCTTGTGATTTATATGTATCCATAGGCATTCTTTTGACATAACCAGCCTTTGATACTGTAACTACAACATTTTCTTTTTCGACCAAATCTTCTGCAGATAATTCATCTGGTCGTCCCGCGACTACTCGAGTCAATCTTTTATCTCCATATTTATCCTTCATTTCTGTTAACTCTGAATCAACTTTTTTCAAAACATTTTCAGGAGAGGAGAGAAGTACTCGATATTGTTCAATCAATAAAGCCACTTCTTTGTATTCATCATCAATTTTTTGTCTTTCTAGTGCGGCCAATCTTCTTAATTGCATTTCAAGAATTTCTTGAGCTTGCAAAGGAGAAAAAGTGAATTTTTTGATAAGTTGTTCTTTGGCAACATTACTATCTTTGGAAGCCCTAATAGTAGCAATAATTTCATCTAATACATCAAGTGCTCTTTTCAAACCTTCCAATATATGAGCTCTTCTCTTGGTATTTTCAAGGGTAAAGACAGCCGCCCTCACAGTAACTTCAATTCTGAATCGAATAAAGTAAGTCAGAATATCTTTCAATGCCAAAGTAACAGGCTGATTCTCAACTAGTGCTAAAAGATTTGCATTAAAGACGGTTTGAAGCTCCGTAAATTTATACAAATTATTCAATATAGTATTTGGATTATCACCTCTTTTAACATCTGCTACAATTCTTATTCCTTCTCTATTAGTTTCATTTCTCAAGTCTGAGAGCTCTAATTTGTCGTTTTTAACAAGGTCTGCAATCTTTGCCACCAATCTATTATCATTTACCTGATATGGTAATTCTGTAATCACTATACTGAATCTACCATTTTTATTTTCTTCAATCTCAGCCTTTCCTCGAATTAAAACACGCCCTCGACCTGTCAAATACATGTTTCTAATTTCAGCTTTGTCATAAATAGTTCCCTTAGTAGGGAAATCAGGACCTTTAACAAATTTCATAAGATCATCAACTTCTGCCGCAGTTTCGAAAACAGGATAGTAAGAAAGTATTTTCATTGCACTCTTATAAATGCTTTTGCCAAACATTTCTTTATCTTCTGTATTCAAAATATCTTCATAACTGGAAAAAGATGCCAATTTTTTTACAAATTCTTCTAATTCATTATTTGTAATAACTGGATTGTCAGCAAAGTATTTGCCAACCATATACTGCAATGCTTCCATAAGCTCGGTAAGATTATGCGTTGGAATTGATGTTGCCATACCTACTGCAATACCTTCGGCACCATTCATGAGCAAATTAGGTAATCTAGAAGGCAAAACTGTTGGCTCTTGAAGTCTACCATCATAATTCGGCATAAAATTTACAGTATATTCATCAACATTTGAAATGACATCTTTAGCAATTTTATGAAGCTTGGCTTCTGTATATCTCATATGAGCAGCAGAATCACCTCCTACAGAGCCGAAATTTCCTTGTCCTTCAACCAAAAGATATCTCATACTCCAATCTTGAGCCATACGAACCATAGCATCATAGACCGATGTATCTCCGTGAGGATGATATTTACCCAAGACTTCTCCAACGGTATTGGCACTTTTTCTGTATGGGCCATTATTCCATAGTCCGATTTCTTTCATGACGTAAAGGATTCTTCGATGTACTGGTTTGAGACCATCTCTTACATCAGGCAAAGCTCTCTGAACAATTACACTCATTGAATAATCTATATAACTTTTTTTCATTTCCTGTACTATATTCGCAGGAATAGTCCTAGCCGAAACACCTGGGTTATCTACAATCTGTGGGACATCTTGATCAACTTTATCTTGTGTATCAAGATTTGTATTATTGTTTGTATCTGATGGGTTCATATTAATCAAAATTTATAAAAAACTTGGTTACAAAGACGGATGTATTATAACAGATTATCTAAAATACTACTTTAACTTCACTACCATCTCCCAAACGACTGTATATAAATATCTTGCCACCATGAGCATTAATTATTCTTTTGGATATTGATAATCCTAGTCCAGAGCCGTCGATATTTATTACATTACTACCTCTATAAAATCTTGTAAAAATATTATTTATATCACTTTCTGAAATTCCGATTCCATAGTCTTTAACACGCAAAACAGATTTGTTTTTATATTTTTTTAGAGAAATTAAAACAATACTACTCTCATTTATTGAATATTTTATAGCGTTTTCAATAATATTTGTAATTGCTATAGCTAGGTATTTTCCACTTCCATTAATTATAATATTTTGTTCAATATCAGAATCAATTTTTATATTTTTGTAGCTCGCCATCGGAACCAGTGTTTGTACAATATCTCTAATAATATTACTAATATTAACGTTTTCCTCATCGACAAGTTCGGCATACGATTTATTAGAAAGTGTAAGCTGATTTACTAAATTTATTAGTCTTTCATTCATAATCTGCACCGTCTGATAAAAATATTTATAGTCTTCTATACCTGGATTTTCATTTAAAACAATTAAATCGGAAGTTGACTTAATTGCAGCAAGTGGAGTTTTAAGCTCATGTGATATGTCTTGAAGAAACTTATTTTGTAAGTCTAAAGTATTTATATATCTATTAGTCATATCTTCAACTAACTGGCTAATTTCTTCAATCTCATTATATTTTTCATCAAAATGCCGAACATATGGAATTCCTCGCCTATACGCATCTGTCAAAGAATACAACATTTCCTCAATAGGCATAGCAATCCTATAAGAAATAGCATAAGCTAAAATAGCTCCAATTAATGCGACAATTAGAAGAACCCAAAAGAGAGAACTATAAAAGGTTTGAATCTCTGCATTTTTTGCTTTTTCAACTATGATCTGAGTATCTTGTATGTTATCGTCAATATAAACACTGCTATATGATTTGTTGATTACAAGAAACTGGAATAAGATTAATAAAAGTGTAGAAAAAACAAAAATAATGATAAAAATTACTATCGCTAAATAATACCTAAACGATAGTTTTGTTTTCTTAATCTTATTTAATAACATATCCTGAGCCTTTTACAGTAATTATTAACGAGCCAGTTTTTTTCCTTAAATTCTTGATATGTGTCCTAATTGCGGACGAAAATAAATCAGCACTTTCATCCCAAACATGTTCTATAATTTCCTCCTGTGATATTACTTTTCCACGGTTTATTGCTAAATATTCTAATATTGAAAATTCTTTTTTAGTCATATCAATAACTGACCAAAAATCTTCTATTTTTTCTTCAACTATCATTTTATCTCTATTGATCGAGATTTTTCCGATTTCAATAATTCCTTTCTGAGGAACCGTTATTCTCCTCATCACAGCTTTGACACGACCAATCAATTCACCTAAATCGATAGGTTTAACCATATAATCATCTGCACCTAATTCGAGAGCATCTTTAATAATTTTTTTATTGTCTCTCGCAGAAACTATGATCACACCAGAAAAAGTATTTCCTTCACGAAATTTTTTTAATATATCAAGTCCTGATCCATCAGGCAGACTCAAATCAAGAAGTATTAGATCGTATTTTGAACATTCAATTTTGTATAAGGCATCTTCCTTGGTAAGTGATGAATCAACAGCATATCCATTTATAGATAAAAGCTTTGTGAGATTCATGTTTATAATTTTGTCATCTTCTACAACCAGAATCCTCATCGGCATTAAGTTAAGAAGTATTTTTAATCATATAACTAATAGTGCTATAACAGCAAATTATTTTTACACATTATTATATTTATCCGTCAATACGATATAAAAAACAGCTTCACATTTCCTTCACATATTTTCTGTTAACCTTCATTAGTAGATTTTACAGTTTTAAATATTAAAATAGATTTCTATGAAAAACAGAAACAGCTTAAAAGATATAAATCTCAGATCATTAATAATAATTCCAAGAATTGCAGGCACTAATTTAATTTCAACGCCACTTTTAACAAGCGATGGCTTCGTATCAGAAAGTCAAAACATTATCGCTGATATTTCACGGGTCCAGCATAAAATTGTCAAAATTATGGACATAAATATAAAGAGACTAGAAAAAGTGAGAAATAAATTATTAGAGTCTGGTAGAGAAACTCCTGGACAAATAATTTCGAAGCTCGACAATATGATTAATTTATTCAAAAAGCAAAAACCTAGACTACATAAGATTAAATCTATCGAGGATATTACAAAAATTAGTAAATTTATAGAAGAAATTGCACTAAAAAACGATGTTAAATTGGGCAAAGTTTTCGATAAAAAAGATTCAAAAATAGAAAAAGCTCTAACAAAAATGGAGAGTAAACTACATCATATGGAAATAAGGATTTCGAGCGAACAAATACAAGACGAAACTTGGAAAGAACATATTAATAAACAAATTAATAAGGCACAAAACCTAATTGATCAATTAAGATATGAAAATATTAAAGAAAAAGAAAAATTTGAGGTAAAGGCTATTAGAAGAAAGCTTAACGAAACATTGGAAGAAATTCAGAAATCGGTTGTTTAAATTTTTGAGCAATATTAGAAATGTCTTTTAAATAAAAATAGATTTGTTCTTGGTTAGAACTAGAGAAGGGTAGCTGTTGCTTCCTTTCTAGTTTTAATTTAATAAGATTTAGAAGTATATTACGAATGACTACCTTTTTAAGTTGTGTGGTAGTTTATTGTCATCATAAGCCTGATCGTTATTCCATTCTGAGAGCCTTACTTTGTCATCCTGAGTCTGTCGAAGGATGGTGTTCGAAACCAAATTTTTCCGTTTTCATAATTACTAGAATTGGACTGAATAATTGAATCTCATGGATTCCTAGTCAAGCCAGGAATGACAGCACTTGAAACAAACAGCTACCTTTCGGTAGCTACTTTATCAATTCCGGAGGGATTAATTCCGCTCCGTGGAATTGTCGTTATAGTATTTGCTATTGTATTTGTGCTTCGCACATCTGAACGAACCCAGCTAAAGCATGATTTCTTTCCTCGAAGTCAAAACAAATAGCTACCTTTCGGTAGCTACTTGTTTTGACCCCGGAGGGACTCGAACCCTCGATTTCCTGGATGAGAACCAGATGTCCTAACCACTAGACGACGGGGCCTTTATAAATTAAGAATTTAAAATTAACAATTTTAGTCAGTATTTTCCTCACTATCTTTATATACACCACGAACTTATAGAAGGTTTAGATCTCAATGTCTATTAAAAAAAATATTTTTATTTTAATAAAGTAATTTATATACTTTAATTATAATAATAAAAAGTTAAACATAAATATGGAAAATATTTTTTCCTATTCTTAATTAAACCTGAGCCCAACAGGACTCGAACCTGTGACAAGTTGCTTAAGAGGCAACTGCTCTACCAACTGAGCTATGGGCCCTTCAATACTGAATCAGAGAAGGACTAAAAAGAAATTCATTAAATATTTCACTCAAATATTCATGGCTTTACAATCCAAATCTCCATGAATTTATTACTCAGATATTCACAACTATATTATCCAAATTTCCATTGTTTTACTATCCAAAACTTCTTAGCTTGCCATCCGAAATTTTAATGAAGGATGGTGAGCCCAACAGGACTCGAACCTGTGACACGCTGCTTAAAAGGCAGCTGCTCTACCGACTGAGCTATGGGCCCTATTAGAAATAAAGCGAAATATTGTATCAAAATAAATGCTATTACTCAACATTTTTTAGCTATCAATGTTTTTCTACGAGGGAGCATCTTTTCTCTTACTATATGCAGTTTTTTAACATTTTTGCATTTTATATTTTTATCAAATATAAAATTGGTTTTATATTAAGCTCTTTTTTTCCATAGAAGATCTTTCATTTAACTCAGCCAAAGTCATGATCTCATTTGGGTCGTCTATGTAATCAATAAATAATTTTCCATACATATGGTCGATTTCATGTTGAACAATGTGTGACATTAAGTCTTTTGCCTCCAAAAAGGCTTCCTGACCTTTTAAATCAAAATATTTAATTTTTACAGTCCTAGGGCGGGGGACATAGGCAAACAATTGATTTGGACCAATCCCAACCGATACACAACCTTCTAGCTCTTTGTTAATATCATCTGATAAATCTAAAACGACAGGATTTACCATTGCAATATTTTTACCAGATCCTGGAACCTTACAAATACATAATTTAACATTTATACCAACCTGAGCAGCAGAGATGCCAACAGTTTCAACACCATCGTTAAACGGATCCTTCATCAGCTTGGTTAAACTTTTTGCCAAATCGTTTAGAGTTTTATCATACTCTTTTATATCATCCGAAACATTCCTCAACGAAGGATGAGTCATCTGAAGGATTTTTAATTTTTTACTATTAAATATTATCATGTTACGCAATCTGTTATTATATTAAAATACACTTTATTAATATTCGACTTCCGACATAAGCAATAATTCGCCTACTAAGGTATTTTATCAGTATTTTCACAAAATAAATATATATGCAAATATAATAAAATAATACAAAGATTCTCACTAAAACAACAGCGTTATTTAGCCCGTTCAACTTGTACCCTCATTTGTTTATTATCAATCTTCATAAGCAATTATACATTATATTACATATACTACCGTTTTATTATTTATTAAAGAGATCTTCTCTTCCACATATCAAATAATACCAATCTTGATAGCTTATAATTATCCACAGATGTCATGATTTTTTTCACTAAACTTTTTAATTCTAAGACATCTTGCGATGTATCTAGCTGGTCACCATAATGTCCAGAAATTATATCTTTTATTTTTTTTCCTTCAAAATCCTTATCCGACATTTCCAACAGATCCTGTTCCACAATCGGTTGCAAATTTTGATTTTTTTTATCTTTAATTATACGACTTCGACTTCTAATAGTGACTAATAATTTTTCAACATTTTCTACTAATAAAACAAAAAGTGTATCAGTAGGCGGTTCCTCTAAAATTTTTAATAAAGAATTTTGAGCAACATCCTTCATTCTATCAGCTTCAACAAAGACATAAACATTTATTTTACCACTAATATTTTTTTTAAATGATTCCAGTATAATATTACGTGTCTGATCTACAGATATAGTCTGCACTTTATCATGTGAAATAACTTTTAATTCCATCTGAGTTTTATCTATTCCCAAAATCGCTGAAAGGTTTTCTCCATCATCAGAAAGTTTTGCGCTCTCTGTAACATATATTACAGATTGGTAAAATTCTTTTTGATTGCTAATTGTGTTTGACATCGGCATAGATATAATAAATAATGGATTCAGTACTGCTCTATAAAATGATAGGTCCACAAACTGTTGCCGATATATTATATAACGAAAACCTAATAACCAAAGAACAGCTTAATCAGATTAAATTTGAAGCTGCTAATCTAAGGAAATCAATTGAAGATATTTTAATTTCAAAAAATATCGTCAATGAGGAGGCTATAGCAAAAGCCAGATCAATCATGTATGGCGTTCCGTATATTGATTTGATGAAACTGGATATCACCAAAGATGTTTTGAATTTATTGTCTATTGATATATATAAATCATATTCACTTATTCCATTCGAAGTAGAACAAAACTCGGTAAAAATTGCTATGAGTAATCCATTGGATATTCAAGCTATTCGATTTATTGAACAAAAAATTGGGAAAAAAGTTTCAACCTATATCACAACAAAAAATCAAATTAACTATATTTTAGATAATAGATTAAACGAACAACTTGATAATACGGTAAACACAATGGTAAGTGAGGCTGTTGCTGATTCAGAAATTGTAGATATATCGGATACTGAAGGTCCTGTAAATATTATGGACATTCAAAATGCACCAGTAGCCAAAATTGTAAATTTAATTCTAGATTCTGCTGTGAAATTGAAGGCTTCAGATATTCATATAGAGCCACAAAAAGATAAACTGCGGGTAAGAATGCGTATAAATGGTATTCTTATGGAAAAATTACAGTTACCTGCACGATTAGCACCATCATTAATATCAAGAATAAAAATATTATCTCAATTAAAAATAGATGAGAGAAGAATACCTCAGGACGGACGTTTTCAAATCAGATCAAGTGGAAGCGAAGTAGACCTTAGAGTTTCAACTCTTCCCATTGCATATGGAGAAAAAGTTGTAATAAGACTTTTAACAAAGACAAATGGTGTCGTAAGTATTAATGAACTTGGAATGAGAGGACGGGCTTTTACGAATTTTTTAAATGCTTTGAAACAAACTACCGGGATTATTTTGGTAACTGGTCCCACAGGTAGCGGAAAAACAGTAACTTTATCTGCAGCAATTAATAAAGTAAACTCACCAACTATTAATATTGTGACATTAGAAGATCCAATTGAAATTAAGGTGGACGGAGTAAATCAAGTTCAGATTAATACAGAGGCAGGCCTTACTTTTGCCTCTGGTCTTAGAGCTTTTTTGCGTCAAGACCCAAATGTAATAATGGTAGGAGAAATCAGAGATGAAGAAACAGCTAGATTAGCCACACAGGCGGCTCTAACAGGTCATTTGGTTTTATCTACAATTCATACAAATGGTGCTGCGGGATCCCTGCCAAGACTTCTTGATATGGGTATAGAACCATATTTAATTAGTTCGACAGTAAGAATTGCATTAAGCCAGAGACTGATTAGAAAAATTTGTCCAGATTGTATAGAAGATTATATACCTTCAAATGAAGTAATAATGAATATACAAAGAGTACTTTCAGATGTGAAGGAATTTGATTTAAACGCATTTATAACAAGATCAAAATCTGGAGATGGAAAGTTGCATTTATATAGAGGTAGAGGATGCGATAAATGTTCAGGAGCAGGTTATGTTTCAAGATTTGGAATTTTTGAAGTTATGCCAGTAAGCGATAGTATTGCGAAATTGATTATGCAGCATAGACCAGCCTCAGAGATTGAACAACAGGCAAAAGCCGAAGGCATGGTAACTATGATTCAAGATGGTTATTTAAAAGCTTTAGAAGGAATTACAACAATTGATGAAGTTATGAGGGTCATACTATAAATCTTGATTTATATAGCGTACTATGAAATATTAATATTATAAATATTCAAACGTGGCAACATCTGTAATAAATACACAATCAAAAACACTTCCAGCAGTAGATTTGTCAACTATAAAAAACCTGTTAAATCTTGTTGTCGAAAGAAATGCTTCAGATCTTCATATTGCGATAGGATATCCACCATTCATTAGAATAGACGGACAACTTTGTGCTGTTGGTTCGACTACTTTAACATCAGAACAAATATCATTTTTTATTAAAGAAACTCTTCAAGGAAAAAAAGCTGAACGTTTGGAACAAGATTTAGAAGTAGATTATGGTTTCAGCCTTGGCAATGTAGCAAGATTTAGAGTTAATGCCTTTTATGAAAGAGGAAGTTTGGCAGCTGCGTTTAGATTAATACCAACGAAAATTCTTTCACTTGAAGATCTTCATATGCCAAAGACGATGTATTATTTATCTGAACTTACACAGGGTTTCGTGTTGGTAACTGGTCCCACAGGTAGCGGTAAATCCACGACACTTGCTGGAATTATTGAAAGAATTAATCAATATCAGAACAGACATATTATCACCATAGAGGACCCAATAGAATATGTTTATTCACCAAAGAAATCATTTATTTCACAAAGAGAATTAGAACACGATACTTTAAACTGGCAAGTAGCATTGAAAAGCGCACTTAGACAAGATCCTGAAGTAGTTTTGATCGGAGAAATGAGAGATTATGAAACTATCGCAGCGGCTTTAACTATCGCCGAGACAGGACATTTAGTATTCGCAACGCTTCACACAAACAGTGCTGCACAAGCAATTGACCGTATAGTAGACGTTTTTCCACCTCACCAGCAGAATCAAATTAGAGTGCAAATGGCTAATGTTCTACAAGCAGTAGTTTCACAAAGATTAGTTGCTTTGCAAGGTGGCGGAAGACAGGCATCACTAGAAATTTTAATTGCTAATTCAGCAGTCAAAAATCTAATCCGCGAAGGGAAAAGTTTTCAAATAGATAATGTAATAGCCACAAGCTCAGAAATGGGGATGATTACAATGGAGCAGAGTTTAGTAAATCTCGTTAGGGAAGGAAAAATTACAGTAGAAGATGCTCAAAGTTATAGTTTACGACCTGACGAAATATTAAAATTACTTAGATTAAATAAAACATTTTAACAAATGTCACAATATTACTACAAAGCAACAAAAGACGGGAAAATATTAAAAGGAGAAATTGAAGCTAAAGATAAAAAAGAAGTTGCTTCAATTTTACAAAATCAAGAATATCGTGTTATTTCAATTAATCAAAAAACTTTTTTTAATTCAACAAATTTTCTACAAATAAATTTAGGTGGAATACCGTTAAGGGAAAAGACATTATTCCTAAGACAAATTGCCTATATGATCCAAGCTGGCTTGCCAATCAATCAAGCATTAGAAACAATGGCAGAACAGACTAAGAATATTCAGTTTAAAAAGGTTATTAAAAGGATCACAGTCGAAGTACAAGAAGGCGTTTCTTTATCTCAATCATTACAAAAACACAGTAATGTATTTGATAAAGTTATTATTAATTTAGTTAAAGCAGGTGAGGAGAGTGGTAAGCTAGATGAAATATTAGATAGATTGGCATTTGATTATGAAAAGAAGCAGGAGTTTCAAGGAAAGGTTAAAGGTGCAATGATTTATCCAGTGATAATACTCTTAGTTGTTGTATTAGTAGTTGTTTTGTTAATGATTTTTATGATTCCATCTATAAAAAATCTATATAAAGATTTTGGAGGAAAGAACAAGGAATTGCCTGCTATAACGAATTTCATGGTATCTGCAAGCGATTTTTTGATAGCATATTGGTGGGGGGTATCAATCGTTGCTGTTATTGCATTTATAGGTTTTAAGTACTATGCCAAAACACCAGGAGGTAGAATTGTATTAGATACATTGAAACTTAAAATCCCCGTCTTTGGTAAATTAATTATATTAAGTCAAATAGCTGATTTTTCAAGAGGATTGGCCATGCTTTTAAAAAGTGGAGTGCCAATAGTTAGATCTATGACTCTTGTATCAGAATCTATGAATAATCAGCTTTTTTCTGATGAAATAGCTGATGCGGCGAAAAGATTAGAAAAAGGTGTAGTTATGTCACAAGCAATTAGTAAAGAATCTCCATTCACACCAATGGTATTTCAAATGCTTTCTATTGGAGAACAGACTGGCAAGACAGATGTTACATTAGCTAAACTTGCAGATTATTATGAAAGAGAAGTAGATCAAATGACTAGTAATCTTACAAAAATATTAGAACCTATAATTTTAATTGTTATGGGTGGAATTGTTTTATTTATTGCTTTGGCTGTGTATCTACCAATTTACACGCTTCAAGCTTAATTTTTTCTCATTAATATTTAAGATAACAATATAATTTGGATATAAAATGCCTATTGACATATTGGTTAAAATTCATTACTTTGATACAAGTAATTTTTAATTTATTATCAATATTTATTATGAGAACAATAAAGAAACTAGATAAGGTTTTATCAAAGGCTGGATTTACATTGGTTGAATTACTAGTCGTTTTAGCTTTATTAGGTATTTTAATCGGAGTAGCAATTGCCGGTGTAGGTATTGCACAAAGAGGTACTAGAGATGACACAAGAATTAGAGACCTAACATCTCTAAAAGGTTTACTAGAAGACTATTACGGCTCAGTAAAAACATATCCTGCCGCAGTTCATGCAGGAACATGTAATGGTTCAACTGTGTTATTCGTATCCGCAGCAACAGTAGATTGTGCACAGACAGGTTCTTATATCAAAGTTCAACAACCTGGACTCGACACCACAATCAAATCTACAGCTAGTTGTGATACTTACTCATCAACAAATAACAGTTGGGTAATCAGTTATACTCAGAACTCAAGTGGAGCAAGTTACACATTATGTGCCAGATTAGAAAATGGAACATCTTACAACTTGAATAACTAATATTATTCAGTTCTAGGCACCGTAAAATATACGGTGCCTTTTTTTGTACTTGACCGCAAATAATTATTACTTTAATGTATTTTATGGTAATATATTAGCTTTAGGAAAAATCCTATTTGTATTATGTTTAAGAGGTTTTTTTACAAATTACACTTATCAGACAGGCTTCGAATAGCCCGTTCAGATTCATCACAGGAATTAATAAATATTTCATTACTTATTATCCTTGTCTTATTAGGCTCTTTATTCTTTGCGAGTAGGGGAATAGCTAGCGCCGAAAACAATCAGCCTATCTATAAATTAACCTCAGCATCAACATATTACGCAGAACCTTTAATTGCTCAAACGACATCTACAAATCAACAAACAAACGTAGGTACATCACAAGATCCAACAACCATTAATTCACAAGCCGCAGAAGAGGGAACCTTGAAAGTAAATGAAGTTATAAATAGCGATAGAATACTTAAATATTTGTATACTTATTACGATACTGTACAGCCAATTCCAATTGAAACAGAAAATTCAGGAGAACCAAATAGAGAATTATGCTATGTTCCTAGACAAAAAGGAGAATTTGTAGCTAGGGAATACTGGAATGCAACTGGCGGTTTTGTCAATTGTTATCGTGGAAAATTTACTGTTAAGACAACAATTGATAAATCACCAGATCAATTTGAAAAAATAATTGGTTTGCAAATAAAGCTCACAGTACCCACAGATTTCATAGTAACAACTATTAAACAACTACCAACTTCGGGCGACGGAGACAATGCAACATTCAAATTAGCAGACTTAAAAAAAGCACTACAAGTAAAATCAACGACATGTGCAGACTTTCAAAAATTTTCAGTAATAAAGGGGAATAGTAATGACAATAGCATACCTCAACAATTTAGCATTAATGCAATGCTCAATACAAAATCTCCTGTATCTTCAATTGATCCGTTAGCAAATTATTCTGGAGGATTATTCTCTTCTGGCGATATGAAATCACCTTGTTCTAATGTAACTTTTTCTACACCAGAAGAATTAAAAAAATACATGGATGCTTCAACTGTAATGGATGCTATATCCACACTTATTCAAGCACTCACAAATAATTCAAATAAGGTAAAAGCAACTGGTGATAAAGAAGCAATATTAACACTTCCTGATAGTGAAATTTTAGCTTATGATATTATAAAAGCCACAACTGACGGAGGCTGGGTTGTTATGAATAGTGGTCCAATAGTATTTAATGTGAAGAACGGTTTGAAAATACTTGCTACAGGTAATGAAGCCTTTCTAAGAAACACAGATGTACTTTCAACAACGAGTAAAGAAACATGCAGCAACCAAAATTTGCCATATTATAGCCAATCTTATCAATGTGTAGATGTATATGTTAATAAAGTAATCAACAATAGACCTGCATATGCTATCAATCCATATGTTATGGGTAAGAGAGACGGTGGTGATACATTCATGGTTTCGACTGGACCAAGGGCTTTTTCAAGTGAATCAATAGCCAGATATTGGATAAGTACAAATAATAGTTATGCAAATGTATTAATAAATAAACATTCAATTTCTAACTATCGAAAAGATGGTACCAGAAAAACGCAAGATGAACTTTATGGCGATTTAGCTGTAGAACTATCAAGAAACGCTAATAACGATCCTGGATTGATATATTTGAATACAGCATTTTATGAGACAAAAACATCTCCACCTTATTATGGAACAGGTAACGAGTGTTATGCTTATTATTTGGATAATGGAGAAGGACCAGATTGTGACAAGACATCTGCAGAAGATAAATTTACCCGTGGTAGTCAACAATATGATTTCAGCTTCGGCGGTGCATATGGTTATCCATCAGGAAATGCTAGTAAATGGTTAACAAGTCTTTATAAATTCAATACTTTTTCAAGTGAGTATAATTTGAATACCCTTTCATATAAAAATACATATCCAGGTGATTTCAAAGTTAAAATTGATATGGAATTGACAAAATGTGCATTAAAGGGGGGTTGTGCTGGAGGAGCTAAAAGTAACCTAACCGTATCTGATATTACTGGCAAATTCTATTGCATGGGTTGCGGTTTCATGAATAAAGATGAATCAAATGCAGCCGTTGTAAGTCAATTAGATACCACACCAGGAAGCAAGGCAAAAGTCGTTAAAGGTCTCTATACATATGCCACAAATTCAAGGACCGTATACGGTTATTCTTCAATAGGAACTGACAATCTATCTAGATTTTATAATGGATCAACCGGTATTGCTCATAATGTAAATTATTATAATGTTAGTAACATAGTTAATATTGCATTTGACGGAAGAGAACTACCATTAAATTCTTCATTAGATTATTCACTCAACGAAGAATTACTAAAAGTAACCCCAAATACAGAGATTGGTAAAAAAAGTATCATCTACAATCCTATTGCACAAACCTCAGGTGGTGTAAATGCAAGTCAGTTGAATTCAGACGAATTCTACGGAATGACACAAATAGGTGACGAAATAGTAGCTTATAGAGCCAAAGGAGTTGATGATATATCAAATTTTCAAACCGCGGCATTTAATTTATCAAAGTTTAGCAATAATCCAAATCTTTCAAAAAACTTTGGCGGTCCTAAATGGCCTGTTCCAATATCTGCGAGAGCTAGACCTGCAACAGCAACTTCTGTAGTATTACAAAAGAATTGTCAAACTACATCAAATGAAACTAAATCGTTAGGTGAAATTCTTCATGTAACATTTCATCTGTATACTGAAGATCCAATAGCTTTAAAAAGTTCAGATCCAGATGCAGATGCGAAATCTCAAATTTTTTATATGAGATCCAAGCTTCCACAGGTCGAATTCTGTAATCAATATATTGATACATTCACTAGCATAAAAAGTGCAAATAACTGGACTGAACCAATAATAATTTCTCCTAATTCGGTTTTTGTAACGCAACCGTATAATTCAAATTATAGTATGAATGGTGAAACTCAAATGATGGTATTGAATTACGCCAGAGATAATAGTGATAGTCCATGGCAAGTAGAAATGAGGTATGCAACTGTAGATTCAGAAGCAACACATTGGTATTCAACTGATGGTAGTGAAGTAACACCTGTTAATTTTAATTACGACCTAACCAAGGCATCTAATCTTTCATATAAATTTGATACTAGAGATATTCCAGGCGGAGCACCATCATTTGCAGGTGCAATAGGAGCAAACGGAACGAAATATTTATTAATGGCAGGCGCAAACAATTCTGATAAAGTTGTATTATATACATGGGATACACCATTTCCAGTTAATCCGAAAAAAATTATTTATAATTTAAGTTCATATTCAACATTTGGTTTAAAACAACCGAAGTCATTAAATGTAGCATCTATCGATGTAAATCCTGTTGATGGCAGAATTGCATTCGGAATTAATATGAATTATGTTGATGCAGTAGTAAAAAATAGAGATTTCTCTACCAATACAACATCGGATAAATTAATAAATTATACAATTCCTGTAATTATGGAACAGGATATTCGTACAAAAAATAAAGATTTCGTCGTCTATATTATGGACCAAAACATGCTTCAAGAAGTGTATGAAGATACAACAGCATGGTTATTAAATCCAGATTCAAAGGATGCAACTGTAAATCCAGAAATTAAACAAGTTAAATTTTTGAATAATGGTCAACTCAACGGATATATGAGTATGATGAAACCATATTTTTCCAAGGTCGTTAATATAAAAAGAGATTCATCAACGGAGAAGGTCTACCCATGTGTTACAGGAGAATTTAATGGAAGTTATACTAGATTTTTCAATTCAGGATTAATAGATCCGAGTAAGGCAGGTCAACCAGTATGCGATGGTTTCAACAGTTCTTCTATACCAGTTGTGACTAAAAGTCCTGTATTTGGAGATATTTTATCTATTAATGATGACGATTATTACGATAAATATATAGGTAAATTAGCTGCTGACAAATTAAATGATTTTAGTATGCCACCATCATCTGAAACTGCCAAAGCACCTATAATAAAAAATCCATTATCATACAAACCATTGGCACCATCTGATAAATCGTCCAATGGATCAACGGAACTATTCGAAAGATATTTCGGAGTCAAAGCATCAACTCTCGGGAAAGATCCAGCAAATTATTCAAGCCCATCTTATCAAAAATTAATTGACGATTATAAAAACAATAAAAATAATACCAAAGATTGGTTTAATATTTTGTGGCCAAAGGCAGTAGAAATATCACAATCAGAAGAATTCAAAGGTAAAATTGATCCAGAAGTAGTAATGGTATGGCTATATGGAGAAACGACATTAAATCCTTTTGCAGAAAATTGCAAAGATTCTCTAGATTATAATACACATTTTAATGTTAATAGAATAAAATACCCATGTGATTTGAAGGGGGGAGGGATTTGGCAAAATGCAGGTTACCAAATGACAGATCATGGAGAGAGTGAATATAAAAAAGCATTTGAAACATATCATAAAAACGAAAACTTATTTGATGTTGCAAATACAGTAATAGATTATTCAATTAAATATACTCCAACCGATATAAGCAAATACCAAAATATTTCAGAAGATGCACTACCTGGAGGGAAATTTCCTGCAAAATATAAGACCATAAACGACTTATTTGCTGATTGTCCATTAGGCGATGGCTCTGGTATAAGAACAATGTCTGATAAATGCAGACTATATATAGCGTTAATAGGCAAAGATCCATATACAGCACTATACTTAAATACAATGACCATATCTAATAAAAACAATCTTCACTACGACGATAATTATTATGCGCCGAAAAACTGGATAAACTATTTCTATGCTACATATCAAATTGCTATGGATAATTATTATCAAAACGATTATTCCAATCAACCATCAGCAACAGGAGTTATTAATCCTACCAATTTGGGATTATGCGGTGATAAGAAAGGATTAACCTGCTTGAATGCATTAGGTATTTATAGAGACTTAGGCAGTATAACTTCCCAAAGTTATGACGAAGCAATTACATATATGAGTAAAAAATATGATATTCCAAAAGAATTATTTATTGCTATCAAAGTTTTGGAAAGCGGAAGCCGAGATGTATGGATGACTGATACTAAATATGTTCAAGCCTCATTAGAAACTCAAATTGGATCATTACAAAGTTTAATTGACAAAGGCTTGCTTAACAATACAGGTTCTAGTATGGATTTAAGTTCAATTATGATGGGAAAAAATAACAATGTAACATCTCCTGCCTGTCCAAGAAATTTCAATAACAATAGTAGTATCGACCTTGGTCCATTACAAATAAATTATCCAAATACTTATAACGGAGTTAACAATATACGATCTAAAATTTCAGATTTATTTAATGGTAGTCGTACTTATGCAGGCACAAATAATAAAGTTTCGTCATCAGAACTTGGCAACCCATGTGATTTTTATGATAATTTAGCTATGTCAGCCGAAGTAATATTAAGTAAAAAAGCAACTTGCGATCAAAATTTACCAAGTAAGGCATGGAATTACGATATGGTTTACTGTGTAATGGCAGCTTATAATGGAGCACAAATTTTGAATACCGCAAAGACAGAAACAATAGAGGTTAATGGAAGAATGACACAAGTTAATATAAAGGTTGAAGGATTGTATAAATACTATCCTGTGCTAGGATTGAAGATATATGGCGCATATGGCGGGAAATAATAATTAAGAAAAAGATATGAAAAGAACTTCAAACAACAAAAAAAAGGCAATCATATTCTTACTAAGTATTATTATTATTGTAATTTCACTGCTAAGTGTATCCATATTATTCTCACTTCTTATAAAACCATCAGAAACAGCTGTTAACTCAAATATTACGCCAGTAACATACACAAATGCTGTATCATCAATATCTAATGATGAACAAAAACTTAATAATATTAAGCAAATAAAAACCATATCAGGCAAGGAATTAGGTTCACAAAACATACCTTTCAAATATAAAGATAGCGTTGTTATTGATGTATCGAGCCAATCACCAACAGTATTAGTTAAACCTTGTACATCCAAAGCTTATAATTTCGCGCCTAGACAAGTAATTACTGAAGATGAGATGAAGGCAAAATTAAAAGAATATTTGAAAGATGACATAACTAATGCTTTGAAAGAAGGGGATATAAAGACAGAAAATAATATTGAATACAGTTTTGATTCTTCATGTTGATAGCACCTCCGTCCCACAACTACCTTTCAGTGTCTGATTATAATACTTTGATACACAAAACGTTATCTGTTTTGGAAATATCACTTATTGGAGAAATCACAGAGCTCAACATCTGGCAAAACAAGTACTCATACGTCACACTCAAGGATATTAATGTTCAAGATGTGACTACAACTGCCTTCGGTATATGCACAAATTTACAACCAAACCTTAGCACAATAAAAATTGGAGATATTGTATGTATAGAAGGTTACCCCGGAATTCATCTAAAAACAGGAAGGCATAGTTTAAATATATCGTATATAAAGAAAGTAGAAGAGGGGACTTACGAGAAAAAAAGAAATGACTTGATCGAAAAATTGACTAGCGAAGGAATAGTATCACCTTCACGTAAGAGATCTATTAAGCGTATAGCGAACAGATTGGCGCTAATAACAGCAGTACCATCACAAGCGTACAATGATTTCATAAAAATATATAATAGTAGGTGGGGGCAGGGGACGATTGATGTTTATAAGGCTAAGATGCAAGGAGTAGATACTGACAAATTAGTCGCGCTGGCAATAGATGAGATATATCGCTCGAACATAAAATATGACTGCATTGTGATGACAAGAGGCGGAGGTTCGAAAGAAGATTTAATTTCTTTCGATTCAGAAATTTTAGCTTATAAAATTTTCGGTTCAAAGTTTCCAGTAATATCAGCCATAGGACACGAAGGTGATATTTCAATCGCCGATATGGTATCAGACGTTAGAGCTTCGACACCAAGTAATGCAGCAGAAATAGTAACTACACCTGATAAAAATTACATATTAAAAAATTCTGATCATATATTCATGGAAATATATGAAAAAGTCAATAGCTCTTTAGATAAATTAAGTGATATTAATTTGCAAATATTTGGTGATATCTCAGATACAATTAATAATAATATGAATAAAATTGAAGAATACCTAGACTACAAGAATAAAATTCTAGAAGCATATGATCTGCAAAAAACTCTAGAAAGAGGTTTTAGTATTATTTCTGGTAGCGATGATATACCGATTAATGCACATGACAAGCTCATTTCGGGAGATTTATTTAATATTTACTTAAAAGATGGAAAAGAAAAATACAAAGTCAAAAAAGAAAATTAATACTTCAGATACCGAAGAATCAATAGAATTATTAATGGAAAAGTTAGAAAACATTTCATTAAAGCTATCAAGTGGGAATTTAACGGTTTCAGAACAGGTTAATTTATTAAATGATGCTAAAAATATTCACCAAACAATAAAATCAAAACTATCTGAAATAAGAACAGAGATTAATAATATAAATACCCCCATGGGTATATGATTTTTTTCCTATCTCGTTTTTTTATTCTTGGTATAAAACCTATCTTTTGTTGTTTTGAGGACCAGTATAATCAATTTCAGAAAATTCTTCATGAATCAAGCCATCCTCTGATTTTTTTTCATTATTTTTGTTATCCATATCATACAACGGATGATATTCTCGATGCGTTCTTTGAGCAAATTTGTCTGAAGGATGAACATATCTAGAAGTGGTATGTAGAGATTCATGGCCGAGTAGTATCTGAATTGCAGCTGCATTTGCTCCTTGTTCTGCTAAATATGTAGCAAATCCATGCCTCAGACTATGTGCGCTTGTAGGAACAACAATTCCAAGTATTCTTCTATATTCAGCTATTTTTTCCTGTAGGTAATTGGCAGAAAGTCGTTGCCCATGCTGACCATTGCGACCGCCGCGATACGGAACGAATAGAGCCTGCTGGGAGTCGCTCCTACTACTAATATACTCATTTACATAATAAACGGCCCTCTCGGTCAAATAAACGAATCTTTGTTTTTTTCCTTTTCCCATAACGTATATTTTACCATCTTGATTTAGATCTTGACGGTTTAGTCTTAAAAGTTCGGAAATACGCATACCAGTGGAAAACAATAATTCAAGCATTGCTCGGTTTCGTTGCGCCACACGCTGATCTTTTTCTAATGTTGTCGGACATTCAATGAGCCTGATTAAATCTCCAAATTCAGCAACCTGGCTATCCTTTCTTTCTATTTTTATTAATTTGATTGCTTCAGGAGGTATTGGAACCGGTTTTAAATCAAAGTCTATTAAATACCTTAGATATGACCTAAGTGCTGATAACATACGGTTTATGCTTCTAGCTCCAATTTTTTCGCCATGATATGTTTTTATCTTTGTTTTATCGAGATCATTATTAATATTTTTTTTGATTGAATAAGCATTAATAAAATTAAACGCATCAGCGTTAATATCCCAATTTATCGAATGTAATTGATCTAAATAATGAATCGGACTTCTTAAAAAACCCTTGTAGTGAGTAATCAATCTCTTATCTACGTCATCAAAGGCCAGGTGATTTAGCTCTAGAAAGCCTTCAAATACAGACAAATCGCGACTATAATTATAAACGGTTTCAAGGCTATAGTTATTATTAGCGAGCTCGAGAAGAAAATCATGTTTATACTGTAAAACGATATTTTGATTCATAATTTTAAAATATGTATAATTATTTATAACCGGAATTACTCAATATACCAAACTTAGTTTTTATAGCTCCCCTACGATTCTTTTCTATATTACCGAGTATAAGGGTGATTATACTCGGTATGCATTATGTCCATTTTACCCCAAAAAGCAGAGGTTTGTCCATCCCCCACAAAACTCCTGTACAATAGATCCGAATAACATTTTATTTGAGTTTTAAACTTTCTTGTTATCATTTTATCCACAAATATAATCTACAGTTACGCAATTGATATCCTATATTGTTTTTATCAATGAGTGATTACTACTTCCCCTCCCCTTTTATAACTAAAATCAAATTTCAGGGTTCAGTATAATAATACCGACCATAATCACAAATATAAATATCAATTGAAGATAGTTTATAACATCACTTTTATTTTTCTTAACAAGATTATAGTATTGCCCTAGTACGGTAAAAACGACTAACGATATTATTCCAGCACGTATAATTAGATTAATATTAATAAATACAAGCAGACAGATAAATGCAGTTGTAATTAAGAATGAAATTAACGAATAAATAAATTTCAATCTGTTATCTTTATTTTCTAATAAATATATATTAGAAAATAATACAACAGCAACAATTAGCATTGTATAAAATATAAAAAACGTAGGTTGTATTTTTTGTATTTGTAAAGAAAGTATAGATAAAAAGACACAGACTATGGCAAGAATGTAATTAGCACTTTGAGAAACTTGAAATAAAGGTATCTTTTTTATTGTCGAAACATTCGTAATATTAGCAATCCTATTTACTATTTGAGAAAGAAGAAAGACTACAAAAACAGAAAAAATATTAAATAATAGGCTTCCATTCATCATCTTACTGATTGTTAAAATAAACATTGTTATTGAGTGAATGTAATAACCAGACAATAAAAGTACGGTGAAAAAACCTACAGGTTGAATATCAAAGTCTAATAACCAATAGAGTAAAAAAAAGTACACAAATAAAATTATAAAGGAAGCAAATATCGGATTAATTATGGGTGTAGATAGCAAAAATAAGAACAGTAATACTACAGTAATAAACGAAACTGTAAATGATTTTTTATTAAAATTCATATTTTATTATTTTAAATGCTTTTTAATATGCTTTATTCCAAGATCTGTAATTATTCTACCTTTAGATGTCTTTTGAATAAAGCCTTTCTTTATCAAATGAGGTTCATAATATTCTTCTACTGTCCTTTTATCTTCCGAAATAGCAGCTACCAGTGTGGATAAACTAACTGGCTTAGAATCAAATTTGACGTAAATCGTTTCGAGTATTTTACGATCCATACTTTCCAAACCTTCGTCATCAATACCAATCTCATCAAAAATTCCATCCAATTCACTAATAATAAGTTTTTCAATTGTATGAACGGTAATATAGTCTCTTATTATTTTAAGTATCTTATTTGCTATTCTAGCAGTCCCCCTACTCCTTTGTGCTATAGATTGTATTATTGCATTATCGATTGTTAAATTTAATATTTGTGCTGATCTAGAAATAATTTGTTCTATTTCATCGTCAGTATAATAATCAAGATGTATTAAACCGCCAAACCTATCTCTCAGTGGGGCTGAGATATTGCTTATTTTTGTAGTAGCACCAATTAGTGTAAATTTCTTTAAAGGTACCCTAACGACACTTGCAGTTAGGCCCTTGCCCATTGTTATATCCATCATGAAATCTTCCATAACTGGGTATAAAAATTCTTCTATTGTAGTATTCAATCTATGGATCTCGTCAATAAATAAAATGTCTCCCTGAGAGAGATTCATAAGAATTGACGCTAAATCTGACTTTGAATTAATAGATGGAGCCGCTGTAATACAGAGATTGGTTCCCATTTCATTAGCAACTATCATAGCCAAAGTTGTTTTACCCAGTCCGGGAGGGCCATAAAGCAATAAATGTTCTAAATTATCATCACGGACCTTAGCTGAATCTATCATCATTTTCAACAATTTTTTTTCAGGAACTCTTCCAATAAAATCATCAAATGACGTAGGGCGCAAAACATTTAATTGTTGATTATCGTTATTTAACATTTGTAGTAATCATAGTTAACACTTCTCGTAATATATCTTTTTTTGATAAATTCGGATCTATATTTTTCATACATTTCAAAATAACAACTTTATCGAATCCCATTTGCACCAAAGTTGTTACAACTTCGTTTTGACTATCGCTGAGTGCATTATCTTGCATTTTTTGCAGTATGTCGTCATTCTTACTATAAAGTCTAGAAAGCTCTAGAACGATTCTTTTTGCTAATTTATCTCCAATACCAGGCAACTTTTTTAGAGTTTCATATTCACCTTTAATTATTGATTCTATTAATTTATTTTTATCAATATTTTTCAATATTGAAAAAGCCATCTTTGGCCCTACACCCGAAATTGACATCAATCGTTCAAAATCATCTATAAGAAACCTTTCAGGAAAGCCATAAAATTTGAGATCCATTTTACCTTCAGATTCTTTTAAAACCATATACAACCATAATTCAATTTGCTCACCAATCGTTTTTGTTAATAAAGAATCAACTTGAAACGAAAGACCGTTTGCTAATGATATGAATAACATTCCATCAGTATCAATGTAATCAATATTTCCCTTGATATGTAGAATCATATCTTTTTATAATTAGATAAATAAGAGGAACAAATCGCAATTGCCAAAGCATCCGCAGCATCATCTGGTTTTGGAATAAAATCAAGTGACAAAAGTTTTTTTACCATTTCTTGAACATCTTTTTTATTAGCTCTACCATAAGACGATATAAACTGTTTAACTTGCAAAGGCGTTATTTCAACAGGCACAATATTTACTTCCTCCAATGCCAACAGTATAACACCACGAGCCTCTCCAACAGTAATAATCGTAGTTGTATTTCGGAAAAAAAATAATTGTTCCACACCAACTACATCAGGTTTTTCTAGCTCAAGAAGTGCTTTTAGCTCCTTGTGCAGTGTATTTAATCTCTGAGATGTAGTATCGAATTTTGATGTTGAAATAACACCATGAGAAATATATTTAACTACATTTGCATTTTTCTCAATTAGACCATAGCCAGTTATCGCAATTCCAACATCTATCCCCAAAATTTTCATGATATCGCAGTCCAAACTTTTTCAACATCATCATTATCTTCTAATTTTTCAATAAGTTGTTGCATTTTTTCTAATACAACATCATCGTCAACATTTACTTCATTTTTTGATTTTTTTATTACTTCTGAATCATCAACATATATTTTATTTTCTTCAACAAATTTCCTTATTTTTCCTACACTTTCTGGAGAAGTATATACTGTAATTCCAAGATCATCTGGTTGAATATCAAAAACACCATCCTGATCCATTAATTCTAATTCAAATTCCTCCCATTTAGTTTTTGATAATTTTATTGCATCATCTTTTGCCCCCCATTTTTGATTTTCTCTCTTCTTTTTTTCTTCTTCGTTTTCGAAAGGAATATATAACCAACCTTTGGATTCAAAAAACCAAGAAACGGCACCACCTTCTACAATTCTTCCTCCTGCTTTTTCAACTATTGATTTAACTTCAGAAAAAGTTCTGTTGTTATTTTCGGTGGCAGCATCAATAATCATTCCTACTTCACCTGGACCATACGCTTCATATGAGACTTGATTCATTGCAATACCAGATCTTGTAACTCCAGTTCCTTTATCAATAGCTCTTTGAATTTTGTCATTAGACATATTTAGAGCTTTTGCTTTCGTAACTGCAGTATATAAAGTAGCATTTGCTGCTGTATCTCCACCTCCAACTTTAGCCGCAATAGTAATCTCTTTGGATAATTTGGTAAATGCGGCTCCTTTTTTGGAGTCGTTTATGGCCTTATCCCTGTGGATAGTATCCCATTTTGAATGTCCTGACATAATAATTTTTCTTAAGCTTCGTATTTTAATGTATAAGGATATGATTACGCAACTTATTATCGTTTTATAAATTATCTTTTTTCGGTGCTACTTTTTCAGTTATTTTATATTGCAAGTATTTTCCGAACATTAGTCTAGTATGCGCATCCAATGCTGGAACAGCAGAATACATAAATGAAACTAGAGGGAATGAGATCCATTGAATTAAGCTTATTATTCTAATGTATGGATTATCCATTTTTCCCACCTTCTTGGGCTTTACAAACACATCTACAATCAATATAACGAGAAGAAAAAATATAAATGCTAATACAGTATAAGAAATAATATCTGGAATTATTGCACCAGTCAGAGTGCGCCTAAAATCAGGATTTAACATAAATGGTAGATTAGTGCCAAGAATTGTTAAAAACCAACTTGTCGGCCACAAAAAGTGTATTTTCAAGAATTCCTTCATTCTTCTAAGTCTAGAAAATAACGGAACATTTTTGGCATGAAGTGTATTATCTATAACAAAGCCAATATCAGAAATTCCCCATGCCCATCTTTGAAATTGATTATATTGATTTTTATATGTTCTAAAATATGTTTTTGCTTGAGCAGCGTCCTTACCTGTAAATAGAAATATAGGAACGGACATTACTTTATCACCAAAATGATAAAAACTATTGTAGAAATAGTGATGATCTTCTGGAATAACAGTTTTAGCCCAATAATCTACATTCTCAGCAAGCCAAATAGTTGTAGTATACGAAGAGATTGGGACAAATTGATAACCTTTAGAAAGAGTATTTATATTCCACAATGAAGATAATGTATTTGATAATCTATTTGGTAAAGGAATATCCCAGATATTATTATAAAATAATATGCATGAAGAATAAATTTTATATTCCCTATCTTCTGGCTGAGTAGCAAATTCATAAGCCATATAAGCGGCATAATTGGGATCTAATACTATTGGAGTATCTACTATATGAACCATAGTTAACTTCGGATCCCATCCTAAGTCATTAACAATTTTTGGAAAAAAATTTCTAGCTATACTATTAACATTTGAATGCTTACCTTTAGTTTCTGTTTCAGGATCCAAATCGTGCATATTGAACCATATATCTCGAATTTTACTAGTATCAACTTGTTTTAATAATTCTTCACGTACCAATAAATAGTCCTTATTTGCTGATTCCTGACCAACAAGAACCAACATATTATCTTTATAATTCTTACAAGCGCTTTGATTGGTTATACTGTTTACTAAACGTGCTATTAATTGGGGTGGTTCAAAAGCTGTTGCTATAATAAAGACGTGTTTAATGTCATTGCTTTTAGGAACAATAACATTAGTCTTTTTTAATTCCTGAAGCTTATTTAACTTTGCCTTTAGTTGCCTAGTAATATAAATTTTTCGAAAAAATGCTCCAACCTTTTTTGATACAAAATTTTTATCTTTTGCGTATAAGAAGATATCTAATTTCCCAGACTTTAATTCAACAATATCATCTTTTAAATCATTTATGGCTGTGTCTAAATCATCTACCTGAGATAGCAATCCTACCCAATTAATGTTGCTAGCTATTTTAATCCTTATCGTATTTAATATGACTCCAGATGTGACTTTAATTGTCGTATAAAGGAAATATACATTAAAGATTAAGACAAAGACAGCAACAGGATAAGGAAAGAAATATGAGCCAATTATTATAAATAAAACTATTGCCCAAACGGATATTGGTTCAAGTATCTCAAACAATCTATACCAGCCTTTCGGCATCTGACGGTCATTCTGTTTCATAAAGAGAATAAAATTTGATATAATCATACCATAAAACCGAAGTGGTTTTTATATGGGGGTGTCACTTGGATTTGACATTCTTGATCATTCAAAACTGCAAGCCGGTCTGCTAATCGACCGTATCGAGTAGCAAACAAACAAAAATGACAACAAACAGTCAGTATTTGCTAATGCAGCAGCTTACGTAAGAAACTTCTTTAACAGAGGTTCTTACGCTTTCGCAGCCTAAGTTATCAAGTATAAGCATTTTCAGCAGTTAAATCTGATCTGAGATGCAGTCCGTTATTTTCTCGTCCAGGACTGAATAACGGGCTTAATCGATCTGGAATAAGGTTAGCTAGGTAAGGTAAACAGTATAATAACTCGAAAACCACCGGTTTCCCATAGACTTTTTTGTAGTGTCTAGAGGTCTATGTATAAATAGACACTAATAAGCTTGTAGACGTTTTGGAAGAACACTTATGGACGCGGGTTCGACTCCCGCCACCTCCACCAGAGATAAGTTTTGTAAGTTTTGTAAGTTTTGTAAGTTTTGTAAGTTTTGTAAGTTTTGTAAGTTTTGTAAGTTTTGTAAGTTTTGTAAGTTTTGTAAGTTTTGTAAGTTTTGTAAGTTTTGTAAGTTTTGTAAGTTTGTTTCTTTTAAAAAGATTTAGGTATAAAATATCCTAATAATTAGTATCAAATGATCTTCCAATTTATTGCAATACTTTCCATTTTTGGTGTTATCATATTTATTGGTGAATTATCATCGAAATTTATATTCAATGCATTTATATCAAGAAAATTATCTCATATGGCATGCGGGGGAATCATCGCCAGCCTTCCGTATTTCTTAGATAAATGTTGGTCGATAGCCCTACTCTCATCATTAATAATAATTGTAATTCTTACAAAAGTTTTAAAGGTTTTTAAAAATATAGAAGGACCAGAAAAAGAGAACTGGGGAACATTATATTTTCCATTAGGTGCGCTTTTTTCGCTTTTATTATTCTGGTCTATCAATCCATTAATATTTAGTGGTTCTATCTTAATTCTTGGTTTCGCAGATTCATCAGCAGCGATAATAGGAAAGAAGTACGGCAAAAGAAATTACGCCGCCAAAAAGACTTTAGAAGGCAGTTTAGCATTCTATGTTGTATCCTGCTTAATATGTTTAATAGTATCTATGATAAGTAATTCTTTCGTTTTAATTCAGTTTGATCAACTAGCAATAGTGATCGGAGGAAGTCTTGTCTTAACAATTGTAGAAGCGATAAATATCAAAGGGTTAGATAATTTATCAATACCAGCAATAGGAGGTCTAATTCTTCTATTATTAATCGGTTAATCATCATTAGAATATATTCCTAGTTTCTTTTTTAGTTCTTTGACTTCGTTTTTTAATGATGAAATCCTAATTTCTCTATTTATCATAAATGTATTCATTTTTTCTAGATCATGACTTCTTTCCTCAAGATCTTTTCTTGCATTAATAAGCTCTGTAATATCATCCTCTGTGCCAATGAAGCCTAATAATTCACCATTATTACTTATTATAGGAGATATTGTAGCTAAGGCTATATATTTTTCTCCATTCTTTCGTTTATTAATAATCTGTCCTTTGAACGGCAATCTTTTAACCTTAATTGTTTCCCATAACGATTTATAAAATTCACTGGACATCTGTTGTCCCCATAATCGAGGATTATTGCCTATAATTTCATTTAGACCATACCCAGTAATTCTCTCGACAGCAGAATTTGCGTATAACACGACACCATCAACATTAGTAATTATGATATGATTATATCCACTATCAACAGCCAGTTTGAAAGTTTCTGAACTATCCAATAAATCTTCCATATTAAAATATGTAAAATATATAACAGTATATACCCAACATGAGAAAAAGAAGAATGGTGGACCCAAGGAGACTCGAACTCCTGACCTCTACTATGCCATAGTAGCGCTCTACCAACTAAGCTATGGGCCCTTCTGTGGTAAACTTACACAATCAAAATCGAATAAGACTGACTATTGTACATGTACAAAATTGATTTGTAAATTGGACTCGATGAGATTCGAACTCACGATCTCTTCAATGCGAATGAAGCGCTCTACCAACTGAGCCACGAGCCCACAAAGATGATTATAAACCAATAATAGATAAATAAGAAATACTATTTTACCAATCTAGATAGCACATATATCATTATTGCATTATGAAAGAAAACTTACTATAATTCACATGTTCTGATTCCTCTGTAGCTCAATGGTAGAGCATTCGGCTGTTAACCGAAGGGTTGTAGGTTCGAGTCCTACCGGAGGAGATTTTTATTATAAATTCTCATTGTTATTTTTTTCGAGATTTTTTCTTTATCGCTAATACCGCAAATAGTTTCTCTAACTCGATACTTATACGGTAATTAGCAGACTTTTTACAAACAGCAAGCAATAGTTTTTTTATCAATCAAGTGTTAGTTTTTATATTTTTTTCACTACTTTATTGATGTTAAATATCGAATTGAATATAAAGACTTTAATACTAATTACTTTTAATGCTATTTATATAGATATATTTTTTTAAGAAATGAATGTTTTAGCTCTATCATTAAATAATATAGATAGTAGCGATAACAAATAACCCTGCTAATCTACAATAACTATTCAAATTCAGATAATAATTCGAAGATATTACGGTTAATATTATCAGGGGAAAGGTTTTTTGATAGATCCGTATAAACGCTACCTTCTTCATACGTTTCTCTTTCTACAGAATATAATATTCCCAAAGGAATCTTATCTCCACATTCCTGAGCTTTGATTAAGGCAGCATTATAATCATCAGTTTTATAATCAGTTTCTTCTAATTTATAAACTCTTTTTTGGAAATATTCAAAAGTATTCACATGGTTATATGTAACGCATGGCTGAAAAACATTTATAAACGCAAAACCTTTATAATTAATACCCGACTTCATTAGATCCACTAAATGATTCATTTGTCCAGAAAAGCCTTGAGAGACAAAACCACATTTTGATGAAAGTGCTAATAAAACAGGATTTACAGATTCCTCGAGCACTCCCAACGGTGTTGTTTTTGATTTATATCCCTTTTCGCTTGCTGGCGAAGTTTGCCCAGTCGTTAATCCATATACTTGATTATCATGTATTATCATTGTCATATCGACATTCCTCCTACACGCATGTATAAAATGACCGACACCGATCCCCAAAGCTCCACCATCACCGCTCATGATAATAACCTTAGTATTATCACATACAAGTTTTATTCCCATAGCAACTGGTAGAGATCTACCATGAAGACCATGAAAACCATAACATTTAATAAAACTAGATCCATTTCCAGAACATCCTACATCAAAAACAATGGTAACTTTATGTGTTTCAATTTCTAATTGCGATAACGCTGTTTTCAAAGCTATCCAAATTCCAAAATTGCCGCAGCCAGGGCACCAAGTTGGTTTTTTATATGTATTATAACTATTAATATCCATTTTTTTTCATAAAATCAAGTATTTCTTCATACTGAATCGGACGCCCATCATCTTTTAAAAGCTGATAATTTGGTGCACGACCAACATATTCTCTAATTAATCCAGCTAACTGACCAATATAGTTATTTTCAATAACAAAGAGATTATCAATTCCATCTAAAAATGAATTTACTTCAGAAGTTGGAAAAGGACAAACACATCTTAGATTCATGTATTTAAAATTTGTATTAGTTTTCATCGATTCTAAAACTTGATTCTTTAGTGATCCAAAGGTTATAACAGCGTTTTTTGAATCTTTATTGCCATATATTTTATTAGTTGGTAATTCAGAAATAAGTCTTGCTAATTTCTTTGTATATCTTTTATTTAGCTGAACTAATCTATTTGAGGCATCTTCTGAATTAATACCATAATTATCATGTTCATCGCTATTTGCTAAATACTCCCCTTTCTTCATTCCAGGTAAACTTCTAGGAGTAATACCAGATGGTGTATCTGAATATCTTTCGTACGTTTCGATTCTATCTAACGCAACCTGAGAGATTAAGCTATTTCTCGAAGCTGTAGTAATATTAAGATCTATACGGCAAGACCAATGCCCCTCTGCTATATACTTATCAGTAAGTATAATGACTGGAATTTGGTACTTTTCTGAAAGATAAAACGCTACTTTTGTTAATCTAAAACATTCTTCAGGATCCGATGGTGTTAAAACGACTCGTAAAAATTCCCCCTGCGATGAATGCATTACGAATCGCAAGTCTCCCTGATCAGTCCATGTAGGCATACCTGTTGACGGACCTGGTCTAGAAACAACGCAAACAACTATCGGAGTTTCGGTAATAGCCGCAAGTCCCAAACCTTCGGTCATCAATGCAAAACCACCACCTGAAGTACTTGTCATTGACCTAGCACCCGCAAAAGAAGCACCAATAGCACTATTAATTGCAGCAATTTCATCCTCAGTCTGTTTAACAACAAAATTATAATCAGAAGAAATAGAAGCTAAATAATGTAATATTGACGAAGCAGGAGTCATTGGATAGGCCGCAAAAAATCCCAAACCTTCTTCTACAGAACTTAACGCTATCGCTTCGTTTCCAGTAATTAAATATCTTTTATCTGAAGGTTCTATCGTTTTATACATTCCATGTTTCCGGGTGAACAGAACCATATAATTTCGATATTTTCCTAATATATAATTATAACCAGCTTTCAGAAGTTTGATATTTTTTTCTACGACCAAATCTCCTTTTTTACCAAACTGTTCATTCAATATATCGACACATATATCAATATCGGCTCCAATTAATGCAAGAGACGCTCCAAGCGCAATAATATTTTTCATTATTTCATCTCCGCCTTCACTTTTATTTATTACAGAAAAAGGGACATCAACAACTCTGGATCTATCAACAACAGTTTTGTCTTTTATTAATTCCCAATCGCACAAAATTACTGAAGAATCGTTTTTAAGTGAATTTGAATATATCAATGAATACTCATCAAGAGCTATTAATAAATCTACTTTGGAGGAAACGCAATAATTAACTTCTAAGGAAGCTCGAACTTGAAATGTATTATGCCCACCCTTAATTATCGAATTATATTCATTATAATCAACAACCCAATAACCGGTTCTCATCATAAATTTCGAAAAGATGAGCCCTACTCCCATAGCCCCCATACCACCTACCCCTGCTATTTTCCAATCTATATCGTACATAAAAAAAATTATGAATATAAATTTAGAATAAAGTACTTAGACTGAAAAATCAATATAAAAGAAATGTATCTCCACCCAATATTATTAAGTAATCTGCAACGCTATTAATATCTGCTGGTAGCTTTTTTTCAACTGTCTTAATACCTAACGCATCAATAATATTTTTTTGCGAGAAATCTGTGTTTTGTAAATTATACAATGTAGTTGTAGAATATTTCGTATCGTAACTCAAAGTTCTAACTACAGTAAAACCTAAATTCTGGAGAATTCTAGAAACTGTAGATCCATAACCGTCTATATCAGTAGAATTGTAAATTTCTACTTTGACATTAGAATATGTTTTTACATTTTTACGAACTTCCTTATCGTTTTCCACAGTATTATAAATTTTTATATACCCGCCTTTATAAAGGACATAGTCACTCTTATCTACTTTAACAAAATCCGTTTTTTCAGCATTAGTTACAATGCTTTGCCAATCCCTTTGTTTTTGATTAGAATAGTAAACATTATTGTCTACAGCAATATTTTTTTTATACAAGTAGCCATTAATTTTAATTGCAAACAAATCATTGATAAAGTTAATAAAATTCGATGTAGCAGACACCCCTCTTTTTTGCTTGATAATATTAATTATATTTTTCAATTGATACTTATCGTTATCAAAAGAGACATATAAATCTAAATCTGGACAATACTGAATCGAATCTTTTATAAAACACAAATTGGTAATAGTATAATCTGTATTAACAGCAAAATATAAATCAAAAAAATATTCATTATTTGAAGAATGATAATCCGAAAAAATAGTATCCGAATCGATTGAGTAAGTAGGCGTATATTGTTTTGGAATATTATTTACAAAAGCAGCAACAAAAACAATAATTGCTAAAATAAAAATAAATAAAATAATTACAGCTTTTTTTTTAGATATTCTTTTATTATTTCGATTTTTTGAATGTCTACTATTTCTCTTCATTAAAACTATTTAATATATTTTGAAGTTCTTCGGTAAGTGGTATTTCTATATTATAATTCTTACCACTATATGAAACGAATTTCAAACTATATGCATGCAAGAATAATCTATCTCTAATGTTATTAGATGATGAATAATTACTTACAAATCTTTTTTGTTTATCAGATGAATAAAGAACATCGCCCCAAATAGGAAAGTTAATTTGTTTTAGATGGACTCTAATTTGATGAGTTCTTCCAGTTTTCGGAGAACATTTGAAAAGTGATAAATATTGTTTTACATTTCCTGAGTCAATTGAGTATGATTTTAATATCTCAAAATCTGTATGAGTCCATCTACCATATTTATTTGAAAATAAGTATAACTTCTTCTCTCTTCTAGATCTTTCAATATATCCTTCAACTTTAAATTCAGTTCCTGCATTATATTTTTTACTAGCAAATCCCAATGCATAATAACTTTTTTCTATTTTTCTTTCTGCAAACTGTCTATGTAACCACCAAAGCATTTTTTCGTTTTTTGCAAATATTATTAATCCTGAGGTATCTTTGTCTAACCTATGGACCATATGCTTTCTATTTTTAAGACTGCTAGCTTCTTCATGTAAATATTCATGAACCCCATTTAGCAACGTAGTAGTTATATGACCGTGGGAAGGATGCGTTGGCATTCCGGAGGTCTTATTTATTATCAAAAGTTCTTCATCCTCAAATATGACGTTTAAATCCATTTTGACAGGGATGACATTATCGGCACTTTTCTCTTGGATTAACGTGATTGCTTCGTTTTCTTTGAAGTTGATAATATCGCTATTATAAATTTTAAAAGATGGTTTCAATATAACTTTACCATTTACCTCAACTAGACCAGCCTTTATAGCTTTAGCAATAAAAGTTCTACTTAAATCACTATTATCAAGAAGAAGTTTCAGATCGAGTCTTTGGCTAGGATCATCATTAAAATCATGCATATTATGATTTTTTCGATTCAGAAGTTTTGGAAGTCTTCTTTTTTTCAATATCTATTTTTTTCTTATCACCACAATATGGACAAATATTCCAATCAAGTTCAACAATGTTTCCACATGAATTACACTTAGTCCTTACAACAGAGCCACAATTAATACAATAAGTATGTTCTGGGAAATATAAATGTCTGCAGACTTTACATTTACCTACTCCCCTAGTTTCATATTCTAGGAAAAATTTTTCTAAATTATTTAAATGTTGATCTTGTATATTTTCTTTTGGTCTAAAGATTGAATAAACAGCATAACCAAAAACATTAGAAATAAATACAAAAAATGAAATTATAATTACAAGCAACTTATCACTAAATCTTTTTCGAGCATCAGCATATGTCTTAAATACAAGAAATGCAGATATTATTATATATATTAGTAAAAGGATAAGTTGAATTGACATAAAAAATTTTCCTAAGTCAAAGTTATTAAATAAATTCGGCAAATCACCAATGAATTTTTCCATATCATTTTACTCTTTCGGTGTATGTATTTGATTCTGTATTTATCTTAACCTTATCACCGATATTTATAAATAAAGGTACCAGAATATCTAGTCCAGTTTCAAGTCTAGCTTTTTTCATAGCTCCAGTGGATGTATTTCCTTTCACTGCAACTTCCGTATACTCTATTGTTAAAATGACAGCAGAAGGAATTTCAATGCTAATTGGTACACCATCAAGAAAAACAACTACAGTTTTGTCACCTTCTTTCAAATATAACAATCCATTCTCAACTTTTTCCTTAGATAATTCATATTGTTCAAATGTCGCATTACTCATGAAATATGCTGTTTCTTCATCAGAATATAAATACTGGCAAGATTCTTTGGATAAATCGGCCTCTTCAAATTTTTCGTTCGTGCTAAATCCTTTTTCTGTAATTGAGCCTGTTTTAAGATTTTTTGCTTTCACTTTATTAACAGCTCCTCCTCGACCAGTTTTATTATGATCAAATTTCAGTACTATCCATGGAGCATTATCCATCATAAAAACCGTTCCGTTTCTCAATTCATTAGATGTAATTATCGACATAAAACTAAATAACAATGTAAATATATAATGCTAGGAGAGGGACTCGAACCCTCAAGCCTTTCGGCATTAGTTTTTGAGACTAACGCGTATACCATTCCGCCACCCTAGCCATAATTTTCGACCTCTAGATTCTCAAATGTTGCAAAGTCTTTGACCCATGCTAATTCAATATTTCCAGTAGATCCATTTCTATGCTTCGCTATTATAACATCTGCTTTACCTTTTTTCTCTGTTTCAGGATCATAGAGTTCTTCACGATGAAGAAATATTACCACATCAGCGTCTTGTTCAATAGCTCCAGATTCTCTTAAATCAGATAATTGAGGCTTCCTGTCATTCCTACTCTCAACACCTCTGGATACCTGAGAACCAGTAACAACAGGTATATTAAGCTCTCTTGCAAGATTTTTCAAGGATCTAGATATTTCAGCAACTTCCTGAGCCCTATTGCTATCTCTATGAGCGCTACTTCCAATGATTAACTGTAAATAATCAATAAATAAAGCATCTAAACCATTTTCAAGTTTCATTTTTCTAGCTTTAGTTCTAATATCACTAATAGTCAAACCAGGCGTATCATCAATAAGCACGTCACCATCCTCAAACATACCAAATACATCAGACATCGCTGCCCAAGCATCATTATCTACTTTGCCAGTCCTAATCTTCCAAAAATCGATTTTTCCTCTCATAGAAATAATTCTATCTACGAGTTGATCTTGCGACATTTCTAATGAAAAAAACCCAACCTTTCTTTTACCTTTTGCGGCCATATTAGATGCAATATTCAACATCAATGCAGTCTTACCCACACCAGGTCTGGCACCAACAACAACAAAGTCAGATTGATGAATACCACCAAGAATTTTATCTAAATCAACGAAACCTGTAGGTATACCTCTAATTAAGTCTGGGTTTTTTGATAACATCTCTACTCTTTCATAAGCAGACATAAAAAGATCTTTTATACTTTTAAAGCCTTTATCTGAATTATTTTTAGCTAATTCAAATATTAATTTTTCGGCTCTTTCCAACAAGTCTTGTGGCAATAACGAAGGATCTTTACTATCATTTGCTAGTGATGCCGATAAATCGTTTAGCTGCCTTCTAATACTACATTCTCTTACAATGTTAGCATAATGTTTAGCGTTTTTAGATGTCGGTAACAAAACAGACAAATCCGCCAAATACTGGCTACCAACCTTAGCTAATACCTTTCGCTTCCTAAGATCTGCTAGAACTGTAAGGTAATCAACAGGAACATCCTTTTGAAAAAGATTAAATATGGAAAAATATATTTCCTTATTTTTTAAATCAAGAAAATCAGTAGGCTTGAGTATATCGACAGCATCCATCAGCGCCTCTTTATCAATGAGCGCAGAAGCGGCAACGTATTTTTCGGCTTCAAAGTCGAATTTGATAAGCTCATCCATAACAATCAGAGAATATATAATTTAGTATCTACAATAGCATCGAGCTCAGAACTCTTCATTTTAATTTTATTGATTTTCTCAGCATTGGCGATATTTTCGTCAGCAGTGTGGGAATTTGCAACAATAATTTTTGGTTGTATCGCTTTTTGAATTGCCAAAATATCTTCTTGAGAATATTTTTTCCCTTTGATTGCATCAAGGATAATTATGTCGACATTATTAATTCCATCTTCCTTAATAAGCAATGAATCATCTCCCACTATACAAATTTTAATACCTTCAGACGAAATAAAAGTATTTTTATTTTGTGTGACCTTAATCAGAATCCCCATATATTCATACTCACCCGGATTTATAATAGACAAAATCCCCTTAGTGGACTTTATATCGCCATTCAGGCTAAGACAAATATATTTACTTGAGTCATATAACTCACTATTAGTTATGACACCACCGTTATCATATGAAATAACAATATTTTTTTGCTTTGATATAACCATATTTTTTATGTTAATAAGTCAACTACTTCACGGATATCACCTAGAGAAGAGTTTAAGATAAGATATTTCGAATAATTGTTTTTTACACCATTTATTGCACTAATACAAGCTTGCAATTGAACCAGAACCTCCTTGGGATCCTCTTCTGAGTCAATCATGCGTTCCACAGCCTCCAACTGTCCTTTGAGCCTGTGAATCCTATTTATCAGTTGCTGCTTTGACTCTTTTTTCCTTGCATTCATAGAATAAAAATCATATAATGCCTTGAGTTTACACGAATATTATGAAAAGTTCTATACACCCAAAATACTACCAAATGACCATAATCTGTAACGGTTGTAAAAACCAGTTTACAGTAGGGTCAACGAATACAGACAGTTTTATGGTAGATGTCTGTTACAAGTGTCATCCGTTTTTTACGGGTACACAAAAAATTGTCGACATTGCTAATAAAGCCAAGGATTTCGAAAAGAGACAACAGGCTGCAAAGGTTCTTCAACAAAAGATAGCTGCTCAAAAAGCAGAAAAAGCTAAGAAAGTAGAAGCATCAAATGCATCTAACTCTTCAAATGCTCCTATGACATTGAAGGATATGATGAAATTATTAAAACAAGGTGACAAACAATAAAATCTTATTAGATTCTATAACTAATAAGATAGAAAAATATAATAAGAAAATATCCCAAGGCCTCAGACTATCAGAATCTGAGGCTGAGGATTTTTCTATGTCAGTGAAATTCTATCCCCTACTCTCTAAACAAAAACAGCTATATAATGATATTGAATACATAAAAGCCAACCCTCAAGACTACGATTCGAGTTTTTTACGATCTAACGTAGACGAATTCGAAGCATTAAGCAATACGATCAGACAAATGCTATATGATATAAATAATCCCTCGGTATCGAACTTCATTGTAGAAATAAGAGCTGGAGCCGGGGGAGAAGAAGCATCACTCTTCTGTAAAGATATTTTTAGCGCATATACAAAATTCATTTTAAACGAAAAAGCAAATATTGAAATAATAGAACTATCTGGGGCAGATTCGGGTGGATATTCAACTATTATTTTCGAGGTTAACGGAAAGTCAGTTTACGATTATTTCAAAAACGAAGGTGGCGTACATAGAGTCCAAAGAGTTCCAAAAACAGAATCATCAGGAAGAATACATACATCCACAATATCGATTGCAATACTCCCAATAGTCGAAAAAAGTAATGTACAAATAAACCCTGCCGATATAAGAACTGACGTATATAGATCTTCAGGACATGGAGGGCAAAGCGTAAATACAACAGATTCTGCAGTTAGATTAACACATCTTCCCTCAGGCCTAGTAGTAACATGTCAAAATACGAAGTCACAAATAAAAAACAAGGAGATGGCAATGAAAGTTTTACTTGCTAGACTAGAAGATATTGCAAGTAAACAAAGCAACAAGAGCATAACAGATTTGAGAAATAAACAGATACAAAATTCAGATAGATCAGAAAAAATTAGAACATATAATTACCTACAAGATAGAATAACAGACCATAGAGTTAAGCTTGATTTCTCCAATATTAATAAATTTATGCAAGGCGAAATCAAAGAAATTCTGATGAAAATTAATATTGAATTATCCAAAGAAGAAAACGAGATTTAACTATAACTCTTTAATATTTTCCACTTCCTCACTATTCGATAACCGAATTGTTTTTTCAAAATATATAGAAGCTACATTTATAATAACCGTTACAACTGGTATAAAAATCAATACCCCTAGCACTCCAAAGAGTTGAATGCCTATAAGTATAGAAAGTAAAATAACAAGTGGATGAACACCTACTTTATCGCCATAAAGTCTAGGTATTAGGACATTTAATATTATTTGCTGAACAAAAAGTAATATTATTATTAATAGAACTACTTTATTTGCATCAAATAAGAAAGCAACAATAATAGGAATAAGTACTGATATGAAAGGTCCAACGCCAGGTACTATAAAAGTTACAAAAGCAACGATAGAAGATGTTAAAGCAAAGCTAATCCCCAATCCACTCATAACCATAAAATTTATAACTCCATATATAAAAGCCATAAAGACTTGTACACGCAAAAACGACGAGGCGCTTCTATTAAAATATTCAGAAATAGCATGTACTTCATTTCGATACCCCTGAGGAATTAATTTCAAAAATCTTTCGAACCATGTATTCCCCTCTTTGATAAAAAAGTAACCAATAATTAAAGCTAATACTATTTGAAAAGATGTAAAAAAGGCGTTACTTAATATATTAATCATGTTACTGGTAATAGATTCTGCAAATTTTGTAATATTACCAATAACACTATCTCTAAGTTGCAAAGGATCGGTATTTAACAGTCTAGCAACATCATTGACAAATAAGTCAAAAGAACTATTAAAATTATTTCTTTTTATTTGATCTGCAAGATTGTTTAATTCCTGTGTTAAAACTGGATTAATAAATATTATTGAAAGTGAAAGAATTAATAATATTATTAAGAAAGATAATATCAATGAAACTTTGGATGGTATCTTTATTTTCTGTAATAATTTATCGAGAGGTGCTACAAAAACATATATTATGTACGCATAAATGAATGAGATAAATAGCCAGCCAAATTGAGATAAAAACCCAAATACAATTTGTAATAAAAATACTGTTAAAACGATAGATCCAAGAAATATTGGAATCAGTATTATCTTTGAGCTGAATAAATCAATTTTTTTCATTTCCATATTATATATACAATACTATAACATAATAAGCATAACTTGTATTTATGAAATTAACAATATAAGTGTATTTCAACAATCTATGAAACCACTATATTTTTATAATATGAAATTATTATTTTAATAATTCTATAGCTTTATCTAACTGAGGATCTTTTTTAATTTTTGTATCTTCTTCAGATATCGTCACTACTTGATCAGGTGTTATGGGATAATTTTTATCAATGACCTGTCCGTTAGGCAAAGTCCAGTTTGCAGTAGTAAAAACCATAGCAGAACCATCCGTAAAGGGATAAGTTTCTTGCACACTCCCTTTCCCGTACGAATTAATTCCAACTAGCTTAGCTCGACCTAAGCTTTGCATAGCTCCAGCAAATATTTCTGACGCTGATGCGCTTGAGGAATTTATTATAATAACGGTTTTAGTATCTCTTAATTTTCCTGGTACGCCAGAACTTTTTGACATAACATCTCTATTTGATGCGACATTTTCAATTGAACCATTACTCTTTTTCTGTCCGAATATTACGGTACCATCATTAACAAATTCACCTAAAGAATATTTAGCAGCATCAACATAACCACCACCATTATTTCTTAAATCAATTATTAATTTAGTACATTTTTGTTCATTAAACTTTGCAACAGCAACATCCCAATTATTGTCCCAAGCAATTACGCTTTCATCTGTAAATCTCAAAATATCAATTTTACAAATACCATCATTATTGAGATTTGAAAATTTTATACTATCAGTTTTAATCTTATCTCTAATTATTGGAAATACGACAACTTCTTCTTTTCGTCGAAACGATATTGTTACCTTTGTACCAATAGGACCACGAATAAGATTTGCTACATCACTTGTAGTTAAACCTTCGGTATCTTTATCGTCAACTTTAATAATAACATCATCTTTTAGTACACCTGCTTTTTCTGCTGGAGAGCCAGAATAAACAGCATTTATTTTTGAGCTACCATTATCACTTGAAATTTCAATACCAATACCGAAAATATTTCCTGCAAGAGCTTCCTTATATTGTGAATATTCTTGAGTATTATAGTATCTAGTTGGAGGATCTCCTAAACCGGCTAAAAGCCCTTTTATGGTGGAATCTTCAACAAGAGATGTTTGTAATTTATCTCTATAATAAAAATCAGAATTCAATTTATCTGCGACTTGATTAAATTTAATCAAACCTGACGAATCAATGTTCGAGTTTGTTTTTTTATCAATTCTAGGAAAAAAAACACTCCCCGTAAAAAAACCAACAGTAATAAAAAAAAGACACAACAGAATTAAAACGACATAACTATCTCTACTGTATCTTTTTTCAAATTCATTCATTATTACTCAAGATTTAAGAATGGCAATAAAGCTACATATCTTGATCTTTTCACAGCAGTTGAGATAGAACGCTGATGTTTAGCACAAGCTCCTGTTCTAGATCTAGGAAGAATTTTACCTCTTCTTGATACAAACTTCTTTAAATGACTTAAATCCTTGTAGTCTAATTCTTTAACTCCCTCTGTGCATAAAGGACATGACAGATTCGTTATATGATTTTTATTAATTTTCTTTTTTTTCTTTTTCTGTGCCATAAAATGTTAATATTAATGATTCTTAAAAGGGCATATCGTCAACAACTTCTTCAACTACCTCATCAACAACAGGACGATCCTCGTCATCAGATAATGTTGATGAACCAGCCACACCTTCTTTCTTACCAGTCAATGAAATCATTGAACTCAATCTAATTACTGTCTTTGATCTGCTAACACCAGCTTGGTCAGTCCACTTTTGTGTTCTTAACTCACCAGTAACATGAACATAACTGCCTGTAGTCAGTAACTGATTACATATTTCAGCCAATTTGCCCCATGCTTCCAAATCATGATACTCAACAGTTTCATCAAGAGTTCCGTCAGCTTTCTTAAAAGATCTATTTGTGGCGATACTAAATCTCGTAACTGCAGCACCATTTGGGGTGTATTTAATTACTGGAGGTCTAGTCAAATGACCAATTAAAAAGACGACGTTTAATGATCTACTCATATTTTTATTTTTTCAAAACTAAAAATCTTAGTACCTGTGACATAATTCTTAATGATGAGTTTATATTTTTGATAGCTTCTGCTGTCAAGTCTAGATCGTATACCAAATAATAACCTTCTGTATGACCCTTTATTCTATATGCCAAATATCTCTTACCTAATGTGTCAGTAGACAATATTGAACCACCACCTTCTGAAACTAGTTGAATTATCTTTTCTTCAACTGCATTTCTTACTGGATCTGGTAACATTGGTTTCAACACAACCAACAATTCGTACTTATTCATAATTAATAACTTTATATAAAAAAACTTCGATACGATTTATATCATATTATGGTTATTTCCTCAAGATTTAACCTCGACATTATAACAGGAAAACCACAGTTATTACATAATCCTATATAATTTGCCTGTATTTTAAACAAATCTTTCTATAAAGAAAGGTTTTACACAACAGTTCTGCCTTTGAATGATTTCAAAATGGTAAGTTTATCCGTATAGTCAAAATCAGCACCACTTGGCATACCTAGCGAAATTCTACTTAGATGTATATTATTACTGAATAAATCAGCTAATTTTTCGGAAATAACTGAGCAAGCAACTTCTGAATCAATGTTATAAGGAAGAGCAAATATGACTTCTACTTTACTTTCTACTTTATCCATATAACCTTTAATTATAGAGGCTAATTTTTCTATTTGATTATCAAATAAATATTTATCTTCGAATAAATTATCAATAGCATCAAATACAAAATACATCCCATCATGAACCCCTGCTTTTTCTATGGCATAAATATCTGATATTCCAGCTACTATAGCTATTGAAGCTCGATTCCTCTTAGAATCATTACAGATCGCACATAAACTACCTTTTTTTGAAAAATTACCACAATTAATACATGTGCCAACCGTATTTACAGTGTGTGAAATAGCAGTCGATAATTCATTTGCAAGTTTATTATCTTTAGTAAGTAGATAAATAGCAATCCTGGTAGCAGCCTTGGGACCGATACCAGGTAATCTTTGAATATAATTAATTAAATTCTCAAAATCATTCGGCATATTAGCTAAACATCTCCATTAATTGACTAATATCCATAGTTTTTGCTAATTCTTTTTCTAATTTTTTTCTTGCATCTGTATGAGCACTACAAATAGCTTTAATCAACATTTCTTTTTTATCTGACGATAATAATTCATCTTCTATCTCCATATGAATAATCTCATATGTTCCGTTTAAAGTAACTTTAACCCTCTGTTTATCGGAAACCCCTTGAATTTTGATAGCTTCCATTTCCTTCTTTTTTTGTTCACCAATTTTTCTTAATTTGTTAACTTTGTTTATTTGCGATATAGGATTTACCATAAAAAATTTTTTTAAAAATATAATTATTGAAATTTTGAACCAAATATTTCTTCTAAATCAACCGACACTTCCCCACCAGCATCTTTTTTCCCTTGAATATCGGATTTTTCTGAAGTTTTATTAGGTTCTGAAATATTACTCGCGCTATGCACGAAGTCAATTATAACATCTTTTACCTCCTTAAACTTATCCATAATTTCGGCTCCAACCTTGTTCTTCTGAAGATATATTTTTGACACTGTTGAATTTACAAATATTTTAACAATTTCACCTTCAATTACAACACGGCTTTTCAACAATATGCTATATATTCCCACTTTATCTGCAAATATTTTAAGAATACCGCTTTCGTTAAAAACTCCAACTTCGTTTTTTACCTGTATTGCTTTCACAGTTGATGGCTGAACTTGTTTCTCCACATTATAAACAGAATTTTTATTATTATTAGCAGCAACAGGAGCATCCCATTCAACACGCTTTTGAGCATTAGCAGTCGGCGTGGTAGATTGATGAGGGAAAGTTTTTTCTTCGGCTTGGCTTATTTTATCCTGGACTCGACATAAAAGATACAAGAATTCTTCTTTTCCTCCGTTTCGAAAGCCTCCAGACAATCGTATAAGTTTTGTGAACTCTTTAAATTCCATCTTTTTGGCTTCAACCAATTCTCTCCCCCGCTCAACTACAACATCAAGTAGCTGTTTAAGATCTTCTTGATTTTGTTCTAAATCGCAAAGAAAATTCCATAATTCTTCAATTTTATCTTTAAGAATATAATCGATAAAATTATCAATTTTATTTTTATCATTGTACAAACTAAATAAATCATCAAAATAATTATTATTGTTTGTATGAATAAACTGCTCCAATAAGCTTTCTGAATCTCTGAAACTTCCCTTTGCCAATTTTATAATAATATTCAAATCACTTTCTTTAACTTCAATTTTTTCTTGTTGACATATATACTCCAACTTTTTTTTGATGTCAGATTCTTTGGCAAGCAGAAATTTGAACCTCTGGCACCTAGAAGCAATTGTAATTGGTATTTTATGAAATTCAGTAGTACAAAACATAAAAACAACATACTCTGGAGGTTCCTCTATTATCTTTAATAAAGAATTTACAGCCTCTCTAGTGAGCATATGAGCCTCATCAAGGATAACGATTTTATATTTATGAGAAATTGGTTGTGATATAACTTTTTCACGTAATAAACGAGCATCATCAATACCTCTGTTTGAAGCAGCGTCAAGTTCAAAGATATCCATATCTTCAGTAGAAAAATTTATACAACTTTCACATTTTTCACATGGAACGAGTACATCAGCTTCTTGTATAGGAGTTAAACAATTAATTGTTTTTGCAAATATTCTAGCTGTAGACGTTTTACCACAGCCTCTAGGACCAAAAAATAGATAGGCATGACCAATGGAATCAGATTTTATCTGATTGGAAAGAGTTTGAACAATATGTTCTTGGCCAATTAACTGTAAAAAACTTTGCGATCTGTATTTTCTATAGACTACCTGATGTGACATTTTTTAATATATTTTCCTGTAATAAAAACATTTCTTCCTGAGATAAATTTTCAGTATCTAGTTTGGATATATGATCATAACCAAGTATATGAAGAATTCCATGTATTATACATCGAAACAGCTCCTCTTTTGATGATATTTTTAGATCAATTGCGTTTTTTTCTATTATGGAAAAACATAAATCAATCTCACCAACCGGTCCTAAATTAAAACTAAGTACATCGGTCGAATTATCAATATCTCGATATTCAAGATTTAATTTTCTAATTGCTATTTCATCAAGGAAGTTTATCTCTATCGAAAAAAATTCTTTACATTTATTTAACTCAAAAAGAAAAGTGTCATTTTGTATTAGTTTATCCAGAAATATATTTATATCCTGAACTAACTGTTTTGGTACAAAATGACACTGAAAAAAAGTTTTATTTCTTAGCTTTTCTTTTGGCATGACTTCTCTTTCTCTTTTGTTTTTTAACTGCTCTTCTCTTATCCCTCATAAGGCTTCCCTTACTTCGGTAAAACTGTCTCTTCGTCAATTCTTCAAACACACCATTACTAACTAATTCTCTAACGAGTCTTCTCCAAGCAACTTCTGGATTCTCGTCAGCTCTTACTGCTATAGACATAAATTCTCACCTCCTCATCCGAATAATTTATTGTAGTTGAGGACATCTTTAATCATAATGATTATCCCCAGCGCTAATAATAACACAAAACCTAAGAATGTTATAGTATTATAAAGCTTTTCATTGGGTCGCTTCTTAAAAATCATTTCAAAGATTATAAATAAACCATGCCAGCCATCCAATGCAGGAAAAGGAATAGCATTCATAAATCCTATTGCCAAACTAATAAGAGCTGTAATAGTCATTAATCCAGCAAAACCATTTAAATCTATGACTTTTTTGGTAACTGCATATGTTCCAACTGGACTACTTACACTGTCTGCAAGTGGCTGTATATCCTTTTTATCAAAGGCTTGTTTGAAAATAGTACCTAATGTATTTACATAGTTATCAGTGGCATTGTAGGTCTGCAAAACGCCAGCAAATGGAAAAGAAAAGCCATCGAATTGAGCTCGTATAAACGAAGCATCTCCACCTAGTATATAAAAACCAATAGGACCTTGACCTTCTTTTAATTCTTCTTTCGTTCTAGGAATTACGTTAACATTTTTTTTGACGCCACCAAGATATGGAGCAACTTCTAGTTTTATCTCCTTACCTAAGTTTTTATCTATAATAGATTTATATTCTGCTACACCGTTATAATCAATATCATTAACTTTAATAATGACATCTAATGATTTAAGTCCAGCTTTTTGAGCAGGAGAACCTTCTTCTAGAGACCCAACTCCAATTTTTGACGATTTATTATCTCCAAAAGGATAGTTGTAATTAGGATTAAATCTACCGCCAATAAAAGTACCACCTGATGCAATAGCTAGTCCTGTGAAAATAACAGCAACTAAAACAAAATTCATAAAAACACCTGCGAAAATGATAATTAATCTTTTCCATGGTTTAGCAATCGAATAACTTCTAGGATTATCGTTTGATTCCCCTTCTCCAAGCATTTTCACATAACCTCCAATTGGAAATGCCCTAATACTATATTGAGTTTCTCCTTTTCCCCATTTATATAATAAAGGTCCCATACCAATTGAAAACTCTTCTACTTTAACTCCAAATTTCTTTGCAGCTAAAAAATGACCAAGTTCATGAATACAAACGATAGCAGTGAGTATAAGCAAAAAAAGAAGTATTAAAGGTAAACTAGTTATAATTCCCATTAATACTTCAAATATATTTTTTATGGCAGTTTCAATCATTAAATTGTATTTATTTCAATTATTTTTTTCCCTTTTAATTCTTCAACCTTTTTGTTGAATTGTTTAATAACATCTTCAACTTTGTTTTCTAAAGTTTTTTTCTGATCTTCAGATATGATTTTTTCTTTGAAATCTTTATCAATCTGAGTCATTTCATCACGACGAATATTTCTTATTGCTATTAGACAGTCTTCAGCATATTTTGAAACTAACTTTCCAAGCTCCAATCTTTTTTCTTGAGTTGGAGCAGGAAATACGACTTTCAAAGTTCCTCCATCAACATTTGCATTAAGGTTTATAGAATTCATAATGGATTTTTTGACTTCTTCTGCAATGGTCATATCCCAAAGATTTACAACATATGCACCAGCACCAAGTGAATTAACTGTGCCTAATTCCTTAATTCTCATTTTGGAATTATAAACATCACATTTAACTTCTTCCAAAATCAAATTACCACCACCACTGGCATGAATAAATTTTATTTGATCAATAAAGTAATCAACAGCTTTATCCAATTTAGCAGTATCCATAATTTCAAATTCCTAATGACATTTTATAAAATCTTCTTACTTTAATATTTTCACCAAATTTTGCAATAGATCTTTTTATCAATTCTTCAATAGTAATACTAGAGTCCTTAAAATAAGGTTGCATTAATAGTACAAAATCTTTGACATCTTCTTTTGAATCTTCAACTTCAGATGAATCTATATATTTAGGATCATTAAGTACTATCTGAATTGCCAAATCTTTGGCTAAATCAACAAATTCTGTGTTACGAGCTACGAAATCGGTTTCACAATTTAATTCAATCATTACTCCAATTCTGAAGTTATGAACATATGAATAAATTATTCCTTGATTGGCTTCTCTTTCCATTTTTTTGGTTGCAGAAGTAAGACCTTTTTCAAACAAAACTTTCAAAGCTTTTTCATAATCGCCTTCTGCTTGCTCGAGAGCATACTTAACATCAGCAAGACTTGCTGCAGTTTGTTCTCTTAAAAGTTTGATATCTTCTATACTGACTTTCATATTGCGAGATTTTAAAAATAATTATTTGCTTTTTGTATCAGTTTTAGCTTCTTTTTTTACAAATGGCTTATCTTGAGGTTTAGCTGCAACAACGTTCTTTGCAGGAAATTCTCGTCTTGGCTTAAATGCATTTTCCTTGACTGGAGCTACATTTGTTTTAACCGATTGCTCTGTTTTCTTTTCTGAATCAATATCTGTCATTTTTACTCTTACAACAGTTGGTTTTTCTGCTTCAATTTCTACTGAAGTTTTTGTATGAAGCTTTTCTGTCATTTTTTGAATATCGACATCAATTTTATCAAAATCAACATCATCAGGCATACCTGTTCTTTGTACAACAACTCCTTTTACATAGTTAGCAATCAATTGAATTGATTTGATTGCATCATCATTTCCAGGAATTGGATATTTTATTAAATCAGGATCAGCATTAGTATCGTGCAAAGCAACTACTGGAATACCTAGTTTTATAGCTTCTCTAACCGCATTTTTTTCGTATTTAGAATCTACTACAAATATTGCGACTGGTTTTTTTTCCATTACTCTGACACCACCATATAATCTTTCAAGCTTTTTTAATTCTTTTTTCATTAAAACCAACTCTTTCTTCGTTCTATTTTCGATACCTTCAGAGAATGATTTCAAAATTTCATTAATTTTTCTAACTCTCTGTCTAACACTAGCAAAATTGGTTAATAAACCACCTGGCCATCTAGAAATAACATAAGGCATTCCTAAATGTCTTGCCGTGTCTTTGATAATGTCTTGGGCTTGTTTTTTGGTACCTACAAACAAAATATCTCCTTTTGTTGAGGCATCCTTCAAAAATTCAAGAGCATCGTTGAGATAATTTACTGTTTGTGATACATCAATAATATGAATACCACTTTTTTCGCCAAAAATAAATTTCTTATTTTTGGGATTCCACTTATTTGTCTGGTGTCCGAAATGAAGACCAGCTTCAAGAAACGTTGATATGGTTTCTTTTGAGTTATCTATTTGTGCCATTTTTTCCTCCTTATAGGTCTGATCCACTGTAGGTTAAATAAAGTAAGAAGGTTACAGTGGAATGGTTTTACCGCATAATATCATAACTTTAAATAAATTTCACTACCCCCCCGCTCTATTACGCCTGCTATTTCTAAATCTGTTAGTTCAGAAAAAATACTTTGAATATCACATCCAATAGAATCCGATAGTAAGTCGACCGTTGAAACACCTTCTTTTAATAAACTAATAATTTTTTGAGACAAATCAGAATAATTATTACTAATGTTAGCTTTTTGAATTGTACTTATATAATCATTTGAATAATCTTCAATAATATCTGTAGCTGTTGTCACTAATTTGGCAATATTCCGATTAATAAGCATGTTACAGCCTCGCGAGGTTTCTCTTGTAATATCTCCTGGAACAGCGTAAACATTCCTTCCCGCATCAAATGCAAAATTACATGCCAAAAGACTACCGCTTTTCAGAGCAGCTTCTGTTACAAGCAATCCCTCACTTAAACCAGCAATAATCCTACTTCTCTGCACAAACAAGGCTGGATGAGGAAGAATTTCAGGAAAGAGTTCACTAATAATTAGTCCATTATTTTCAATAATTTTTTTGTATAGAATTCCATTTGTTGAAGGATATATATAATTCAGTCCACAACCAAGAACTGCGATAGTACCATTTTGTATTGATGAATAATGTGAAATACTGTCTATGCCTAGTGCCATACCCGAAACAATTATAAATCCATAATCTGATAATCCTTTTGTTATATCTTTAGTTGCATTAACACCATACCCTGTTGGTCTTCTGGATCCAACAACGGCAAAACATTTTTGATTAATCAAGGAGATATTACCTATGTAAAAGATAAAATCAGGAGGATTTGCAATATTTTTCAATAGTTGAGGGTAGTTTTCATCATCAATATTTAAGATCCCAATATGTCGTTTTTCCACATTTTCGACAAATTTTTGTTTCCAGTTTTTATAATCTTTGAATGAAATAGACGACTCTGTATGATGAAAATATTCTATCAATTTTTCACCTGTACAAGTATTTTGTGCTTTTTTAAGAGTTTTGGGACCGATGCCATCAAACGAACGCAAATAAAGATTTATATAATCTTCATCATTCATTTTATTTTCTCATTAATTTTATAATCTTTATAAAGCCAATCTATAAACTTTCTAGCGACTTTAACTGTATTACCACTGCTTCCCCCTTTCTCTAAAAGTAATGTAAATGAATATTTGGGATTATCATATGGGAAATAACCTGTTACCCACCCATGCCTATTAGGATAAGCTCCAGTAGCAGGATCTGGAGCACCAAATTCAGCCGTTCCAGATTTAGCAGCTACTTGTACAAACGATGAATTCATATCCTGAATAATTCCAGTATGCACACCACAATACATACCTTCTTTAATAATATCTAAAGTGTTTTTTGAAACATTAATACTATTTCTTATAATTGGCGAGGTTTTTGTCTTTGTACTATCCTCAAGACTATCATTCGTAGCCATTACAACTCTAGGTTGCAGAACATTACCTCCATTTGCAATTGCAGTAACCATTGTCTGCACTTGTATTGGTGATAATAAAGTATACCCTTGTCCGATTGAAGCATTTAATAAATCTCCTGTGAGCCATTCTTCACCTGTTAATTCTTTTTTAATTGAAGGAGATGAAATATATCCAGGATAACCTTCAGGCATATCGATACCAGTTTTTTTACCTAAGCCATATCGGGATCCATATTCAATAATTTTATTAATAGCCAGTCCCTTGGTATAGTCATCCATTTGAAGAGTGGATTTCATAAAAAAGATATTACTTGACCTACACAAACCACCTACAACATCGAGCGTTCCTTGATTAATATTTGAAAAATCTCTAAATGTAACATCACCAAATTTAAATAATCCACCAGTAGGAAACATAGTATCTTTGGTTATAGAACCAGTTTCCAGCAAAGCTGTTGCCGTATTCAATTTGAAGTCTGAACCTGGAGGATACGTGCCATCAATAATTCTATCCAGCATTGGAGAATTCGGATCTTTATTTAATTTATCAAAATCATTATTACCAATTCCACCAACAAATAAATTATCATCATAAGAAGGAAGTGATATATAAGCCAAAACTTCTCCTGTATTAACATCCTGTAAAAGTCCTGCAGCACCTGTCGCCTTATATTCTTCCATACCTGATTTCAAAATATCATATAAGCTCTTTTGAATATCAATATCTACAGATAAGTATAAGTTTTTACCATTAACTGGAGATGATTCAATATTTCTTTTTTGAGTATCAGTATCCACGGAAACTTTGCCATCATTTCCACGAAGAAGTGAGTCATATGATAATTCAACGCCAGCTTTTCCTATTTCAGTATTTGGTCTATAACCAAGATTAATCTCATCAACAACTTCTCCAGTATAACCGATCAAATGAGCTGTTAATTCCTTTTGCAGATATACTCTTTGTGATTCTTCTTCAAGCCTTAATCCTTTGTATCTTGAAGGATCAGATAAATATTGAGTTATAAAGATAGGATTGTTAAAATTTTTATCAATTAGTATTCTATCTGGAATAATTTTTTCATTTTTTTTGTCATTGCCTACTAAACCATTGTTAAATTTTTGAATATCCAAAACTTCATTATATTTTTTATCGATATATTCGATTTCTGATGTTTCAATAGATGTTATAGATGCTTTTAACTGGTTATAATCTGATATAACTAAGGGTTCTAAATATAATGTAAATGATGATTTATTTTGAACAAGTGGTTTGCCGTTTCGATCAAATATTAGACCTCTTGAAGCTTTAATATATTCCATTCTGAATTTTGACACAGAATCATTCCTTAATTGTGCACCTTGTATCATTTGTATATTAAATGAAGACAGAGCAACAACAAAAAGTAGCACAAGCGTTAATATTGTAGTAAAGATCTTATCTTTCATTAGGTTTATGTGAGAATATTGATATTGCACCACCAACGAGTCCTACGAGGATAAGGACTATAAAAATATTATACGACAAATTCATCCTATAATCACTCATAAGATATATAGTCAAAAAATAATTAAGAATAAAGAATACAAGACAAATAATAAAATATATAGTTCTATTTTTTGAATATAAAAAAGTTATAGCAAGAAAAAATATTGATTCAAGAATTAGCATCATCAGAGGCAAAAAACCAATGATATTCAAACTTGATCCTAATGATAAGAAATAAAAAAAACCACATATTGAGTAAAAATCCTTATTTCTAAGAATTAATAAAAGTGATAAATATACGAATTGACCTATAAAAAGACTATATCCGAAAAGTTGTAAATCCATAGATTTATCAACAAATCCCCATAAAAGAAATAATATAATTATAAAAACTTTTAGTATCATAGATATACGTACAAAATATCAACATTTAAGATATCAGCTTCTAGATAAAATTTCTTTTTGTCGTCCGCAGAAATTTTCACAACTTTCCCTACATATATACCTTCTGAAACCTGATCTCCTAAAGAAGAAGTGAAAAATAAATCCCCTTCCTTAACTGTTGTTTCCAATCCTATATCTGTACAAACAACAAGCCCGTCCTTATATCCATCGACTAAAGCGGTCGATGTCGAAGTACTTTTTATAGGTAATTTAATATTATCAATTACATAATATGGCAAAATATCAGAACTATATTCTCTAGCTACATATATTTTTCCGATTAAACTACCACTATCGTTAAAAACAGCCTTCCCTTCTTTAATTCCATTCTTCAATCCTTTATCGATAGTAATCTTAACTGGAACTTTATCTGATGGCACAATAGAAATATTTTTAGTTACTATAATATCCGCTTTGGGATTATAAAAGTTTAGTAATTTTTTTACAGATTCAAGATCTTTAACACTATCTTTAATATTTTGAATATCTACATCCTTTTTGATAATTTCTTTCCTTAGTTCTATATTTTCTGTCACTAATTTTTCATTGTCTTCAAATTTTGAAAAAAAACTTGACGATGCTTTTTTCATATCAGTAATAGTTTGCCCAATAGTAGTTGAAAAAATATCTAGTATAGGAATAATACGGAAAAATCCCGCATAAGAGAGTAAAACGATAACTAAACATAATACAAAAAGTATTCCTCTGATATTATTTATTTTAGGACTTTTATATAAGTTCATCCTTATCTACTTGGACTTTTGAAAGCAAATCAATATCTTCAAGTAGCATCTGAGTGCCTTTTACAACACATGTAATAGGATCATCAGCTACTATACATTTGATTTTAACACGTTCCTCACAAAATTTGGCAAGACCTGGAATCATGGCTCCACCACCTGCTAAAATAATTCCCTTTTCACCAATATCTGATAAGAGTTCTGGAGGGGCTTCTTCCAAGGCTATAGAAATAGCTTCTGTGATAGCCTTTAGTTGTACTGTTATGGCTTCTCTAATTTCAAGTGATGTTAATATCAAAACTTTTGGCATGCCATCAACCAGATCTCGTCCTCTTACTTCTGCTGTTTTATTATCACCTGTTTCATATGCAGAACCTATCTTGATTTTGATATCTTCAGCTATTCTTTCACCAATAATAATATTATATTTATGTCGAACATAATTAACGATTTCTTGATCCATCTCATCACCAGCAATTTGTATTGTTTTATCAACAACAATACCTCCTAGTGAAATTATCGCTATGTCAGTAGTACCACCACCAATATCAACTATCATGCTTCCTTGAGGTTCGGTTATTGGAAGACCAGCACCTATAGCGGCAGCCATTGGTTCTTCTATAACAAATGCTTGTCTAGCACCTGCACTTTTAGCAGCATCTTTGACCGCTTTTTTGCCAACTTCAGTAGCTGTGGAAGGTATACCAATAACAACTCTAGGACGAGGAATTTTAATTATTTTTGTAGAACGGCCATAAGCTAATTCTATAAAATGCTGAATCATATCACGGGTAGCGTCAAAATCGGACACTACTCCATCTTTTAGAGGACGTATGGCAATAATGTTGGCAGGAGTCCTGCCAATCATTTTTTTGGCTTCAGTGCCAACACTTAATATTTGTTTAGTTTTCTTGTTAATTGCAACTACAGTTGGTTCGGTAGCCACAATCCCCTCGTTTCGCAGGGCAATCTTAGTATTTGCAGTTCCCAAATCTATACCAATATCATCTGTGAAGAGTTTCCAAAAAAAATCTATTAAATCTCTTGGCATAGCTAAATGGTTGCAGATATCAAATTATTTCTCAGCTGTTAAACTTAATACAGAATCCTTAAGAGATTTATAACATCTCATACAAGAAACTACTTTAGGCGAACCTTTTACTAAACGAACTTCTCGAAAATTTGGCTTTACGCTTTCAGAATGCTTTACAGCATCTAAACCACGAGGACCTCTATTTGCGAATGTTTTCTTTTTATTATGGCTGGTATGTCTACCGTTGTTGCGTTTTACGCCACCCTTACCACAAAATGCACATACCTTGGACATGATATATCAAATTAATTACTATGGGATGAGGATATACCAAAACGATTTTTTTTTCAATATGCATATAATTTACTTAATCATTCACTTTATACTACCAATTCATCCTGAAACAATTACTAATGTTGCATAAACTGTCTTAAAGATAAGAATCTTATACATTATTAAAAATATGTAGAATTAATACAACTTAATTATTATATGGTACTCCTAAGTAAAATACGTTAAAATATACCGTCACTTTGGTGTGAATTTTGATGCATAGAAAAATTGTTCTACACCAATTTAGAGTGGATAACCCAACATAACCGTGGTTATTTTGAGAAATCCTAATCGACTGTTCGTAAGAACATCGTTCAGTATCATACCCTCACCAAGGTGACCTATTGAAAATTTTTTATTTTTACGATATAAAGACTGTTGTAAGAATGAGGTTCTTTTTTTATCATGATTTTCCTGATAATATGCTCTTTATTAGTGCCGAAGTAACTCAGTTGGTAGAGTAGCTGTTTTGTAAACAGCAAGTCGCGGGTTCGAGTCCCGCCTTCGGCTCCACTGTTGACTGCCAGAAATAAAAAAATTGTCTAAATGAGCATTTTTTTCATATGCTGGAGTAGCTCAGCTGGTAGAGCATTCCCATGGTAAGGGAAAGGTCATGGGTCCGAGTCCCATCTTCAGCTCCATAAAACAAAGAGGTGAGAAATTAGAATCAGATGTCAAGAAAGCATAAATTTCTAATTTCTCATTTTTTACATTATAATCATTGTGCATGCGGGCGTCCGTTAATGGTAAACGGGTGGTCTCCAAAACCGCTCCTGGAGGTTCGAGTCCTTCCGCCCGTGCCAGCTTTGGTACTATAATTTTTAATTGTTAACTTGCCCCAATTCCTAACTATCCCACTCCCCACGCATATCTTGCAAAAATAAATAAAAAACCATACAATACATCGCTCTAAGTACAAAAACGCTTTTCAATTGTTACAATGAAAAAAATAAAGAAATTTAACTTAAAAAAATTGCTGAAGAAAACCGCAAAAGGTTTATTTCGCTTAACACTAATTCCTTACGGAATAGCTACCTATAAGGAGCTAAAAACAGTAGACTGGATGACATATTGGCAGACTGTAAAAGTCGCCGCTTTTGTTATATTATTCTCTGTCGTAACCGCATCTTTAGTATATGGCGTAGACCAGATAATATCCAAATGTTTTTACTTTATAAATAAATGATACTTAATAAGAACAAGGGAAAATTCGCGTGGTATGTCCTTTATACTCATTCAGGACATGAACACAAAGTTTCCGAATTAATTAAACAGAGAGCTGACAATGCAGGTCTAGGCGAATTAATACAAGAAATTGTAACACCAACTAGAAATGTAACTCAGATCAAGAATGGTAAAAAGAAAGATGCAACAGAGAAAATTCTACCAGGTTATATTTTAATACATATGGTCTTGGGTGAAGATACTTGGGCAATCGTAAGAGATACACCAGGAGTAACCTCTTTTGTAGGAACAGAAAAAAAGCCATCAGCAGTTACAGACTTACAAGCTGATGCAATTATTAAATTCTCTAAATTACAACAACCAGTATTAAAGACCAACATAACACCTGGAGATACAGTAAAAGTAAAGAATGGCAACTTCAAAGAATACACTGGTATAATAGATACTATTAATGAAGAAAAAGGAAAAGTTACAGTGAAACTTCATTTCTTAGGTAGAGAAGTTCCTGTAACATTAGATATTTTAGAAATTGAAAAGATTTAATTATGGCAAAAAAAATAAAAGCAACAATAAAGTTTCAGATTACAGCAGGAAAGGCTAATCCAGCTCCTCCTGTAGGACCAGCATTAGGTCAACACGGGTTAAACATTATGGAATTCTGTAATGCTTTCAACGCTTTGACAGCAAACATGGATGGATTAACAATACCTGTAATAGTGACTGTATTCGAAGACAGAACATATACATTCATTACAAAAACTCCTCCAACTGCTGATTTAATAAAGAAGGAAATTTCATTAGCCAAAGGTTCTGGTACACCTAACAAAACAAAGGTTGGATCAGTAAGTATGGATATTTTGAAAAAAGTAGCAGAAATGAAACTAAAAGATATGAATACAAAAAACATGGATTCTGCACTGGCTATGGTAGTCGGAACAGCAAAAAGCATTGGTTTAAATATTACTGAATAATAAATGGACACTAAGAATATTCTAAAAAAGATAAAATCACAAAAAGTTAGAAAGTTTGATGAATCAGTTGAAGTAATACTTTCTGTTGTTCAGCCAAAATCTGGAGATGCAGCAATTAGAATGGATATCAACATTCCAAATTCATTTGGAAAACAGAAATCAGTTCTTGTTCTTTGCGATAAATCAGAAGCTGATGGTGCAAAAGGTGCAGACTTCATTGGATTGGAAGATTTTGTAGAGAAAATAAAGAATGGATGGAGAGAATTTGATGTTGTAATAGCAACACCAACAGTTATGCCAAAAATCGCAATATTAGGTAAATATCTTGGTTCATCAGGTCTTATGCCAAATCCAAAAAACGGAACAGTTACCAAAGATGTAGCAAAGGCAATTGGTGAATTCAAATCTGGTAAAATCAATATTAAGAGTAATAAATCAGGTCAAATCCAATTAGCAGTAGGTAAAAAATCAATGGATGATGAAAAACTTTCTGAAAACATTGAATACACAGTCAAGACATTAAGCGAAGGAATCGAAAAGAACTTTAATACTAAGGTGAAAAGCATTTTTGTTAAAACATCAATGGGCGTTCCCTATAGACTAATTTAAATCAATCTGGTATTATACCAAACGTCTGAGACACTAGGTTCCGGTAGGAATAAATCCTGGTTAGACAAATAAAACTACATAAAATGGTATTATTTGTTTTGTCTCAGCGAATTTAGCTGAGATTTTTGTTTTTTAAAACTATGGCAAAAAATACAAACCAAAAAAAACAATTAGTTGAAAATTATAGAAAGCTGGTAAATAAAGCAGCTGGTATATATTTGTTCAGCGGTTCACTTAACGCTTCAAAGACACAAGCTCTGAAGAAAGTATTAAGTGATGATGCAAAATTAACTCTAATTAAGAACACATTGTTCAATTTAGCAGTTAAGGAAGAAGGTATCGAGATTAATGCAGCTGACTACAATAACGTATTGTTCGTAGGAACAAGTCTAATTGAAGATGCTGGAGCATTAAGTAAATTTTTATCAGAGAATGACTACAAGATTAATTCTGTAGTTGTCGGAACAAACGTTTATAACGGCAGTAGATTGAAAGAAATCGCAGGTTTGGGTAGTGCATATCAAGTAAATGGGAAACTAGTTTCCATACTTGCTACTCCTGCAACACTATTGGTTAAAGATCTTCAGAGTCCTATCCAAAAACTAGTCTCTGTTTTATCTCAAATTAAATAATATTTATTAATTTTATATAATTATGTCAACAAAAATTGAACAAATCATCGAACAGATCAGCGAATTAAACATCGTTGAAGTAAGCGATTTAGTAAAAGCACTCGAAGAAAAATTCGGTGTATCAGCAGCTATGCCAGCTATGGCAGTTGCAGCTCCAGCAGCAGCAGCAGAAGCAGTAGAAGAAAAGACAGCATTTGATGTAGAAATAACATCAGCTGGTGGTAACAAAATTGCTGTTATCAAGGCAGTAAGAGAATTAAATTCAGCACTTGGACTCAAGGAAGCAAAAGACCTTGTAGACGCAGCACCAAAGATGGTATTGCAGGGTATAAAGAAAGAAGATGCAGAAAAAGCAAAAGCAAAATTAGAAGAAGCAGGAGCAACAGTAACAGTAAAATAAGTTACTCAAACTCTAAGATTAAGAGCACCATAATGGTGCTCTTTTTTGTTTCCCCCCCACTCTTTTTCCTATTATCACTGTCATTTCGAATGAAATGAGAAATCTCGTCAGAACCTCTATCAGTATTATAATAAGTAAAATTTTGGTAATAGTCATTTAATAAGTCGTACATTTACTATTTATTCTATTAGTATTTATATCTCAGTATTTTGGTAATTCCCCAATATTGAGATATAAATCTAATATGATTAGATTTACTCGATGGAAGTAGGAAAAACAAAATTTAAAGAAAAAACGTTACAAATGTATTTTATTGTCATTCTAGCATTCTTTCTAAGCTGGTTACTAAACCAAGGATATATATTCATCGTTGTCGCTGGCTACCCATTGTTAAACCCAAAGCAGATTGAAGGGATAATAAGGAAGGCATATGGGAAAAAGTAATAACATAAGGAGTTTAAAGCAACAAGAAATAGAATCTGAAATAAAAGATAATATCTCGCGCCACAATCCCCGAAGACGACTAAGAAAAATTTTTGAGATAATGGTAATTGAAATATTTTTAATTTCAGTAATATTATTTCTTCTATTTAAAGATTCAGTATACCTTATTCTGGCTTTTGAAGATTTAATTGGAGGCATTATATATATTATTCAGAAGTATATTTTAAAAGATATTTTTCATGTTTAATATGATTATAAGATTAATACTGGATCCCAGCTTTCGCTGGGATGACAGACACCCGACTGGCACTAAGTTTGTACTTTCGTAATTCGAGACTTTTTTAAAAGGACAGAATATTTTGCACCAGTTGTAATACAGCTTTATCAACAAATCCATAAAAAAAGTATTAAAGAACAAAGCTCAGAATGGAGTAATATGCAGTTAATAATGGTTAATGTTTAACTATTAACTTTTAATTATTTATATGTTGTATACAGCTCTGGCTGTTTAATAATAAGTTGTAAACCTTCTGCGACTAAAAGAGCTGGATTGTCAGCAACATAAAAAGATACTCCAATACTTTTCGTAAAAACTGAAGCAATATTTGGTAACATAGCAGATCCTCCTGCGACCATAACTCCAGCATCAACAAGATCTGAAGATAATTCTGGTGGAGTTTTTTCCATTATCTGCTTTATCATCACAACAATATTCATCAATGTAGGTTTAATAGCATCAATAATGTCATTCGTTTGCAAAACTATATTCTTGGGCATATTAGTAGTAGCATCACGTCCACGAACTTCCACTTCTAATTGCTCGTCAACTCGAATAGCGTTACCAATCTTAGTTTTCACAATCTCTCCCATAGAAAAGCCAATAATCAACTGATGATGTTTTTTAATATGAGTAATAATAGACTCAGTTATACTAATACCTGCAAGCCTAGTTGAATTGGATAAAACTAACCCTCCCAATGACATTATTCCCATTTCTGTAATACCACCTCCAACTGAAATTATTGTATTGCCAAAGGCAGAATTAATATCCATTTCCGAGCCAAGTGCGGCACATAATAACGATGGAACAAGGTAAACTTCTCGAGCTCCTGCAGCCATACCAGCTTCATACATAGCTCTACGCTCAACTGAAGTTATTCCTACAGGAATAGATAGTATTAAATCAGGTTTAAACAACCGATTTTTTTTTGAAATTTTTGAAATTATATATGAAAGTACAGCGGCTGCTACTCTAGGACTAGATATAACACCTTCTTTGATAGGATATGCTACAGCAATATTTTCTGGTGTCTTTCCTATTGTTTTCTGAGCTTCTTCACCAATGGCAATTACCTTATTTGAAATACTATCAATTGCAACGATAGAAGGTTCTTGATATAGAATATCCCCTCCTTCTCCGACAACTACTGTTTTAACCGAACCAAAGTCTATCGCTATTGTTTTTCGAAACATTATTAGAAATTACGGTAAAATAATGATATATTTCATTATATCATATTATTTAGATGAAACGTTTTAAAAATATTTTTAATATAATGGAGTTTTTTTTACTTTTGCTTATAGTAATAATTGTATACATTATTGCGACAGGTTATAAATATGATTTCGAAAAGAAAGTTCTCGTCCAAACTGGCGCCCTAACCATTGAAAATCTAGAAGATAATACAACAGTACTATTTAATAACGAAAAATATAAGGATGAAAGGAACCATTCTTTCAAGCAGCTTGATCAAAAAAATTACACATTCAAAATAACCAAGGATAGCAGAAAGGATTACACTACTTCAGTAGATATTAAGCAAGGAGAAGTCATATACATAAGCCCTATTTTAATCCCCAATCATATCAAAATTAATTCGATACGAGAAAACATAAGTAATATAAGTACTTCTGAAAGATTTATGTTTTATACAGTTAAAGAAGATAATAAAATTTTCATTGAAAGATTAACACTTAATAAATCACTTTTTAATGTAGATAGTACAATTGTTGGTGTAAATATTACGGGCGTCCTAGATTTTAGTAAAAGTATTAAAATAACACACAACGATAACGGTAATTCAGTGCTAATAAGCGATGATAAAAAGACATTGCTAATCGACTTCAATAAATCCATATTTAGCGACATATCATCATTAATTCCATCAGGAGCCATAACATCATATGAGCTAAGAGATAATTATCTAATTATTAGATACGAACAGTTATTATACTCATTCAATATAAGCGATATCCAAAAAGTACAAAAGAACCTAGTATTCACAGGAAGCATAAAATCATATTCGATCGGAGAAAATAACAACATTTATATTATTTATGCCGAGAATGATAAAATATATATCGAAACATTTAGCATAGACGGAGTTTCACAAAATAAAACAGAAATAGTAGATTCACCCGACGAATTCGCGAAAAATAATATTTCGATGTCATATTTTTATCAAAACATTTATATAATAAATAACGACATTATTTACAAACTAAATAAAAATAAAATTATAGAATTTGAAAAGAATATATCTAGCATAAAAATTCAGGATCGAAATACCGCATACTTAATAGGAAAAAATAAGATTAGTTTATTATCAAAAGATAAATATTTCACAATAGGCTTAAAATATTCACCGATAGACATGCAAGTTTTCCCAGATTTATTTACGTTTTTTTATTCAGACAGCGAATATAAAATACACTTAGCGGATTTTGGAGGTCAGGATAATATAGTCACTGAAGATGCATCAACATCTTTCCTAATGACCCAAAACGGATCTGATAGCTACATATATTTTGGCTCCAAATCGGAAATAAAATATATTAAATTTGGAAATGATTAATTGCTTCCGGTAGGATTCGAACCTACGGCCTAGGCGTTAGGAGTGCCTCGCTCTATCCCCTGAGCTACGGAAGCTATATGGTCAGGGTAAGTGGGCTCGAACCACCGATCTCCAGACCCCCAGCCTGGCGCTTTAGCCAACTAAGCTATACCCTGTGAACACAATCAACTTTAACTTTATTATTTGATAAAACAAATCTTATTAATGTTAAGATTATACTCACACAATAACGCTAATAATATCAAATTTCCCCTATATTAACTAGACAAAACATATTATTCCAAAAAACGGTTTATTATTAAGAACTAGATCCTACTCTATTTCTGCTCTCTCACTATGATTAATTCATGTTTTATAAAACAAAAAAGAGGCTTATTAAGCCTCTTTACTAAATTCCGACAAATTTTATCTGGTAAAAGCACCATACCAATTTGTGTCATAAAGAACATCATCAATTGCTGTTGAATATTCAATAATATCTTCTGGTTTAAACCAAATTCCCATTTCTCTTGCAGAATTTTGAACACTGTCACTTGCATGAATAACATTTCTAATAGCCCAACCACCAGCGTCAGAAAGCTCATAAGATTCAAGTGTGTAATCGAAGCCTATTGTGCCAACATCTGCCTTTAATGGACTTGTAGAACCTCTCATTCGTCTTACTACTTCTATTGCGTGAGCACCTTGAAGTACCAAAACAACAACAGGACCTGCAGTAAGATGATCCATTAATCTTCTTCTTACATCAAGAGCTAATTCTTTTGGAGTTTTGTCCAATTTAACACCTTTTTCTAAATAACTATTGTAAGTTCTAGTACCAGTATCCATTAGCCATTCTTCGCTATCTGTATAATGTTGCTCTACAAGTTCTTTTGTAGGCCAAACCATTTTCATAGCTATGATTTTGAGACCTTTTCTTTCGAATCTTGTTATTAATTCACCAACAATCTTTCGTAGAACTCCATCTGGTTTAATTATAACAAGGGTTTTTTCTTTGATTATCCCCTTTAGCTTTTCATCATCTCGATGCATAAAAAAATATTAATAAATAAAAATTTACTAGCAATAGTACTTAAATTTACATTTTTTTGCAATCCTCGTATATAGCAAAAGTTTTCTGACCACATAAATCCCAACCACCAAGGAGATTATTACAAATAGGATAAAAAGAACCAGCTCTTTAATCTGTATGCCAGCAGGCATATTCGATAGAGAAAATGACGATATAAACAAAACTAATTGAATAATAAAATTTGACATAATTTCAAGTGGGAAGCGAAACAATATATTAGGAAATATCATATATAAATACGCAAGAATAGAAAGCAACGATATATAGGGAATTACCATAATGTTTGTAAACAATAACATAGGCGAAAAGGAGCTAAACACATTTATAGTATACGGTATAGTAAAGACTCCAGCAGAAAGTGATTGTGAAAATGGTACTCCAATAATATCTGGCAATATTTTGAAAAGATCTCTAGTAATATTTCCAAAGAGAATAATGCCTAAAGTTGCTAAAAACGACAGATGAAAACTAACGTTAAAAAGAATGTAGTTATCTAGAAATAACATGATTATTACCGAAATTAATAATATTCGTACATATGATAAGTTTTTGAATTGAAATGTTGCTAAATATGCTATAAAGCCCATTACAGCAGCACGTAAAACAGGAGCGGTAGGTCCAACAATAAGGACAAATATAACAACAAAAAAAATTGATGAATATATTTTATAAAATGTTGGTAATTTTTTTATTAACTGAGTTATGATTAAAAGAATTAGAGTTATATTAAATCCCGATATAACTAGAATATGCGAAATACCTGCATTGCGAAAAGCCTCATTCAGTTCTTGCGGTGGCTTAATGCCTAAAGTAATACCTTTCAAAACATTTGAAGTATCATAATTGAAACTATCAAAATTCTGAGACAATCTATTCCTAATATTTACAAATGTAGAATTATCCGAATAGTATTGGGCCTTAATGCAAGTAGCACTTCTTCTAATTCCTTGGTTAATTAATTCCGGATCTGTTACAAATTCGAAATTTTCAACACTTGTGCACTTAATTCGACTTCCGCTAGTAGGAAAGAAATAGCTGTTATTCATGACAACTTTCTCACTATACCATAATAATCTTTTAATACTAATAATTTTATATGAACCAACATAATCTACTGAGGAATCAACATTCACATTACTAGTTGAAAGAAAAGAAAAGAGTTGAAACGAATAAAATATACCAAATATAAAAATAAAAAGTATAACAAATTCTACTTTTTTATATATTATTAAAACAATAAAACAAAGAATAAGAAAGAAAAAAAGAAAAAAATCCCCCTTAATTCCAACCCCCAAATAATATCCAACAAGAAAGACACCAATAGATAATGAAATCAAATCAACTCTATTTTTAACATATTCATAAATCAATTTGGGATTTGATTTTATCATATACAGACTGGCTGATTATTTTTTTATCAACTAAATCAGTAACTTTGGCATACGGTCTACCAGATATTATTTTTTTTGCAGTAACCTCACCTATTCCAGGAAGTAAATCTAATTGTTTAGCATCAGCCTTATTAATACTGATTTTTCCAGTTATTGAAACACCTTCAGCAGCTGAAGTATCTTCTTGCTTGAATGGAATAAATATTTTATCCTCGTCCTTTAATTTCTTTGCTAGATTTATTTTCTCTTCTACATAGACAGCATCATAATTAGAGGCGAAACCTCCTGCTTTTTGTATAGCATCATCCACAATTGAACCATTTTTTAGTTCATATTGTCCTGGACTAACTACAGCTCCTGCTATGTGAATTTTTACAAATATCTCGGTAGTTCTCTGCCCTTCTTTCGTAATAAAAAAGAAAAGACCAAATGATAATAGGATGAAAATGATTACAGGGAGGACTTTTACCAAGAAAAATGTAAAAAAAGATTTTATCTTTTCCGTCACTTTTCTGTTATGGTAATTGAGTCTATTTTAACATTTTTGGATGTAGATGCAATAATTTTATCCAAAACATCAGAACCGTTTACAATTTCACCAAAATTAGTCATACGACCATCAATTGCTGGTAGATTATTTTGGGTAGAAATGAAAAACTTATTACCAAAACCATTAGCAACTTCAGAATACATAACTAGAGATCCTTTCTTGATTTTTTTTGACGTAATATTTTCCGTATACGAATATCCTTCTAAAACATAATAATCCTTAACAGACAATGTACTATTTTTATTCAAGACTTGTTGATTGAAATGTTCTGATAACATTGAGAAATTATCTCCAACGGTTGTCCTGTCCAACCCCAAACTATTTGCATTAATCTCTTCTCGAATTCGATATTCGGTTTCTGAATTACTAGAACCTTTACCAGTTAAAATATAATTTGGAGTGATTTCAATACTTTTCGTATTATCATAAAATTTATCCTTCGTTAAATTGACAATATTATTCACAGTATTTGGAGCATTATCTTTGTATAAAAGGAAAGACATTTTTCCAAGATTTGTATCAATATTTAGATAATATGTTTTTGACTTATCTAAATTATATTTATATTGATCAGAATATTGCTTAGTACCAGTAATAGTATTTACAATTTTTTTTGACATAGTGAATATTGACTGCGAATTACCAGCAACCCAGACTAGGCCCAACATCAACAAAGCCGCACCAAAAAGAGTAAACATTAATTTTTTTATTTCACCACTTATAAAACTCATTTATTTGTTTTTAACAACTAGTTGCAGTATATTCTCTAGGATAATCACTTAAATTTACATATTCAAAAGGATTCTGATTTACCCCATTATATTTGATTATAAAATGAACATGAGGCCCTGTGCTTTTACCTGTACTACCCATTATACCAATTTGTTGGCCTTGCTGTACGTTATCTCCTGCACTAACAGATAGTTGTGAAAGATGTAAATATTGTGTGATATATCCATTTCCATGATCTATGCTAACTGCTATTCCTGAACCACCAGAAAGGCCATACCCGGCATACACGACACGCCCAGAAGCAGAAGCAACCAAAGGAGGATATGAATTGGAAGCAATGTCCACAGCAGGATGAACACTACTGTAACATGTAGAAATAGAACCTATTCCAGCAGTAGGTGGAATAAATAATGTTGAACCAGAAGGAACAACAATTATTCGCGTTGAAGTTCGAGCTACGACAGGATCTTGTATTGGTTTTGGTTTTTCTATTATTGCACCTGGGACGAGTATTTCTTGATTAACATTCAAATCAGTACTGTCTAGATTATTAATATCCAATATAACTTGTTCCGAGTATCCACTTTGTGCAATATTATATTTTTTCGCAATACTTGTCAGCGTATCACCCGAATTAACTTTATATAAAATTCCTGAAACGGGTAATATTTTTAGTGAAGTACCTACTTTTAATATAGAATAATCATTCAATTGATTAACATATGTAAGAGTATCTACTGTAATACCAAATTTAGTAGCAATACTGGATAAAGTATCTCCGTTTTGGACCTGATAAACTTGAATATTATCAATATTTTTATTATTCAATATTACGGTCTTACCGCCAGTGTCAAAAGCCGCATCATAGAAAGTAGCTGGTGTACCTGGAATATCCTTCTCTTCTTTTTTAATATTATTAGCAAATGCACCGATTGGAAGCAATGTTAATAGTATTACAAAAACTACTGAGTATTTATAATAAATACCACGTCCCCAAAAAAAGTTCTTGTAAAGTAATTTTTTGGATCTCTTTAGTAATATGGAAAGCCCAAAGAAAGTCTTTTTTATTGAATATGTTTTTTTGGGAATAGATAAAGCATTTTTATCTTTTTCGGTTTTACCAAATCTGAAAAGCCTAGGCTTCCGCAATTGTTTTACACGAAAAGCAGAGTGAAAATCGACACTATTTCTTTTTCTATTACCAGTATTATCTATTGTCATGGCTTTATTATATCATCATAATGGACTCAAAAGCATCAATAACAAACATAGACTATTAGATTATTTCATGAATTGTATCAAGAAAAGATTGATTAGTTTTAGTTTTTTTGAGTCTATCGGCAATTGCTGAAACAGCATCAATGGTCTTCATTTCATCAATCAGTCTTCGAATGCTCCATATCTTAGCAAGATTCTCCTTACCTAATAATAGATCTTCGTTTCTAGTACCAGATTCTTTAATATTAATAGCAGGAAATACTCTTCTCTCAGATAATGCTCTATCCAAATGAAGCTCCATATTACCTGTACCTTTGAATTCTTCAAAGACAACATCATCCATTTTACTTCCAGTATCAACCAAAGCTGTCGCAATAATTGTTAAACTTTTACCATTTTCAAAATTACGTGCAGCCCCAAAGAATCTCTTTGGTGGATACAAAGCAATTGGATCCATACCACCAGACAATGTTCTTCCAGATGTAGGCATTACAACATTATATGCTCTTGCCAAACGTGTAATACTGTCCAGAAGAATTACAACATCATGTCCAGACTCGACCATTCTTTTTGCTCTCTCCAAAGATAACTCAGCGACTTTAACTTGAACTTCTGCTGATTCATCAAAATTTGCAGCGAAAACTTCACCTTTCACGAAACGTGCCATATCTGTAACTTCTTCGGGTCTTTCTGCAATTAGAACAACCATTAAATGAGCATTAGGATGATTCTGGCTTATGCCTTTAGCAATGTCTTTTAAAAGCCATGTTTTACCTGCTTTTGGCGGAGCAACAACCATACCTCTTTGGCCATAACCAATTGGAGATAATAAATCAATAAGTCTAGTAGATAGTGTTTCTGGTTCTGTTTCAAGATTCATTATCTTGTTAGGAAATATTGGAGTCATTCTTTCGAAATACGGTCTATTAGTAGCTTCTTCTGCTTTAGTAGCATTAATAGAATCAACTCGAAGAAGAGATAAATATCTTTCATTATCTTTTGGAAGTCTAGCAAGACCAACAACAAAATCGCCCATTCTCATATTAAATCTTCTTATTTGAGAAAGAGACACATAAACATCATTTTCTGATGGTAAAAGTTTCATAGATCTCAATACACCATGAGTTCCATCAGCCATAATTTCCAATATACCTTCCACAAGTATGTTATTTCCTTGATTTTGAGTAGCAGCTGCAAGAATAAAAATAATTAAATCATGCTTATTCATTTCACCAACTCCCTCAAGATTCATTTTTGATGCAATCTCTCGAAGCTCCGCAACAGTCTTACCTTCAAGATCTGTGATTTTATAAGGTGTAAACTGTGGAACACTTTTTGAAACATTACTGCCGTTATTACTAGCATTATTAAACTGTGGCGGCATTGATCTATTATTTTGAACGTTTGAGTTTCCTTTTTGTTGGTATTTATTATCGAACGGTTTCTTGCCGAACTGATTAGAATTTCCGTTTTCATGGTTTCTCATAGGTCTATTTCTATCATTATTAAATGGTCTTTTCATTTCGTTTGACACATGTTTAATAACCTGGCCTTCAAAACCACTTCTTGTTTTTTCAACAGTTGTATTTTTTTCTTCGATTTGATTACTAGAAACTTTTTCTTGAACAACCTCTTTATTTATTTCCACGGGCTTAATGTCTTGGTTAGCAATAGTTTTCTCTTCTATTAAAACTTTTTCAACGATAGCTTTTTTCACTAATTCCTTTACTGGTTTAACTTTTTTTTCAACCTTTATTTCATCTTTGATAGATTTTATGGTTGGTTTTTTTCCTGGTTTCGATAATGATTTTTTTTCTTGAATTTCAGTATCCTCAGAAGTATTTACAGTAAGTAATTTAGTACGAGCCATGGTGGTTTTATGAAAAAAATAAAATTTTATGAGGGTAAAACTACTAGTATTATATAGTAGTTAAAATTATAGTCAATACAAATTGGAGCACATTTTTTCTATTTTTCAGCACTAAGTGATAACAATTACGAGGAATTTTTGAATTTCTATAATAAGTAGCTGAAGAATAAAAAGGGATCGGTACTGCCCCAACCGACCCCAATGACGAAATACACGATACTCCTTCATTGGTTCCCAAAGTGGCAGTTACTAAAGAATCCCTTTCGTATATAGCAAATCCGTAGGCTCAGTGTAGCTTCTAACCAACCAAGCCTAGGGATCTACTATTACGACAACAGTATAACCTATATAATGAGCAGTGTCAAGTCCTGTAGTATGGTCGTTTTATAGATAGTCGAAATAGGCAGTCATTTTTCACACATCAGGAATTTACGACGACTTCAGAATCTTTATAATCTAGATTAATTACTTTTACAGCCTTCTGACGAGACAAAAGATATTTACTAATCTTTGATTCTATAAGTTCATTAACCTTTCTTTTTATATTACGAGCACCATATTCTTCATCATAACCCTCTTTTGCAATATATTTTTTCAAACTGTCAGTGAAGCTAACTTGAATTTTTTTAATCTTTTTTATTCTATTAACCAATTCCAAAAGTTGAAGCCTGGATATTTCTTCAATATCTTTTTTAGTCAGAGATTTAAATATTACAATATGATCAATTCTATTGATCAATTCGGGTAACAAGTGTTTTTTTAATTCTTCCATAACTTTTTTCTCCATTTCCACATACGCTTCTTTTTCTGAATCTTCTTTTGATGCTTTTACCTTTAATCCTAAGATTTCATTATTGGCTATGGCCTCTGCACCCAAATTTGTCGTCATGACAATAATCGTGTTTTTGAAGTTTGCAATTCTTCCTTTATTATCTGTTAACTTCCCTTCTTCAAGTATCTGAAGTAATATATTTAATACATCTGGATGAGCTTTTTCTATCTCATCAAATAGAACCACACTGTAGGGTCTCTTCCTAATTTTTTCAGTCAACTGGCCACCCGTATCAAAACCAATATACCCTGGGGGGGATCCAATTAATTTAGATACACTATGCGCTTCCATAAATTCACTCATATCCAACTGGACTAAATAATCTTTGGAACCAAATAAAACCGCCGCAATTTGCCTCGCCATTTCAGTCTTACCAACTCCTGTTGGACCAGCAAAAAGAAAAGATGACATTGGCTTCTTCTCATCAGATATACCGACCTTCGCAACCTGCAATGCATCAGAAACTATATCAACAGCTTTTTTTTGTCCAATCACAGATTCGGAAAGAATCGATGGTAGATTTTTAATTTTTTTGACATCTGCAGTAGTCAGAGAGTTAATCGGAATTCCAGTCCATTGACTTATAACATCTTTTAAATCTCCTTCACGCATAAAACTATGTGCCTTCTTAGGTGCTGCAATATCGTTGACAAGTTTTTCAATTTCCCTTTTCGCTTCACGAATTTTTGCTGCGCCAGAGATATCATCAACTTCAATCAATCTTTGCTGTTCTTCTTCCAAACTTTGTAAAACCCCAATATTTTCATCAAGAACACTGACGTATTTTAAATTAATCTTGGATGCTGCTTCATCCAAAAGATCAATTACTTTGTCAGGTAAATACCTTTCTGTAATATATCTTTCAGACAGTTCAATAGATTCTTCTACTATCGCTTCGGAAATAGATACATGATGATGTTTTTCGAGCATCGGCTTGATTTTATTTACAATAATTTTGGCACTTTCTGCATCAATTTCATCAACAAATATTGGCTGAAATCTTCTAGCCAAAGCTGGATCGGATTCAATATATTTAACATATTCAGCATAGGTCGTAGCTCCAATACAGCGCAGCTGACCTCTAGCTAGCGCCGGTTTCAAAACATTGGCAATATCCCCGCCTCCGCCTTGTGCACCGCTTATTAAGGTGTGAATTTCATCTATAAACAGTATCGAAGTTTTCTCATTACTTACTTCATCTATCAACGCTAATAATTTATTTTCAATATCACCACGCATAGGACTTCCTGCAAACAAAACTGCTGAATCAATCTGCCAAATAGTTTTATCTTTAAATAGATACGGTGCTGTACCATTTGCTATTTTTTGTGTAAAACCTTCAACAATTGCTGTTTTTCCAACTCCAGCATCACCAATTAGTATAGGATTATTTTTAGTCCTTCTCATTAAAATTGAAGCCAGACGATCCATTTCCTTATCTCTACCAATAACTGGATCAAGCATTTTTTTTCTTGCCATCTCAGTTAGATTTTTTCCAATCATTTTCAAAACACCAGATTTTTCATTAGTATTCTTATCATCAAAAAAAACTGGATACTTAACCGTATTTTTTATCGCAACGTACAAAGCTTGATGATCTATCCCCTTCTTTACTAAGTTTTCCTTAATTTCATTATCTACATCTTCATACCATGCAATTAATAAATGTTCAGTGCCCACATATGGCGCTGGCATCTGCATCGCAACTTTGTACGCATCTTCTAATATTTTTTTATACATTGTAGAAATTACCATTGTCCTATTCGTATTTTCAGACATGTCATACGTAGGAGCAATAGACAGATTATTTTTAATCGCACTTAAAACATTACCAATAGTTGAATCAATCTCAATATCAAATTCTTGAAGTGCTCTGACAGCAGCAGATTCTTTCAAAGAAAGAAGAGCCGCAAACAAAATACTTTCATCAAGAACTAAACAATTATAATTTTTAGCAATATCAACAGATATTCTCAATGTTTCATCCAAATTTTTTGATGTTTTCTGTATTTTCATAAATTCCATTAACAATTACTCGAGACCAATTTTAGCAGATATGATTTTATATTGCTAATTCATCTTGCACATGTATACTTTTTTACTATCTATAATATATAGCACGATAAGTGAATTTGAGATGAATAAAAAAAGGCTGCGAAGATCACTCCGCAGCCCTAGGATACAAATTACTTAATCATTTCTTCATCCAAAGACTCAACTTCTTTACCATTCACTCTTTTGAGACTTAGACCAAGATGTCTTTCGTTGGGAGAGATAGAAATTATCATAACTTCTACAGCATCACCAACTTTTACAACATCCTCAGGATTTGTGACCATTTTATCTGAAAGTTCAGATATATGAATAAGTCCATTTAGACCATCATCAATTCTTACGAATGCACCGAATACTGCAATTTTAGTAATCTTACCACTAACCAATTGACCAACTTTGTATTTTGATACAACTGTTGCCCATGGATCTGGTGTAAGTCTTTTGATTGAGTATGCAACTCTTTTGCCATTGTCAGAAAGACCAATGAGCTGAACTTTAATACTCTTACCAACTTCATAAAGATCTGCTGGATTGTCGACTTTGTCCCATGACATTTCTGAAAGATGGACTAATCCTTCCAATCCTTCTGCGTTTACAAATAACCCGAATGGAGTTATACCTGTAACCTGACCAGTTAATGCATCTCCTACCTTGATTCTCTTCAATGTAGCTTCTCTTTCTTTGACAGATTGAGCATTTACAACAAGTTTTTCAGAAAGAATGATTCTATTTTTCTTTCTATCCAATTCCATGATCTTAGCTTTAATTTCTTTACCTACAAGTTCATTTAGCTTCATAGGAATTGCAGAAATATCATCTTTGGACATATTGGAAATACCGGTCTGCGCCATAACTTCTTGTGAAAGTTGTGAGGTAGGGATAAATCCGGATAAACCACCAACCATGACCAAAACACCACCTGTATTTGCTTCTGTAACAGTAGCAACTACAACTTCATCACTTTTTTGAGCAAGTTCTAGAGCTAACCATCTTCGTACGGCATCTGTTCTTCTAAGAGAAAGAACAATGTTACCAACCTCATCTTCTGGGTTTACAACGTAAACCATAATACCATCACCAACATTGATTTCTAATTTTTCCTTTGTAGCAAGTTCTTTACCACTTATAACACCTTCTGACTTGGCACCAATGTCTACCAAAACAGTTCCTTTTTTTACATCCACAACCTTTCCTTGGATCAAATCACCTTTTTTAAGTTTTGGTAATTTGGCAACAGTTTCAAGATTGTCCTGAATTAATTTTTTAAAATCATCCATCATTAACCTTTTTCTTTCGGATTTTATAAATAATAAGTTTTTGTACAAAATCCTAATACAATAAACTTTTTGCAAATAAAAAAAGACATCCCTACAATTATCATTTACATGATGATTCCAGGACTGCATTTTTCTTTAATTTGTTAACTAAACCTAGTCAACGATTAAATCCTCCTTTAAATGCGCATATAAAAATGCACGGTATTATAGCAGATAATACCGACTTTGAGTAGAGGGAAAAGATGTTATTTGTAAAGCAAAAAAGCACCTATGTTTTAGCATAGATGCTCTTTTGGCTGGCCACGACCTATTTTCCCGGGACCTAAGGTCCGAGTATTTTCGGCGCAAAAACGTTTTACGACTCTGTTCGGTATGGGAAGAGGTAGTGCCGCTTCGCTACAGTGACCATACAACAGTCAGCATTACTAACTGTCGTATGAACACTCTGGGAGTATATCACTAAATTATTAATTTGTCACTAATAATTCAGTATATATTCCTTTGAAACTGAACAGGCTAATTTTTGCAAAAATTCGTAAATTTGTTAAAGTTTTCGACCGATTAGTACGTCTTGGCTAAATGCATTGCTGCACTTGCACCTAACGCCTATAATAACCTGTATTCTCCAGGTGGTCTAATGACGAATTTTAATCTTGAGGTTTGCTTCGCGCTTATATGCTTTCAGCGCTTATCAAAATAGCAACATAGCTACCCAGCTGTGCCACTGGTGTGACAACTGGTGCACCAGAGGTTACCTCTCTCCGGTCCTCGCGTACTAGGAGACAGCCCTCTTCAAAATTCGAACGTCCACACCGGATAGAGACCAAACTGGCTTACGCCGTTCTGAACCCAGCTCGCGTACCGCTTTAATAGGCGAACAGCCTAACCCTTGGGACCTACTACAGCCCCAGGATGCGATGAGCCGACATCGAGGTGCCGAACCTTCTCGTCGCTATGGACGCTTGGAGAAGACTAGCCTGTTATCCCCGGGGTAACTTTTATCCGATAAACAACCGCACTCCCACGAGTTACGGTAGGGTCACTATGTCCCGCTTTCGCGACTGCTCGGACCGTGTTCCTTGCAGTAAAGCATCCTTTTGCCATTATACTCTATGCCCGATTTCCATCCGGGCTGAGGATACCTTTGAACTCCTTCGTTATCTTTTAGAAGGAAACCGCCCCAGTTAAACTGACCACCATGCACTGTCCTACTTCCGGATAACGGATTAGTAGTTAGAATTAACCCAAAAACCAACTGGTGTTACATTGATGACTCCCCACTCCCTTGCGAGAATGGTTCAAAGTCTCCCAGTTACGCTCTATAGTTTTTGAATCAATCCAATACAAAGCTTCAGTAAAGCTCCACGGGGTCTTTTTGTCCTGGTGTGGATAGGCCGCATCTTCACAGCCATTTCATTGTTCGCCGGGTTCTCTGTCGAGACAGTGCTCAAGTCGTTACTCCTTTCGTGCGGGACGCCTATCAAGCGCCGAGGAATTTCGCTACCTTAGGACCATCATAGTTATGGCCGCCATTCACTGGACCTTATGTCGAGAGCTTTAACACCCCCTTCTTTGAGTTACCAGCATTGGGCAGGAGTCAGCTCCTATACTTCTCCTTGCGGATTTGCAGGAACCTGTGTTTTTGTTAAACAGTCGCCCGAGCCATTTTTGTGTCCCCCACCCTTACGGGCAGGGCTGCCTTCTCCCGAAGTTACGGCAGAAATTTGCCGAATTCCTTAACAGAGATTTTCCCGTACGCCTTGGTATACTCTACCCATCTACCTGTGACGGTTTGCGGTACGAATTTTTATATTCTCACTAGAGGCGTTTCCTGTACACTGAACCATATACAATCATTAATCCGAAGATTAACTTTCCCACAGCTCACATATTTCCCTTGCGGGTTTTACGAAATAAATGCATTTCTCACTTACTTCTTGCTAACTGCTTAGACTCCAACCTTACAAAGCTGTATATTTCCTGTGCAGTAACCCCATCGCTGATAGCGAATATAAAAAGTAGCAGAATATTAACTGCTTGTCCATCGTCTACCCCTCATTATCGAGGACTTGACTTAGGATCGACTAACCCTACGCTGACTGACAGCGCGTAGGAAACCTTAGATTTTCGGCGTGCGCAGTTTTCATGCGCATTATCGCTACTCGTGCCGGCATTATCACTTCTGTACGCTCCAGCCTACCTTACGGTCCACCTTCGCTGCATACAGAACGCTCCCCTACCAAAATTGACATTTTTGTCATCCCGAAATGAATCAAAAAGATCCACTTCAGGATGACGCTATCCGAAGATAACAACAAATGACAACAGTTTATAGTTTCGGTACATGGCTTTAGCCCCGATGAATTGTCGACGCAAGCCCCCTTTGCCAGTGAGCTGTTACGCTTTCTTTAAAGGATTGCTGCCTCTAAGCACACCTCCTGGATGTCTATGGGTTCTCACATTCTTTACCACTTAGCTCCGCCGATGGCGGATTCCTATATCTCTATAGGACCATGATTTTGGGACCTTAACTGATAATCTGGGCTGTTTCCCTTTCGCGCCTGGAGCTTAGCCCCCAGACACTGACTCCCGGACTCTTACTAATAGTATTCAAAGTTTGATAAGATGGAGTAACCTTTCGGCCCTCCGATCCATTCAGAGCTCTACCCCTATTAGAAACATCCGAGGCTAACCCTAAAGTTATTTCGGGGAGAACCAGCTATTTCCGTGTTCGATTGGCATGTTACCACTATCCACAGCTCATCCAAACTTTTTTCAACAAGAACTGGTTCGGTCCTCCCCCCGCCTTTCGACGGGGCTCAACCTGGCCATGGATAGATCACACGGTTTCGGGTCTAGTACAGCACGTCATAATCGCCCTATTCAGACTCGCTTTCGCTCATGCCTGCCCGTATTTATACGGTTAGACAAAACGTACTGCACACAACTCGCCGGCTCATTCTTCAATAGGCACGCTGTCATCCACGCCTTGCGGCGGGACTCCAACTGTTTGTAAGCATATAGTTTCAGATTCTATTTCACTCCCCTCCCGGGGTTCTTTTCACCTTTCCCTCGCGGTACTTGTTCACTATCGGTCACAAAAGATATTTAGCCTTACCCAGTGGTCTGGGCTAATTCGGACTAGGTATTCATGTCTAGCCCTACTCAAGATCACCCTTAAAAGATTCAATATTTAGCTTACACGACTATCACGTTCTATGGTCGCCGCACTCCACGGCATTCTGCCATTCTTGAATTTTGTAACTTTTTTGAGATTATTTAGATACCTCATAGGGGTCTTACTACACCTCAGAATCATATCCACTAAACTGGCGTTTTTCATATCACTCCTGCAAAGCAGAAGACAACAATCAAAACAGATTAAGAGGTTTGGGCTCCTCCCTTTTCGCTCGCCGCTACTAAGGGAATTAACTTCGTTTTCTTTTCCTCGAATTACTTAGATGTTTCAGTTCATTCGGTACCTCCCGTGCTGCCTATGTATTTAGCAGCACAGCATTCTGCAAACGCAGAATAGGTTTCCCCATTAGGAAATCTCACACTATATCGTTCAACTTCCAACTTGTGTGAGCTTATCGCAGGATGTCGCGTCCTTCTTCAGTCTTTTGTGCCAAGGCATCCACTATATGCCCTTAATTTCTTTACCCAAATTTACGAACAATGAATCCACCAAAAACAAGAGACTTGTTTTATAATTAGACTCAATTGAATTTTGCAAAAATAACCTATTCAGTTTTAAAGGAACATTTGATTGCTTTTACAAGCTTTCAAGCTGAAGACTTACTTCTTAATCTTCAACTTATAACTTACATTAGCAAAGCACGGTGATATTATCATAATAATTCATAAACCGCAACACTTAGATTTATCAGTTCTATAAAGAATAATATCACTACAGAGGTCTAACTACGCGCGTGGTAATTGACTTGTATTATGAATAGAGGACATTAGCGTCATATCGGCTGAAAATATACCATATGTTATTACAAAATGCAACACATTTAATACATAAAAAACATAGATAATCACGGCATTAATGCAGATAGATAAAGATTGAAAATCATATAATTACAAAAACATACAAAATATTACAATTTTTTAACAAAATTATGATAAAATTTACGAATAATTTGAATAAATAGAAATATAATTATCATATTATAGTTTTATACATATGTAAGTATCTTTACTCTTTACGAATGTATTAAAACATGGCATTATTTGAGAAGTCACAAAAAGCATGAAAAACATAAAAACAATCCTATTATTCACATTTCTTACTATTGTATTAATAGTAGTCACAATATTAGGAACTTTCATATGGTTCTTTATTAGCGAAAACAATAAGGCAACAAGTTCTATTAATTCTATAGAATCTGCAATCAGCCTTATTAAGGATGTTGACTCTAATAAATATTCTGAAATAAAAGTCGCTATGAGCGAAGCAAAAAATAAAATTAATAATATTAAATATATCTTCGAATTAAAGTCCATTAATTCTGAACTTTCAAATTACAAGAAAGATATCGAAATTAATAACAAAAATTACTATAAAGAAAATACATTACAAACATTAAATAAAATCGAACAAAATTTGAGCTTGCCAGAAGCTACAGAATTGCCAAGTTATGAAGAGATAAAAAGCCAATATACTTCACTAAAACAAGCTTTAAATAACCCTTCAATACCAATTCCTAATATTAATACGTTCACTGTTTACGAATTAGACGTAAAATTAGCAGTTGAATTATCTTTTTCAAAAGAAATTAATCTATACAACGAATTACTTACTAACGAAACAGAAGCCAATAGACTTGCAAAATATTTTTCAACAGTACCAACCAAAGAAAATATCGCAACATCATTAACAGATTACAAATCGAAAGTTTCTGACTTACTCACCAAATGGAAAGGTAAAACAATAGCATATAGTGATGTAAAAACAGTGTATACGCCTAACTTATCTGCACAATTATCTTCCGCACAAGAATTAGAAAAACAAATTGAGCAACAAAAGAAAGATAATCAAGCAAAGAACGTTCAGGCTCCAACCGCAAAAAACAACGCACCAAAATTCATATACATCAGTATTGCTGATCAAAAGATGTACGCATATGAGTATGGAGTTCCAGTTTTTACAACAGTAGTAACTACTGGAAAAGATTTATCCCCAACAGTAACAGGTAAATTCGCGATATTTCAAAAAAAAGAACAAGAACATCTGAGAGGAGTCGACACAAGTGGTCATAATTATGATGTATTAGTAAATTATTGGATGCCTTTTTACCAAGATTATGGAATTCACGACACCCCTACTCCAACTAATTACGGAGGAATGGACTATCACACCAGAGGAAGTTTAGGTTGCATCAGGACACCATTAACAAATGTAAAATGGCTTTATAATTGGGCAGAAATTGACACTCCAGTGTGGGTAGATTAAATAATAATTAATTTCTATTATTCTTAATCGATACAGGAGAATAATCACCAACATGCCTTGAAAAAGTTGGAATCCCCATATATTGTAAGAATCCAGTCTGATATTCAAATCCATATGAAGATATATCTCGGACTACCTCATCGTTTTCCGTTACAAATCTATTATCAGGATTATTTATATTAGAAATGTAAACTTGCACCCACGGATCAAATCTAGTATCACGAATAGTATAAGAATATAATAATTTATTTTGTCCAGGAATCTTTTTTCCAATAACAATCAAAGCGGAATCACCACCAAATGGATTACCAAATTGTAACCGAATAACTTCTCTATAACCGGCATTACTTTCCGATTGTGTAGGTTCTGATACAAAATCCACCAGTGCAAGCTTAATTGTTTGACGACCTAATAGTCCCGATTTAGCAACATATACTTCAATATTTTTTCTTTTTTATGTTCAATACCTTGAGGAAGGAAAGGTCTTCGCCCTGCGTCATTTATAACTTGAAGTTTTCTTGTTTTATTCCATCCAAATTTATCGCCAAAAGCAAAGAACCTATCTACTCTTTTCAGAAGCTCTGGGACTGGAATACTATTATTAATTAATTCATAAATATTTTCACTACGACCTAATTCTAAAATAGCTAGCGTTAAATTACGGTTAACTAAAAAAGAAGGAGCCGATCCACCTTTATTATTGGCGATTTCAATATAATAACGAGGTACATATATTTCAGATGCTTGTGGAGGGTTTGACATTTATGAGGATATTAAATGCATGATAGATTATAACACGCAAGTCCTATTGCCCACATACGTTCACACATTTTTCCACGATATCTTTTATAACAAACGATTTATAAAGTTGTGCAATTAATACCACCAATAATATTTTTATAAAATGAAAAGCAATTCTGGAATGATAGATATCGACAGAAAGGCTTAATACTAGATAATATTACGTATCATAGTTTAGCTATGAGAACTAATAATGGAAATTTTTTATACATTTAGCTACTAAAATACTCGACAAACCAATATTTGAGCAACGCAGAAATTTTTATATTAATTGAATATCCCCAGAACATTGATATAAATCCATAAATTTTGGTTCTATGAATTTATTAATATAAGAGATATTTTTATAAAGATCAGATTCATAGACTTTCATTTCTCCCAACCTAACTTTATATGCATTAGCAACTAGTTCAGTGTATTTCCGCAATTTTAATAATTCCGACTCTTTAATAATTTCGTCGTATGTAATAGCAAACTTATGTTTTTGAAATATTACTAAAGATACTTTTTTGAAATGGAGTATCAATCATTCCATTCTTGAAATCATTTAAGTGAAAAGGATAAGCACTAACGCCATCTAAATTAATAGCTTTCTTCAAAGCCATTCTGCTAACAAAGTTTGCATCCGAAAAGATAACACCAATATCGTAATCACTTTTATCAAGACAATCCGTTCTGGCCCGAGAACCGTAATTAAATATTGATTCTGGCTGGAAGGACTTGGTTATTAGATCAACTATTTTTGTTTTCATAACAATAAATTAACACTAAAGACATTTTTCTACTGTGAAGTTTTTATAAAAAGCAAAAAATCCCTCACGGGATTTCTTTATGGTGGACCCTAGGAGATTCGAACTCCTGACCTCCTCGTTGCAAACGAGGCGCTCTACCAGCTAAGCTAAGGGCCCCAAAATCAATTAAAAGTTGTTTTTCTGAATACTGTGCCAAAACTCTTAATTTTTAATTTTAAACTGTTAACTGACAAATGGTGGGCGGTCTTGGACTCGAACCAAGGACCTCAGTCTTATCAGGACTGCGCTCTAACCAGCTGAGCTAATCGCCCGTAACCATATCTTTCTGCAACCGCCAATAACGAATACTATAAACTCAATCTATGTCTTCCTAAATACAGTTCCTAAATATTACAAAAAAGAAAGAACCGTTTTGAAAAACAGCAAAAGAATGTTACCAGTAAAGCTGATAATTATCAATAACTATTAAACAATATTCTAAGGCTTAATTATAGGTATTTTTTGTGTATCGTAAACAACACGAGATTCAAAACCAATTTTTCCTACAACACCAACATTATCTCCAACAATATTTTGAATTGCCATACAAGTTGCTCTACGCCCATTTTCAACTACTGAACCGCTTTCATTTCCAGTGACCGTAATGAAATGTGTTCTCAAAAAAGAATCACCATTTTGAATTATTTCCTCACCCTGTTTAGGTCTTTCGAATAAAAGATCTCCTCTACTAATTTCAGCATATCCTTGTTTTAACAACTCTGATAACGACTTAATTATTATTTTAGATCTATCTCCAAGCATAGCTCCAAAATTAAACTCTAAAACATGATTTTCGGTTGCTCATCTTCGGATTCTCGTTTTTGTATAGTTACATAAACATAATGTGAATTATCACTAATCTTTTCGTATAACTCACGCGTAAATAATTCAGCCATAAAAATCATTTAAATTTCACGGAATTTATCTTTTATCGATCTAATATTCAAGATTTATTCCTCATGTATATATTGATCTGGTGTCCATGCTGGTACACTTGGCATTATTAGCTCCATAGAGCCTTCCCAGTAGTACTTTTCCATTGGATTAATAGTAACGACATCACCTATATTTAAGACAACCTCTAGGCTTTCTACGACAAGTTTTCCACTACCTTTTACTACATAAGCCATGAGCTTACAAACCTTGTTATAAGCAAGACCAGTTTCGGGATAACGGCCGTTTATAATAATTCCCGCAATATTAATATCTTTTTCATTTGATGGATATTCTATCGCTGTACATGAAGATGCATTATGGTACTCAACGGAGTCACTTTTTAGTATTACCTGCATATCAGTTAAGAATTAAAAGTTAAGAGTAAATGGTAATGCGTTTAGGAAGAAAAAACTAGTGAAGAAAATTTAACAAAAATAGTTGTCATGGTGTTGGTTTGACAAGCTCAGGGTAACAATAACATACTAACCTATTTAACTTATGAACTTTTTAACTTTGAAAAAGAAAAAAGATCATTAACTGCCTACAAGCGGTAAGAGTATTTTTTCAATCGAATTACAATGTATTTTATAAATTTTTGATGAATCAGTGTGATCTGATTCAAAGCTCCTTTAAAAAGGAGGTGATTCAGCCGCAGATTCCCCTACGGCTACCTTGTTACGACTTAACTACAGTCGCTGGTTTGACCTTCTGCCGCGGTAGCGACATTCGGGTCCCCCCAACTCCCATAGCTTGACGGGCGGTGTGTACAAGATCCGAGAACGTATTCAACGCGCCTTGCTGACACGCGTTTACTAGCGATTCCAACTTCATGTCGGCGAGTTTCAGCCGACAATCTGAACTGAGATCGAGTTTATGGGATTAGCTTCACATTACTGTTTCGCGACCCTCTGTCTCGACCATTGTAGCGTGTGTGTCGCCCAAGGCATAAGGGCAATGAGGACTGGACGTCATCCCCACCTTCCTCCTCGTTTTAGCGAGGCAGTCCTGTAAGAAATGTAACATACAGTAAGGGTTGCGCTCGTTAAGGGACTTAACCCAACATCTCACAACACGAACTGACGACAGCCATGCAACACCTGTGTTATGGTTCCCTTGCGGGCACTCTCAAGTTTCCCCGAGATTCCATACATGTCAAGCCTTGGTAAGGTTCTTCGTTTGTTAACGAATTAAACCACGCGCTCCACCGCTTGTGCGGATCCCCGTCAATTCCTTTGAGTTTTAGTCTTGCGACCGTACTCCCCAGGCGCCTTGCTTAACGTGTTAACTGTGGCACCTAATTACCCCTATACTTTGTCCGAAGACGCCGTACAGTTGTAACTAAACACCTAGCAAGGATAGTTTAGGGCGTGGACTACACGGGTATCTAATCCGTTTCGCTCCCCACGCTTTCGAGCCTTAGCGTCAGTTTTGTTAACAAATTACTGAGGGCTATGCCCGGTAATTTATTAACAAATTTTTAGAGACTAGTGAATTGCCTTCGCCATTGGTATTCCTCCTGGTATCAACGCATTTTACTACTCCTCCAGGAATTCTAATCACCTTTTCTCCACTCTATTCTGATAGTTTTCTCAGCAGTTTCCCAGTTGAGCCGGGAGCTTTCACCAAGAACTTACCAGAACGCCTACGCATCTCTTTACGCCCAATGATTCCGGATAACGTTTGCAGCCTACGTATAACCGCTGCTGCTGGCACGTAGTTAGCCGCTGCTTATTCGTATGGTACCTTCACCTTGCGGCTTATTTCCATACAAAAGAAGTTTACAAACCTAGATTCTTCATCCTTCACGCGGTGTCGCTGGGTCAGGGTTTCCCCCATTGCCCAATATTCCTATTTGCTGCCACCCGTAGGTGTCAGGGCCGTGTCTCAGTCCCCATGTGGCTGATCATCCTCTCAGACCAGCTACCCGTCATCGCCTTGGTAGGCCATTACCCCACCAACAAGCTGATAGGAAGCAGACCCCTCCTTGACCGCATTACTGCTTTGGTCATAGTATTTTCATTTCTATGACATCTCCGGTATTACCCCCGCTTTCGCAGGACTATCCCGATGTCAAGGGCAGGTTATCTACTCGTTCTACACCCGTTCGCCGCTACTCCCATTTCCTAGCAAGCTAGAAAATAGAAATCGCTCGACTTGCATGTGCTTAGGCACACCGCCAACGTTCATCCTGAGCCAGGATCAAACTCTTAGTATAAATTGACGAAAAAATATTTTTGCAATTATGTTTCAAATTGCACTCTTACCACTTGTAGATTGTTAATGATCATTTGGGATTTCAATCAGAAAACCTTATTGAAAAACGCTTTAGTTTTGATAAAGCATCGTGATAATATCAGTTTGAAATACTATTGTCAACACCCTAATACCGCATAAATAATGAACAAATCAGCATTAAAAAAAATTAATATTTATTTTATCCTTTCGTAATAAAATAATAACAGTTTTTATAAAATTCTATAGCCTTTTTTAATCAAATTTGATGGGTTTTTTAGCACAAAAGTAATATAAATTTTATTAAAAAAATCCTAAAGTCGAGAGGATTGCATCGAAAACCTTGCATGTTTTTCAACGCCACTGCGAGCACCATCGCCCCCTACTTCAAAGACATATAAACGCACACTACTCAATACACGACTATTTGTTTCATCAACTTCACCACCATCATCATCCTTCAACCACCAAAATATATTTTTTTCACCACTTGACTTAATCATATAATCATAGCCCGATCTAGAGTGAGCAAATTCCTTACTAAATCTACCCCCTCCAGCACTACTTAGATAAAAAAGTTCTTTTCCTTTAACGCCAAAAAAGCCAATAATGGAATTCGATTCCGTTTTCCCGTCTATAGTATTGTACGGCGGATCTACATTCGCCATGATCATGACAACTTGATTGGAAGTTAATTTTTGAAAAGGAAACCCAGTCCGATCAATATTAAAGCCAAACGGATATAAGCCATCAGAACCACAATGCATATGTTTCAAAAAGACACTAGCTTGAGAAAAAGAAGTGTAAGACGAGGCAAAAGCAGTGCGTATACTATTTTTTATTTCTATATCCAGTCGCGCAAAAGTACTCTTTGGAAAAGAATTCGGATCCTCACCATACTTAATCATAAATGAATCAAAAACAGACATTAATAGCTCTGGAGCTACTTTTGTACGAGCTTCATCTTTCAGTTTTTCACCTCGCCCAAAAAATCCAAACATTTTCAGTCTATTATTTTTCCAGCCCCGATTAAAATATCTCCTTCATACAACGCTCCGATCTGCCCAGCTGAAAATTTGACACCAGAGTCGTTGAAACCCACCACAACATCATAACCATCATGAGTTATCGAATCAACTACTCGACCGATTCCTTGATAACGTCCAACAAAATTTAATTTTGTGTTCTTATTCGGAATTTTTATCCAGTTAAAATCTTTTAAAATAACCTTTGTATTGTCATTAACTGCATTATAATCAACCACTAATACATTATTACCATAATCTTTAAAGCTCACATATAATGGTTTATTTATAATCGTAGAAAGGCCCTTCCTCTGTCCAATTGTATAGAGAGATAACCCATCATGAGTTCCAATTTTTTTACCACTTTCTTTCAAAATAATATCTCCAGATTTACTAGGTGCATATTTTTGCACGAAAGTCTTATAATCATTAGCAATAAAGCATAAATCCTGACTATCTCTTCTTTTCGAATTTACCAAACCATACTGCGATGCAATTTCCCTAACTTTATCTTTTGTTAATGTACCTAAAGGCAATTTAATCTTCGAAAGTTGTTTTTGTGATAACAGCGATAAAAAATAGGACTGGTCTTTGTTTTCATCTACAGCCTTTTTCAAAACATACCGATCAATTTTTTCATCGTTATAAATTTGAGCATAATGACCAGTGGCAACATATTCCGCCCCAATAGACTCAGCATAATCCATCAGAAGCCCGAACTTAACATCTCTATTACAAATAACACACGCATTAGGCGTCAAACCAATTTTCAAATCTTCAATATAAGTATCTACAATTTTCTTTTTGAATTCACCCTTCAAATCCACAACATACAATGGGATTTCCAATTTCGCGCATACACGACGAGCATCCTCAAGCGAATCAATCGAACAACATGCATTTGCCTTCGATGGATCATTATTGACAATACCAGTATCACAAAGCTCGAATTCGTCTTTTTCGGACCAATATTTCATGTGAACACCAATAACATCATAACCCTCCTCTTTCAGAAGAACTGCCGCCACAGAGCTATCGACTCCTCCAGACATACCAACAACTATTTTGTGTTTTAAAAATGTTTTTTCCATAAGCACTAATTATACCATCAAGACTATAGATTTTATAAAAGTAAAGAGTTGTCTTTTTTACAGACAGGATTGCTTGTCGCCTTATATCGACACCGCCTTTTGCGTAACATGCTTTTTTATTAGTGGATAGATTAGTGAATAAACTTGGAGACTACTTGGATTTTTTAGGATAAGGAAAATTTGTTTATTTAATTGCAACAACCAAGTGTTTTATTAAACAAATATATTTAGAATTTCTAAACTTAGCTTTTAAGCAGAGAAAGTGATTGTGTATTTCTAAACGGATTCAAAATACTAAGAACCAAGGAGAAAAAACTATTCCGTATATTAACAAGTATTCTAAAAATACTTCCAATCACAAAAATATAGCAAAAAAACTCTCGGTTTTATACGAGAGTTAATTAATTACCACCAACTTATTCTTACACACCGATGAAAAAGATTTACTTCATTTCGCCCCAATTTATACCAGACTTGATATTAACTATCATCGGGACTTTCAATTCAACAATACTTTCCATAATTTGTTTTGCCTCAGATTCAAAATCATTTTTAATTTTTTCATCATCAACAATTTGAAAAAGAAGTTCATCGTGAATCTGAAGCAACATTTGAACTTTGCCCAAATATTTTTTATTAATAAGATCTTGAACTTTTATCATTGCCATTTTTACAATATCAGCATCTGCTCCTTGAATAGGCATATTTATAGCCTCTCGATACATAGCCTGTTTAACCATGTAATTTCCAGCTTCAATATTAAAATATCTTCGTCTACCGAATATCGTTTCTACATAGCCATTTTCTTTAACTTCTTTTTTTATTTTTTCAAAATACTCCTCAACCATTGGATATCTTTCAAAATATTTTTGTATAAATTCTTTTGCTGTTTTCACATCAATATTACCAAGCCGATCAGAAAGTCCAAAGTCGGATATGCCGTATATGATCCCAAAATTAATCATTTTAGCTACTCTTCTCTGCTCTGAACTAACATCTTCTTCAGCAACATTAAACATTAATGACGCAGTATTCGTGTGAATATCTTTAGCATCTTTAAATGCTTCAATAAATTTTTCATCACCACTAATATGAGCCATCAAACGCAATTCGATCTGAGAATAATCCATAGATAACAAAAGACAACTATGGTCCGCGATAAAAACTTTTCTTATTTGCTCACCAATAGCACTTCGAGTAGGAATATTCTGTAAATTCGGATTAACAGAAGATAAACGACCAGTAGCAACAACGGCCTGCTTAAGCTCTGTATGTATTTTCCCATCAACAATTAATTTTTGCAGACCTATCACATATGTACTTTGTAACTTAGTATATTCACGATATTCTAAAATCAATTCAATAATGGGATGCACACCTATCAATTTGCTTATTGTTCTTTCGTTTGTAGAAAAACCAGTCTTTATTTTTTTCATTTTTGGAAGACCAAGTTCCTCAAATAAAACATGAGAAAGTTCCTTAGTTGAATTTGGATTAAATTCGTGACCAATAGTTTCGAATATTTTTTTCTTTAATTCATTAATTTTGACATCAAACTGTGTTTGAAGACTCTTAATATAATCTACATCAACTTTCATACCAACATCCTCCATTTCCGCTATAATTGGCACTAGCGGAAGATCAATATTTTTGTACACATTAAGTTCTTTTTCACCAATTTCTTTTTTTACTTTCTTTTTTATTTCAATAAAAGCCAGGATTGATAGTAAAATTTGGTTATCGATATTTTCGCCAGATACTTCAAACGCATCATCAATATTTTTATGAAATATTTTTTTATACAACTTGACCACATAATCTTCACAGAAAGAAGTATCCATACAATAAGCCATTATCTGCAAATCATCATATTTGGAAATTCTATCTTTTATTGTCTCTAGATTATTATCAATTTTATTTTCAACAACATCATTAAATAAGCCATCAAAAGATGTTGCATTATTTTCTTGCAACATTTTTTTTTTCAAAAAAGTTTTCAGATTAAACGTAATTCCCGAAGATGGAATATCATTTGAAATTTGGTAATTATAATTATCATCAAAGCAAATATATTTCTCCTTATATTTTATAAAATTAACATATTCATTTTTTTTATCATCGTTTAAAGTAAAAATAATTTTATTTTTTTCTTCTATTACAATACTATTATCAATTTTTAATCCAAGTTTTTGAATTTGAGTAATTAAAGAATTAAATTCATATTTTTTAAAGAAATCAATTGTAGATTTTAAGTCAAAATTTTGAACACGAGATTGATCTTCATTTATTTCCAAATCTAAATCTTTGTGAACTTCAACTAGTTCTATATTTTCAAATACATGATCCTTATATTCATTTAGTATTTTTTGATATCTTTCTTTAATCTTATCAAGATTTTCATATATACCCCCTAGGGTATAGTATTCTTTGATGAGATCCGTCGCTGTTTTTTCTCCGATACCCTTAGCTCCCTTAATATTATCACCAGCGTCACCGAGCAAAGCCTTATAATAAATATAATTAATAGAATCAAATCCAAATCTTTCTTTAAAAATTTCTGGTGTATATATTTTCATATCCGAAAAAGATTTTCCTGGAAGAACGACCTTAATGTCATCACTTAATATTTGAAGAAGATCTTTATCTCCTGTTACAATTCTGACATCATAATCATTGGAATATTTCGTGGCTAGTGATGCAATAATATCATCAGCTTCATAGCCATTTTTCGTAAACAAAGGTAAGCCGGTAGATCTAATAAAATCATAGACTATTTCAAGTTGACTAACCAAACCTTCATCCATAGGCGCACGATTCGCTTTATAGTCTTCATATTTGTCATGTCTAACGGTTTTTTCTTTTAAATCTGATGTAAATACGACATGTTCTGGTTTAATATTTTTTAATATTTGAAGAAACATAACTCCGAAGCCATAAACGGAATTAACTAAGACACCATCTGTAGTTGTCAGTCCTGGATATGCATGAAACGCTCTATGTATAAGAGCCATTGAATCAATTAGTACTAATTTTTCTTTCATATATTTTATTCATTGTGTCAATTATAGATTAAAAGTTAAGAATTAAAAGTAAGTAGATTAATTATAAAATGTTGGGTTCTACGTCATACGGATTAGCAGTAACTTGGCGATAAATTCATTCAACAGGATCTCTCATTTCATTCGAGATGACAAATCCGGAGGACACCATTACAAACTTTTAACTCGTAACTTTCAATTTTCAATTCCTAACTTTTAACTAAAAGAGTCCAGTATTTTCAGCTTCAGCTTTATTGATTATTTTTTCTTTCATCTTAAGAAAAGCTAACGCAGTAGCATGGGCATCATCTAGGGCACGATGTCTATTTTCAATTTCCAAACCATATTCAGCTGATAAATTATCAAGCTTATAATGCGTCCATTCAGGATGCACCAATCTGGCCATACGGATAGTATCAACTTTTTGTTTGCCAATTAATGGTTTTTTTATTTTTACTAATTCTTGATTTATCATACGAATATCGTAATCAATATTATGCCCACAGATTACAAAATCAGGATGTAGATATTTTTCAAACTCAATATATAAATCAATAAACTTCGGACTGGCTTTAATTTGTTCAATAGAGATGTGATCTTCTGGATACCAAATATCAAGTTTTTCAAATTTAGCATCTGGAGAAATCAACCATTCTGCTTTTTCAATAATTTGAGAATCTTTGATAACAAGTAGTCCGATTTCCCACACTTTTGATATCCTAGTTATTTCATCGGTTACGGTTTCGGTATCTATAACAATACAATCTGTAATTTCTTCATAATTTTCTAAAAACATAATCTGCTGTGTTCTTCTTTAATTTTATCCTTAATGGCATGAGGCTTAATTATTATGTCATCAATTTTCATAATATCAACCCACTCTAATGTATAAAAATTATCATCAGTCATTTTTGCCTTAGCTTCTAAATCAGAATGATCCCCGTTAGCATATAATTCAGGCTCACCATCAAATTCATTTATAGTAAAATAGTACTCATAATTATTAAGATTTTCATATTCATCAATATGATGATATTCAAAAACTAATTTATGATTTTTGATAACTACACCAGTTTCTTCATACATTTCACGATAACAAGCATAAAAAGGATTCTCGTCAATTTCTATTTGACCTCCTGGTAAGTAATAAAATTCTTCATGCCTTCTTTTACGATAAATCATCAAAATCTTGTCCTGATGAATTAACATTCCTGTAGCTCTTTTTCTCATAACTTGTACAACTAAATATTTTTCAACAATATAATTTAATAAAAAAAAGGCTTAGATTTTCACTAAGCCTTTATTATATTTATAAACAAAGCATTATTCAGCCATAATAGCCTTGAATTCTTCTCCTTCAATAGTTTCTTTTTCAAACAAAACCTGCACAACTCTTTCAAGTTTAACCTTATATCTTTTGAGAAGTTCAGTAGCATTATCATAACATTCATTAAGAAGTCTCTGAACATTTCTGTCGACTTCTTCAGCAATTTTTTCTGAGAACTCCTTTCTCATTCCATATGTCATAGAATATGTATCATCACCATCCGATAAAACCATTGGACCAATATCACCCATTCCATACTTAGTAATCATTCGTCTTGCAATAGATGTTGCCTTTTCAAAATCATCTGAAGCTCCAGTCGTAGTGTCATTGAAAATTAATTTTTCTGTTGCATTTCCAGCAAGAACACTAGTAATCATAGAAGTCATTTTCTCTTTTGACATCAATTTATCATCATCATGAGGGATGTATTCTGTATATCCACCGGCACTTCCTCTGGCAATAATAGTAATTCTATGTACATCTCTATCAGCTCCTGTCATATATCCAACAATAGCATGACCAGCTTCATGATAAGCAATAATTTTTCGATCTTTATCTGTAGCCATTGTTTTTTTGGCAGGACCAACCATTATTTTGGCGACAGCTTCTTCTATATCCTTATTTGTAATTTCAGATCGGCCTTCTTTGGCTGTAATAATAGCGGACTCATTGAGCATATTTTCTATATCAGCACCTGAAAATCCTCCAGTTCTTCTGGCAATAATGTCCAAATCAATTTCTTTTGATAATGGTTTATTTTTCACATGAACATCAAGTATCTGTCTTCTAGCATCTTTGTCAGGCAAATCTAAAGTTACTCTTCTATCAAATCTACCTGGTCTTAATATAGCTGGATCTAATACATCAGCTCTATTTGTAGCAGCTAAAACAAGAATTCCAGTGTTATTATCAAATCCATCCATTTCAACAAGTATCTGATTTAAGGTTTGTTCAGTTGCTGTAGATTGTATTACAGAGCCTCTTTTTCGAGCCATAGCATCAATTTCATCAATAAAAATAATTGATGGAGATGCTTTTTTGGCCTTAGCAAAAAGATCTCTAACACGTGCGGCTCCTGCACCAACTAATAATTCTTCAAATTCAGCACCTGATGTGAAAAAGAAAGGAACACCTGCTTCACCAGAAACAGCTCTGGCTAATAATGTCTTACCTGTTCCTGGAGGCCCTACTAGAAGCACCCCCTTTGGGATTCTAGCGCCCATACGCGTGTACTTTTGTGGATTCTTGAGAAAATCTACAACTTCTTTTAATTCATCCTTAGATTCATCTATACCAGCAACAGAATCGAAATTAATATCTTGTTTTTTTCCATAAATCATTCGAGCCTTACTTTCGCCCATACCAAATATACCAGAAGAACCACCACCTGCCCCTCCCTGCTTTGATAAGAAATAAATTAAAAGTAAGATTGCACCAATTGTTAAACCAACATTCACAAGTAAAGGGAAAATATCTACAGCAGCAGGCTGATCATATGTAATTCCAGATTCAGTAACAGGTATACCTGCGTCTTTTAAACTTTGTGAGAAAGATGATTTATTTGGAATACCAACGGTATCAGTAGATTTTTGATCTTCTTTTGTACCGACAGCACTGTAATCAAAAACAGTTACTTTAGTATATTTTTTATCTTTAACAGCAGCAATAAATGCTCCATAATCTACAGTTTTTGTAGGAGGTTCAACCACAGCTGTTTTGAAAATAATTATTGAAAAGCCAATAGCTATCAAAATCCAAAAAGTAGGATTCTTATACCATTTTTTGGGATTCCTCATATTTTTAAGATTAAGAGGAAGACCAGATTTGGATCTCTTTATTGGTTTTGTGGGATTATTACCTACAGAATTACTGTTTTTTTTTGCATCCTTATTCAAGACGTTTTTTATATCGAGTTTTTTCGCCATAATAATTTCAATGTTAAAGTAAAAAGAGCCATCAAGAATTCTACAATATTAGCTTATAAAGTACGAAGACAGCTAGGTTAAAGTTTTCTAAAGTGACGACGGGTGGATTTGAACCACCGACCCTTGGCTTATGAGTCCAATGCTCTAACCCCTGAGCTACGTCGCCAGCAGGGGTATTTTAACATAAAAATAATGGTCTATCTACAATTTATCGAGAATTTTTTAAGTTATAAAAGATTAGATACTGAATATTTTTATAATTGGCAGTTCCAATATTAATAAACGAATTGAATAAGTAATTTTATTGAAAATTGATTCTGAGGAATAATGGTTGCGGGGGTTGGATTCGAACCAACGACCTTCAGGTTATGAGCCTGACGAGCTGCCACTGCTCTACCCCGCGTATTTACATGCACTCGGGATTATACCAAATTATGCTCTATTGTCCAAATATTAGATCCATCCATTTCTGAATTGGAGATTTATTTTCCTGAGCTAATGATAATACAGGATTACTTTCAATTGGTGAAACAGAACTATCGACAATTTTTTTTAGTATATATAAATTTTCATTTGGATATGAATATCCTAGTTTATTTCTTGCTTCTTTTTCAATATATGTATCAGATTTAACGTCTTCTTTCTGTAATTTTAGCTCGTCATTTCTCTGTTTTTCAGCTTTTAGTTCATTTTCTAATATTTGAAGTTGATTGCTTTTTGATACTGTTTGATTATATTGAACAACTAGAAATACAGCTAGTCCACTAAACAAAATTAGGAAGACTATAAACATAAGAATTGATTTCAACCCTTTTGAAGATTTGATAAATTGTGTATAATCCTTATGATTTTTGTTCATATCCTATACATTATGTGATAGAATCACTTACTACATAAATTAGTATCATAGAATAACATAAAGTGAAGACTTATATAAACAAATATAAAAACTTTCTAGAAGAGAACGGAAAATCCGCATATACTGTACAAGCGTATGTAAAAGACATTGAACAATTATTCACCACGCTACAAGTACTTAAATTGAAAGATGTAGATGAAGATGGAATAAAAAAATACATTGCAATTTTAAAAAAAGCAAACTACGATTTAAAAAGTATTTCAAGAAAAATAAACAGTATACGGTCATTCTTCAAACATATGAAGGAGCAAAATTATATTAAAAAAGATCCTTCAGAAAACATACATCATCCAAAAATTAAAGAAAAAGCTCCTAGATATTTAACAAAAGAAGAATATACTAAGCTTAGGAATTCTTGTTTGAAAGATATTAGAACTTATGCAATGATAGAACTTCTTTTACAAACTGGCATTAGAATTGGAGAATTATGTAGGCTAAAAGTTAGCGATATATGCTATAAATCTAAAACGAAACCTTATGCAGTAAGAATCGAAAAAAATGAAAGCACCCCATCTCGTACAGTTCCATTAAATTCAGCAGCAACTGATGCAATCTCAATGTATTTTGATGTCAGACCAAATACACAGAAGAACAGTTATGTTTTTGTCACTAAAGCAGGGAAACCAATTATCATAAGAAACGCTCGCACATATATCAGCCGAGCAATGAAAAAAGCCAAGATAACGAATGCAACAGTCAACGATCTTCGAAATACTTTTATATATCACCATATTAAAAACGGTGAAAATATTTTGAAACTATCACAAATAGTTGGCCACAAGAACCTTTCCAGCACCATCAAGTATACAAAGATTAAGAAAGGAAAAACAACCCCAAAGACTCAAATTGTTTTGAAGAATCTTTAATTAGAAGAAAGATTTAAAACTTTCAATCCTAAATCTTTATAATTATCATGTTCAGATATTAGAATAACTTGTTTATTTTTTGAACAAAAATTAATTATTTTATTGATAATATTTTTATTTTCGACACCAGCAAAAGGATCTTCTAGATAAATAGGAAGATTTGAATCAGGAAAATTGGACATCAAATATGCATATCTTTGAATAATTAACATCTCGACCTTTTCTTCATATGAATTAATTTGTTTATTATCAAGAACATACTCATTATTTGCCTGAATATTTTCATCTTCGAAATATTCTCGCAATATTCGTAAATAAACATCGAGTGGATTATTTACTAGATTTCCATTGTTTGACGTAAGAAGTGTATCAAGTTCTCTTTTAAGCTCTTCAATTTGTTTGGAATTATCTTCAACTGAATAATTAGTAATAGTTGCTGATTTTTCTAATTTGAGCATATCTAGCTCTCGTTTTTTCCTAATATATTCTTCGGGAGAAATTATAGGCCCAAATTTATCAATCTCAATCTGCAAATCTACTATTTTTTTATTTTTTTCTGAATATAAATATTTATAATCACTAAGTTCTTTACCTTCAAATTTCTCATGAATTTTGGCTAAATCATTTTCCTTTTGAAATAACAAAGCTCTAACAAGTGCTTTCGTAGCAAAATAATCATCTTCGTTTTGAAAGCCCATATTTTGAAGATACCTTTGCTTGGCTGATTTCAAAGCATCTATTTCATTTGCAATAGCCGATACTTTATCTCGGCTTAATTCATTTGGCTTTACTTTGCCAGAAGATTTGAAAAATATTAGAAAGAACAAACTTAAGACTAACATTATCGATCCTAAAACAGCACCAACAAATGGATCTGCTATAAAGCTCAATGTCAATCCAACACTTATAGATATTATTAATAATATAATAAACGGAAGATATGCCAAATGTTTTGAATCAGAGGCTTGATACTGTACATGGATATTAGCTAAATCTGAAAGGACTTTTTCTCTTTCTCGAATACGATATAGAAACATAGATAAGTCATTCTCTACTCTCTGAACATTTAACCTCATAAAGTTATTGTATTTCACCATATCAATATCAACTTTTGAAACTTTGTTAAGAGCTACCTCGTATTGTTTTATTTTTTCATTAATACTTTTTAATTCTTCTACCAAAACTTCTTTACGGCCAACATACTCATCTTGTTTTTTTTGATCTCCTAATTTTTTTTCAAGATTATTTATTTTTTCATCAATATTTACATCTATATCATTATCCAAATTTATATTTTCTAAATCTTTAATTTTTTTTCTTAAAATTTCAGATTTTTCAGAAATATCATTTTTTTCTTTTTTTAATGTTGATGCTGAATTATCACCACTATATTTTCTGGCTTGCTCAATATCATAAAAAATATCTTCAACTGGTGAATAATAAGATTTGGAATCTGGTTTATGAAAGACATACCTATTTAAATATTGTTGAAAAGGAATTCGTCCTAGTTCAAGATTCAAAAGCTGTGTATATGTGATAACAAATAATTTAGAATAATCCGAATATCCAATACCATAAAAGGATTCCATGGCACTAATTTTGGCAACATTTTCATCTAAATAAATATTATCAGGAGTGGAAGAAATAGTATGATCACTCGAATTAAGATTTAGTGTTAGCGATAGACCATCTTCAGAAGTACTAGCCCAGCTTAATTGAATAAATTTTCGCAAGATAGATATATCTCCATCTTTTGCAAAATACAAAAAAGCATTTGAACCAGAAAAATCCAAAGCAGTATACAGCTCTCCATCAGCGTTTTGGGCATTAAAACGTTTGAACATTTAATTTTGACAGTTTAGTTATCTTTAGAATAATAAAATAAGTTGCGATAAAAAACAAATAGGTCTCATACCTCTCAGTACAAGACCTATTAAAAAGACTTAATTTACTTTTTCAAACCTACTTTAGCAACAACCCAGTAATTAGGTGAATATTCTTTACCACTACTTTCACCAGATGTCTGAACACATTTTACTTTCTTTAATGCTGAGACTACGTCCTCATCAGCCCCAGTAGTTCCTTTAATATATTTATCATAAGCAGAACCTTCATTCCATTTATTGTTTACGCCTGCTCCTTCTTGAGCTTGTACATCAGGAAGTTCTTTCAAATTGCCAGAAAGTAATGTACCTCTTGCCGTTAGATTTGCGGCTCCGCTAGGAAGAGTTGATGAAGCAACACAAACATAATTAACGGCTGGTGTACCAATGTTCAAAAGACTTGATCCTACAACAACAATCAAGATTGCAACTAATAATACGATACCTGCAACTACTGCATTTGTAATTGATTTGATTGCAGCACTTCTTGCTTTTTCATCACCTGATTTGCCAACCCAATCAAATACGGCTTTGACAATTTGGAATAATATAAAAATGACGAGTATAGCAATAACTACAGCAAAAACTGACTGTAATATACCACTTACTGAGAAACTTCCTGCTCCTGCGAATATTTTGCAGACTTGAGGAACCAATGAACCATCACAACTAATATCTTCAGCATGAGCAACAGATGTACTAGCTACTAAAACAGCTCCTGCGGCTACAGAATACTTTATACTATTCTTATTCATATATATGTAAAAAATTAATTAAGATATATTAAAACTAAAGCATTAATTATACAATACCATACACTATTTGACTACTTTTTGATCCCAACTCTCTTCAAAACAACATATCCATCTTTATACTCATCACCAGTATCTTTGTCCTTGCAATACATTTTTGTGCTCAAAAAATCCACTGTGTCTTTATTATCCGCAGTTAAAGTTATAAAATCTGCTGTTTTATTATTCTTAGTTCCGCCTTTTGCTTTGCCTTCATATGCGATGCCTCCAGATAATTCAGAAGCACTAACACCAGAATTCAAGGCACCTGTCTCCTGATCTATATTAGCCTGTGTCATAGTAGAACTTGTAGCCGAATAACAGACATACGCTGGATTTGGTTTACCACCAATATTTAATAAATCAGTAAATAATGGGACTACGAATAATAGAACTAATAAAGCAATACCTGCGGCAACTGCATTTGAGATTGATTTAATTGCCCCTGATCGTTCTTTTTCATCACCAGATTTAGAGACCCATTTGAAGATTGCCTTCACAATTTGAAATAAGATAAAAACAACAAGTGCCGCAATAGCTATAGAAAAAAACATATCAAGCACTGAACCAAATGTGAAATTTGTAGTAATATCTGCGAATTTTTCACATATAAACTTCGGAGCAAAACTATCTTTGCAAGTAGTCGTTTCTGCATTTGAAATACTAGAAGCCCCGAGCAAACCTAACGATACAATGGAAATATATTTTATTGATTTTATTTTCATAATTTCTTTAGTTCATTAACAAAACATTGTTGTAAATTATTTTTATCTTTAATCTCAATCCCTTTCACAATTCCACTCGAGTTTGGAGACGAAGTAAGATATTGTTTGCAATTATTATCTAGATTCGTGGTAAAAGTACTAAATTTTCCACTAGCAGATAGTGTATCTGCCCAGCCAGCTAACTTCATACACCTTGTAAATTCTTCTGATGCATTTCCAAAAGTATCTGCCACCCCAGCATTATAATTAGTAATGTATGAATTGGTATCACGATAATAAAGATTAGCACAATTTACAAGCTGATCATTACCAGCTGTCAAAGACCTTACGAATAAAACTATAAAATATGCTGAAAATGTAATCGCAATACCAACAACTCCATTAATAATTCCTTTCAATGCATCTTTTTTACTTTTATCCTGACCGTCATTATTAACCCATTTGAAACCTGCAAGAATTATTCTAAAACCAAATAATATCACCAATCCTATTAAAATAATCGTTGCCGTACTAGAAATTACATCATTAAAAGATAAACTTGGAAAGAATCTTCTAAGATCTATTGCATCAAAACCAAAGCCATTTGAGACACAATCTGCTGATTGATCTCCTGCAGGACAAGGAGTAGCCGCAGAAACAATATTTACTAATGTAAAAGATGTTAATAATATTATTATAAATTTACTTATTTTTTTCATAATTTTTTCAATTCATCAGCAAAACATTGATTAAGTTTCTGATTATCATAAACCTTTATTTCCTTTGTAGAAGATAAATATTCATAATATTTTGGTGAACAATTTTTTTGAATATTTGATATAAAACCAGAATATTTTGTGCTATCTGATAATACATTAGTTTTACCAGCTAAATCTATGCATTTTTTGAATTCTGACTCTGATGTCGTTATCGATGCAGCACTAGAATTATTTTCATAAGACGTAGCATTTTTAAAATACAGGTTACTACACTGTATCAACTGAGTGTCGATATTGAAAAAGCCTCTTATAATAATTATAACGAAATAAGCTGAAAAAGATATTATCAAACCAACAATTCCATTACTAATACTTTTAATAGCATCTTTCTTATTCTTATCTTGACCATCATTATTTGCCCATTTAAAAGCGGCAAGCACTATTTTGAATGTTAAAATTATTACTAGTAAAGCTAATAATATTGTAGTTACAACACCTATAATATCGTTAAAATTAAAATTGGGAAAAAAACCACTCGCATTTATTTTATTTGCACCACTTTCAATTTCAAGACATTTTTCGTATTCATCGTATGTAACAACACTTCCAGAACTATTTGTAGTACCAACTCTAGGACATGGAGTTGTTTTCGCATATTGCATAGGAGTAACTGTAGTAGTAGTTGGCACTGGAGCAGCAAATGCGAAATTAAATGAAGAAAAGAGTAATATTAAAAATATACTTAATTTGATTATATTTTTATAAACTTTCATAAATCTTTATTTATTTACAAAGACACCAAATAATATTTTTTGACCTAGTATTGATTCAATAATTGTAATAATTGCAATTGATAAAAAGAGTAATACAATTCCTGTAATAGCATTTTGTATAGTTTTGATGCCTTTTTTCTTGGCCTCTTCATTGGCATTCGCACTAAAAATCTGAATTCCACCCCAAATTAGTACACCAAAAAGTAAAGCACCTACTAAGGTAGGAATTATTGGGACAATTCCTGCGATAATATCGCCAATAGATGGTGTTTTGCCAGTACAATTCGGATCCCAAAGCGAAGGGACTTGGTTATTTTTCACACAATCCGAATCGGCAAAAACATTAGATGATAGAAGGAATAAAGAAAAAAACATTAAACTAAATTTTTGTATATTTTTTTTAATCATTTTCCAATATTTACTCCATATAAAAGTTTGACACCAAAAATAGCTTCAATTAATGAAACTATGCCTACTGAAACAAACAATATTACAGCACCAACAATGGCATTTTGAATAGTTTGAATTCCTTTTTTCTTAGCTTCATCATTTGGACCAGCAATAGTAATCTGAACTGCTCCAACGGTTATCATTCCAAATAATAATACACCAACTGCGATAGGAATAAACGGAATAAATCCTCCAACCAAATCGCCAAGTGATGGAGTACCTGTACAATTTGGGTCCAAAGGATCTGCGACAATACCGCATTTAGCCTGAACAATATCTGCTGCTGTGAAGAATATTACAACAGCAGATACTAATAAATTACTTATTTTTTTGTTTAAATTACTTTTCATGCGAAAATAATATCATATGCATGTTTTTCTGTCATACTTTACTTAGCTAATCCCAAACCTTTCATCGAGAAATTATGTCTTCCCTGTTCATCAGTGCCATCATATCTTACTTTAACTTTATCACCAATTTTAACAATATCTGCTGCATTTTTTACAAATTCATCACTCAATTGTGAAACATGTACAAGTCCTCCAAAATTTCGATTTACTTCGATAAATGCACCATATGTTTCAACTCTTTTTATAACTGCATCTAGTATTGTTCCCGGTTCAACTTCGTTTAAAGCCTCTTTGATTAAAACAATGGCCTTCTTTGAGGCTTCTTCTGATGAAGCAGCAATATTTACTGAACCATCATCTTCAATATCAATTTCGGCTCCTGATTGAGCAATAATTTCTTTAATTACTTTACCACCAGGACCAATAACATCACCAATTTTCGATGGATTAATTTTAATTGTAGTAATTCTTGGCGCAAATTGAGAAAGTTCTTCTCTAGGTGCATTGATAACTGTTAATAAATAATCAAGTATTTGTATTCTAGTCTTCTTTGATTGAGCAACAGCTTCTATCAAAATTTCAACAGGAATTCCCTGAAGTTTATTATCTAGCTGAATTGCAGTCCAACCATCTCTAGTTCCTGTAATCTTGAAATCCATATCACCATAATGATCTTCATCACCAATAATATCTGTAAATAGGACATATTTACCATTTCCTTCATAAATCAAACCCATGGATATACCTGCAATTTGTTCTTCTAATTTTACACCTGCATCTAGAAGAGCAAGCATAGAGCCACATGTGGCTGCCATTGAGGTAGAACCATTGGAGCCCAAAACCTCTGAGACAACTCTGACTGTATATTTGAAATTATCTTCACCAGGAAGAACTTGTAAAATTGATTTTTCACCAATAATTCCGTGACCGATTGCACGTCTATTTGCCATTCCAAATTTTCTATCAACTTCACCGACGGAAAATTGAGGAAAATTGTAGTGATGCATATATCTTTTTGTGCCCTCACCTTCCAATCCCTCTACGATTTGTTCTAATCTAGAAGAACCCAATGTAACAACACTAAGTACCTGCGTTTCACCTCTATTAAAAATTGCAGATCCATGAACTCTTGGCAAAACACCAACTTCTGCACTAATTGGCCTTAGCTCATCCATTGCTCTACCATCGATACGTTTCTTGTTATCAACAGCATTTCTTCTAACGATTTCTTTTATAATATCGTCAAAACATTTTTCAACATCTGTTGATTTATAATCTGCGTCAAATTTTGCGTGAATTGCACTTTTTATAGCACCAAGCACATCGTGTCTTTCGTTCTTATCTTTAATAAAGATCTTTTCTTCAAAATCAGAGCCCAATTCTGCTAATATTTTTTCCTTTAGTTCTGTTGATATAATTCTAGGTGTATATGTGAAATCTTTTTTACCAGCAAGACTTACAAATTCATTTTGGAAATCAAGCAATTCCTTACCTTGAATTAGAGAGTCTCTAAGTGCATTATTCAATATATCTTCGCTAATTATTTTTCCATCTGCTTCAACAGAAACAATTAATCCATCAATTATTGATACGATCAAATTCATTGAACTTTCGTTCATTTGCTCATCGGTAGGGAAATAAACCAATTCATCATTAATTTTACCAACTCGAACTGCAGCTACTGGTCCTTTGAAAGGTATACCAGAAATCATTAATGCGGCTGAAGCAGCAATAAATTGTAATAATTCAGGATTGTTTTTTTGATCATAAGCCAAAACTTGTGTGATAACCTGTACTTCACGTACTAAATCTTCAGGAAAAAGACTTCTAATCGCGTGATCCATTAATCTTCCTGATAAAATTTCTTTTTCTGTAGGACGACCTTCTCTCTTGATAAATCTAGACGAAGAAATCATTCCAGCGGCGTAAAGTTTTTCTACATATTCAATTCCTAAAGGGAAATAATCTAATTCTGGATTGTCTACTCCAACAGCTATTGTCGAAAGAACAACAGTATCACCTGCTCTCGCCAAAACTGATGCCTGTGTTAGTTTAGCTAATCGTCCTGTTTCTAGTGTGAATTCCACTCCATTAATAACCTTTGTGTGCTTCGTGACCATATTTTTATATTAATAATTTATAATTATCACAAAAATGGATATGAAAAGAACGATTCTGAGCGAAATGAAGATTCTTGTAATCAAACTCCTTCATTTCATTCAGGACGATACAATTCAATCCCTTAATGTAATGCCTGATAATAACACGAATTGAACTATAATTAACTATGCTTCTATAATTATTATAGCTTTTTTGCAAATAAAAAAAGGGAATAGTTTTACCTATTCCCTTTCAAATTTTTATTAATTTACTTAGACATATCTATTGCCTTCAGCATAACCTGATATCTATCAACATCAGTCTTTTTTAAGTATTCAAGAAGTCTTCTTCTCTTTCCTACCATTTGTAAAAGTCCTCTTCTGGAGTGATTATCCTTTTTATGCCCCTTTAAATGACCTTGTAATAAAAGAATTCTTTGTGTTAATAGAGCTACCTGAATTTCTGGAGAACCTGTATCACCTTCAGATTGAGCAAATGTTTTTATTAATTCTTCCTTTGAAGTTGTAGCAAAATCTAATTTGCCTGTTACAGCTTTCTTTGTACTTTTAACTGATTTAACGGCCTTTGCTGCTTTCGCGGCTTTTGCTGTTTTTGCTACCTTTGCTGCTTTTATTGTCTTAGCTGACTTAGTACCTTTTGTTGTTGTTTTAGCCATATTATTAATATAATTATATATGTTAAAAGCCATCGCGCCGAAACGCAGTCTAAACCAGTTAACATACCAGTAAAGACATTTAAGATGACATTTATACAGTCAGAATGTTATCATTTATACAATAATTATTCAATTAATAATAACTTTATTAGTTAAACAGGCTAAAATCACGAATAAGTATTACCAGTCGCATTTATTTGAATAATTTTTTTAGTACTAGAATGATGTATATTTAAGGACTTCCATAAGCATTTATGAATATTGAAAATTTTAAAGATAAAATACCAGTTTATGTAAAAAACATAGGCTCTAAACTTATAGAAAATGGCTATGAAGCATATTTAGTTGGAGGTTGTGTTCGAGACACACTTTTGGAAAAAAGTCCTAAAGATTGGGACATCGCTACAAATGCAACGCCTGATAAGATTGTTGAAATATTTCCAAGATCCATCTTAATCGGAGCAAGATTTGGAACAGTCACAGTTCTCGAGGAAGATAATAATAATGAAACATTTCAAGTAGAAATAACAACATATAGAATCGAAGAAGATTATGTGGGTGGCAGATGGCCAGAAAAAGTGGAATTTGCTTCAAATATTGAAGATGATTTATCCAGAAGAGATTTGACTATTAATGCCTTCGCATATAACTTACATTCAGATACTAATGAATTATTAGATTTTCATGGAGGTTTAATAGATTTAGAACAAAAAATAATCAGAGCCGTTGGCAATCCTATAGATAGATTTTCGGAAGATGGTTTACGTGCCTTCCGAGCATGCCGATTTGCATCCACACTCCAATATGAAATAGATAAAAATACCTTTGACGCAATCAAAGAAACTTTAACTGTATCAAAAATGGTATCAGTTGAAAGAATTCAGTCAGAGTTCACTAGATTATTAATAGAATCGCCAAAACCATCATACGGAATTGAGCTTTTAAGAGAATCCGGGCTATTATCTCTATTCTTACCCGAATTACTTGAAGGATATGGAGTAGACCAAAATGATTATCACCACGACGATGTTTATTGGCATAGTCTTCATTGTGCAGACATTGCTCCTGACAAGATAAAATTAGCCGCATTATTCCATGATATCGGCAAGCCAAGAAAGAAAGATGGACCTCATTTTTACGGCCATGACATTGAAGGTGCAGAAATGACAAAAGTTATCATGAAAAGGCTTAAATTCAGTAATGACGAAATAGATAGAATTTCAAATCTTATTCGATGGCATATGTTTTATTATCCGTTCAGTAAGGAAGAAACCGAAGATGGAAAAATTGTCGAACGAACTGAAATGATGAATAAAGGTTGGACAGACCATGCTGTGAGAAGATTTATTAGAAATGTTGGAGGACAAGATGCCGTAAACGAGCTATTCATGTTAAGAATTGCTGATGCGACATGTAACAAAAAAAGTGCTTGGGATCCAGAAGAAATCGACGCTTTGCAATTAAGAATTTCAAAAGTGCTTCAAGAAGACATTGCTTTGAAAGTAACAGATCTTGATATTTCTGGTACAGATATTATGGAATTAGGAGTTAAACAAGGACCTGATATAAAAGCAGTATTAAATTTTTTACTAGAAAAAGTGGAAGAGAACCCACTAAATAATGACAAAATTGTTTTACAAGAAATTGCAAAAGACTATATAAAATCTATGACTGAATGAATATTCTTATAACAACTCACCATCTTACTTATATTGCCGGCTCGGAGCTTAATATACTTGATTTAGCAATTACATTTATAAAGTTAGGATTTGATGTTACTGTAGCTACTTTTTTATATGATTATCCGTTGAAAGAACATTTTGAAATTAATAATATTAAAGTCGTTAATTTATTAACAGATAATACAGAATTATTGAATAAAAATTATAATTTAATTTGGTCACAACACGCACCAACTTTAGATTTTGTAATATTTCGATTAAATATATCCGCTGATAAAGTAGTCTTTAGTTCTTTATCTCCCTTCGAGCCTTTGGAAACCGCACCAGTATACGCAAATTTATTATCAATCTGCCTTGCTAATTCAGAAGAAACAAAGGAACAATTAATTGATGAAGGTATTGAAAAACAACACATATCAGTATTTCCAAACTCAGTTACAGACGATTACTTTAATAATAAATATGTTTATAAAGAACAGCCTACTCATTACGCAGTTATATCAAATCATATGCCCAGAGAAATTTTAGACCTTGAATTAGAATTAAAAAAAGAATCTATCAAAATCAATTATTACGGTATGGAAAAAGAATCAGTATTTGTAACACCTGATTTTTTACTTAAATACGACGGTATAATTTCCATCGGCAGGTCCGTACAATATGGTTTATCTATGGGTATACCCACCTATTGTTATGATCATTTCGGAGGAATTGGTTGGATAAATTCCAACAATCTAGAACAAGCAAAAAAATATAATTTCTCTGGCCGAGATTGTAATAGAAAAATTTCAGCTAAAAAAATAACACACGAACTGATAAACGAAAGACCAAATAAGCATGAACTAGAAAGACTAAAAGAATATTCGCTACTATATTTTTCATTAACTAATAATATAAAAGCTATTCTTACTATTTTAGAATCTTCAAATAAGGTAGATTTTAAAAAGATAAAAGCAGTTAGTTTGAAGAGGCACAACGAGTATTACACGAGGATTTTATTACAGAATAAGATAGATAAAGACGATTTACTTGGTATTATAGCTACATTAAATAGTTATGTAACTAATAATGAAAAAGAAATTGAACAATTTAAAATTATTAATGAAGAATTAAGAAATACAATTAAAAAGAAGGAATTAAAAATAAAAGAAAATAACGAATTAATATTAAAACAAAAAAATATACTATCACGAAAGGCTATTATAATATTTTTGAAAATCGATAATAGTAAAATATTAAGACCTTTAAAAAAATATTTAGCTAAAAGAAATCCCGTCTAATCCTTATTTAGACATGGTAAAATAATTAGTGTAGAATAGTAAAATCGTTAATATAAAATGTCGGATCTATTTCAATTAAACTCAAAATATATTCCAACTGGAGATCAGCCTCAAGCCATTGAAAAACTTGTAGCCGGTTTAGAAGCTGGCAGACAGCATCAAACACTACTAGGTGCGACAGGTACAGGAAAAACATTTACCATGGCAAATGTTATTACCAAAATACAGAAACCGACTTTGGTACTTGCACATAATAAGACTTTAGCGGCCCAGCTTGCATCAGAGTTTCAAGATTTTTTCCCGAATAATGCTGTGAAATACTTCGTTTCTTATTACGATTATTATCAACCAGAAGCCTATATTCCAAGAACCGATACATATATCGAGAAAGAAGTTGATATTAACAAAGAAATTGAAAAGTATAGAAATTCTGCGACGCAATCTCTACTAACAAGATCTGATGTCTTAATAGTTGCTTCTGTTTCTGCAATTTATGGTTTGGGAGATCCTGACGATTATTACGATTTAACTACAGAAATTTCTGTAAATCAGAGTTTTCAAAGACCAAAATTATTAAGACATTTAACGGACTTACAGTACCAAAGAAATGACATTGAATTTACAAATGGATCATATAGAGTCAAAGGAGATGTTGTTGATATTTTTCCATCATACGATGATGTCATTATAAGAATTGAGTTTTTTGGAGATATTATAGACAGAATAACGACAGTTCATCCCATAACGGGAGAAATAACATCCACACCCAAAAACATACGTATTTTTCCAGCCAAACAGTATGTAACACCCTTTGAAAAATTAAAATCTTCCTTCGACATTATCACTCGAGAAATGGAGGAACGGGTGAAGTTTTTTGAGAACCAAGGACAAATTGTAGAGGCTCAGAGGCTAAAACAAAGAGTAACATATGATCTAGAAATGTTATCAGAGCTTGGTTACTGTAACGGAATAGAGAACTATTCCCGATTAATAGAAGGCCGAGAGGCTGGAACACCTCCATCTACCCTACTCGATTATTTTCCTGACGATTATCTAATGATGGTTGACGAATCTCACATTACAATTCCACAAGTAAGAGGTATGTATTTTGGTGATAGAGCAAGAAAAGAAAATTTAATTAACTTTGGTTTCAGACTTCAATCATCATATGACAATAGACCATTGAAATTTGATGAATTTCAAAGAAGAGCTGGAAAAACAATTTATGTAAGTGCCACCCCATCACCATGGGAAATGGATATGAGCGAACAAGAAGCATATAAATATCCAATTGACGACACAATATTAAGAAGATTCAGTATTATCGAGCATCTACCAGAAAATAAGAAAAATGATGTAGAAGACTTCAAAAAAATTGAAGAAGAAAGATCAATTAGATATCAAAGCAAAGGCGTTGCGGAACAAATTATTAGACCAACAGGATTAATAGATCCAGAAATAGAAATACGACCAATAATGGGCCAAGTTTTGGATTTGGAAAAAGAAATTGAAATTAGAGTGAAAAAGAATCAAAGAACTCTTGTTACAACAATGACAAAAAGAATGGCAGAAGAGCTTTCAAACTATCTATTAGAAAAAGGCGTAAAAGTCCAATATCTTCATAGCGATGTAGAAACGATAGAGAGAGTCGAGATTTTACGAGATTTAAGACTAGGAATTTATGATGTAATAGTAGGGATTAATTTATTACGAGAAGGATTGGACTTACCTGAAGTGTCATTAGTCGCCATACTAGATGCTGACAAGGAAGGTTTCCTCAGAAGTCTAACTTCACTCATTCAAACAGTTGGAAGAGCGGCAAGACACGAAGAAGGTCATGTAATCATGTATGCCGACCGTATGACAGCAAGTATGGAAGCTGCAATTTCAGAAACGGACCGAAGAAGAAGCATACAAAAGAAATATAACGAATTATTCGGAATAACACCAATATCTATTAAAAAAGATATAAAAAATCAATTAGAAAGAACTGAAAAACATATTACAGAGATAGAAAAAGAAATTGAAACATTTGAATCGATGTCATTTGATCAAAAGAAACAGCTAATTGGAAAACTTAGAGAACAAATGAAAAAAGCTTCAAAAGAGCTCGATTTTGAAAAAGCAGCAGAAATTAGAGACACTATAATTAAGCTACAAAATACAAAGTAATTAAATATGCTTTTTTCGTCTGTTGTTTTTTTTCATTACATTAATACAAATCCAAAGAATATATGTTAAGAACAGTAACGGAATTATTAGTATCAATAATTTCAAAATTAGAATTACGATCGAAATTGCTAAAAAAAATATTATAAAGATAACAAGCATCTTCGTAATTGGAGGCCTATACTCTGTCATAATTCTTATAATTAGTTATTACTGTATTATTAAAAAAATAATGAATTTTTTCAATAAGCATCTACAAATTTTGCTACAATAAAACTCAATAGCAAATTGAATTAGTTCATACAACATGATAATATCATGAGTCAAAAGGGGCCAATAGCTCAGTCGGTTAGAGCACGGTGCTTATAACGCCGGGGTCCATGGTTCGAGTCCATGTTGGCCCATTTGTTTTTTTAGATTGCGTTATATCGAATAACGCCCCCTAGTTCGAGTCCATGTTGGCCCATTTTTCAATCACAATTTAATTAGCGTTATATCGAATAACGCCCTTCGAGTCCATGTTGGCCCATTTTGTATAATTTTTACTTTGATTCCAAAAGCACCATTAACCTTTGCCTCATAATCCCAATAAATTCCTCATCCCATTGATGAACGTTATCCTTTACTATTGTAATATTTGCCTTGGGATTGAGTTTGACAAATTTCAAACATTTTTTAGTACTAATAATCAGATCCTTCTCTGCTACAACAACTTCTATCTTGCAATTAAGCTCTTGCCATTCCTTAATAACCTTAGTCTTTATAATGCTAAATGCACTTTCGAACATTGCTTGAAGATCTGATTTTCGTTTATTCTGAATATCCAAAAGTTCCAGTCGTATTGCTTCCTGAGATTTGCTTTTAACAATTCCATCTATAAAAATTCCATGCATAAATTTATCACTATTTCTAAGTTTATTCATTATGCCGTCTAATTTTCTGGTTTTTGCAAAAAGAAATATTGTAGGCATAACCCAAAGATGGTGCCAAATTTTTGGAGGTTTAACTAATATTAATGGAGTGTATATAAATAAAATCCCCTTCACCATTTCTGGATTCAACCAAGCATATTTAATGGCAACTTGAGAAAATCCACTATCAGCTATAAGAGTAAAATTTTGTATTTCTAATTTATTTATATGAATTTTTAGAAATCTTACTAAATCATCAACGGTGTGACCACCTTCAAGTTTTTTTGATTCTCCCCTACCCGGAAATTCAATTACATAAAGAGAATATTTTTCTGAATCAATCCACTCACCAAAAACATTTAAATCTGTATAAGCACCAGCCCAACCATGCATTCCAATTATTATTTCGGCACCTTTTCCAAACCGAACAACACGAACTTCTTCTAAAAATATAAATTCTGGCATATAAAATTATATGAAGTAAATGAAAAACAACAGTCTGTAGTTTACAACGTATTTAGCCTAGGAGCAAAGGCGGTATCATCCTTAGAAGATAAATCTTCAGGTTTAACAATACCTCTTGCATTTATTTCAGCTTCAACAGCTTCACGGTCTCGACCATATTTCAGCCTTGATAACTGAATAATCGCATCCCTGACATTTGGATTTGCTGGTGGATCTTTATAAGATGAATTTACCGAAAAAGGTGGAGGGTAAACACCACCAACGAGTAATTTTATATACGAGTTTAAATTTTCTACATTGACAAGATCTTTTTCATCGAAAATAGGTGCAAATTGCGGAGTCAGAAATTTAGCATCTTCAGCACCAACACGAAAAACATTAAGAGTACCAACATTACCAAACACAGCATCTTTAATTTTATCTGTTAGCTGTCCTATAAACTGATGCGCAACAATTAGATTTAGTCTGAATTTTCTAGCTTCAGACAAGATGGTAGCAAAATCTTCTGTAGCAAAATTCTGGAACTCATCAACATAAAGATAGAAATCCCGTCTTTCTGACATTGGAATATCTACACGGCTCATAGCTGCAGACAAAATTCTAGGCACCATTAATAGTCCTAAAAATTCACTATTCTCAGAACCCATCATACCTTTGGAAAAATCCATGAGCAAAATTTTGCCTTCATCCATTACCTTTCTAAGATCAAATGATGATGATGATTGACAGAGCATATTTCTCATCATCAAATCGATAACAAACCTATCCAATTTTGAAGCAAAGTAACCTAGAGTTTCTGACTTGTGATAATCACTAGTTTTTGCCATTTGCTCTGTCCAATATTTCTTTACATATTCATCTTTGAGATATTTCATCATCTCATCAATGAAAGGTTGCTCACCAAGAAGTAGTCTTAAAACTTCCATCATAGAATTTCCAGGTTTGGCCATAGCCGTAAGCATACAGTTTCTAATAGCTCTTTCTAACTGTGGACCTGTAATACCTTGATTATTAGGGTCAAAAAGTTTCTGAAGCATTTTATAAAACGCTGCCACAACACGATGTTTATCATTTTCATCTCTATGATCAAGAATATTAAGTCCAAAAGGACGCTCCATATCAGCAGGATTCCAATAAATAACATCTTCAATTCTTTCCGCTGGAATTCTTTCTAATAACCATTCAATACTATCGTGATGAGGATCGATAAAAGCAATTCCCCTTCCAGCTCTAATATCTTGAAGAGCCATCATTTGTAAGAATCTGGATTTACCAGCACCAGTCTGACCAATTATATACATATGCCTTCTTCTATCATCAGGAAGTATATGCACATTCTTCTCTACTCCTCGAAAAATAGAACGACCAATCCATAAACCGCCTTCTGTAGGGACAGAATCATCTGCTGCAGCTCTTTTTGAATTCAACCAACTTATATGAGGAGTCGTAACATTCTTATTAGGAAAATGGAAAATAGCCGCTAATTCCTCAGTATTCAATATAGAAGGTTTCCCCCAATAATGTGGAAAACGGTAAAGAAAATCATACATGAAATCCCTTTTAGCGAAGAATTTTATTTTCTTTTTCTTAAACTTATTCATTTGTGGCGATGTATATTGCTCAAAAGCACCAGCCATATTTTGTAGATACGTCTTAGCCTCGTCTTTTGATTGAGCAACACTTATTAAACGGATTACTGTATTGAAGCCTAGCTTACCAATTTTTTTATCAATACCTTGGCTTACATCTTGAGGTAATGAAATTTTACCTTTTTCTGGATCACTATTATTTTTTTCGACACTACTTAAATATTTCCTTCCAATTTTCTGCCATTTAGGATCAGCAGGTGAAATAACAATCTGTACAACTCCAGATTCACCTTGCCTAAATCTTGCTAATACAGATGTAATAAGTCCCAATGAGTCAGCTTTGAAACCTTCATGAGTTCTAATAGGATAATAATTTTCTTTGGAAAGTTTGAATTCTGCAAATTCTACATATGAACCTTCAGCAAAAATATTATACTCCTTGGTCATTTTCACCTCTGCAGAAGGATAAACGCCATGAATTAATTTCTGAATAAGCATTTCATGCTTAGTAGGACAGACTATGTAAAACTTAATAACTTCAGGAAAACCGACAATTTCTATAGAAACAAAATCCTGAATTTTTTGTATACTGCTGTTTATTTTTCCAGATTTATAAATACTGGAAATACCTGCGTACATCTGCTCTGCAGCGATAACGTCAATTTCATTATCTCTAGGAATCGAAACTTCATAAATAGTAGTTTCCAAACCTTTTTGTTCATAGACATTTCTCCTATATGTTCTTAACCACATGTAAAAAGATATGTACAATAAAACACATATAGAAACTATAAAAATAATTGTTATTACGAGCAGTACGTCCATTACTTCTTTTTTGATTTAATTAGTTTTTGAAGTAGCACAGCAAACCATGTATTAGACCAATCTTGGTTTCCATTCTTCACAAGATTTGGTGTATCCTGAATAAGATTAGCTGATGGAGTATAACCAGTCAACATACTTTTGACTTGAGTAACGGGGTCTACTGTAGGCTGGTTCTGAATTGAAGCTTGCACAGACGCATTTTGAACGGGCATTTGAGATTGAGGTAATTGAGATGCAGAATATGGACTCTGTCTTTGCATCTTCCTATCAGGATCAATTTCAATATCCTTAATTCTTTGCTCCTGTTGCTTTTTTATATCCTCCGAATTTAAATTTTCAGGATTATAAATTATGTTTTCATTAATTGGCCTATTAGGAATCATGTTTCAATAATCAAAATTTTTATTTTTAAATGCCTTAGCCATTTCTATCTTAACATCTTTTCGCTTTTGCTGCTCTGTCTTTTGATACTCTTTTTTCGTTACACCAATACCTATTTTTAATTTTAGCACCCGACCTTTTTGAAAGATGCCCAATGGAAAAACTTGATGCCTTTTCTCATCTAAATAAGCACTAATCTTGTTTATTTCGTTTCTATTTAATAAAAGTTTAGTTTTATCAACTGACAAACCAGTATGCATAGCCCACAATTCACCTTTTTGTAGTCTTACCACAGATTCTTTTAAATTGTATTTACCTTTTCTGATTTCTTTTACCTGCGAACCGGTCAAAGCCATTCCAGCCTCGTATTCCTTCTCCGTTTGATATTTAAAAGCAGCAAATTTATTGTAATAAAGCATATAATCAATTACACGCTGTATTTTAGCACCATTTTTATATAAATATAATAGAGTAAAAAAAGAAAATTACATATCTGGATTTACATTTATTTTGAAAACCCCATATGACGACAAAGCATAAAGTGTTATCCTACCACCATCTTCTTCCAAAGAAAGTCCTTTTACAGACTTAAAATCAAAAGGAGAATTACTTTGTGGCATATATTGAGCTTTAAATGTAGCAACACCAGTTGTATTTTTTATATCAAATACTAATATTCTATTGTTTTTTGGATCTGATATGAAGAAAAATACAGGTCCTTCCTCTCTAGGAGTCATACCAAAAATTCTAGCACCAGCACCAATGGCTGTTTTCATTACTGGTATTGTAAATGTTTCCTTATCGACTTTAGCACTTGAAATTCTATTATATTTATTAACAACACCTTGATTATCAATTGTGAAAACCTTACCATCAATAATTGTAAAATCCTCATTTACATCTTCAAAATCAGTTGGGTTATATCGTCCTGCTACAGCGAAAGACCCATTATTCAAACCTGGCACTCTTTGAATCGATTTTAACGAAGGTTGGAGTAAATAAAAATTATCAGTATCACTGCTTACATATGTTTTAATAGCTGTAGATGTTGATAATATCGAATCATATCCAGCTAAAGTTTTGACTTGTTTATTTGCGATATCAACACTTAATATTCCTTTAGTAGTATCTAAGACCAATAAAGAAGTTTTACTAAAATCTAAACCAAGTGGCTTGGACAAACCGTTCGCACTAGTAACAATATCATCCATAGAACCTGTCATAGTATCGACCTGTACCACTTTTGAATTATTAAAATCCGTGTAATACAGTTTCTTATCTTTTAAAGTTAAACCTGTAGGATTTGCATTTTTTTGCAGCCCCTCAAATCTTGATAACACAGAAGACTCATCAATTCTTAATACATAATCAACCTTATCTTGAAGACTTAAGATCCTAGCATTAAAATTATTTAATTTGTCAGCAGTGAGAAATTTATCTTTCAAAGATGAGTTCTGAATATTTTTTACTTGTTGTGTTAAGTCCTTTATCTGATTTTGTAAACTAACATCACCCAAAGTTACTTTTTTGTATGAATCAATTACCTTTGTAATGTTGGTATCAACTAAAGCAATTTCACTTTGATATTTTTGTTCTGCTTGTTTCCTTTGATTTTCTTCATTATTTGATTTGATAAAGAGAAATAAAGAAAGCATTAAAAAAACAATTAAAGATATTATCAAAAAACCTTTTTTCTTATTTGGAAGATTCTTGCCTAAAGTTCGACCTTTACCTCGAAAGAATAATGAAAGAATGTAGGAAAAGGCATCTCCAATATATTGAAAAATGTTTTGTAAAAATGGCTTAATCTTTGGAGATATTTTTTGAAAAATATTTGAAGTAATCCCCTTACCTTTATTTAATATAGATAATACTTTATCCTTCAAAGTTGAACCTGTATTATAAGATTCTTCCATTTCAATATTATCATCGGCAAATCTATTTGATGAACGACTTCGTCTAGTAACAACTTTTTCTATTTCAGGATCTTCAGAGATTTGTACATTATCAATATCATAATTTTTTTCTGTATCTTGATATGTTTTTTTATCATCATTCTTTTCGATGATTAAATTATTTTGCCATTCAATTACAGGATTATTGTTATAAGCTAATTCTAAGACATCGTCATGCGCCAATATACCGCTACCATCGAACGTATGATCCTTTCCTTTTCTTAAATCGTATTGATTATCACCTCGAAAAATAATTAGATCAAATGGATTACCAAGTGAGACATAAAAAAACTCTCCTTTTATCAAAACATATGCTAAATGAACATCAATAAAAGATTCTTTATCTAATGTTTCAGAAAGCACTTTTAATATTTTTTCATTTACTATTTTGAATCTTTCTAGTACCGGCTTTTTCTCAACATCATCTAATTGTCCTGGAATATAATCTTTGAGGAAATCAACAACCTTGGATATTTCAATATCATCACTTGCGGTAACAATAAATGAAATACAGCATTTCGATTCGCCTTTATCCATATTGACCATGCCAAAATTTGGATACAGGTCTGAATTTTCAAACAAATCATTTATTGATGGTATTAACTCAATTTTATTTTCTTCGGAATCCTTACGCATAATAAGAAACATCAATTACATTTTATGCATATAATTTACCATATTCCAAAATAAAAAACAGTATAATTTATGAAATTGATTTTTTTGGAAAAGAAACTAGACTCCAAACATAATCATTATCTCTAGAAGAAAAAGAACAGTTAATACTAGTAAAATATGAAATATTCCCATTATAGCAATTGGAATTCCCCCCTTTGTTTTTAATGTACTATTCATAATACCTATCTGTCTTAATTGAAGAAGTACATATATGACATATACGATCCCGATCAATAAAAATATAATTTTAAATGACCAAAGAACAACTAGCCCCGGATCAAATTTGAAAATTATCAAATCTATCATATTATTTTTTATTTCCTAAATAAATTGACATATCCATTATGAAATCTCTTACCTTTGATGACTTTGGTACATTATTAAGTGCGAAAGAAGTTGTTTCTGATGCTGTCCTAACCACGACACTCCCCATGTCAAAAACAGTCTGAAGAATTCCATTATGTGTATCTACAGCATCTTCAATATTTCTCAAATCAAGCTCTTTAATAGAATGTTTCAAAACAGAAAGAAAGTCTAAATCAATCAATCGCATTGATGTAATAATATATGCGTTATAAAACCAATAAAGAAAATCTGCAAAGAATTTACTAATAGACCACAAATACCACATTATTACTATCGACCAAAGAACAATGTCGTAAGGTTTAGTCATCTGAAAAGATGAATTCTTGAAGATATCAAAAGATAGAAGCCATGTAATAATAAAGTATATTACCAAAGGAATAATTAAATTAAAAAGGAATTTGATAAAATATCCTAATAAAATTATCCTGTGCTGCCTGATAAATAATACAACTTGTTCCTCTGGATTCTGATTAGCAAATTTAATGTTGCTCGGCATAAGAGAAATACTAGCCAGAGTATGTGCTGGTTTTACCTCAATTTTGGAGTCCATTATCGCCATTTTTTTATCTATTTATATGAATTATAACTACTTCTTCTCAAAAGTAAACTCTGTACTATAAACATAGTCATTATAAGGAGTAATATCATTGAAGATTGCTCGGAAGTCCCATCCATTAACATTTTTACTTCCTGCACTCCCAATCAAAGTAATTGTCGCTACCCTACCGCACCGGTCCATTGTTGTATTGATTTGTTGAAGAGTTCCCACACTAGTTAATGGGCTTCTTGATAAAATATTGGACAATTGTTCCAAAGTATAACCATTAGTTCTCCAACGCCAATTCGTGCTATCAACCAGTTGACTAGGATTATAGGCATTATTTACCATAAATCCTTTCGAAAAAGAGTCATCAATATCTTTGACTGATTGGATAAACGGTTTATTAATTCCGTCACGATTTGAACTATTTGGATTTCCCCAAACTGTGCTAAGAGAACTGCTACACCCTCTATGATTAGCACTATAATATGCAGTAATTGGACTGCCATTGTTCAAAATAACTTTTCCTTTCGTCGCTAGGGTTTCCTTGCATTTTGCTCCTACCTGACTAGGGAAATTAGCTAAATTATCTGCCGTACATGACTTAGCACTAGTTCCTCGGAAGACTTGGCAAGAATCCGTACCGCAAATATGTGAATAACCATCGCTTCCAATTGCCGCAGATCTCATAGCATAAGTTCTAGCCGCTACGACTTGAGCTTTAATCGATTCATCAGGCCAATAATCTGGGACTTCACCTATGCCAGCTAAGTAATCATCAAAAGTAATAGGACCTGTCTTACCATCAACTACTATCATTGCCGGTTCACTGTAATTACCTATTGTTGTATTTTGGTAATAATAAGTCAGTATTTTATCCCAAGTATAGCCAAGCTGAGCCATATTATATGCACCCCATTGAGACATACCGAGACCATGACCATCATATAAATCACGTCCTCTCCCCATAAAAAAATATTGACCATCTTGTAATGGTACTTGCGTTGTTTGCTGATTATTTGCCATTTTCTGGAGCTCTGCATTTAACAAATCTTTTCTTTGAGAATCTAATTGACCAAGACTA